>Ga0134071_10000579_pt1 | contig 12288 bp, 7 predicted proteins | sample 15_taG_27_FD_94466 | JGI IMG/M metagenome (GOLD analysis project Ga0134071, IMG submission 94466) | Grasslands soil microbial communities from the Angelo Coastal Reserve, California, USA - 15_D_Rain_40cm_5_09082015 | ecosystem: Environmental > Terrestrial > Soil > Grasslands ...
ATCGCCCCGGTCCAGTGCCGCCTCCGCGGACTTCACGAGCGCGTCGAGCGCCAGCGCGCGCCATAGCGCCCGCTCGGTCCCGAGCCAGCTCTCGAATTCGTTCGCCCCAGGGAGTGAGAGCCCTTCGAGAAACTCCCCCTCCACGAACGCCGCTGCGGCGTCCCACTCCCCCCGCGCCGCGAGCTCCGCGAACCGGTCGCAATCGAGCGTGACGCCGTCCGCCGCGAGGCGCACCTGATCCACGTCGGCCTGCACGCCGGCATCGCCCAGCACCCGCCGCAACACGCGCAGCGCCTCGCTCAGAGAGTGCCGGGCCTGCTTCTCGTCGCGGTCGCTCCACAGCAACCCGACGAGGTGCTCCCGGGTGCGGCTCTTGCGCGGGCTGCGCGCGAGGTAGACGAGCAGCGCCAGGTGCTTGCGCCACAGGAGTTCAGGAGGGGGGGGCGCCTCGGCGCCGCCCACCGTCACGCGCGCGGGGCCGAGCACTCGGAGCGACAGCTTTGGGGCGTCGGGCATCGCGCCCCGATTATCGGGCCCGGTGCGGCGCCCAGCAAGCGCGGCTACATTCCCCTCCCGCATGCAGCCCCCCGCTCTCGCAGACGTCCAGCGCGCCGTCGGCGACCGGTACGAAGTGTTGAGCCTCGCCGGCGTCGGCGGCATGGGCGCCGTCTTCCGCGCCCGCCATCGCACGCTCGGTCACATCGTGGCTGTGAAGGTGCTCCCCCCCGAGGTGGCCGCCAGCGGGATGCGGCACGAGCGCTTCCGCCGCGAGGCCACGCTCGGCGCCTCGCTCGACCACCCCCACATCGTCCGCGTGTACGATTTCGACACCCGCCACGGGATCACCTTCCTCATCATGACGTTCGTGCGCGGCGTGACCCTGGAGGAGCGGCTGCGGAGCGACGCGCGTCTCACCACCGACGCGGTCCTCCGCATTGCCAGCGAGATCGCCGACGCGCTCGGCTACGCCCACCGGCGCGGCATCGTGCACCGGGACGTGAAGCCGTCGAACATCCTGCTCGACGAAGACAGCGGGCGCGCCCTGCTCGCCGACTTCGGCATCGCCCGGGTGGAGGGCGCGGGGGACAGCCCGCTCACGCAGCCCGGAGCCCTCATCGGGACGCCCGGGTACATGGCTCCCGAGCAGGCGACGGGCGGGCACGTGGACGGCCGCGCCGATCTCTACGCCCTCGGCGCCGTCACATTCGAGGCACTCGCCGGCGCGCCGCCCGATTTCCGCGCGGATCCCACCGCGCTCGCCCGCGCGCTCCGGGCCGCCCGCCCGGAGGTCTCCGGGCGCGAAGCCGGTGCGCTCGTCGCCCCGCTCGCCGAGCGGCCCAGCGAGCGCCCGGGAACGGCGGGCGCCTGGCTCGCCGCACTCGCGGGCGCCAAGCCGCCACGGTGGCGCTGGGCCGGCGCCGCCGCGGTCGTCGTCATCGCGGCCGGCGTCGCGCGCGTCCTGTGGGGACCCCCCCCGGCGCCGTCCGAGTCGCCGCCGCGCCTCGCCGTGATGCCGTTCGCGGTGCTCGGCACGCCGCCCTACCCGGCCACCCAGCTCCCCGAGTACTTCGTCTCCCGCTTCCGGCCGGTGGAGCGCGTCATCGAGGTCGTGTCCTTCGGGCGCGTGGTCGCGCAGATCGGGACGCAGCCGCCCGCGGCCGCGGAGGCCCGCGATCTCGCCGGGCGGCTGGGCGCGCGCTTCTTCGTCCAGGGCAGCGTGTCCTTCGGCGGGCCGACGGTAACGCTCACCGCCACGCTGTACGAAGGCAGCCGCGCCCGGCGTACCGGCACGGCCACCGGCCGCGTGGGAGCGGACGAGTCGGACGTGATGGATCGCGTGTGGGCGCAACTCTATCCGGAATTCACGCCGAGCCCCGACGTGACGCTCCCGAACGGCGGCCCCGAGGCGCTGGCCGCCTACCTCAACGCCGAAGCGGCATTCCGCCGCGGCGACTACCGCACGGCGCGCGACGAGTACACGCGCGTGATCCGCGCCGACACCGGGTTCGCCATCGGGCGGCTGCGGCTCGCCCTCGTCGCGGCCCAGGTGGACCCTACGGAGCAGGGGTTTGGCGCATCGCTCCGGGGCGCGGTGCTGCACCAGCGCGGCCTCTCCTCCGCCGACAGCCTGTTGCTCGACGGCTTCGCGGCGCTGCTCTCCCGCGGCGACGGCCTCACAGCCCTCGCCCGCTTCAAGAGCGCCACCGAGAGCGCCCCGGCCTATCCCCAGGCGTGGTACGTGCTGGGCGAGTTCTACTATCACTTCGCCGGCCTGTTCGACCAGAGCGTGGGCGAAGCGCGCGTCGCGTTCAACCGCGTGCTCGACCTCGATCCGCGGTTCTCCCCCGCGATCGGCCACCTCATCGCCCTCGCGCACCAGGCCGGCGATCGCGCCGAGACGGAGCGGCTGATCCGGCAGTACCTCCGGATCGATTCGACGTCGGTGGTGGCCGAAGCCGTGGGGATCGCCGACACGCTCATCCTGGGCTCGCCCGCCGACCAGCTCGCGCTCTTGAAGCACGTGTGCGGGCACAGCTTCCTGGCGCTCCAGTACCTCGCGTTCCAGGCCGCCGCGTTCGGCACGAAGGCGCAACGTGAGGGACCGGCGCGGGCAGTGCTCAAGTGCCTCCCCCAACGCGGCGCCGGCGACCAGGAGCGCGTGCGCGCGCTGCGCATGGGACTCGCGGCGGACCTGGCCGCCGGCTGGGTGGACAGCGCGCGCCATCGGCTCGCCGGGGTCGGAGGCGAATGGGCGGAACGGGAGCGGGATCTGTGGGTGCTGACGGCACACGACGCCGGGCTGCCGGCGCTCGGCGATTGGGAGCGCGCCGCCGCCCGGCTCTCGGCCCGGCCGCGCGCCGTGCAGGACACGGACGTGACGGCCCACTGGGCGCTGGCGCGCGCCGGCGTCGAGCGGCGGCGGCACGCGGCCGAGCTGGCGCGACTCGCCGCGGGCGGCGCGCCGCTCCCGACCAGCCTCGCGGCCGATCTGCAGGCGCACGCGGCCCTAGCCCGCGGCGATTCGAGCGCGGCGCTGCAGCTGTGGGACGGCGCGACGCGCCGTTACGCCGTGCTCAGCGCGCCGCTCGAGCTCGTCGCATCGCTCTGGCCGCTGCGCCTCGAGCTGGTGCGCGTCGCCGTGGCGCGTGGCGACAGCACCGCCGTCGCGCGCGGGTGCGCGTCGTTCGACGCGCTAATGGGTTACGCGGACCAGGTCGCCCAGCCGCAAGTCGAGGAGCTCTGCCGGGCGACCCCGGCGCGCTGAGGCGCCCTGCCTACTGCGCCGCCTGCGACGCTCCTGCTCCAGGGACGTGGAACGTCCCCACCACACCCGCATGATCCGACGGCCAGAGGCCCGCGGACGTGCGATCACCCGGCCGGTCGCCCACGACCTCGCGATGCACGGGCACGGCACCATCAGGCAGGTTGCGCGTGAAGACGAAGTCGAGGCGCTGGTCGAACGTCTGCTGCGGATTGAGGAGATCGGCTCGCTCGCAGCACGTGAGGCCAGGCGCCTCGCGGTCCGGTGCCTTCCAGTTATCCGCGAACCCCGCCCTGAGCACCATCCCGTAGGTCGGCGTGGCACGCGTCGGGTCGGCGCCGTACGCGTCGGAGTTGAAGTCACCGACGAGAATCGTGGGACGTGACTCACCCGCCAGCAGGCCCAGCAGCTGCTCGGTCTGGGCCAGTTGGATATCCTGGACCTCCTGGCCGGCGAGGTGTGTCACGACAAAGCGGTAGCCCTGACCCGCGATGGTTGCCTCCACGGAGCTCCAACCCTGGTACACCGCCGTGGTCACGTCGCCGATCGCGACGGGCAGATAGGCGTCGTACACACCGAACTGCGCGTTCGCAGTGGGAACGTCGCCGCGCACCAGGACGGCATCGCCGTCGGTGAACCGCACGCCCGCGAAGATCGGCAGCCCCGAGGCGTCGAACCCCGCGATCACCGGAACCTGAATGTCCGTGGTGCGGTCCACGGCGGCGGCCGTGTAGTCGAGGCCGCGGGCGTGCAGCGAATCGAGCACGAGCTGCAGGAAGTCGTAGGCTACGTGCGTCGCCAGCTCCTCGAACGGCTTGTCCGTCGTGCGGTACAGCGCCAGCTCCTCGAGGCCCACCAGCTGGGGCCGCCGTCCGGCGATCGCCGCCGCCAGCGCCCCCGCGCGCGCCGGGAAGTTCGTGGCCTGCACGTTCGCCCACTGCTCGGTCGCGATCTGGATCGCCTCCTCGGGAGAGCCCGCCTGGACGACGCGCTCGATCTCCGCGCCGACGTAGACGTTCCACGTGAGCGCCGTGAGGCCCGGAGCGGCGGACGCCACGGCCGCCGCGTCGCCCAGCAGGCGAGCAGCGGGGAGGCCGACCGGAGTGGAGTCGGCGCACCCACCCAACAGGGTGCCGACGAGTGCGACGGGGACGAGAGCGCGGGAATGCATGTGACCCTCCTTGGGGGACGGGCGACACGTTCGCCCGGTCCCGTCAAGGAGTGGTAAAGCAGGCCGGCAGCTGATCGGGGAAGCTCGTCGCGAACGCGTTGCCGCTCCAACAATTCCCCGTGCCGGCCTGGATCCAGAGGAGATCGACTGCCGGCAGGAAGGGGATCGGGGACGGCGCCGCGCCGTTCCCGGTCACGACATTGTCCCGGACGCGATCGAAGTCCGGATCGGGTTCGATGTCGCCGAACGCCTCCGGCGGCAGTCCCGCGAGCTCCCCGAGCACGAGGGTGCTCGCCACGCCGATACCGACGAACTGATTGCCGGTCACCGTGTTGTCCTGGACTTTCACGCGGTCCGCGCCGACGACGAGGATCCCCGAACCGGTCGGCACGAAGGACGCGAGGTCGCCGGGCGGCGCGAAGTTCGGATGGTTGTTGTCGTGGACCCGATTCCCGGAGACGAGCACGTCGCTCGAGGTCCTGACGTCGAGCCCGGGCAGCAGCACGACCAGGATGCCCACGACGTTGTCGTACGCTTCGTTCCCGAGCGCGCGCACGTGGTGCGAGTTCTCGAACTCGATCCCGTTCACGTTCGCGAACGTGACGCTCTGGCGCACGGTGACCCCGGTGTCCTGGCCGACGTAGATGCCGGTGTCGTCGTGACCGGACGCGCGACACCGCTCGATGACGCCGTCCGACGAGTGCACCGGGAAGAGCCCGTACTCGCCGTTATCCTGCGCCGTGACCTCGGACAGCAGGAAGCCGTGGATCCCGGAGAGAAAGACGCCGTTTTCGGCGAAGCCGCGCACCGTGACGTTCACCAGCGCGAAGCCGTCGCTCCCGGGATCGACGCTGATACCGTTCTCCTCGCCCCCCGGGTTCACGATGACTACGCCGTCGCCGCGTTTGGTGCGCTGCCCGACGAGCTTCAGTCCGGGTACGGCCACGTGCACGGCCTCGGCGTAGATCCCCGGCTCGATCTGGATCACCGCGCCGGGGCCCGCGGCGTTCACCGCCGCCTGGATCGAGCCGCCCGCGGGAACGATGATGTCGGGCCGCCCGAAGCGGTCCGGCGCGAGGGGCGGCGCTGAGAGCGACTGAGCCCCGTCGCACGCAGCCACCGCGAGGAGTGCCAGGACAGTCGTCCGGTACGTCATAGGGCCTCCTTCGTTGAGTCCTTGATCCGCTGGCGCTGCCCCTCCGTGACCATGTCGCGGTCCACGACGTCGCGCATGATGCGTGCGACGAATGCATAGCCACGCGGCTCCGCGGTGAGCCACCGCTGCCACTCGAGCTCGTCCAGGGCGGTGGCGAGCGCCTCGCCGGCGAGGCCGGCCCGCTGCCCCAGGATCGGTCCTGGCACGCGGCCGTTCAGCACCGCGGCGACGACGAGGACGCGCTGCGCGTCCGGCGAGAGTCGCCGGAACTCGATCCGGATCGCCGCCACGATCGCGTCCGGTAGGTCCCCCGGCAGCGTCTGGTCGAGGGTGTGCAACGGCTCCGGCCAGGCGCCCCCGGTCTCGCGCAGGTCGAGTCCCGATGCCACGGCGTGCAGCAGCTCGACCGCGAGCAGCGGGATGCCGGCCGAGTCGGTAGCCACGCGGCGCGTGATGCGATCGAGCTCCACGTCGCCGAACGCGGGCAGCGCCCAGCGTGCCAGCGTGCGCAGGGCGTCGGGGGCGAGCGGGCCGAGCCGCACCGCCGTGCCGGCCAGCTCTCGCCCGATGCGCACCCGCAGCTCGTCCAGCTCGTCCCGAGGCGGCTGCGCGGCCGCAGTCAGCAGGAAGAGCACCGGCGCCCGCGCGAGATCGCGGCCCGCCGCGCCGAGCGCAAGCAGGGACTCTCGGTCGAGCCAGTGCACGTCGTCCGCGAACACCAATAGCGGCTGCTCGTCGGCGACGGCCTGGAGCACGTCGGAGAGGGCCCGGCCCGGGGCCGCCGCCGGGGGCCCACCGCGCAGCTGCGTCAACGCCGGCGGGGGAGCCGCCGCCACGCCGGGGGCGTCGAGCAGGCCGCCGCGCGCCAGGCCGAACACGCCGCTCCAGGCATCGCTCCGGTCGGCTTCGACCGCCCGGACAGCCGCCACGACGGCGCCGTCGAGCCGCGCCCGCGCCACCAGCTCCTCCGCGAGTCGGGTTTTGCCCATCCCCGCGTCGCCTTCGACCACCGCTACTGTCGCCCGCCGCTCCCGCCGGCACGCGGTCCAGGCGTCCACGAGCCGCTCCAGTTCCGCGGCGCGCCCCACCAGCGGCCCGCGGCGGGCCTGCGTCGTGCCCGGGCCGACGGTCTGCGGCAGCCGCCACGCCTTTTCGAGCCTGATACGCTCAGCGAGCGCTCGCGTCTCCGTGTCAGGCTCAGTCCCGACCTCCGCCTTGAGGCGCGCGGCGAACCCTTGGAATTCTTTTAACGCTCCGGCCCGGTCGCCGGCCAGGGCGAGACAACGCATCACCGCCCGCACTGCAGTATCAGAATGGGAGTCGCGCTCGAGGCCCCCTTGGGCCGCCTGGGTGGCGTCGGCCAGCGCGCCGGTCGCGAGCAACTGGTCGCAGCAACGGACGAGCACGTCAACCGAGCGGCGTTTCCAGTGCGCACGCTCCGCCGTTAACCAGTTCTCGAACTCCGACGCCCCCTTGATGCCAAAGCCTTCGAGGAAGTCCCCCTGGATGAGGGCCGCCGCGCGACGGTGATCCCCGGCGGCGACGAACCCCTCCAGCTGATCTACGTCGAGCTGGACCGCGCCCGGGTTGAGGCGCACTTGCGCGGCGTCGGAGTCGAGTCCGCCCTCCCCCATGTAGGGGCGGAGCGTGCCCACCGCCTGGTTCAGCGAGTGCCGCGCGTCGTCCTGGGGCTTGTCGCCCCAGAACACGCCGATGAGGTGGTCGCGGGTTCGCGCGCGCTTTGGCGAGCGGGCGAGGTAAACGACCAGCGCGATGTTCTTGCGCCACATCAGCTCGGTCGGTGCGCCCGCGCCATCCACTTCGACGCTCACCGGGCCGAGCGTGCGGCACACGATCATGGTGCCCCGCAGTGCAGCTGCTTCACCCGCTGAGCCGCGCTGTCGGCGCGGGCGCGGAACGGCGTGTCGCCACCCGCCCACGCTCCAGCCACGGCCGCATACGCTCGGCACGCGCCGGTTTCCCCCGCCTGCTCCAACAGGACGGCCTGGTGCCAGCGCGCCAGCGTGCCGAACGCCCAGTCCATGTCCCCCACCTGAGGGGGGCCCCCCGGCCGGTCCCACGCGTCGTTGTTCTCGTACCAGTCCAGCTCGGCCACCGCGCCGGCGACGTCGTGACGCCGCTCGTGCCAGCCGGCCCGGAGCAGGTGCAGCACCACGCGGAACAAGGGATCGGCGCTCACCGGGTCGCCCAGGCTGTCCGCCGGCAGCGTCGTGAGGGGGTCCGTGGCCGCGAGTGCAAGGTCCACGTGGCCCGCCCGGGCCAGGGCGTCGGCGGCGAGCACGCCAGCCAGCGGCCGGCGCCCGGATTCCCCGGTCACCATCCGCACATACGGGGCCGAGTCTGCGTGCGCGCCGCAGTGTCGGGCGAGTAGCAGCAGCATCCACGCGGCGCGGCGCCGCGTCGCGTCGGTGCTCGCCCGGGACCTCGCATGCTCCGCCAGCGCGCGGCTCAGCTCAGCCCAGCGCGCGTCGCCCTCGGCGCAGTCCGCGTCCACGAGCAGGAGCGCGCCGTCGAGCTCCGGCGCGAACACGTTCAGCTCCGGCCCGCCGCCGCGCAGCTCGCGCGCCGCCGCGCGCGCCGAGTCTGCGAGCCCCAGGGCGACATACCCCGAGACCTGCGCGATGAGGCCGGACCTCGCGAGCTCGGGCTGGTCGCGCAACGCCGCGAACCGTCGGCCGAACTCGATCGCGCCCCAGGGCGCGTCGAACGTCATCAGATAGCGAGGTCCCGCAGCCAGGTCCGGATAAGACCCCGCTCCGGGCAGCGTCTGGTCCAGGGCGTGACGACAGGCCGCACTGCCGTCAAACCGGCATGCGAGCCCGACCCGGAAGAGCGCCCGGAGCTGCTCCGAGAACGGGTCACGCGGGGGTCCAGACCGCTGGAGGCTGTCGTACGCTGCCTTGGCGGCCGCCTCCTGGCCGTCGGCGGCGAGCACCCAGACGAGGTGTTCCCAGGCCGGCATGAAATCGGGCCGCAGGTGCACGACCCGCTGGAACGCCTCGATCGCCTCGCGACGCGGATGCCCGACCAGCGGCCCGCGGTGGTACAACTCGTCCGCCAGCATGAACTGAGCGGGCAGGAAGTCCCGCCGCTCATGAGTGAGGGAGATCAACATCTCGAGGCGCTCGAGCAGCGGGCGGCGGGAGGCGCGCATGAGCCGCCGGTAGTGCGGCGGGAAAGAATCGATGTGGCCGAGGTACCGCGCCGCTCTGGCCTCGTCGAACTTGCGGCCGAGCCACCGGTCCACGTCGGCGTGGCGCCAGGCGCACAACCAACAGGTGGAGTCGATCCGCTCGGCCTCCTCGTAGGCGCGATCGGCGTCACCCCAGCGGCCCTGAGCGAGCAGCCGTTCCGCCGCGAGCCACGCCGCGAGACCAGCCGCCGTCTGGGGGAGCGCGGTCCGCGGCAGCACCAGGTCCAATGGGTTCTCGCGATTCCAGATGTCACGCACCAACCCGTATGCGAGCGTGTCGGCCACGCGTTCGAGGTGGCCGGTCTCGCCCTGCGCCGTGATCACGGTGGGGTCTGTCGCCTGCCGGCCCACCTGCGTACCCACCGCGATGCGCAGCGAGTCCCCGCGCGCGCACACCGTCCCGCGCACCACGACCGTCGACCGGGTTCGAAACCACGACGGCGCGGAGGGCCCTTGGGCCGTAAAGTCCAGGTACCCTTGCAGCTCGCGCACCAGCGTCTGGGCGACGCGCTCGCCGCTCCGCGACGCGGGGCCGCAGATACTCTCGAACGGCGCCACGACCACGTCGAGGGCGCCCGGCGGGCGGAACGGCCAGACCCCTTCCTGCCAACGGTGCAACAGCCAGACCGCGCCCACCGCGCCTGCGACCAGTCCCGCGATTGTGAGCCCGAGGGTGCGCCACTGATACATTCGCTCGCGCGTGTGCCAGAGCGCGCGCCGGAACGCCGTCGCATCGGGATAGCGGCCCTCCGGCGCGAACGCGAGCGCATGCTGCAGTACGGCCGCCACGCCGCGGGGAACGCCCGACCAAACGGCGCGCTCCGGCCGATCTGTGATCTCCCAGTGCCGCCCCGTGTATGCCTCGTAGATCACCATCGCCGCGGCGTACAGGTCGGTGGCGGCGGTGATCTCCTTCCCAGCGAGCTGCTCAGGCGGCATGTAGTCGACCGTGCCGACCAGGGCTCCTGCGACGGTGATCGGCTCATCGGGCCCGACCAGACGCTTGGCGACGCCGAAGTCGGTGAGGACGGCGCGGCCGGGGAGGAGAAAGATGTTTGCAGGCTTCACGTCCCGATGCACCACGCCGGCCCGATGTGCCGCCCCGAGCGCGTCCAGCAGATCCCGGCCGAGCTTCAACGCCTCGCGCTGCGACAGCGGCTTGACGGCAAGCCGGTCCGCGAGCGTCTCGCCCTCGAGGTAGTCCATCACATAGTAGTAAATGCCCCGCGACTCGCCGTAGTCGTGGATAGGCACGATGTTCGGATGGCCGAGACTGGCGAGTGTGCGCGCTTCGCGGTGGAATCGCTCGGCGCCGTCGGCGGTCGCGAGCTCCGGGCTGAGCACCTTGATCGCCACGAGCCAGTCGAGCGCAACCTGGCGGGCCAGGAACACTGCCCCCATGCCGCCGCTCCCCAACTCGCGGAGCACGTCATAGCCCTTCGGTGCCAGCGCCGCACGCACCCGCTCGAAGAAGGCGGACATGATCGAGGAAGCCCCCGACCGGAGAACATCCGAAGCGGGGGCCGGAAAGTCAAACGGCCCCGGGATTTCCCGGAGCCGTTGCGCAGTGCGACGCCGTCGCGCGCTTACTTCACCGTGATCGCGATCTTCATGCCGAGCGCGACGTGCGGCAGGCAGTAGCCCTTGTACGTGCCGGCCGGGGCGCCTGCGAACGACACGTCGTACTTCTCGTTCGGCTGTTGCAGGAACGGGCTGGCGAGATCCATCATCTGGTTCGGCATCCCCTTCTTCAACACGTCCGCGGCGCCTTTCGGAATCGAGTCGGCGTAAAACGCGATGTCGTGCGGCCCGCCCGAGACGTTGAGGAACCGTACCGTGGTACCGGGCGCGATCGTCAGCGTCGCCGGCTCGAACGCGGCCTTGGTCGTGCCGTTGCCCGTCATCTTCACTTCGACGACCGCCGCGGCAGGGGCGGCCGGCGCCGCGGGGGTCGCCGCGGCCGGCGCCGGAGTGGCGGCCTGGGCCTGAGATGCGTCAGCCTTCTTCTCGCCGCCGCACGCGACGGCACCGAACGCGACGAGGGTGGTGAGCAGGGTCAACCGCATTGCTGATCTCCTCCGAGACTATGGCCGGATAACCTTGTGAACGCGTTCACAATATACCCCCACGTTTGAAAAACGGGAGACCTGTGAACCCCGCCCGCCGTTGCGCTTTTGCACGCGCCCGGTAACACTGATCCCATGCCGGACACCGAACTGCCGCAGATGCCCGCGGCCGACCTCGCGCAGCGGCTCGACGGCGGCGAGCACGTGCAGGTGCTCGACATCCGCAGCCCGGAGCGCGTGGCGCAGGGACGAGTCGCTTTCGGCGCGACGCTCGACTTCCGCGCGCTCGCGGCGTCCGAGATGTACCGCTTGCCGAGCCTCGCGCCGCTCGGCCTCGAACGGACGGCGCCCGTCGCGGTGATCTGCGGCCACGGCAACTCGAGCCAGCGGGCGACCCGCTTCCTGCGCGAGCGCGGCTTCGAGGCGTACTCGGTGACGGGCGGCATGGCCGCGTGGGAGACCGTCTATCTGGTCCGCCGCCTCGCCCCCACCGCCGCGCTGCACCACGTGCTGCAGCTCGACCGCGTCGGCAAGGGCGCACTGTCCTACGTGCTGGTGAGCGACGGCGACGCCGTGGTGGTCGATCCCGGGCGCCATCTCGACCGCTACGACGCGCTGCTCGCGGAACTCGACGCGACACCCGCCGCCGTGATCGACACGCACATCCACGCCGATTACCTGAGCGGCGCCCCCGCGGCCGCGGTCCGCTGGCAGGTGCCCTACTTCCTGCATCCGGACGACGCCCGCTCGCCGTACGACGACGCGCCGGGGCGCCTCGCCTACCAGCCCATGACCGACGGCGACACGATAGCGTTCGGACGAGCGGCGCTGCGGGTCGCGCACGTCCCGGGGCACACCCTCGGCAGCGTGGCGCTCCTCGCCGACGACACGCTCGCGCTCACCGGCGACTTTCTGTTCGTCCGGTCGGTGGGCCGGCCCGACCTGGGCGGGCGGCGCGACGCGTGGGCGCGCCTGCTGTGGCGCAGTCTCGAGCGCGCCCGGCACGAGTGGCCCGGCGACCTGGTGGTGCTGCCGGCACACTACGCTGGCGAATGGGAGCGTCGGGCCGATCGCAGCGTCGCCGCGCGCTTCGACGTCATCGCGGCGACCAACGAAGCGGCAGCCCTGCAGGAGGAGCGCGCGTTCCTTGTGTGGGTGGCCGACCACACCGCGACCCCTCCTGAGAGTTACCGCAGCATCAAACTCGCCAATCTCGGTCTGGCTGAGGTCTCGGAGGCGGAGGCGGAGGTCCTGGAGTTCGGGCCGAATCAATGCGCGGTCGGATAGTCATCAGTCATCACGACTGAGAACTCATTCGACGGGCGCCTGCAGCACGACGTAGATCCAGTCGGTGCCGCCGAGTGTTTGCATCCCGTACGACACGCCCGGCGGAATGTGCACCACGTCGTTCGCCCCGAC
>Ga0134071_10000584_pt1 | contig 12237 bp, 10 predicted proteins | sample 15_taG_27_FD_94466 | JGI IMG/M metagenome (GOLD analysis project Ga0134071, IMG submission 94466) | Grasslands soil microbial communities from the Angelo Coastal Reserve, California, USA - 15_D_Rain_40cm_5_09082015 | ecosystem: Environmental > Terrestrial > Soil > Grasslands ...
CAGGCCGCCCTCCGCGGGCATGTCCCCGGTGGCGTCGCGGATGTTGAACCCATGGGTGACGAGGACGAGGTTGCCGCCGGCCGGCGGCGTCGCGAGGCGCGCGCGCAGCTCGCGCGCGGCGACCCGCTCAGCGTCGCGGGGCGCGGCGTTCAGCGGCGGCCACGGCTCGGCGCGTCCGAAGGCGAGCCGCGCGGTCTCCAGGCAGCGGCACCACTGGCTGGACAGCACGCGGCCGAGCGGAGAAGGATGACCTGGCCGCCGCTACGCAGGAGCGTCCAGAGGGCGTCGTCGGCGGCGGCGGGCGCGACGCCGGCCACGAGGGCCAGCGCCGCGCACGCGGAGACCAGCCACCCCCGCATGCTACGCGCGCTTGAGGAGGTCCCGGTCGATCGGCAGCGTTCGGATCCGCTTGCCGGTGAGCGCGAAGAGCGCGTTGGTCACGGCCGGCGCCACGGGCGGCACACCGGGCTCACCGAGGCCGCCGGGGGCCTGGCCGGAGTCCACGATGATGGTCTCGACCTTGGGCGCCTCGGCGATGCGCATCATCGGGTAGTCGTGGAAGTTGGACTGCTGCACGCGCCCCTTGTCGAGCGTGATCTTGCCGTAGAGCGCGGCCGTGAGCGCGTAGATGGCCCCGCCCTCCATCTGGGAGCGCACCTGGTTCGGGTACACCGCGATGCCGCAGTCGATCGCACACACGATGCGGTGCACCCGCACGCCGCCGTCGGGCGCCACGGAGACCTCGGCCACGTGCGCCGCGTACGACCCGTAGGAGAACGCCACCGCGATACCGCGCGCCCGGCCGGCGGGGAGCGGCGTGCCCCAGCCCGCGCCCTTGGCGGCGGCGTCGAGCACGGCGAGGTGACGCGGCGCCTTGCCGAGCAGCGCGCGGCGGTACTCGTAGGGGTCCTTGCCCGCCGCGTGGGCCAGCTCGTCGATGAAGGACTCCGTGATGAACGCGTTCTGCGACGAGCCGACCGAGCGCCAGAAGCCGATCGGCACGCCGAAGTCCTTCTCCACCCACTCCACCCGGATGTTCGGGATGTCGTAGGGATGGTTGCGCGCGCCCTCGACGGCGGCGGGATCGATGGTGCCCTTGGGCGCGCGTCCCTTCTGGATCAGGATGCCGGGCCCGACGATGCGGTGCCACCAGGCCACGGGCTGGCCGTTGGCGTCGACCGCGGCCTTGAAGACGTTGTACGTCGCCGGCCGGTAGAAGCCGTGCTGGATGTCGTCCTCGCGCGTCCAGATGACCTTCGCGGGCGCGTTGACGGCCTTCGAGGTCTCGACGGCGTCGGTGACGAAGTCGGGCTCGCCGCGCCGGCCGAACCCACCGCCCAGCAGTGTCGTCACCACCTCCACCCGCTCCACCGGCACGCCGGCGAGCTTCGCGGCGAGCGCCTGATGGCCGCCCGGGTTCTGGGTCGGCACCCAGAGGGTGACGCTGTCGGGCATGACGTGCGCGGTGGCGTTCATCGGCTCCATGCACGCGTGCTCGAGAAACGGCACCTGGTAGACGGCCTCGACGACCTTGCCGCCGGCGCCCAGCGCCTGCTCGGCGTTGCCCTCGTTGCGCGCCACCTGGCCCGCCTGCCTGGACATCGCCTCGTACTGCTTGCTGATCGCAGCACTGGTGAGCGGGGCCAGGGCGCCCTCGTCCCACGTGACCTTGAGCGCGCGGCGGCCCTGCAGCGCCGACCAGAAGTTGGTGGCGACGACGGCGACGCCGTTGCTGACCTGCACGACGTGGCGGACGCCCGCCACGGCCTTGGCGGCCGTGGCGTCGAAGGACTGCACCTTGCCGCCGAATACCGGGCAGCGCTCGATCGAGGCGATCAGCATGCCCGGCACCTTCACGTCCATGCCGTAGACCGCCCTGCCGTCGGTCTTGACCGGGATGTCGAGGCGGGCGATGCCTTCCTTGCCGATGTAGCGGAACTGGTCCTTCGTCTTCAACACCGGGTTCTGCGGCACCGGCAGCTGCGAGGCTTTGTCCACGAGCTGCCCGTACATCAGTCGTCGTCCACTCGGACGATGAATGACGACACCCGGCTCCGTTTCCAGCTCGCTCTCCGGAACGTTCCACTCCTGCGCGGCGGCCTGCTTCAGCATCTGGCGGGCGGCGGCGCCGGCCTTGCGCCACATCTCGAGGTGGTCGCGCACGCCGCGGCTGCCGCCGTAGGCCTGGTTGCCGGTGACGGGGTTCGCGTAGAGCTTGGGGTTGGCCGGCGCCTGCTCGATCCGGATCTTGCCCCAGTCGGCGTCGAGCTCGTCGGCGATGATCATCGGCGTCGCGGTCATGGCGCCCTGGCCCATCTCGGGCACCGAGTTCGTGATCGTCACGACGCCATCGCGATCGATCTTGAGCCACTGGTTGGGCGCGAAGACGCCGGGCGTCTGCTGCGCGGCGGCGTCCAGCGGGAGGCGGAAGCCGATGACGAGGCCGGCGCCGAGCGCGGCGCCGCCCTTGAGGAGCGCGCGACGGGTGATCTTCGGGTTGCGGTTCATCGCGTGCCTGCCTTCTTCATCGCGGCCGCCTTGTGGATCGCGGCGCGGATCCGCTGGTAGGTGCCGCAGCGGCAGATGTTGCCGGCCATGGCGGCGTCGATGTCGGCGTCGGTCGGGCTCGGCTTGGCCGCGAGCAGCGCGGCCGCCGACATGATCTGGCCCGACTGGCAGTAGCCGCACTGCGGGACCTGCTCCTCGACCCATGCCTTTTGCAGCGGGTGCTCGCCCTTCGCATCGAGCCCCTCGATCGTGGTGACGCGCCGGCCGCGCGCGGCCGAGGTGGGCGTCACGCACGCGCGCACGGGCTGGCCGTCGAGGTGCACGGTGCACGCGCCGCACTGCGCGACGCCGCACGCGTACTTGGTGCCGGTGAGGCCGGCGGCCTCCCGGATCGCCCAGAGCAGCGGCATCTCGTTCGGGACGTCGAGCTGCTGTTGCCTGCCGTTGATCGTCACCGGAATCGCCATGGGCTGCTCCTCTACGGGGTGAGCACGATCTTGCCGAACTGCTTGCCCTCGGCCAGGCGGGTCTGGGCGGCCGCGCCGTCCTTGAGCGGAACCACCTCGTCGATGATCGCCTTCAGGCGCCCCTGGAAGAAGAGGCGCATGACGTCGTTGAACTCCTTCCGGTTGGCCATCGTGGAGCCGATGATGTGCACCTGCTTCCAGAACACGAGCGGGATGAGCGTCTCGCCGACCGGCCCCGAGGTCGAGCCGCACGTCACGAGTCGGCCGCCGCCCTTGAGCGCGCGGATCGAGTCCTTCCACGTGGCCGCGCCGACGTTCTCGATGACGACGTCCACGCCGCGCTTGTCGGTGGCCTCGAACACCGCCTTCGTCCACTGGGGGTTCGTCTTGTAGTTGATGCCGACGTCAGCGCCGAGCGTCTTGGCGCGCTCGAGCTTCGCATCGCTGGACGAGGTCACGATCACGCGCGCGCCGCAGAGCCTGGCGATCTGCACGGCGGTGGACGACACGCCGCCCCCGACGCCGATGACGAGCACGTCCTGGCCCGGGCCGACCTTGCCCTGGGTCACCACCATGCGCCACGCCGTCATGTTGGTGAGGACGAAGGACGCGGCCTCTTCGTCCTTCACGTGGGCCGGCAGCGGCAGCACGTTGTCGGCGCGCACGGCCACGAGCTCGGCGAGGCCGCCGCGGACGTGCTCGCCGAGGATGCCGTATCTCACGCAGAGGCTGTCCTCGCCCGCCGCGCAGAACTCGCAGCGGTCGCACGTGAGGTTCGGGTTCACGACCACGCGGTCGCCGACCTTCACGCCCTGCGCCGCCGCGCCGACCTCCACGACCTCGCCCGCGATATCGCAGCCGGTCCAGAAAGGCAGCGGCGTCTTCAGCGTGGGAATGCCCTCGCGGACGAACAGGTCGAGGTGGTTCAGCGCGCACGCCTTCACCCGGACGAGAACCTCGTGCGGCGCGATCGTGGGATCCGGAACGTCCTCGTACCTGAGCTTGTCGGGACCGCCGAACTCGTGGAAGAGGAGCGCGTTCATCGAGAGCCGTTGAACTCCTGAATCACCCGGGGCAACCGGGGATCGTCGAGGGTCGGCTGCTTGTCGGGCTGGTAAAACGCCGTGCGGTCGAGGAGCCCCGCGTAGCGCTCCTTCAGCCGCGTGGCGATCGTGGCGTAGGAGCCGACGACGGCGTAGGTCTCGAGCATCTCGTCGGTGATCAGATCGGCCATGCCCTTCCAGTCGCCTTCCACCGACTTGCGGTGCAGGGGGGGCACCAGATCCTGCCAGCCGTGGGCGGCCAGCACGGGCTCGTAGGTGCGCGTGGAGGCGTAGAAGGCGATCTGCTGCTTCACCGCCTGCTTTTGCCGAGCGATCTCCTGCTCGGTGTCGCCGACGATCACGAAGCTGGAGGTCGCATAGGTGAAATCGGCGCGCGCGCGCCCCGCCTTCGCCATGCCTTCTTCGACAGCCGGCCGCACGAGCTCGCGCAGGTACTTCGGGCTGTTGAACGGGTGCACGTGCAGGCCGTCGCACACCTCGCCCGCCACGCGGCACATGGTCGGGTTCACGCCCGCGATGTAGACGGAGATCCTGGGATGCTCGATGGGCCCCGGGTTGAAGAATGGCGTCATGAGGTCGAAGCGGAAGAACTGGCCCTTGAAGGCGAGCGTGGTCCCGTTCTGCCAGCAGTCCCAGATCGCGCGCATGGCCAGGACCACCTCGCGCATCTTCGGCGCCGGCGACTCGAACTTCACCGAGAAGCGGCGCTCGTTGTGGCCCTTCACCTGCGAGCCCAGCCCGAGAATGAAGCGCCCGCCCGAGGCCTTCGCGAGGTCCCAGGAGATCTGGGCGAGGATCATCGGGCTGCGCGGGAACGCGACGGCGATCGAGGTGCCGAGCTTGATCTTCGACGTCACGGTGGCCGCGACGGCGAGCGGCAGGAACGGATCGTGCTGGGTCTCCGCCGACCAGAGGCAGTCGTACCCGAGCGCCTCGACCTTGCGCGCGTAGTCGGGGATCGACTCGAGATCGTGGGTCAGCATGCCGACGTCGAGCTTCAGCGGGGGCCTCCCATGGCGCGCAATCTTACCAGCACGGCCTCGGCCTCGCGCGCGATGCGTTCCACGACCTCCGCCGCGCCGGGCAGGTCGTGGACGAGCCCCGTGGACTGGCCGGCGTAGAGCGCCGTGTACTCGGCGTCGCGCTGCTGCGCGGCGGCCGCGAAGACGTCCAGCGCGGCGCGCTGCTGCATGAGGGTCGGAAGCACCGGGGCGCCCGACGCGGCATAGTCCTCGGTGAACCGGTTGCGCAGCGAGCGCGCCCACAGGCCGGTGTACGCCTCCGTCAGCGTCGTCCCCCCGTCGCTCTCGAGCAGGCGCTTCTTCCACACCTCGGAGGCCATCGATTCGCGGGTGGCGACGAAGCGCGTGCCGAGCAGCGCGCCCACGGCGCCGAGCGCGAGCGCGGCGACGAGGCCGCGGCCATCCGCGATACCGCCGGCGGCGACGACGGGCACGCGGACGGCGTCCACCACCTGGGGCACGAGCGTGAGCGTGGCGACGCTGGCCTCCTCGCGCGGCTTCTTCACCCACGTCGAGCGGTGCCCCCCCGCCTCGCCGCCCTGGGCCACGACGATGTCCACGCCGTTGGCCTCGACGGCGCGCGCGTCCTCGACGGTCGCCACCATGGCCATGACCTTGATCCCGCGCTCGTGGCAGCGCCGGACCATCGCGGGCTCGGGATTGCCGAGGCCGATCGACCACACGGGCACGCGCTCCTCGAGGATCACCGCGAACTCCTCGTCGATGAGGTCGGGCATCCCGGGGGCGGGCTGGTCGGTCGTCGGAATCCCCAGTCGCTCGCGGAAGACGTTCAGCTGGGTCTGCACGGCGCGCATCGTCGCCGCCGGCACGCGCGCGGGATCGACGGGCGGGCGCAGCTCCGTGTGCAGCCACTGGTTGACGCCGAACGGGCGGTCGGTCACCGAGCGCACGTGGCGGATGCGCTTGCGCAGCTCGTCGGCGGTGACGCCGAGACCGGCCACGATGCCGAGACCGCCGGCCCGCGACACCTCCGCCGCGAGCTCGGGGCCGGCGGCGCTGCCCATGCCGGACTGCACGATGGGGTACTCGATGCCGAGCAGGTCGCAGAGGGGAGTGCGCAGGCTCATCGGACGAACTCCTTCAGGGCCAGCTCGCGCAGCTTCACGCGCTGGACCTTCTCGCCGTGCGGGCTCGGGGTGCGCGGCACGTCGTCCACGAAGCGGACGCCGCGCGGGATCTTGAACGAGGCGATCTTGCCGTGACACCACGCGCGCAGCTCCTCCTCGGTGACCCGCGCCCCGGCCTTGCGGATCACGTAGGCGACGGGGGCCTCGTTGCTCCCGGGATCCGGGATGCCGACCACGAAAGCCTGCGCGACGTCCGGATGCGCGAGCAGGAAGTCCTCGATCTCGCCGGGCGCCACCATGTGGTGACTGATCCGCAGCGTCTCCTTGAGGCGGCCGCTGAAGATGACGCGCCCTTTGTGATCCCGCCGCCCGAGATCGCCGCTCTTGAACCAGCCGTCGGCGGTGAAGGCGGCCTTCGTCTCCGCGGGCATGTCGTGGTAGCCGCGCGTCACGAGCGCCCCGCGGAACTGCAGCTCGCCCTCCTCGTCGACGGCCGCGATCGCGCCGGTCTCCGGGCGCGCCACGCGCGCTTCGAGCCCGGGCGCCGGCCACACGCCGGGCAGCAGCCGGTCGGCCGCGGGCTCGTCGAGCTCGTGCAGCAGCGACATCGCGTTGACCTCGGTCATGCCGTAGGGCTGGAAGGCGAGCGGCATCAGCCGCTCGAGCACCTCCTCGAGCAGCCCGTGACGGCCGCCGCCCGTGGCCGCGACGCCGCCCGTGCGCAGCGAGGAGAGATCGCGACGGCCGACGTCGGGGTGGTCGAGCAGCGGGATCAGCATGCTGTCGACCGCGTTCCACACCGTGCAGCGCTCGCGCTCGATCAGCATGAGCGCGCGCAGCGGATCGAAGACGTCCATCAGCACCAGGCACGCGCCGTGGCTCCACGCGGTGAGGGGAATGTTGACGCCACCCCACGTCCCGGCGGCGGGCAGCGCGTGGAGAATGCGATCCGCGGGCGTGAGCCGCAGCGTCTCGCCGCAGTTCCAGCCATGGGGCACGCAGTTGGCGTGCGTGATCATCGCGCCCTTGGGAAACGACGTCGTCCCCGACGTGTAGAGGATCGTGAAGGTATCGTCGGACGCGACGGCCGCGGGCGCGAGCGTGCCGGCGGCCAACAGATCGCTCACGCGATGGCAGCCGGGGTAGACGGCCTCCGAGTCGACGATCACGTGGCGCAGTCGCGGGAAGCGCGCGCTCGCGAGCTCGCCGGGCACGGCGTCGGCCAGCTCGGGCAGCAGCGCCTCGAGCGTGTCGAGGTAGTCCACCGGGCCGAGCCGGTCGGTGGCCAGCAGCGCGACGGCGTGCGACTGGCCGAGGATGTAGGCCAGCTCGTGGGCGCGGTAGCGCGGGTTCAGGGCCACCACGACCACGCCGAGGCTCGCCGCCGCGTACTGCGCGACGAACCACAGCGGGCGGTTCGGCAGCCAGATCGCCAGCGCGTCGCCCCGGCCCAGGCCGAGGGCGGCGAGGCCGGCCGCGAAGACGCGCGCGCGGTCGCGGACGGCGGCGAAGGTGAGCCGCGCGTCGTCGAACACGATGGCCTCGCGCGGGCCGTGGCGCGCGGCGATCGTCTCCAGCAGCGACCACGCCGTCGCCCGCGCGAAGGGGTTGGCCGCCACGTCAGTCGAGGTGGTAGAGGACCGACGCGTTCTTCCACGCCACCCGCTCGGCGACGTCGGGGGGCAGCTCACCGAGCACGCGGCGCGTCCACGTCATGAGGCGGTCGAGCATGGCCGGCTCGAACAGCCGCGCCGCCAACGCGTCGACGCCCATGAGGAAGCGGTCGGGCATCTTCGCGATCAACGCCTTCCACGCCGGATGCAGCGGACCCTTCTCCTTGGCGAGCGACGGCGTGCGCTGAAAGTGCATGCCCGAGAGGTCGACCCTGAGGTTGGCGTTGCGCCCGAGCAGGCGCTCGAGATCGCGGGGCTTCGCCTCGCCGGCGTGAGCGAGGACGATGACCGCCTCGCGGTGGGCGGCCAGCGCCGCCTCGAGCGAGGCCGCGGCGGCGGGCGTCAGCTCGTCGTGGATCACGATCGGCACGCCGCGCTGCGCGGACAGCTCGAGGATCTTCATGAACGCCGGCGCGGAGGGATCGCGCTCGATCTTGCGGCTCGCCTGGCGGATGTGGACCTCGCCCATCACGCGGGCCTTGGTGCGCGCCAGCTCCACGTCCAGCTGGCCCGCCGCGGCCATGTTGGTCGGATCGGGCACGCGCACGGCGGCCGACACGAGGTCCGGATACTTCTTGACGGCGGCCTCGATCCACTCCACCTCGTCCGGCTGCACGCCGCCCACACCGAGGAGCACGACCTTGCGGACGTTGTGGCGCTTCATGGCCGCGACGTAGGCATCGATGGCCGTGGCGTTCGGCAGATGGGAATGCGCGTCGATGAGCGGACCCGTGTAGTCCGCGGCGGCGGCCGGTCCGACGACGGCGAGCGCGGCGAGCAGCGTCAGCGCGAGAGCGCCCGCGCCTCTCATACGATCCCGTCGCGCTTCAAGCTCTCCAGCTCGGCCTCGCTCACGCCGAGCGCGCCGTAGACCTCGCGGTTGTGGGCGCCCAGCTCGGGCCCCGCCCAGCGCACGGTCGCCGGGGTGGCGTCGAGCCGCGGCGTCGGCGCCGTCATCCGCACGGCGCCGAGGGCGGGATCGGGCACGTCGATCAGGATCCCGCGCGCGACGACGTGCGGGTCCTTGGTGATGTCGGCGATGTCGTAGACGGGGCACGCGGTGAGGTCGCTCGACTCGAAGAGCCCGCGCATCTCGTCGAGCGTGCGCTGGCCGATGGCGCGGGCGATCGTGGCGTCCACCAGCTCGTTGAACTCGACGCGCGCGTCGTTGGTGGCGAAGCGCGGGTCTCTCAGGAGGTCGGCGAGGCCGAGCGCGCCGAACACCGCGGTCGCCGAGGCCGGCGTGGACGCCGAGAGCGCGATCCACTTGTCGTCCAGGGTGCGATAGGTGCCGCGCGGGCTCGCGTTGTCGGAGGTGTTCCCGTGACGCTGGCGCACGACGCCCCCCAGCGCGTAGCCGGCGGCGTCGGGGCCGATGACGGAGAGCAGCGGCTCGTAGAGCGAGATGTCGACGACCTGGCCGCGTCCCGAGACCTGGTCACGATACCGGAGGGCGGCCAGCACGGCGCTCGCCCCGGCGAGCGCCGCGACCATGTCGGCCATCGGGAAGGACGGCAGCGTCGGCGGGCCTTCGGCCTCGCCCGTCGTGTGGGCGAAGCCGCTCATCGCCTCGACCATCGTGCCGAAGCCGGGGCGGTCGCGGTACGGGCCATCCTGCCCCCAGCCCGACACGCGCGCGAACACGAGCTTCGGGTTCGCCGCGGAGAGCGCATCCCAGCCGAGCCCCCAGCGCTCGAAGGTGCCGGGCACGAAGTTCTCGAGGAGGACGTCGGCGTCGCTCACGAGCCGCTTGAGCAGCGCCTGGCCGCGCGGCTGGGTGAGGTTGAGCGTGATCGAGCGCTTGCCGCGCGCGTACACCTTCCACCACAGCTCGCCGCGATCGCGCAGCCACGTGCGCAGCGGATCGCCGCCGCGCGGGTTCTCGACCTTGATGACGTCGGCGCCGTGATCGGCCAGCACGGTGGCGAGCACGCCGCCGGCGATCAGCCGGGAGCAATCGATCACGCGGAGTCCCGCCAGCGCGCCGCTCATGGTCGATCGTTATGATACTCCCGCGCGCGAGGGATCAGACGCCGCCGACGCGTGCCGCGAGGTCGAGCACCTCGCGCGGGTCGACGTCCGACACGAGCGCGTAGCCGAGGCCGTGGGCGCGCCACATCACGACGGTGAAGCCGCGCCCGCTGTCACGGTAGACGTCGTGGGCGCCCGCGCGCTGCCAGCCCGTGCTGGGCCACGGCAGGCCGTCGGGACGGAAGACGAAGAGCGTGACGGTGTGCAGGCGCAGGCCGTAGACGAAGGCCGCCGCCCTGCGGTCGAGGAACCACGCGAGCGCGCCGCCGCGCAGCGGCACCTCGCGGTCGCCGACGAACGGCAGCACGGGGGAGAAATCGAGGCGTCCCTCGAACCACGGCCGCACGCGATGGCCGTCGCCGCTCTCGATCTCCAGCGGGCGCTGCGCCTGCGCGATGCGCAGGTGATCGGCGATCGCCTCGTTGACCATGGTGGCCGTGGCCACGCGCGTGGCGGCCGTGCGCTGGTAGAAGACGACCGGGGCGGTCACGAGCAGCACGAGCGCGGCGGCGAGCGCGGGAGCCCAGGCGCGCCGCCAGAGCAGCCGGCGCGGTGCGGGCGCCATGGCCAGCACGCGCTCGACGCGTCCGACCAGGCGCGCCGGCGCCGGGCGGTGGGGCAAGCGATGGAGCGCTTCGGTCAGCTCGGCGTCGACCGCGTGGTCCTGGTCCATGGGGTTCATCGCGCGTAGTCCCGCAGCCGGCGCCGCAGCGCCGCGCGCGCCCGGGCGAGCCGCGACTTCACCGTCCCGACGGGACACTCGAGCACCGCCGCCATCTCCACCTCGCTCAAGTCTTCCAGATCGAGCAGCACCACCGTGCGCGCCTCCTCCGAGAGGCTCATCAGCGCGGCCTCGATCTCCTCGGCCACGACCTTGCGCAGCCGGTCCAGCTCGAGGTCGTCGCGCAGCCACTCCTCGCTCGCCGCCGCGTCCGCGACGTCGACTCCGCTCACCTCGGGGCTGGCGCGCCGCCGGCGGTAGAGGCTGATGAAGGTGTTCCGGAGGATCCGGAACAGCCACGCCTTGAGGTTGGTCCCGGGCGTGAAGCCCGCGGCGCCGGCCACGGCGCGGGCGTAGGTCTCCTGCACGAGATCCTCGGCGTCCGTCTCGCGGCCCGTGAGGTAACGCGCCAGCTTGTAGAGCGCGTCCACGTGGCCGAGCGCCTCGCGCGCCAGCGCCTCATGCATGCCGAAACCATAGCACCGTTGACACCTTCGTCACCCTCCGCAACGCGCGAGCGCCCGAATCGTTCCCATCGCGCCATCTGGGAACGACGCGTGTATCGGCGCGTTGGCGCATGTGAAGGAGGCTGACAATGACCCGCGGATTCCTGACCGTGACCCTTGTGGCGGCGGTTGCGCTCGCCGCCGTCGCCGATGCGGCGACACCACCGAGCGTGCAGATCAAGGAGTTCAAGTTCGTGCCGGCGCTGCTGACCGTGCCCGTGGGCGCCACCGTGACGTGGATCAACGGCGACGAGGAGCCGCACACGGTGACGGCGACCGATCGCGCGTACACGTCCAGCGGGCTGGACCGCAAGGAAACGTACGCGCATCGCTTCACCACGCCCGGGACGTACACGTACTTCTGCGCCCTGCATCCACACATGACCGCAACCGTCGTCGTGAAGTGACGACGTCGCAGGAGGATTCCATGGAACGGCGACACTTCATGCAGTGCCTGGCCTGGGCCGGGACCGGACTGGTGTGGGCCGCGCGCGGCGGCGTGCTGTCCGCGACGGTGCTCGGCGAGGCGTCGGCCGCCGGCGCCGAGTTCACGTTCGGACAGATCAGCGACACGCACGTCGGCTTCGGCGGCGAGGCCAACAAGGACGCGATGGGCACGCTGCGCGACTCCATCGCGGGCCTCAACGCGCTCGAGCCGCGTCCGGCGTTCGTGCTGCACACGGGCGACCTGTCCCACGGACAGAAGCCCGGCGCCTTCGACACGCTCGCGGAGTCGCTGAAGGCCGTGAGGACGGAGAAGATCGTCTACATCCCCGGCGAGCACGACGTGGCCATCGATGGCGGCAAGGAATACCTGAGCCGCTACGGCGCCGGCACCTACGAGAACCGCGGCTACCAGTCGTTCGACTACCGCGGCGTCCACTTCGTCGGCCTCGTGAACGTGCTGGCGTACAAGCCGGGTGTGGGCGGCGCCCTCGGTGACGAGCAGCTCGACTGGCTGCGGAAGGATCTCGACCCGCTCAGGGCGAGCACCCCCCTCGTCGTCTTCTCCCACGTGCCGCTCTGGGCCGTGCATCCGGCATGGGGCTGGACCACGGCCGACGGCGAGCAGGTGATCGGCATGCTGCGCCGCTTCGGCTCGGTCACGGCTCTCAACGGTCACATCCACCAGGTGCTCCAGAAGGTCGAGGGGAACA
>Ga0134071_10000587_pt1 | contig 12208 bp, 9 predicted proteins | sample 15_taG_27_FD_94466 | JGI IMG/M metagenome (GOLD analysis project Ga0134071, IMG submission 94466) | Grasslands soil microbial communities from the Angelo Coastal Reserve, California, USA - 15_D_Rain_40cm_5_09082015 | ecosystem: Environmental > Terrestrial > Soil > Grasslands ...
ATTGCAGCCAACCAGTTCTGCGGCTACTGTACGCGTACGAGACGGGAAGGTCATGCCGACCGACGGACCATTTGCCGAGACGAAAGAGCAGTTGGGCGGTTACTATCTGGTCGAGGCACGCGACCGTGACGAAGCCGTGTCCATGGCCGCGAAGATTCCCGCAGCCCGTTTCGGCTCGGTCGAGGTCCGCCCGATCATGACGTTCTCGTAGGAGAAGGAAACACCAAAAATGCGATACATGTTCTTGATCTACTCGCAGGAAACCGATGAGCCCCTTTCACCAGGCGAGTTGGACCAGGTTGTCAGCGGGCACAGGGCGGTCATGTCGGACGCCGAACGGAAGGGTATTCTGCTCGGAGTGGAGCGTCTCAAACCGACGCCGACTGCAACCACGATCCGTGTGAAGAACGGCCTGCCGATGACGATCGACGGGCCATTCGCCGAAACCAAGGAACAACTTGCCGGGTACTACATTCTCGAATGCAGGAATCTCGATGAAGCGATCGAATGGGGCAAGAGAATTCCAACAATGTGCAAAGGCCGTGAAGGATGCATAGAAATCCGCCCTGTGGATGATCTCCAGAGACCCTGATGAACACAGACGCAAAAGCGGCTGCCGAACGGGTCTTCCGGCAGGAGTCCGGCCGCATTCTCGCAACCTTGATTCGTTTCTCGGGATCATTCGATCGGGCCGAGGAAGCCATGCAGGAAGCTTTTTCCGCCGCGCTGACTTCCTGGCCCGAAAAAGGAATTCCCCAGAACCCTGCGGCGTGGATCACAGCCATCGCTAACCGAAAGGTGATCGATCAAAGCCGGCGCGAAAGAACGCGGCAGGAGAAGCAAGATTCGCTGCGCTACCAGACCAGGACGATCGCTTATTCCGAAAGCGGCGAAGCGGACGAAACATTCATGCATTTTCCAGACGATCGCCTACGATTAATTTGTACGTGCTGTCATCCCGCGTTGCGGCCGGAGGCTCAGGTCGCTTTAACGTTAAAGACGCTTGGCGGCCTGACAGTCGCCGAAATCGCCAAGGCGTTTCTCATCTCGGAACCCACCGTCGCTCAACGCATCGTGCGGGCAAAACGCAAGATTCAGGAAGCCGGCATTCCCTACGAAGTTCCATCGCCCGACCGTTTGCCCGAGCGTCTCGCCTCTGTTCAGGCGGTCATCTATTTGATATTCAACGAAGGCTATATCGCCACGGCGGGAGACCGCCTTATTCGAAGCGATCTCTGCGCCGAGGCGATCCAGTTAGCTCGTGTCCTTTGCGAGCTTCTCCCCCACGAACCCGAGAACATGGGCTTGCTGGCGTTGATGCTCCTGCATGACTCCCGGCGCGATGCTCGCGTGAATCTATCAGGCGAGCTGATACCTCTGGAGGAACAGGATCGCTCGCTCTGGCATGCGGGTCAAATCTACGAAGGATTACGGCTCGTCGAATCCGCGTTGCGTGCCGGGGCCGTAGGCCCATATCAGCTGCAAGCCGCCATCGCAGGCGTCCATGCGGAAGCGAAAACTGCCCGCGACACGGACTGGCTGCAGATTGCGGCCTTATATCAGGAGTTGGCGCGGCGTCACCCATCTGCGGTCGTATGGTTGAATCATGCCGTAGCTGTTGCCATGAGTGAAGGCCTTGAACATGGTCTGATGTTGATCGATCAACTTGGCGACACCGCCGAACTGAAATCTTATTACCTCTATCACGCGGCGCGCGCCGATATTCTCAGACGCATGCAACGGAGGGATGAGGCACTCGAGGAATATCAACGGGCGATCGCCCTGACAACCAACGCGGTGGAGCAACAATACCTGCATCGCCGCGTTGCTGAACTGACACGTTGCAGGCATGACCTGGTATATCCCGATGGGTAAAGGACGATTGGAAGCATTCAGTGACGGGGTCATTGCAATTATCATCACCATCATGGTCCTGGAACTGAAGACGCCCCAGGGAACCGACTGGCGTGCCTTCGAATCCGTAATTCCAACTCTGCTTTTGTACCTGTTGAGCTTCATCTTTCTGGGAATCTATTGGAACAATCATCATCATATGCTCCACACGCTGGACCGTGTGAACGGCAGCATACTGTGGGCGAATTTACACTTGCTGTTTTGGTTATCGCTGGTGCCGTTCGTTACGGGCTGGGTTGGCCAGAATCACCTCGCACCTCTTCCGACGGCTATCTATGGGGTCGAGTTTATTATGGCTGCTCTGGCATACCGGATCCTCCAACGGTGCATTATTCGCTCTCAAGGTCCGCGTTCCAAGCTTGCTATAGCCGTTGGCAGGGATGTGAAAGGAAGAGCGTCGGTAGCGCTCTACGCGTTCGGTATTCTGGCGGCATTCCTGGGATATTCGAAGATCGCCGCGGGTTTATACGTGCTCGTCGCAATGATCTGGTTTATTCCGGACACGCGAATCGAATCCAAAGCAAGCCAATGAGATTTCCGGCTAATCGCGCTTGATGACGACGAGGCTCACATCGTCGGCCGGTTCTGCAAAATTAAGGATGTCGGTCTTGATGCCTTCGAAGATCTGGTGTGCCCGGTTGTGTTTTAGCTCGCGAACCTTCGATTCCAGCCGTTCGGGAAAGTACGGTTGCGTCCCGTTCATATGTTCCGATAGTCCATCGGTGTAAAGGAGCAAGATATCGCCTTTACCCATGAGCGTCCATTCGTTGAGCTTGTACTGATCTTTGAAACCCAGAGTGCTCTGTGTCTTGCGGCGGTCGATAATGTTATTGGACGGAAGTGTTCCAATTGGCGGAAACGACGTGCAAAGTTCCTGGCTTACCGGCATGAAGCGGTCCAGCTTATGCGAGAACACAACAGGGTGGGGATGTGCGGCGGAAAGAAACCGGAAAGTCGAATCTTCGGAAATTTCGCCGTAGATCATTGTCGCGAATTTTTGCAGGCTTGATGAGTCGTAAAATTGCGTGTTGAGGTTCTCGAACAGGTGTTTCGTGATGTGACCGAACATATCGAGTTCGTACAGGGAGCCGACGAGAAACGCCTGATGCAGCATTGCCGCGACCATCGTGTCGGTCACATGATGCCCCGATACATCGAGAAGGACGATCCCGGCCATTTTTCTGCATCGCTTTAGATTTTCCACAATGTCCGCACGCCCTTGCGCGTGGGCACGCTCAATTCTTGCCTGCAGATCGTATCGTTTTTGAAAATCAACATAGATGATATGGTCACCGCCTCCCGCTTCGTTGAGGGGCAGCGTCTCGCCGTAAACGTCAATTCCCTTGAGCGTCGGAAGGTCCGCTCGCGACGGCTTGATGCGTTCTCCAATGTCCTGAAGATTTTTGAGCTCGCCAATTAGAACGCCGGCGGGATCGTTCATGATCTCTGATCGCATGCGATCTCCCTTGCAAGGCTGTTACCGTTCAGAGCATTCGGCCCGGTGACGATGACACAGCGGTTTTATCGACAAGCCATTCGAAAGGCAACCAAAAACGTAGGAGCGCGTCGCAGAGCCCGACAGTGTTGTCGCCCGGTGAACGCCTTAACCTGGCAGTTCCCTCCGAGTTGCGCCGCGCCGAATCTGCCGAGGTATTTTGCAGGACGTCCACTCTGTTCCGGTAACCTAACCCTTTTCCATTGTCGCAGAGGGTAGACTGCTCCACTTACGCAGGGGGAGAATGAGACTCAGACGCGATGTCAGATCGAAGAAATGCATCCCAACGCAACTTTTCGAAAAAAACATGTATTTTTCGCCCCTTCTGGTCTGTCTTATGTTTGAAGGGCAAAAATCAGCGCTTCCTGTTGACCGGTGTCGGCCGGTCCGCGAGGGCTACGGATTAAACCCAGCGCGCTTGGGGGACTTGTGTCCTCGAATGCAGGAAACGTGTGATCCCTTCTAACCGGGCTGCATGGCCTCTTGCAGCCCGTAAAGCCTTCGGCAGACCAGAAATTACTGAAAAGAATTGATCCGTTCCGTCGGGGCGAAGATCCTGCCGCGTCTGCGGGATATTACCCGATTTCATGGCTTTTGGCCAATCTTGCCTCGATATAAACGCACTGCCGCGGCTTTGCACAAAAAATCCTGGGCGGTCATAGACCGCCCCTACAGCCTGGGGTCCGCAACTGTAGGGGCGCTCTATGAGCGCCCGCGATCTATTTTTTGTGCAAAGCCCACTGCCGCCGCATAATTACGAACGTATGACAAATCCTGCACCTTCTGAATACGGTTGTATGACGGCTAGAATCGAACATTCCAGAGCGCCTGTCAGTGCGTGTATCGATCGTGATGACGTACCCAATCCTGTGGATAGTCCGGACTTTCGTCACGCCCCTTGGGAACCAGATCCAGGAATTGATACGTTGGATTGACCGCATCGATTCCCCGGGCATAGGTGGAGTAGGTGTGAAAAATAGTGCCTTTACTATCCTTATAGAAGACGCTGATTCCTTCGCGATCCATCATGCGCATTTTGACGGTCTTATAGTTGTAGAACGCGGTTTCACGTCTGACGTCTTCGGTTCGGAATGATGCTTGAAAGTCATAGTTGTAATCGCCTGGCGCCGAGGAGACCCACTTGAACCGCCAACCCATCCGTAATTTGAACTTCTCGAGCTTGGACAGCGCTGCGCGAGACACAACCACGAAACTTACATCGCGCTGATTCAGATGGGCCAGCATGCCATCGTAATGGTCGGCCCAGAACGAGCAGTGCGGACAGCCTTCATCCCACTCCGGCGCGAACATGAATTGATAAATGACAAGCTGACTCTTGCCCGCGAACAGCTCCGGCAGTGTGTTTTTGCCGTTCGGCGTGTCGAATTCATATTCTTTTTCAATTTTTTCCCAGGGGAGCGCACGCCGCTGTTCCGCCAACTGCTCTCGTAATTGGGTAAACTTCTTCTCTTTCCTCAAAAGGGCTTTTCGCGCGGCAATCCATTCTTTATGGGATACCACTTTGCGCCCGCCGCTTCGCCTGGCCATCATTACCCTCCTGAACAGATTATGCCCAACAAGTCCCGAAACATTTTGTTTAAAGGCGTGCCCACGTTCAAGGTAAAGAAAAAAGTTCTCTCACCATGCAGCGGCAATCCTTTACTTTCCGTTTTCCGCGCGTTATTGTCACGGCACAATTTGCAATCCGAAACTTCGTTCTGTCGGGACAAGACTGATGATTGGTGAAACTATCTCTCACTATCGCATTCTGGAAAAAGTCGGCGGCGGCGGCATGGGCGTGGTGTATAAGGCCGAAGACACCAGGCTGGGCCGTTTCGTCGCGCTGAAGTTTCTGCCCGACGGATTCGCGTGCGACCACCAGGCACTGGAGCGGTTCAAGCGTGAAGCCCGCGCCGCTTCGGCGCTCAATCACCCCAATATCTGCACGATTTATGAGATTGACGAGGCTGACGGCCATCCTTTTCTGGCGATGGAATTTCTGGAAGGCCGAACGCTGAAGCATCGCATCACCGCAAAGCCGTTTTCTGCGGACTCGCTGCTGGACATTGGAACGCAGATCGCCGAAGCGCTCGATGCGGCACATTCGAAGGGCATTGTGCATCGGGACATCAAGCCGGCGAATCTTTTCATAACCGATCGCGGGCATGCCAAAATTCTCGATTTCGGATTGGCCAAAGTCGTCGAGCATCCAGGTTCAACTTCCGCTACTGCAGCATCGCAGTTCACCACTGCAGGCGTGACCGAAGAGAACCTCACCAGTCCCGGCACCGCGCTCGGCACAGTTGCGTACATGTCGCCGGAGCAGGCGCTGGGCCAGGATGACATCGATGGACGCACCGATCTGTTTTCGCTCGGCGTGGTGCTCTACGAAATGGCGACGGGGCGGCTGCCTTTTCAAGGCAACACTTCGGCAGCGATCTTCAACGCGATCCTCAACAAACCGCCGACTCCACCGGTTCGCTTGAACCCGGAGTTGCCGCTGCAACTGGAATGGATCATCAATAAGGCGCTGGAGAAGGATCGCAAGCTCCGTTACCAGGGCGCTGCAGAGATGCGTGCCGATCTGGCGCGGCTGAAGCGCGATAGTGATTCCGGACGCGCGAAGACGGGAGAACTGGTCGCGCCACAACAATCGACGCCGGCGCGCTGGAAAGCGGCGTGGATGTGGGCAGGCGTAGGAGTCCTCGCGATCATTGCCGGCATTGGGATTTGGAGTATCACACGTGCGCCTTCGACTCCGCCCCAGCCCGTCACGCGCTTTACGATCGCGCTGCAACCGGGGCATCAGCTCGTCGGACCTGCCGGTATCGCCGGCATTGGGGTCAGTCAAGCACCCCTGGCTGTCTCACCTGACGGCAAATATCTCGCTTATGCCGCCAGCCGCGGGGCCACTCAGCAGATCTTCTTGCGGGCATTTGATCAGTCGGAAGCCAAACCGGTTTCCGGCACGGAAGGAGGGGACGGTCCTTTCTTCTCTCCGTACGGCCAATGGCTTGGATTCCTCGGTTCAGGAACCAGCATAAAAAAAATCCCTCTGAGCGGAGGTGCCGCGCTAACTCTCTACAATGGCGGCAACATTTTTGGAGCAAGCTGGGGAAGTCAAAACACGATTGTCTTTTCACAAACAGGAAGTCTCGAGCAAATTCCAGACTCGGGAGGTAAACCGCAGGTACTCACTCGCCGCGAGAAAGACGAGACGGCCTCCTTCGACCCGGAATATCTACCCGGCGGAACGGCGGTTCTCTTTGCGCGTGGACCGGCCACAAACGCACGAATTGCTGCATACTCGGTGAAGACCGGCGAAAGACCAGACTTTGTTCAAGGGACGTACCCGCGGTACGCACGGTCCGGGCACCTCATATACGCGCAGGCCGGAACGCTTATGGCCGTGCCGTTCGATGCAGACCGATTGCAGGTCACGGGGGCGCCTGTTCCAGTTGTAGAGAACGTATTCCAAACTCCGGGGGGAACTGCACAATACAGTATTTCCTCCACCGGCTCTCTGGTGTACGTCTCCGGACGTGCCGCGGCAATTCAAAGGAAGCTGGTGTGGGTCAGTCGCAACGGGATGGAGCAGCCGTTGACTGCGCCGGCGCTCGCGTACGGCTATCCGCGGATTTCCCCCGACGGGCGGCGCATCGCCGTCGAACTCGACAACCAAATCTGGTTGCACGACCCTTCCAGGGACACGTTGACGCGGTTCACGTTTGAAGGCAGCGCGAACCAGAGCCCGGGCTGGACACCGGATGGTAAGCGGATCGCGTTTCGTTCGAATAAAGAAGGTCCGAGCAGTCTCGGTCTCTTCTGGCAACTTGCCGACGGCAGCGGCGGATTGGAGCGGTTAACTACGGGTGCGCGGGTGCAAAATCTGACGTCGTGGTCCGGCGACGGCCAACTGCTCGCCTTCTTCGAGCCCGGCACTAACACGCAGCGTGATATCTGGGTCCTGCAGATGAGCGACCGGAAGGTCCAGCTGTTTCTTCAAACACCCTTTAATGAAGGGGCGGCGAGCTTTTCACCGGACGGACACTGGCTGGCCTATCTTTCTAACGAGTCAGGCCGTCCCGAAATCTACGTTCAACCTTATCCCGGTCCCGGCGGGAAATGGCAGATTTCCACCGACGGCGGCACCGAGCCACTCTGGAATCGCAACGGTCGCGAGTTGTTTTACCGCAGCGGCAACAGAATGATGGCGGTGCAGGTCTCGACGCAGCCCACCTTTTCCGCCGGCAAGCCGGCGATGCTGTTCGAGAAGGAATATGCCGCGAGTCAGTTCCCCGCCACCGGCATCGCTTATGACGTGTCTCCAGACGGCCAGCGGTTTCTGATGGTCAAAGAAATCGAACAATCGTCATCGGCCACCCAGATCAACGTCGTGCTCAACTGGTTCGAAGAACTCAAGCGCCGCGTGCCTTCAGGGAAGTAAAAGCTCGCGCTAGGCTCGGTTGGAACCGATGTCACTACTGGGGGTCGGCTCGACGTAAAACTCCAGTAAAGCAATAACCATCGCAAATACGAGCGGGCCGACGAACATTCCCAGAATGCCAAAGTAGCCGATTCCGCCCAGAATACTGAAGAACACGACCAGCGTGTGCATACCAACGCGGCCTTCGATCAACATCGGGCGCAGAAAGTTATCGATTCCGCCGACAACAACGACCTGACTCGCAAAGAAGATCAGTGCACTACCATACGAACCGACGGCAAGCAGGTAAAGTGTCCACGGCACCCAGACCGAGGCGGAACCGATCACGGGTACGAGAGAGAGCAAGGCGGTCAATGAGCCCCACAAAATCGGATTACTCAGGCCCAGTACGAAAAAAATCATGCCGCTCAGGAATCCCTGCACCAGGGCAGTGACCAGCGTTCCGAGGACGGTCGCCTTTGTCACCACGCGAAATCGCTGAACGAAGAGGTTCTCCTGCTTATCCGACAGCGGACTGATCCGGCGAATGCCTCCGGCAAAGTACGTAGAGTCGCGCAGCAGGAAGAACAGGACAACGAGCATGATGAAGTAGTCCATCAGAAAATTGAACGCGCCTGTCGCAAACGTCGCGGCCACGGCAAGAGCAGCAACTCCGATCCGCTGTGCCTGCGATCCCAGCTGCGTGCCGATGTCGAAGCTCTCGAGCCGCACCGAACTCGGCAGCCACGGTTGAATCTTCCTCAATAAGGGATTCGCGCCCGGGTCCAGCCATGCGGCAATCTTCTTTACTGTCTCCGGATCCCGGAGATTCTGATAAGCATCGTTCGCCTCGCGAGCAAGCGAGATGGAAAGAAAAAGAACAGGCAGGACTATCGCCACCGTAAGCCCGAGGCAAACAATCAATGAGGCAAGTGTTTTACCGTTGCCCATCCTCCGGGCGAGTGTTTCATAAATCGGATCCAACAAAGTCGACAGGACCAGCGCGAGAAAAATCGGCATCAGAAACGGTTGCATCATCCGGAAACACAGGTAGACCACAACGCCGAAAATGGCGAGCAGCAACCAATGCCCCAGAGTCTTTCCCGTGACTTCCATCGCCGGATCTATGAAATAAGATTTTAAGCCGTATTAGGAGAATTACGAGCAGGCTGCGGAAAAAGTCGAACACGGCAACTGTAGGCGCGGTCTATGACCGCGCGCTCTTCCCGGAATCAACGAAATACGCGCGGTCACAGACCGCGCCTACAATACATTTGTCGCATCCAACACATTTTTCCATAAGGTCGCCGAGGCTTGACTTCCGAACGGCGAGTGAATACGTTGGATGACATTCAAAGAGTAAGCTAAGGTTGACGAGATTCCTATGACATCAACACGATTACGATATCCACGGCTGCTTCCAGTTTGTGTGGCGATATGCCTGGCGGTAGTTCAGTGTTTTTCGGCCGCCGGCGCCCCGGAGCTTCCCGACCCGGGGAAGCCGCGTATGACCCGCGACGAGCAGAAGCAGCTGGGCCTGCAGGTTGCTGCAGAGGTGTACAGGCAAATGCCTGTGCTGCCTGATTCGAGTCCGGAGACGCAATATATACAAGCCCTCGGCAAACGGCTGGTGAACACCATTCCGGCAGACCGCTCCTGGCCGTTTCAGTTTCACGTCGTCGCGCAGAAGGAGATCAACGCGTTTGCGCTGCCCGGAGGACCGATGTTCGTGAATATCGGCACGATTACCGCCGCAGGTAACGAAGCGGAACTCGCCGGAGTGATGGCTCACGAAATTGCGCACGTGTACATGCAGCATTCTGCGAAGCAGCAGGACAAATCATCATTGCTGCAGGGTTTAGCAGGGCTCGCGGGAGCTGCCGCGGGTGCGCTGGGAGGCGTCGCGGGAACTGCGGCGCAAACTGGAATCCAGATTGGAGCGGGAACGCTGTTGCTCAAATATTCGCGAGGCGATGAGGCCCAAGCCGACGCGGTTGGCGCAATCATTCTGTGGAAAGCGGGGATCAATCCGATAGCGCTGGCGGATTTTTTCCAAAAGCTGGCAGCGGAGGCTGGAAATAGCGGACCGCAGTTCCTGAGTGATCACCCCAATCCCGGCAACCGGAGAACAGCCATTCAGACACAAATCAAGAATTGGCCTAGCCAGCAATATTCAAGCGACAGTCCCCAGTTTGCCAGCGTACAGAAACATGCCACCGGCGTCCAGGTATACGACGCAAAAGAAATAGCAGCCGGCGCGAAGAACGGCCGTTGGACTGCTGAGAATAAGAAAAATGGAGCGGTATTCCCCGATGCTCCCGCAACGGCTGCTGCATCGGGAGGCGCGGGAAGCATGCCTGCCGTTTCGATCTCGGCGGTGCAGCCGAGTTCGAACTTCCAGATCGCGGACCTTGGAGGGCTGAGAATCGCCCGTCCACAAAATTGGGAAGTCATCGAGAACCAGCAGTCCTCGGCGACTATCGCGCCCCGCGCCGGCGTTTCCGGGGGAGCGGTCGCGTATGGTGTGGTCATTCGTTCAGAGCGTGCGCCAAGTGCGAACATGAGCCCGAGCCAGCTCACGGAGGCGGTTGCACAGAGCCTGCAGAGCGGTGACAGCAATATGAAGGCGGTTGGACAGATTCAACGTCTTACAGTAGGCGGCAGTCCCGCAGGTTGGCTCGAACTGGAAACTGTTTCGCCGATGGCCGGCGCAGACGGTAAGACGCAGCGCGAGCGGGACTGGTTGGTTGTCCTGCAACGCGGTAGCAATGCGATCTACTTCGTCTTTGTGTCAACCGCGGCGAATTACGAACAGTTCAGGCCGGCTTTCGAGAGAATGCTGCGCAGCGTGCAGTTTCGGTAGAAACGGGAACGAACCCAAGGCACAAAAGGGAACACAAAAAAGCACAAGAAAAAATTTGTGCCTTTTGTGTTTCCCTTTTGTGCCTTTTGTGTGCCTTCCCCGATTCTTGGGTAGAGTCGATTTCATCACGCCAATGGTTCTGACCATCAGAATGATGATGGCGCCGTGCAATTAAATAAGTGAGCTGTCTCTACTTCGGTGAATAGGTCCGGAGAACGTTCACAGCGGCTGACGTATCGACCACGCGCCTTCCTTCCTGTGAGTAGGCCATCGCTGGAAATCGAATCGCTTCTTCAGCCGGCGTCAGGTTTCTCCTGTCGCGCAGATCCCGGTTTGCCCGCCTGTCGAGAAGGAACTGAATAAACTCGGCCTTTCCCGAAATGGCGGCGATATGCAGCGGCGTGTATCCGTCCGTGGTCTGGCTGTTCACATCCGCCTTACCCTTGTCTATCAGGACTCGCGCAACATCGATATTTCCGATCTGCGCGGCGCCGTGAAGCGGCGTCATGCCGATGTTATCCCTGGCACTAGCGTCGGCGCCGCCTTCCAGAAGGGCCAAAACCGTTTCGGGATATCCCTCCGGGCGCGCGGCGTACAGAAGAGGCGTTTCCCCCCGGTGAGCACGACGGGAAACGTCGGCTTTGTTCTTTAACAGAAGCCGCACCGTTTCTGTGAGTCCATGATATGCAGCGCGATGGAGGGGCGTATCGCCGTAGTCATTGGGGCCATTGACATCGGCTCCCATGAGCAACAACCTGCGAATCACCCTGCTATCGGAACTGCGATCCGAAATAATGGCCAGATGAAGAGGCGTGTCTCCATTGAGTCCTCTGGAGTTTGGATCTGAGCCGTGATCTTTTAACCAATCCATTAGCGGCAGATATTTATTAAGTACCGCGAGATGAAGCGGCGTGTTCCCCTGCCCGTCGCGGGAATTAATGATTCCCGGATCTGCGCTCACCATGTCACGGATGCGCTTCATTTCCTGTTCCTGTTCTTTGGAGTAGCTGTCGCACCCGGATGCAACGATCCCGATCAACAAGGTGAGCCAGAAACCAGCGACACAATGGGAGCGAGTCATGCCGACAATCCTATTTTGCGGACAGTGACGAGGCAATGCAGCCATCGGGCCCCTGACCCTTCAGCGCCGCAGGCGCGCCTGATAAAGAAGAGGAAGCACCGCGTCACTTTCGGAGAATCGCACGAAGCTGCGCACGAGTTCCGTCCGTGACCAATGGCCAAGACTGAGTACGCGCATCAGTTGGTCGTTAATGAACGTTTCCCATGCCTGCCTGCGGCCCCACGGAAAGCACGTCGCCTCTACGGCGCGTATCGGCAAGCCTTCGCTGAGCCCCGCCTTGATTTGCTCTCGCAGCCATTTCAAATACTGCAGCTTCTCTTGCAGTTCCTCTTTCGGATTGCGGCGGATGACGACGCCGGGAATATCCGGAACGTCCCGACGCATGGTGTGAATGAAACCGTGTCCTTCGATAAGGATTTCGATGTCCAG
>Ga0134071_10000589_pt1 | contig 12194 bp, 8 predicted proteins | sample 15_taG_27_FD_94466 | JGI IMG/M metagenome (GOLD analysis project Ga0134071, IMG submission 94466) | Grasslands soil microbial communities from the Angelo Coastal Reserve, California, USA - 15_D_Rain_40cm_5_09082015 | ecosystem: Environmental > Terrestrial > Soil > Grasslands ...
AGCATTGCAAGGATTCCTAGAAATACAACTGAGAGCGAGAGCGCCAAAATTCGAGAAGGTCTTTTCATAGGCATTGAAGATTACCCCAACCGAAAGATTTCGTCCAGCTTTCCGCACGCAAAGATCTAGACAAGACTCCGACGTATGAACTAAGGTTGCGCTATGAAAAGAACCTACACCATAGTCATGTTGATTGTGGCCGGGATTTCGCTCGGAATGTTGGCGACATCTCACGTGTCCGGACAAGGAACTCAGCCCGTCGGCAAGCTGATCCTCTGGGGCGACATCGCTGTCTTTCAGCCCCCGCCAAATCCCGAAAACTGCATAGTCAAGAATCGATTCAAGCGCGGCGAACCGGTTGGGTTCCGCCTGTATGCACTGGACGGAGGGACGAATCAACCGGAGCCTTCGGCTCAAGTTGTCGTGCACATCAAACACGGCGGAAAAACATACGATGTCCCTGCGTTGTACCGCGGTGTACCACAGAAAAATCCCGACGGTGGAGGGACCATGCCGGTTCGGGCGAACCAGTGGACGGCAAAGTGGAAAGTTCCTAATGACGCTCCAACCGGGACCGTCCATTATTCAGCGACAGCCCGCGATCGTTTCGGCCGGACGGCGGAATGGACCCCCCAGGGAGGTGAACCCTCCTGGGTAACAGTCATTCAGTAAGCGAGGAATCCTATGACTAGTCTGACGCTATGCAACCCCCTGCCGGCTTCGCCAGCTCTCCCCCTCACGGAGGGGGAGAATCATTCTCCCCCTCGTGAGGGGGAGACCGCGAGCGCAGCGAGCGGAGGGGGTCGCTTTCGGACTATTGTCGTCGCCATAACGGCGATTTTCCTGACGTGTTCTTGCTCCCGTCCAACCTCTTCCGCGCCCTCTGCCGATACTCTACAGGCCGCCTCCAATTCGGATGCCGCAATCCAGAAGCTGGAACTGACATTTGACAAACCCTTTGTTGGAGCGAAAGTCAGAGCGGCAGTGTCCGGCTTGCCTGCAGGAAAGACGGTCGATCTCAAATGGAGCACAGTGACCGGCGGCTGGGTAATCGAAGACAACTACTATTATCGCGGGAAGAAATATTCCGAAACGACGTCATCGCTGGGCAAGTTTTCGGTTGATTCGAATGGGCGCCTGGACGCGAGCTTTGCGATCCCCGAAGACTACGGCGGTGTCCATGACGTCATCGCGATGATCGATGGTAAGACGGTTGCGCAAAACGGGATCGAGGTCACTCAAAGCTTCGAAATGACTCCGCTTTCTGGTCCGATCGGAACGCCGATCGAGCTTCGGGTCAAAGGACTCGGTTGGCGGACGATGGAGAATACCTGGGTGGTGAATTGGGATAACCGTGCAATCGGATTCGTTACGGCTGTCAGCACGCACGGTTCTGCAGTTGCGCGTTTTCGCGCTGCAGGTCCCGCCGGAGATCATCCCGTGAAGATTTATACGGGCTATCAGGGTCAGAGTTATCTCAATTTCCAGCAGGCACCGAATGCTTATCTGCCCCGGCCGGACTTTATGTTTCGAACTGTCCCCGGCCGGTCGTCGCAGTGGCCGGCCGCTTACTCGGATTCCTACCAGGCCTATACGCTGCCGCCGACGGAAATCCACGTTCCGAATGCCAACCTGAGCGTGAAGCCGTCGCAGGGTCCAGTCGGTAGTCGTACCATGTTGATCGGTGAAGGTTTTCCTGCGAACGCAACGCTGGATCTCTATTGGCGGACGTTTGTCGGCAGCCGCGTGAGTGGAAATGGTTATGCGCCGCAGGAAAATGTCATCGGAAAAATCAAGGTGGCGAGTGACGGCAGAATCGAATTTCCTGTGACCATTCCGGAGGATCTCGGTGGACAGCACGCGCTCGAACTGCGCGACAATCGCGACAATAATAAGCCGTTGGCGCTGGCTTACTTCGCCATAGAAACCAGTATCGTCAGTATGACGCCGACTTCCGGACCCGCCGGAACTCCCGTGACGATTCACTTGAAAGGCGTCGGCTGGACGGAGTACGACAATATTTATGCGGCGACCTACGATAACGCGTACATGGGTTATGCGTGCGGCTTCAACTCGCAGGGCGACGTGGTCATCAACTTTAGAGCGGCCGGTGATGTCGGCGAGCATTTGATCGATCTTTTCCCCGGGATCTACCAGGGACCTCCGAAGGAGACGCAACTGCTCTACCGGATACCCCAGCTCACGTACGCCGATGACCATCCCGGAAACAAGATTCCGGCTCTACACTTCACATTCGCGGTCACGCGCTGAGCGGAAGACGGATCGAAAAAATAGATCCGATACCAGGAGTACTTTCGCATTCGATCGCGCCGTGGTGGGCTTGCACAATCGCTTGAGCGATGGATAGACCCAGGCCGCCACTATGGCTTTCGCCGGAAGGAGCGGCGCGGAAGAATCGTTCGAAGATGCGCGGCAGATCTGCTCTTGAGATCCCGATTCCCTGATCCTCGAAACGAATCCGGACATTATCGTCTTTGTTGAGGGTGACGCGTACTTTTGTGCCGTGCGGCGAATATTTGATGGCGTTGTCCAGAAAGATCAAAAACAGTTGGCGAAGGAATGCCGCGTCTCCTTGAAGGAGGACATCCCGGTCGAGGCGACGCTCGATATCGATCTGTTTTTGATTGGCCAACGGAGCCGCTAAAGCGCACGCCTCTTCGAGCACTTCTTCGAGGTACAACGGCTCGGGCGCGATACGCAGTTGTCCAGCGTCCGCCATTGAGAGGGTGAAAAGACCTTCGACGATTCGGCTCAATTTCTTCAGTTCCGAATCCATGACGCGCGCGGCGGTTTCGTACTCTCCCGTGGTTCTAGGTTTGGTGAGGAGCAATTCCGTTTCACCCTGAAGAACTGCGAGCGGAGTGCGAAGTTCGTGCGACGCATCGGAGACAAACTGCCGCAGTTGGCGGACGACGGCATCGAGCCGCGCCAGCAGTTGATTGGAACAAAGGCCGAAAACAATGGCTGTCGCCAGAAGGCTCGCCGGCAGCAGCGCCATTGCGAAGTGGCGCAGTGTTGCCAATGCAGAATCGATCTCTGCCGTCGATTCGCCCGAAACGAATAACCACGTTTCCTCACCGACCTGAAAGGGAATGACTGCGAGCCGGATTTCGCCCGCACCTTGCACATATACAGTCTGTAATCCCGCTTCGGCGGCGACCGGCAAATTCACGTGAAGATTCTTCGAACGCTGAAGGACCGTGCCGGATCTATCGAGGACTTCGAAGTATTCATCAGGGATATCGAGCATATCGACATCCTTGTCTTCAGGATCGAGCACCAAATCTGCAATGATGGGTGCTGCTACCTCGCCGAGCCGGCGATCGAGTTGCTCGCGCACGACGCGCTGGAATAGCAAATAAAATCCGGCGTAGCACACCGCGAGCAAAACACCGGCGGCAAAGCAGAACAGAGCGAGCATTCGCCAACGGATGGAACGTTGCGCAGTCATTCGGCTCTCAAGCGATATCCGATGCCATGAACGGTCTGAATGAGCCTCGAGTTTCCCTCGCCTGGAATCTTCTGACGCAAACGGTTGACGTAGACCTCAACCAGATTCGTTCCAGGATCAAAGTGAGTATCCCAGACGTGTTCGATAATCTCGGTGCGGCCGACGACTTCAGGAGCCCGGCTTAAAAGGAATTCCAGAAGAGCAAATTCCTTCGCTGTAAGTGCAATGGTGCGGCCTCCGCGCGTCAGCCGGCGTTGGTGCCTGTCGAGTTCGAGATCGGCGTAGCGCAGCATGCGGCCTGTTCCGGAGCGGCGCCGCGTTACCGCACGAACGCGAGCGAGCAGCTCGGCCACCGCAAACGGTTTGGTCAGATAATCATCCGCGCCGGCGTCGAGCCCTTCGACTCTTTGTTCGACGAGGCCACGCGCGGTGAGCATCACGATAGGGGTATCGATTTTGGACTCTCTAAGCTCGCGGCAAACCTGGATTCCGTTCAAGCCAGGCAAACGGATATCGAGCAGGATGCTGTCATAGGGAGTGGCAGTCGCCATTTCGATGGCTCTTTCGCCGGTTTCCGCCAGGTCAACGGTATAGGAATTTTCCCGCAGCGCCCGGCTGACGAAACTGGCCACCCGGCGCTCATCTTCGACAACCAGGACTCGCATCGGCCCAATTATAGGGCCAGCCGGGGATCCGTGCGCGACAAAACTAAACGATTATTAATGCGGTTTTAATTTCCATTTAGGCCGTCTTGCGATAAGTTTCGCATGACCCAGACCTGACAGGAGGGCCCATGCGGAAAATCGCAACTCTAAGCTTGTTGCTTGCCGCAGCCGCCTTTGCGGCTTTTGCGGCGTCTACCGGTTATCACGTCGTGAAGGAGATCAAGATCGGCGGCGAAGGAGGCTGGGACTATCCGGAAATGGATAGCGCCGCTCGCCGGCTGTACTTATCGCACGCAACCCATGTTGTTGTTGTCGATCCCGATGCCGGGAAAGTTGTTGGCGACATTCCGGATACCCCGGGCGTGCATGGCATCCAGATTGTGACTTCGTTGAATCGCGGTTTTATCAGTAATGGTCGTGGAAATAACGTGACGATATTCGACTTGAAGACCCTGAAGACCATCAGCCAGACCCCGACAGGCGACAACCCCGATTCCATCCGGTACGAACCCAAGACCGGCCGGATCTTCACATTCAACGGCAGGTCCAACAACTCCACAGCGATTGACGCCAAGTCAGGCATGGTTGTGGGGACGATTCCGATGGGTGGGAAGCCTGAATTCTCGCAAGCTGACGACAGAGGTCATGTTTTTGTTAACATTGAAGATACCAATGAGGTTGTCGATATCGATGCGGCCAAACCCGCAGTCGCAAAACGCTATCCGATAAAACCCTGCGATGGCCCTTCGGGAATGGCGATGGATATAAAGAATCGCCGTTTGTTCTCTGTCTGCGGCAACCGACTGATGGCCATATCCGACCCGGACGCGGGGAAAGTCATCGCCACCCCGGCGATCGGTGCAGGACCTGATGGAGTGGTTTTCGATCCCAGTAACGGCTACGTGATGAGCTCCAACGGTGGTGACGGGACAATGACCATCGTCAAGGAGAACGCCGGCAAATGGGAGGTTCTGGAAAATGTGGCGAGCGCGCGCGGCGCCCGCACGATCGCGTTAGACACTAAAACGCACAATGTTTACTTGCCGACTGCCGTTCCCGGACCGCCTCCGACCGCCGGACAACGGCGAGGTACATTCCTGCCGGACTCTTTTAAAGTTATTGTAGTGGGGAAATAATGAGACTAATGGCAAGAAATTTTGAAATCGGACGTCCGATTTCAAAATGTCTTTACTTGATTCTGATCGCTGCCGTTTCTTCTGCCTTTGCACAAGGTCCCGAGCCTCCTCCTTCGCTTCAATTCGCGCGCCCGCAAGGACCTGGGGCACCGCCGCCGGTCATTACGCTGCAAGACGCGTTGGAGCGCGCAAAGCAAGTCGATGCTCCGTACCAGTTAGCAATCGCCGACGCGTCGGTCGCTCGCGAAGATCGCATTCAGGCGAAATCCGCTATGATGCCTACTGCCAATTACACGAACCAATATTTAGGCACGCAAGGAAACGGCAAGTTGCCAAGCGGCCGGTTTGTGACGAACGACGGCGTCCATGTCTACCGCACCTGGGGAATCGTGCATCAGGACATCAATCCCAACCTCTTTTATAAGAGCGGCTACCGTCGGGCGCAGGCAGTTGAAGCGTTGGCTGCTGCCAGGGTCGAAATTGCGCAGCGCGGATTGGCCATGACCGTAACTAGAAACTACTACGCGCTGGTCACGTCACAGCGGAAATATGCGACCGCTCAGCAATCCTTTCAGCAATCACAGCGTTTTCTGGAAATCACTCAGCAGCAAGAAAACGCCGGACAAGTGGCGCATAGCGACGTGGTGAAGGCCCAAGTCCAGTACGAGCAGCAAAGACAGAATCTGCAGGAAACAATGCTGGGAATGGAAAACACGCGCGTGAACCTGGCTGTTTTATTATTTCCGGAATTGAACGAAAATTTTACAGTGGTCGACGACCTCGATTCACCACGGACTTTGCCCCCGTTTACGGACATTCAAACAATGGCCGGCAATCAAAATCCGGATATAAGAGTGGCCCAGGAAGCGCTCCGCCAGGCCACCCAAGATGTCCGCATTGCACAAAACGCGCTGCTTCCGTCGCTTGCGATCGATGGAAATTACGGAATCGAAGCAAATGCGTTTGCGTTGCATAGTACGGTTGCAGCGTTTCCACAGGCCGGTCCGATGCCGAACCTGGGATACTACATCGTAGGAAACTTCACGTTGCCGGTTTTCGATTGGGGAATACGCCGCAGCAAAATCCGTCAGGCGCAAACGCGCGAGCAACAGGCGCGAGTCGAGTTGACGCAGGTACAACGGCAGTTGCTCGGTAATCTTTATTCGTTTTACAACGACGCCTTGACTGCGCGCTCTGCAGTCGATGGCCTCCGGCGCACTGCCGATTTGGCGGCGGAGAGCCTTCGCTTGATCACTCTCCGTTATCAGGCCGGCGAGTCGACGGCCTTGGAAGTTGTTGATGCACAGAATACGCTCGTTCAGGCGCGCAACGCTTACGACGATGCCCAGACCCGGTATCGTAACGCGCTCGCGACCCTGCAGACGGTAACTGGACCATTTTGATATGAAATTTTCACGCTACGTGGCTATTGTCATGACCGCCGTCATGCTCTTTGCCTGCACGGCGAAAAAAGCGTCCGACCAACCCGAAGGCGAGCACGTCGTCACGGTGGATGTGGCACCCGTGCTGAGTACCTCGATCTCACTCAAGGTTACATCCGACGCGTTGCTCTATCCGCTGCAGCAGGCGGCGATCGTTCCTAAGATTTCCGCTCCCGTGAAAAAGTTCTACGCCGATCGCGGCATGCGGGTCCGTGCAGGGCAATTGCTCGCGGAGCTGGAGAACCAGGATCTTGCCGGCGCCGTTGCGGAGAATAAGGCCGCATATGAACAGGCGGAGGCAAATTATCAAACGGTTTTCAAAGCTACAGTACCCGAAGAAGCCCAGAGGGCGGAGATCGATGTCAGAACGGCCAAAGAAGTCATGGACCAGCAGCAGAAACTCTACCAAAGCCGCCAGACCCTATACAAAGAAGGAGCGATATCTCAGAAAGACGTCAATGATGCGCAGGTCGCATTCGCTCAAGCGCGGAATCAGTACGAGATCGCTCAGAAACACCTGGCGACTCTGCAGACCGGCGGCGAACAGTCGGTGAAAGCCGCCGCCGCCCAGCGCGACGCTGCGAAGGCGCGTTATGAAAACACACAAGTTCAATTGAGTTATTCGCGAATTACGAGTCCGATTGACGGTGTTGTCACCGACCGTCCTCTGTTTGCGGGCGAGATGGCATCCAGCGGCACTCCGATGATTACCATCATGGACGTCTCGCAAGTTATTGCTCGCGCGCATGTGTCGCAAGACGATGCCAAACATTTGAAAGTCGGGGATGCTGCCAACCTGGTGCTGGCCGACGCCAGTGCTCTCATTCCAGCGAAGGTCACGGTCATCAGTCCTGCGCTTGATCCGCTCAACACAACTGTGGAGATCTGGGTCCAGGCCGCCAATTCCAACGGCCGCCTGAAGCCGGGTACGAGTCTGCGCGCTGAGATGATAGCGGAGACCGTCCCCAGCGCGCTCGTCATTCCCCAGGCCGCCGTCCTGACGAGCCCTTCGGGAAACACCTCGGTCATGGTCGTCGACGCGGAAAATAAACCTCGCAAGAAGCCCGTCATGATCGGTATTCGCGACGGCGCTAATGTGCAGATAACCGAAGGTCTCCAGAGCGGAGAACGCGTCGTGACGGTTGGCGCATTTGAGCTCGCGAAACTCGAAGAGGACATTCTCGCCAGAACGAAAGTGCAGATCCAGCCTCCAAAGGAAGAAGACGAGGACGAGTAATACGGTGAGGACAAGTCACACGATAGTGGCGGACACCGCCGAGCATTCCGAAAATTATTGGTTCGCCCGGCATTCGAAGTCGATCATTTTCCTGATCATCATCCTGGGCATCATCGGAATTTACGAGGCATTCCAGCTTCCTGTTGCCGTATTTCCAACGACTAACTTTCCGCTCATCAAGATCGGTGTGGACAATGGCGTCATGCCGATCGAGCAGATGGAAGTGACAATCACGCGGCCCATCGAGCAGGCCGTCAACATCGTCCCTGGCTTGCAGTCGGTTCGTTCCGTCACCAGCCGCGGTTCCGCCGATATCGATCTGTTCTTCGACTGGAACGTGAACATGATCGAAACCTTGCAGTTGGTGGACGCCGCAGTGTCGCGTATCCAGAGCAGCCTTCCGCCGACAGCCAAAATCGAAACCAACCGGATGGATTTCGCAAGTTTTCCAATCATTGGCTACAGCCTGACGTCGGACAAAGTTCCCCAGACAGATCTGTGGGAATTGGCGACGTATGAGGTTAAACCCCGGCTCAATCGGCTGAACGGTGTAGCCAGAGTCGTGGTTCAGGGGGGGCAGCAGCCGGAATTTCATATAACGGTCGATCCGGCAAAGATGTTCAGAGCGCACGTTTCGGTCAACGACATTCTCAACGCCGTCAATCACACGAACATCATCGATTCCCCGGGGTTGATGACCCGGAATCATCAATTGTTCCTCGGTCTGGTGAACGGGCAGGTTCACAGTCCCGAAGAAATCAGCGGCGTGGTCGTTAAGACTGTTAACAATATCCCCGTCCGCGTGGGTGATGTGGGAACAGTGGAACCCGCCGTCGCGCCTGTTTACACCGTTGTGACCGCAAACGGAAAGCCGGCCGTATTGCTCAGCATCAGCCGCCAGCCGGACAGCAACACGGTTGAAGTTGCCGACGAAGTGCACCGGGAGATGGATGCCATTCGACCAACCCTTCCCGCCGGCGTCGAGGTCCGGCCGTTCTACGATCAATCGAACATCGTCACGGAGTCCATTGGAAGTGTCCGCGATGCCATTATTATTGGATTGTTTTTGGCGGCGCTCATCATCTGGCTTTTCCTGAGAGATTGGGGTACGGCTGTCATGACGGGACTGGTGGTACCCGTGACGATGTTTGTCACGTTCATCGCCATGAAGCTGCTCGGCCAGAGTTTCAATCTCATGACGCTGGGCGGACTCGCCGCCGCGGTCGGGCTGGTCATTGACGACAAGATTGTGGTCGTCGAGAACATTGTTTTGCACCGTGACTCGGGACAGGGACCTCTGGCTGCAACCGCGAGCGCGCTGAAGGAACTCACGGTTCCACTCATCGGCTCCACGCTCACACCCATCGTGGTGTTCCTGCCTTTGATCACGATCACCGGTGTGACCGGCGTATTTTTTAGTGCTCTTGCGATTGCGATGAGCGTCGCCCTGTTGACTTCACTCGTTCTGGCACTGGTCTGGACCAGCAACCTGGGCACGCGCCTGATCCGCCGCGGCAAAGGAGCGCATGAAGCCACAGAGCACGGACTGTTTGGCCATATTGTGAGGTTCTATGAGCGGTGGGTGCGCCGATCATTGGAACATCCAATAGTGCTCGGTATTTTCTGCATCTTATTGGTGGCGGTTTCCTATCTCTCATACCGGCAACTTGGATCGGGTTTGCTTCCTGCATTCGACGAAGGAGGATTCATTCTCGATTACGTCATGCCGCCAGGCAGCTCGCTTCAGGAGACCAATCGCGTTCTCAATCATGTCGAGCGCATCGTTCGCCAGACTCCGGAAGTCGAAAGCACATCACGCCGTACCGGTTTGCAAATGGGCATTTTCCCGGTTACGGAACCCAACACTGGCGATTTCACGGTCAAGCTGAAAAACGAGCGCAAACGCGGCATCGAAGAAGTCATCAGCGAAATCCGCGAGAAGATCCGCAAAGAGGAACCGGTACTCGATATCGAATTCGTTCAGCTATTGCAAGACATGATCGGCGATCTCACAGGCGCGCCGCAGCCGGTTGTTGTGAAGCTTTTTTCCGAGAATCCCGATCTTCTCAAGGACTGGGCGCCGCAAGTCGCGGACGCGCTCATGAAAGTGGACATCGGCGGTAAGAAACCGATTGTCGACATCGAAGATGGAATCGAAAACACCACGAGCGGGCCGGCTGTCGTGTTCAACGTCAACCCGGACAACGCCGCTCGCGCCGGTTTTGGCGCGGACGATCTGGGCATTGTGACGACCGCGATCATGGAAGGTGAACCTGCAATACAGCCCATCATCATCAATGACCGGCCCTATACGCTTCGCGTGCGCTATCCAGCGGCGAATCGCGCGTCTTTGGAGGCGATGAGCAACACGATGCTGGTGAACTCCAACGGCGGGGTTGCCACGCTGGGTTCTTTGACAGCGATTACCGAAGCGCCGGGACAGACTGAAGTATTAAGGGAGAACCTCCAGCGGGATGCGAACGTGACCGCTCGATTGGAGGATATTGATCTGGGAACGGGCATCGCCGCCGTCCAGAAAACCGTGGCGGATTTAAAGCTTCCGCCGGCAATCCGAGTCGAGTACGGCGGCACTTATCAGGAACAGCAGCGATCCTTCCGTGATCTGGTTACGGTCTTGGTCCTGGCGGTCGTGCTGATCTTTCTTGTGCTGCTGTTCGAATTCCGCGCCTTCAGCGCGCCAATCGCAATTTTGTCTTCCGCGGTGCTCTCGACCTCAGGCGTGTTCTTCGCTCTTTTGATTACGAAGACCGAGTTCAATGTGTCGTCCTTCATGGGTCTCATCATGGTCGTCGGTATTGTCGCCAAGAACGGCATTCTGTTATTGGACGCGAACCAGAAATATCGCGCTGCAGGCATGCCGATCGAAGACGCTATGATCCAAGCCGGGCGCCGCCGGCTGCGCCCAATCGTCATGACCGCGCTCGCGGCCGTGGCCGGCATGCTCCCATTGGCGCTGGCAATCGGCGCGGGATCGCAGATGCTTCAGCCTCTGGCGATCGCGGTGATCGGCGGTATTTTAATTTCGATGGTCTTGTCGCTGATTATTACTCCTGCAATTCAGTATTACCTCACCCGTTCGTAGGGTCTTTGCACACGCGCATTTCGCTTTTGCGCCGAGAAAAAATGGACGGCTACGACACGGCATCAACTTCCGGCGTAAGCGTCGTAAAATGTCGAAATGAGGCGACTCGGCATATCTTTGCTCTTCTCTGCGGCGCTGTTCTTGCCACAGAACACCAACCATGTTCGTTCTTTCAAAGTTGATCCTTTCTGGCCGAAGCCGCTGCCGAATCACTGGCTGGTCGGAGCGGTTGCGGGCGTGGCGGTCGATTTGCAGGATCACGTTTGGATTATTCATCGTCCGTCTACGCTTCAACCGAATGAGATACGCGCGTCGTATCGCGGAGCGCCACCTGTTCTAGAATTCGATCGGGAGGGAAACCTCGTTTCTTCATGGGGCGGTCCGGGCAAGGGATTTGAATGGCCGCAACTGGAGCACGGCATCTATGTTGACGCGAAGAACAATGTGTGGATCGCCGGAGCAGGAGAGAAGGACAACCAGATTCTTAAATTCACGCGTGACGGAAAATTCCTCATGCAAATCGGCCATAGCGGAAGAAACCGCGGAAGCAATGACACGGAGAATCTCGGCGGTCCGGCGTCTCTGGTCATCGATGAAGCGGCGCGCGAACTCTACGTCGCCGATGGATACGTGAATCACCGAGTGATCGTGTTCGATACGGAGACTGGGGCCTACAAACGTCATTGGGGAGCGTACGGACGGAAGCCCGATGATGCGTATTTTCAGAATGCCGGAGAACGTCTCCCGGGTCCTTTCAATGGCGCCGTCCAGCACGAGGACCGCCCTAGCCAGTATGATCCGGCCGGCCCGCCGCCTCCGCAGTTCCGCGTCGTGCATGCTGCGCGAATCTCAATTGATGGGCTGGTTTATGTATGCGACCGGACGAACGATCGTATTCAGGTGTTCAAGAAGGATGGAACATTCGTCAAAGAGACGTTCATTGCGAAGGAGACGCTTGGAAGTGGTTCCGTATGGGACATCGCGTTTTCCCCCGATCGTGCCCAGAGTTTCCTGATTGTTCCGGATGGAACGAATCAAGTCGTACGCATCATGAACCGTGAAACTTTAGATGTGGTAGGCGAATTCGGCAGTGGCGGGCACTGGGCGGGTCAATTTTACGGTGCCCACAACATCGCGTC
>Ga0134071_10000593_pt1 | contig 12181 bp, 10 predicted proteins | sample 15_taG_27_FD_94466 | JGI IMG/M metagenome (GOLD analysis project Ga0134071, IMG submission 94466) | Grasslands soil microbial communities from the Angelo Coastal Reserve, California, USA - 15_D_Rain_40cm_5_09082015 | ecosystem: Environmental > Terrestrial > Soil > Grasslands ...
AGAAAGCGGCCCAACGGAGCGACGATGAGGTCGAAGAGGCCGCCCAAAAACCCCCACGCGCCCCAGAGGGCGGCGAGCAGGGCCACAGCCTTCCAGGCGACCGCGCCGGTGGCGAAGAAGCTCACGGCGACGGCCAGCGCGGCGCCGACCATCGCCACGCCGAGGATCCCTCGGACCACGGCTCGCGGGCTCGGCGGCTCGTACTCGTCCACGGCGGGAACGTAGAATGCCGCGGGGGCGGGAGCAAGTTGACAGCCGCCACCGCGGCGGCTAAAACGTACCACCTCTCTCCTCAGTCGAGGTCACAGATGCTCGGAATCCAGTCGCGCCGAGAGTTCCTGGCATCGACCGCGGTCGGCATCGCCGCCGCCGCCGCCCGGGACATCCCACACCCGATGCGCCCGCTCCCGCCCCCGCCCCCGCCCCCGCCCCCCAGTCGCTGGGCGGCGAAGCCCGTGGTCGTCTCGAGCGCGAACGGGCTGCGCGCCGTGCAGCGGGCCTTTGACCTCCTGATGCAGGGCGCGGACAGCCTCGATGCGGTCATCGAGGGGGTGAAGATCCAGGAGCTCGACCCCAACGACGATTCGGTGGGCTACGGCGGCCTCCCCAACGCGGACGGGGTGGTGCAGCTCGACGCCTCCTGCATGCACGGCCCGACGAAGCGCGCCGGGGCCGTGGGCGCGCTCGAGGGTATCAAGACACCCTCGGAGGTGGCGAAGCTCGTGCTCAAGTACACGAACCATATCTTCCTGGTGGGCGAAGGAGCGAAGCGCTTCGCCCTGCAGTACGGATTCAAGGAGGAAGACCTGCTGACCGAGCACGCACGCGAGGTGTGGCTGCGCTGGCGCGCCAACCTCAATCCGGACGACGACTACCTCGATGTTCCAGAGGGGGAGCACATAAGCGTGCGTCCGACGGGGACGATCAACTGCGACGCGGTGACGCCGCAGGGCGACATCTCGTCCGTGACGACCACGAGCGGGCTCGCGTTCAAGATCCCGGGCCGCGTGGGGGACAGCCCCATCATCGGCGCCGGCGAGTACACGGACAACGAGATCGGCGCCGCGGGCTCGACCGGTCGGGGCGAGTCGAACATCAAGGTGTGCGGCGGGTTCCTCACGGTGGAGCACATGCGGCGCGGCATGAAGCCCACGGACGCCTGCCTCGAGACGCTGAAGCGGGTGGCGAAGCTGACGGAGCCCCGGCTGCTGGATGAGCGCGGCCGGCCCAAGTTCGACCTCAAGTTTTACGCGGTGAACAAGCGGGGCGAGTTCGGCGCCGCGTCGTTCGTCCCCGGGCGCTTCGCCGTGCATGACGGCACCGCGGCGAAGCTGATGGACACGGCCTATCTCTACGAGCGCGCGGCGTCGCGCTAGCGTCGCGCGCGCGCCGCTCGTCGGCCTGGCGCTGCTGGCGGGGGCCGCGGGCCCGCTCGCGGCGCAGCGCTTCTGGCGCCAGAATCTCTATCCCTACGCCTACTACAGCACGATCGACGGTCTCTGGGGCGCGTTCCACTACGGCCGCTACAGCCCCGTGGGATTCGTCGAGCGGCCAGAGCCGAATCTCGCCGCCCTCAGCTTCCATGCCTCAGCGAGCACGCGGGGCAGCTGGGCCCTGGTTGCCGACGCGGAAGCCCCCGCCTGGTGGGAGGGATGGCGCGCCGGCCTGACGCTCACGGCCGCACGCGACAATCGCCTGGGGTTCTACGGCCTGGGCAACGACACGCGCTACTTCGCCGACAGTGCGGCAGGGGGGAGCCATTTCTACCAGGTGAGCCGCACGCGCACGGGGGCGCGCCTCACGATCCAGCGCCGCATCGTGGGCCCCGTGCGCTTGCTCGCGGGCGCCGCGGTCGTGCGGACCGACTTCCGGGCGCTTCCCGGCGACAACATCTTCCGGCGCGATCTCGCATCCGGCGTCGTCGATCCGGCGACGGTGCCGTTCACGGACAAAGTCGCACGCGTCGGGATCGTGCTCGACACCCGCGACCACGAGATCGACCCGCACCGCGGCGTGTTCCTCGAGGCCCTGTTCGCGAGCGGGACCGGCTACACGCGCACCACGGCACACGCCCGCGTCGCGGTGCACCCCCTGGAGCGGCTCGTCCTCGCCGCGCGTCTCGCCGGCGAGGGAACGGGCGGGACCCCGCCGCTCGCGGCCCAGCTCGCGATGGAAGCGAGCGACCGCCCCTTCACCGCGGTGGGCGGGTACCGCTCGCTCCGCGGCTTCTACGACGCGCGCTTCGCGGGACGCGGCAAGCTGCTGGGCGGAATCGAGGCCCGGTACGCCGTGCTGTGGGCGCCGAGCATCCTCGAGCTCAAGCTGGTGGCGTTCTACGACGTGGGGAGGGTATTCGACGCCGGGGAGCGCTGGCGCCTGACGACCACGGGGCTGCACCGGAGCGGCGGCGGCGAGCTCGCCCTCCGCTTCCTCCGCAACTCGCTCCTCGTCGTGGGCTACGGCCGGGGCAGCGAGGGCGGGCAGCTGCTCTTCGGGACGAGCTGGAGCTACTGAGGGCCATTGGGCCATTGGCATTTAGCTAAGGGCCAACGGCTAATGGCTATACCTCGCGGATCTCCACACCGCGCTTGCACAGCTCGCTGACATACTCCGCATACGGCACCGCCTCGTCGGGTGTGCGCACGCCCCGGGCGGAAATGCGGCCGTCCACCTGCATCAACCCCGTGATGGACAGCGAATAGCCGGTGGTGCGCATCATCCCGCTGATGCCGCGGGCCTCATCGTAGTAGTCCAGCAGCTGCCACGTCGCGCTGCGCCCGTTGCCGCCACGCACCTCCACCCGCAAGGCGACCAGATCGCGGCCGTCGGGCTTGGTCAGCTTGGGCGAGACCGTGGCGATGAACGCGTCGCGCGGCACGATCTCCTTGCCTCTCACCTTCACCGGCGTCAGGTCGAGGAGCCCGAGGTCGCGGACCGCCCGCATCACGGCCACGTGGCCTGGATAGCGCAGCGTCTTGTATTCCATCGTCCGGACCTTGCCCTCGTACGCCCAGGGGAGCGTCGAGATGCCGCCGCCCGTGTGGAAGGCCTCGAGCTCGCCCACCGGTGGTGGAAACATCACGGGCTCGACGTCCGACAGCGCCTCGACGCGCGTCGGCTTGCCGCTCCGCAGCACCCAGGACGGCGTCGTGTAGTAGTCGAGCGCCCCTTCCAGGGAGTACACGATCTGGTAGTTGAGCGGCGGCTCGGGGTGCTGTGGCAGCCCTCCGACGCAGATCTTCACGGTCTCCGCGTCGCCGACGCGCCGGATCCCCTCGGCCGCGAGGACGTTCACCATGCCGGGCGCGAGCCCGCAATCGGGGATCACGCAGACGTTCCGGGCGCACGCTTCCCGGTCGAGCTTCTTCTGGTTGAACACGATCTCCGTGTTGCCGCCGAGGTCGGCGCAGTGCAGGCCGACCCCGACCGCGGCTCGCGCGACCTCGAGGTTGAAGTAATACGGCAGAGCGCTGAGCACCGCGTCGTGGCCGTGCAGCGCCGCGCGCAGAGCGGCGCCGTCCTGCACGTCGAGCTTGACGACGGCCAAGCGCTTCCCCACGAGCGGCCTGAGGAAGGCGGGCAGGCGCTCCGGCCGCAGATCCGCCAGCGTGACCTTTTCCACCTCGCGCTGCTGCAGCAGATCATACGCGCAGGCGGATCCCTGCAACCCCGAGCCCAACACCAGCATTCGCATTGCGAACGAGCCTCCGGCGGCGCCGACGACGGCGAGCGGCGGGAAAGCTAGTGAGGGGAGGAACCGGGAGGAACCCCGGCGCGGCCCCAGCCGGCACGTTAGATTCGCGGCCGATGAGCCAGGCCGATCTCACGCACCAGCGCCTCGTGCGCGCCGCGCTGGAGCTCTTCACCACGCAGGGATACCACGGCACCACGACGCCGCTGATCGCGAAGAAGGCGGGCGTGGCGGAAGGGAGCATCTACCGTCACTTCGACGGCAAACAGCACCTCCTGAACGAGCTGTACCGCGGGGCGGCCCGCTGGGCGGGGAAGCTCGTGAAGGAGACGGACGGGCTGCAGGTGGGACCGCGGGAAAAGCTCGCCGAGCTCGCCCGCGCGCTCGTCCAGGGAGCGGCGCGCGAGCCCGCGGTGGCGCGGCTCTTCTTGCTGCAGCGCCACGACGCCTTGCTCGATGAGGAGAGCCGCAAGGCCGCTCGGGACTTCCGGCTGGGATTGGAGAGCCTGATCGCTCAGGGGAAGGCGGACGGCACCGTGAAGCCCGGCGCGGCGGAGGTGTGGGCGGCGGTGTGGCTCAGCGTGGTCTCGCTCGCGGTCGATCGCGTGTCCGCGAAGGAGTGGCCGGAGACGCACGCGGCGGTGACCCTGGCCCTGGATGGCGCCTGGGATGCGATTGCGGAAACTAGGCGGTTAGGCGCCTGAGCTCGAAGAGCTCTATCTCGGGGGGCACGAACACCCGGATCGGCACTCCCACGACGCCGATCCCGCGGCTCACGTAGAGCTGACTCTCCTGCCGCTGGAAGTGGCCCATCACGTATTTGGTGATCAGCCGGCCCGCCGACCAGCCGAGCAGCGGCACGTAGAACTGGCCGCCGTGGATGTGTCCGGCGAGGGTCAGGGGAATGCCGAGCGGCGCCGCCGTGTCCCAGGCGCCGGGCCGGTGCGCGAGCAGGATCTTGAACGCCTGCGGCGGCGCCGCGGCGAGCGCAGCCCGCACGTCTTCGGGTTGCGGGTCGTCCAGTTTCCAGTTGCGCGGGTCGTCGACGCCCAACAGCGCCAGCACGGCGCCGTGCCGCTCGATCACATGCGCACCGTTCTTCACGAACACCTGCCCCGCTTCCCGCACGCCGCGCACGACCTCGCGCTCGCCGGTGTAGCGATCGTGGTTGCCCAGCACCGTCACGACGCCGAGCGGCGCCGCAAGATCGCGGAACGCGCGCACGTACTCCGGGATGTAGGCCGGATTGATGTCGATCATGTCGCCCGTCTGGACGATCAGGTCGGCTTTGAGGGCATTCGCCTGCGCGATCAGCGCCTCCATCTGGTCCCGCTCCATGTGGATGCCGGCGTGCACGTCGGAGAGGTGCAGCAGGCGCAACCCCTCGAGGCCGGCCGGCAGGTCACGGAACAGCAGCGTGCGGCGGGTGACCTCGGGGAGCCGGAACGCGCTCCAGATCCCGTAGCCCGAGAGGGCCGCTCCCGCGCCGGCGTAGGTGTACACGGCCCGCGCGAGGAAGCGACGGCGTGAGAGGACATCGTGGGGAGTGGGGAGTGGTACCTCGCGGTGCAGGCTGGAAGCGCGGTGCGCACCGCCACGTACCACTCCCCACGCCCCACGCAGTTTTGTCGCCAGCCACCACGCCCCCTTGGCGAGGACGTAGACCGCCACGAGCGCGCAGAAGATCCAGGTGAGCAGCTGCCACGCGAGCCACGGCGCCAGGTAGGGAATGCGCCCCAGGCCCCACATGCTGCTGGACAACAGGCGCGGCGCCACGAGCAGCCACGGCGAGTTGAAGATCGTGAACACGAGGGCGAGGCCGGCGCGCACGCCGCGCGCCTGGCGCGGCCGCGCCGGGTCGGGAAGCCGGTCGCGCAGATACAGATACAGGAGGATCTGCGGCGACAGCAACAGGAGCAGATAGATTAGGCGCGTGACCACCCGATGGGCGTTCCTTTCCTGGCTCGGCCTGGCGGCACCGCTCGCGCTACCCGCTCAGCAGCTCACCGCGACGGAGCGCGCCCAGGCCGTCGCGACGGCGTGGTCCGAGGCGCGCTACAACTTCGCCCTCTGGGACCGCGTGCGGGCGGACTGGGATTCGGCGCTCGCCGCCAACCTGCGGCTCGCCGCCGAGCCCCAGACCGATCTTCTGTTCCACCGCCGATTGCGCCGCTGTCTGGCGCTCCTGAACGACGCCTACGCGGCGGTGATCCCACCGCCCTCGCTCCGGTCCCGCATCGCGCGGCCGCCCCTGCTGCTGCGCAGCGTGGAGCGACGGCCGCTCATCCTCGACTACGCCCAGAACGACGAGATGCGGGTCGCGCGCCCCGAACGCCTTGCGGAAGTCGTCGCGGTCCAGGGGATCCCCGCCGAGACCTGGATCCGCGATTCCGTGCTCCCGGAGATCTCCGCGGCGTCGCCCGCCGACCGCTGGCGTCGCGCGGTGGCCGCGATGCTGCAGGGAGAGAAGGGGACGCCGCTCCATCTCTCGCTCAAGCTCCCCGGCGGCGAGATGCGCGGCATCAGCGTCACGCGCTCCGTTTCGCTCAACGACCGGTGGCCGCTCGAGCCGCCCGCGCTCGAGATCGACTCCCTGGCGGACGGCGTGGTCGTCGTGCGGCTCAACTCACTCGCCGAGGAGGACGTGGTGCGGCAGTTTGACCGCGCCTTCCGCGACTTCACCAACGTGCGCGGGCTCGTCCTCGACCTGCGCCAGCTGACGGAGGGACGCAGCCGCTACGCCTACGATATCCTCGCTCGACTCGTCGTCGAGCCGTTCGTGACGGTGCGTTGGAGAACGCCACAGCACCGCGCCGGGTTTCGCGCCTTCGTGCCGGCCGATTCCGCGAGCGCGTGGTACGGCGGCGGGCCCGACACGATCGCGCCACGGGCCAACGCCCCGGCTTACGGCGGACAGGTGGCCGTGCTCACCTCGACGGGCACCGCCGGCCCCGGCGAAGACCTGCTCGTCGCCTTCCGCAACAGCAGGCGCGGCGTGATCATCGGCGAGACCACGGCCGGCAATCCGAGCGACGCCGCCGCGTTCCCGCTGCCCAAGAACTGGAGCGTCCAGTTCTCGGTGCGCCGGGACGCGTTCCCGGACGGCGTGGAGTTCGTCGGCAAGGGAATCGCCCCCGCGGTGCCGGTCGCCGTGACGGTCGGGGACGTGCTCGCGGGTCGAGACGCGGCGCTGGAGAAAGCGCGGAAGTACGTTACCGCCCCTCCAGGTTCTCCCTGAAGAACCGCACCACGGCTCCCCACGCCGAGTCCGCCACCTCGGCCTTCTCCCGCGTCCGGAGGAATCCGTGCCCCACGCCGGGATAGACGGCGTAGCGGTAGTCGATCCCTGCCTGCTTCACCGCCGCCGCGACGTCGGGGAGCCCACCATCAATGCGCGCGTCGTTCTCGGCGTACACCCCCAGCCCCTTCGCCCGGATGCGCGCGACGTCGGCGAGGCTCGGCGCCGGACCGTAGCACACCACGAACGCCCGCAGCGTCGGGCTGTGCGTCGCGTACCGGAAGCTCTGGCCTCCGCCCCAGCAGAAGCCGATCGCCCCGATGCGGTCCCCGCGCACGGCCTTGAGCGTCTTCAGGTAGGCGACGGTCGCGTCGAGATCGAGGGTGACCGTATCGGGATCGAGACCCGCGATGAGCTTGCGCGCCTCGTCGCTGGAAGCCGGCGTGCCGCCGCGGCGCGACAGGAGGTCCGGCGCCAGCGCGACGAACCCGTCCTTCGCGAGCTGCTCGGTCGTCTGGCGGATCCAGTCCGACAGGCCGAAGATCTCGTGGATCACGACGACGCCCGGCGCGCGATCCTTGCGTTCGGGATACGCGAGATACGCCGTGACCGTGGCGCCGCCCGCGGAGGAGTACTTCACGTATTCGGCGTGGATGTCAGTGGATAGGCGGTGAGCCGGATAGGCGGATAGTGAGAACACGCCTCCAATGCCTGCCGCGACCCAGGACCATCGAACCGCCCAACCGCCTAACCGCCTAATCGCCTTACCGCCCATAGGTGACCCTCCAGATCCGTCCCCCGCCGTCGTCGCTCACGAGCAGCGCTCCGTCCGGCATCACGAGCAGGCCCACCGGACGGCCCCAGCGCGAGCCGTTGGCGAGCTGCCAGCCGGTCACGAAGTCCTCGATCGCGGTGGGCCGGCCGCTCTGCACACGCACCCGCACCACCTTCGCGCCGGTAGGGACGGAGCGGTTCCAGGAGCCGTGATACGTCATGAACGCATCGCCCTGGTACGCCGCCGGGAACATCGTGCCCGTGTAGAATGCGAGCCCGAGCGGCGCCGAGTGGGCCGTGTCCGTGATCGCCGGCGGCTCGACCCCGGAGCAGTCGAAGCCCGGATATTCCGGGTTCGGCTTGCCCGGGAGATAGCACTGCGGCCACCCGTACCACTTGCCGTCCTTCAGGATGTTCAGGTGCTCGGGCGGCAGGTTGTCCCCCAGATAGTCGCGGTCGTTGTTGTTGGCCCAGAGCTCCCCCGTCGTGGGATGGAACGCGAGCCCGACCGAGTTGCGCAGGCCCGTAGCGAACGTGTGTGGGCTCGAGCCGTCGAGGTTATAGCGCGTCACGGCCGCCCGTGGCGGCGCATCATTGCAGACGTTGCAGGACGAGCCGACGGCGACGTACAGCAGATTGTCCGGGCCGAACGCGATGGTGCGCGTGCTGTGTCCGCCGCTCGGCAGACCCGACACGAGCGTGACGCGCGCCGCCGCCCCCGGGTCGAGCCGCTTCACGGTCGTCTGCTCGGCGAAGTACATCGTGTCGCGGCGGAACGCGAGGCCGAACGGGCCGTTGAGACCGCTCAGCACGGTCTGGGCTGGCGCGTCGGCGACGCCGTCGCCGTTCGCGTCCACGAGCCGGACGATCGTGCCGGCACCCGTGAGCGCGGCGAACACGGCCCCGCCGGGACCGAGTGCGAGCGAGCGCACCCCGCCCAGCCCCTCCGCGAAGAGGTTGACGTTGAAGCCGCTCTGGACGTACAGCGCGCGGCCCGCGATCAGGACCGTGTCCTGGCCCGCGGGCGGCGACGAGCTCTGTGCGCCCGGTTCCGCACCGCAGGCGAGCAGCGCGAGCGCGATCAGCATATGCCGGGGTGCCATACGCTCACCTCCTCGGCAATCGCTACCCCGCGCCGCGCCGGACGTTCGCCCCGCCTACGGCCCACGCTTCGCGTACACCCCCACGATCGCGCTCTCTCCCGGCGGCATCCTCGCCCGGCTCGCCAGTGCTTCCTCCGCCGCCCGCTCCACCTGGGCGGTCACCGCGGCCTCCACGTCGCTCAGCTGCCGCTCCGTATGTCCTTCCTGCTTCAGGTATTCCTCGTACAGGCCGACGGGGTCGCGCTTGCCCCAGGCCTGGAACATCTCGGCGGGAAGCGTCTCCCGCGCCTCGTGCTCGTCGTGCGTCGCATGCCCGCCCATGCGGAACGTCTCGGCAACGAGCATGGCGGGCCCCTGGCCGTCGCGGCAGCGGGCGGCCGCGAGCCGGGCGGCGGCGTAGGCGTCGAGCACGTTGTTGCCGTCGAACTGGGCGCCCCACACTCCGTACTGCGCGGGCCATTCGCGGAAATCGCCGGGGAGGTGATGCTGGTCGAGCCGCGTGCCGAGCGCCACCTGGTTGTTCTGAAGGATGAAGATCGCGGGCACCCGCTGGACCGCGGCGAAGTTCGTGGCTTCGTGCGCGGCGGCCGTCTTGGTGGAGCCGTCCCCCACCCACGTGAGGGCGACGCGGCGCTCGCCCCGCATCTTGAAGGTGAGCGCGACGCCCGTGACCACGGGCACCATGTCCCCCACGTGCGAGATGGGCTGGAGCACGCCGTGGGTCCAGGCTCCCACGTGCAGGTCGCGGCCCCGGGAGGGGGAGTCGTCGGTCGCGAGGTAGGCGCGCAGCATGTCGGCGATGGGCATCCCCAACTCGCAGCAGGCGGCGGCGTTGCGGATCATCGGCGCCACGACGTCCGAGCCGCGCTCCAGCGCGTGTACCGGGCCGACGGTGGTCCCCTCCTCGCCCGTCCCGAGCCACGCCTTGGAGATCACGCCGGTCCGGACCCAGCGCTGCAACTGGATGTCGTGCAGCCGGGCGCGCAGCAACCCGGCGTAGAGGGCCAGCTTGGCGTCGGGGGAGAGCGCGGAGACGACGGCCGCGCGCTCGGGGTCGGCCTCGATCGTCGCCCGGTACGCCTTCACCAGCGCCGCATCGGGCTTCCAGTTGACGTATTCCGGCGGGTCGAACGGCGGGAACCGCTGCATCTCACTTCAGCTTCTCTTTGATCCTTCCGAGCAGGCCGCCGCCCGCCGGGCCGGCCTCGGCCGTGGCGGCGAGCGCCTCGGCGAAGTCGAGCGCGGTCGGGTAGCGGTTATCGGGGTTCGTCTCCATCGCCTTGGCAAGCGCCTTCTCGAGGCTGGCCGGGACGTCGGACCGCACCTGGCGCAGCGGCATCGGCGAGCCTCGCAGGCGGGCGATCATCATCTCCTGGGCGTTCCGGCCCTTGAACGGCAGCTTCCCGGCGAACAGCTCGAACGCCACGATCCCCAGGGCGTAGACGTCGCTGCGCGCGTCCAGCGTCTTCCCCCGGATCTGCTCGGGGCTCATGAACTCGGGGGTGCCGAGGATGATCCCGGTCGCCGTGAGCTTCGCGATGGCGGGGTCGACGCGCCGCTCCTTGGCGAGGCCGAAGTCCATCACCACGGCTCGCTCCCGGCCGCCGTCCTCGGGCACGAGCATGATGTTCTCCGGCTTCAGGTCTCGGTGCACGATCTGCAGCTCGTGCGCGTGGTGCAGCCCCGCGCAGACCTGGCACAGGACGTCCACGCCCTTCGCCACCTCCATCGGCCCGCCTTTCACCTCGCGGTCCGACAGCAGCTCCCCGTTCAGGAACGGCATCACGAGATAGATCAGTCCGTCTTCCGACTCCCCAAGCCGCATGATGCGGCAGACGTTCTGGTGGTCGAGCCGCATGGCGAGCCCGGCCTCGCGACGCAGCCGTTCCACGGAGCTGCGGTCGGTCGCGAGGCGCGGCGAGAGCACCTTGACCGCGACTTCCTCGCCGGAGGAGACCTCCTTGGCGAGGTAGACGTAGGACATCCCGCCCTCGCCGAGCTTCCGCAGCACCTGATAGCGGGCATCGAGGATCTGGTTCGAGAGCGAGGAGGCGCGGTCGAGGCCCGGCCCTTTGGGAGGAGTGGCTGGCGTGCGCACGCCGGTTCCCGCGTTCGCGGCGCCGGCGGTCCTGGGCCTCGCCTGCACCTCGACGAGCATGCTGCCGTCGCGAGGGCAGAACCGCGGGTTGCCGGGGTAAACGGTCCCGCACTTGGGACAGCGGCGTTCGCTCATTGACGCACCAAGTTGCGCCCTTCGTTCTTCGCGCGATAGAGGGCCTGGTCGGCCAGCGCCACGAAGCTGTCGGCTCCCGAAATGCGGTCCTCGGGGAAGGAGGCGAGCCCGATCGAGATCGTCAGGTTGAGCGGGTTCTCCCCCGGATCGGCGAAGTCGTGGTGCATGACGCGGCGCCGCAACCGCTCGGCGAAGATCGCCGCGCCGTGCAGCGCCGTCTCGGGCATCACCACCACGAACTCCTCACCGCCGTAGCGCGCCACGAGGTCTACCGAGCGGGCCTCCCGACGCAGCAACTCTCCAACTTGGCGCAGCACTGAGTCCCCCGCAATGTGCCCGCGCGTGTCGTTGACGAGCTTGAAGCGGTCGATGTCCGCGAGGATGATCGTGAGCGCCAGATTGTAACGCCGCGCGCGGTCGATCTCCGCCTCGAGCTCTTCGGAGAGCGCGCGCCGGTTGAGGCAGCCGGTGAGGGCGTCCGTGGCGGCGAGCTTCTCGAGGCGCTTCTTATCCGACACCGCGGTCTCGAAGACGTACGCCTTCTCGATCGCCGCCACCGCCGTGCGGATCACCGTCTCGGCGAACTGCGCGTCGGCGCGGGTGAGCGGCGGGTCCTCGCCCGTGGTGCGCAGGAAGAACACGCCCACGGGCTGCTCCTTCATGGAGAACGGCAGCGCCACGGCGGAGCGGGTCGGTACGTTGATCCCGTCGCGCTGCCACCGCACGCGCTCGTCGGCGTACAGCGGGTCCGTGCTGACGTCCTCGACGAGCACGGGGCGTCCCGTGGTGAGGCCGCGCTGGATCTCCGGGTAGCGGGCCAGCTCGATCTGGAGGTTCCGCAGCATCGGGTTCTCGTAGGCCGCCACCACGACGCCCATCTGGTCGCCGGCCTTGGCGAGCACCATCGAGCACTTGGAGATGTGCAGCACCCGCGCCACGCGGCGCACCAGGATGTGGTAGATCTCGTCCGGCTTGAGGGAGTCGGTGACCTCGTGGAGGATGTCCACGATGGCGGCCCGCGTCTGCGCCTCTTCGCGCGCCCGCGCGAGCTCCTGGGCGGCGCGGATGTGCGCCTTGACGCGCGCCAGCAGCTCGCGCACGCGGAACGGCTTGGGGATGAAGTCCGCCGCGCCGAGGCCGAG
>Ga0134071_10000596_pt1 | contig 12158 bp, 10 predicted proteins | sample 15_taG_27_FD_94466 | JGI IMG/M metagenome (GOLD analysis project Ga0134071, IMG submission 94466) | Grasslands soil microbial communities from the Angelo Coastal Reserve, California, USA - 15_D_Rain_40cm_5_09082015 | ecosystem: Environmental > Terrestrial > Soil > Grasslands ...
GGCGTCTCGGACGATCACCTCGGATCGGTGATCGAGGCCGCGATCTGGCGCAAAGAGGAGGGCCACCTCATCAACAAGCCGGGATTCATCAAGCCGGCCAAGAGCATGTCCCAGATCGGGGGCTGATCAACCCGGATAGTCCGGACCAACCGAGGTTGTGACAACGCGATCAGCCGCATAGTCCGGACTAACGGGCATTTGGCTCCGGCCTAAGCTAGATCGCGTGATTCGGCCCGAGGAGGCCCAGCGCCCCTACACCGTCACCGAGCTCGCAAATGAGATCCGGCGCGAGCTCCGTCCGCTGACCGCCCTGCTGCTCAAAGGAGAGGTCAGCGGCATGAAGCAGGGCTCGAAAGGCCACTACAGCTTCGTCATTCGCGATGGCCAGAGCCTGATCAACGCCTTCATCTACGCCGACGACGCGCGGCGCGTCACGACGCTGCCTGAAGACGGCCAGGTCTTCATCTTCCGAGGGCGAGTCGATTACTGGATCCAGTACGGAACGATCCGCTTCATCGTCGACCAGGTCGAGTTCGACGACGTCGGCAAGCTCCGAGCGCGGCTCGACGAGCTGAAGCGAAGGCTCGAGGCCGAAGGCGCTTTCGCGGCGGAGCGTAAGCGCCGGATTCCATTCCTGCCGCGAGCCGTGGCGATCCTCACCTCACCGACCGGCGCTGTGATCCATGACCTTCAGGAAACGATCTGGGAGCGGTTTCCGAACATGGGAGTCGTCGTCTACCCGGTGCAGGTGCAGGGCGCGGGCGCGCCGATGAGCATCGCCCGCGCGCTGCGGCGCTGCAACCAGGAGCAGCTCGCTGACGTGATCGTGCTCGCCCGTGGCGGCGGCAGTTTCGAGGAGATGTACGCGTTCAACACCGAGCTGGTCGCCCGCGCGATCCTTGAATCACGACTGCCGGTGGTCACGGCGCTCGGACACACGTCCGACCGCACTGTCTCCGATCTTGTCGGCGACGCCGAGTGCCGCACGCCGACCGAGGCAGGCGCGCGTGTCGTGCCGAAGAAGTCGGACCTGATCGCCCGGCTTGGCGAACGAGGGCGAAGACTCGACCGCGAGATTACTCAGCGCATTGCACGCGAGGCCGAACGGCTGGCCCACAAGCGAGAGCGGATGGTCCAGCTCCTGCCGTCGCTAGTCCGCCAGCGGGCGGACCGGCTTGCCCGCGCGGCCGGCGAGCTGGGCAGGCTGAGCCCGATCGCGCAGGTCGCGCGCCGCGAGGACGCGCTTCGCGAACGTGCCCGACGGATCGACAGCGCGGCAGCTTCGAGGCTCGCCCGGAGCACCAACGCATTTGCGTCACGGCGGGCGGTCGACAGGCTGGAGCGGGCCCTGTCAGAACGTTTCGCCGGCGCGATACGAGCTCTCGGCCATCGGGAGCAGCGCCTGGCCGCGCTCAGCCCGGACGGTGTCCTCGCGCGCGGTTACAGCATCACGCTGGATGCCGAGTCGGGCACCGTCATCCGCTCCGCGGCCGCGACGAAGGTCAACCGCCGCGTCCGCATACGGCTCGCGTCGGGACGTATCGGGGCAAGGGTCGAGGAGGTCGAGACATGAGCCAGGAGCTCACCTACGAAGAGGCGCTCGAGAAGCTCGACGAGCAGCTGAAGCTGCTCGAGGACGGCAACCTTTCCCTCGAAGACGCGCTGAAAGCCGTCGATGAGGCGCGCGTCTACCTGAAGGTCTGCACCGAAAGGCTAGAAGCCGCCCGCAAGAAGATCGAGGTCCGCGGGGAGCCAGAAACTACGGAGTAGAGCTTTTCTCCATTGATGGGGAAGTCCGGCCGGAGGCCGGAATGGGGCCGCCGGAGGGGCTGGCCAAGGTAGAAGACTCCAGCTTCTCGTCCATCGCCCGCAGGCGCTGGCTGAGGTTCTTGATGAACTCGAGCATCACCTCTGGATGCTCGTGCACGATCGCCTGCAGGCGGTCGCGCCGCAGCACCCGGACGGTGGTGTCGGCCATCGCCTGGGCGCTCGCCGAGCGCGGCTGGTCGTCGAAAACCGACATCTCTCCTAGCGCCGTCCCCGCGCGATGCCGCACGAGCGTGACCTCCTGGCCCGCGTGGTCGAGGTGGACTCGGATCTCGCCCTCGACCACGACGTAGAGCTCGCCGCCAACATCGCCCCGGCGGAAAAGCGTCTCGCCCTTGGCGTAGTGCCTGCTGACCATGAGCCGGTCGACGCTTGCCAGCTGTTCGAGCGTGAGCGCGGTGAAAAGCGGAACCTGCTTCAGCGCAATCAGCTCTTTCATGTGTTCATCGAGTCCGTGCGACGCCGCTTCCGCTGTTTCGCGGACCCACCGGTCAGGATGCTTCGCCAGGGCCTCGATCTCCGCCTGCGCCAGTGGCCGGGCGAGCACCGGGTCAAAAGATCCCGGCTCGAGGAGGCGGGCCAGGGGTCCGGCGAGCCAACTGGGGCCGAAGTTTAGCAACGTCTCCAGCGCCTCCACGCGCGTTTGCGCGTGCACCGACGAAAGGCCGCGTTCCACAGTCGCAAAGCCTCGTTTGCCATGCAGGGCGCGCATGGCAGCCAGCCCCGATTCGGCCGCGCTCTGGACGAAGTCGTCGAGTCCGATGCGAAGCAAGGCGTAACCCGCCGCTTCGTTTCCATCGAGATGCCTCATCGCCCCGGCCACCCGCGCCGACAGCCGGGCAAGATGGGCGCCCTGGCCAAGCTGCATCTCCAGGTGTTCACGGGCTCGCTGGAAGAGCTCCGGCCTGCCGCTCCTGACCAGGGCCTCGACGGCGGCCAAAGACGTCTCGTCCCTGGCAAGCAGCATGGGCAGGACAAGGTCAAGCGCCTCCGGAGCCTGCGTGGACATCGCTTCCGAGGCCAGCAACCGCACGTCGCGGTCCCCGCTGGCCAAACCATCGGCGAGTGCTTCGGAGAACCGCCGTGTCCAGTCTGCGGGCGGCGTCCAGCGCACCGCCTGGCGCAGCGCCTCGCGCCTGACTTCGACGTCGTCATCGCGAAGACAGGCGATCAGTGCCTCGGCGATCTCCTGGACTTCGCCTTTCATGCGCGCAAAGCTGCGAATCGCCTCCAGGCGGACCTGCCGATCTGCGTCTCGCATCCCGCGTGCGATCGCACCTTCGTCGGCGAGAAAGGCAGCTGCCCACACCGCCGCCGCGCGGTCCTGCGGATCAGGTGCATCGCGAAGACCTGCGAGCAGCCCGTCCAGGCCATCGCCTGGTTCTGGGACCGTCATGCCGGCGACCGCGGCCGCCGCGCGGACCCATCCGTTCTCGTCGTTCCGGGCCGCGGCGAGCTGCTCGCGAGTGATCCGCTCGGGCGGCCCAAGCTGAAGCGCAAGGCGGCGGATCACCGGGTCCGAGGACCCAAGAAGCTCGGGCACCATGCCGGCGAAGGTGTCGGGTGACATCCGCGCCAGCGCTGCCGCCGCGAACTCCCTCATCCTCTTTTCCCCACCCCGCACGTGCGCCTGCAGCTCGGCGATCTCCTCGGGCGCCGGCCGTCCCACGGCCTGCTGGTAGTCGGCAAGGCTCAACGCATGCGTCCGGAGGCGCGTGTAGATCGCGTCCAGGTACTGGCTGCGCAGCCACCAGGCCGCGCCGATGAAGGCGATGGCGACAACGATGCCGACGCCGGCCAGCACCTCCACGTTGCCGACGATCTCCGGCTGCAGCGCCAGAAGGACGACGCCGCTCAGCACGGCGCCACCCGGCAGCACAGCATTGTTGAGCAGGAACTGCAGCTTCGGCACCACCTGGGCCGGGAGCGCGCCACCCAGCACGTTCTGCGCGGGATCGTCCAGCCCGGTCTGCAGGCCGTTGCGGACGATGAACAGCAAGAGCGAGGTCGCCAGGATGGGGTTGATGGCGACCCCTATCAAGCCGATCAGGGTGAAGACCGGCAGCGCGAGGATCGCGTTCTTCACGCCGAGCCGGTCGAGCACCCACGGAGCGACGAACAGGCTCACGACGAGCTGCACCGCGTAGCTGGCGAGCCAGGCGTTGCCGATCAGGATCGTCAGCTCCTGGAGGTTGTTGTGCGTGGCGGCGACGAAGATGACCGCGACGAGATAGTCGCCAACCCGACTCGCGACCTGCAGCACGAACGCCAGCAGCAACAGGGCAAGAACAAGTCGGCTGCCCGTCACGTGCTCGAGCGCGCGTCCGAACATGGCGATCACGCCGTGGCGCTTGCGCTCGACCTCGTGCTGGACGAGGAATTGATCCTCATCCTCCACAAACGCCGGGCGGTAGAGGGTGCGCTCGAGTCCGATCGACATGTACGCGGCCGCGAGCGAACCGATCGCCCAGACGAACATCAGCGGCTCGGTCGCGATGAACGCGACGACGGTCGTCGTGACGCCGGACAGCATGTAGCCGACGCTCGAGCCGGCGGCGATGACAGGAAAGATTCGCTTGCCCTCTAGCACGTTGAAGTGCTGGGTGACGAAGGTCCAGAAGTGGAGCATGACCAGCTCGAAGGCGACCGAATAGACCACATACGCCGTGAAGGCAACCGTGGAGTCCTCACGGACCGTGTACGCGACGAAGATGCCGATCGCCGCGCCCGCATTCGCGACGAGGTTGATGCGAAACGCTCGCCCGACCCCAAAACGCCGAGTCAAAGCGCCCTGCAGCGCGTCCATCGGCCAGACGGCGAGGGCCAGGACGATGAAGAAAACGGGATAGGCATGCGGGCCGGTCTTGTTGAGGAAGATGGACTGGGCCGCGCTGAAGGCCGTGTACATGGCCCAGCCGATGACCATCGCGAACCCCGCGACCTGCAGCGTGCGGCGGAGCTCGGTCCGGCGTACGTGCAGGATCTTGGCGAGCAGCGGCGAGACCGCCTCTCGCTCCAAAGGTCTAGACCTGCTGGACGCTCGCAATCCTCTGCAAGGCGGCGATGCGTTCGGCGATCGGCGGATGCGTGTCGAAGAGCCGGCTGAAGAAGCTGCCGTGGTGCTCGTCCGGGTTGTCGATCATCATCGCCGCGACGGCGTGGTTGAAACGCTCCGGCGGCCGGTCGTTCTGGGCGATCTTCTGCAGCGCGGAGATCAAACCCGTCGGGTTCCGAGTCAGCTCCACACCGCTGACATCAGCGAGCGACTCCCGTTGGCGGGAAAGCGCGAACTGCATGAGCGGGCCGACGACGAACGCGATGAGGGTGAAAAGAATCCCGATGGCGAGAACGACAATCGCACCATTGCCTCGCAGCCGCATGCGTCCAACGCTGTGCCAGAACATGCTCGCGATGACCGCCGCCAGCCCGATCATCGTCACCACAACCAGCAGCAGCCTGACGTCGAAGTTCTTGATGTGGCTCATCTCGTGGGCGAGCACGCCCTCGAGCTCCTCCCGATTCATCATCTGCAGGAGGCCGGTCGTCACCGTCACAGACGCATGGTTGGGATCACGCCCTGTGGCGAAAGCGTTGGGGCTTGCGTCATTGATGACGTACACCTTGGGCAGCGGAAGGCCATCCCCGATCGCGAGCGCCTGCACGATGTTGTGGAGCTGCTGGTACTGGCGTGGATCGGCGGGCTGCGCGCCCATCGCCGACAGCACTGTCGCGGAGCCGAAGTAGTACGCGTACAAAGCGGCGAGGACTCCAAGCAGGCCGAGGATGATCGCGCCGCCGATGGCTCCGACCTGGCCGTCGGCCAGCCATCCGATGATCAGCCCGACGGCAAGCCAAACCACGAGAAAGCCCATCACCACGAGGATGCTGTTGCGCTTGTTGCGTGCGATCTGGTGGTACATGGGCTCAGGTGGTGGCCCGTTTGTCGGGCTTGACGGTGTCGCGGACACGCTCGGCCACATAACGACCCCAGATCTGGGCCCATACGAGCCCGTTGCCGAACGCCGATACGTCCTCCGAGTGGTGCTTGAAGTGATACGTCCACATCGCGCGGTGCCGCTCGTACGAGATCTGGCGCTGACGCTCTCGCGACGGCGGCCTCACCTGGTGGATCGCGCTCGCCGTCGGGACATAGAACATCTTCCAGCCGCCCAGCTTCAGCCGGTAGCAGAGGTCCAGGTCCTCGCCGAACATGAAGTAGCGCGGGTCGAAGAATCCGACCCGGTCGAGCGCAGACCGCCTCAGCATCAAGCAGGCCGCGGTGCCGGCGTCCATCTCGTGGACGTCCGACTCCGGCAGGTGCCCCATGTTGTGGCGGCCGAAGCGCGAGCTCCTGGGAAAGAGCCTGCTCAAGCCGACCGTCTGATAGAAGAGCGTGCTGGGGATGGGGAACGCACGCCTCGCGTCGGGATCCCGCCCGCCGTCGGGCAGGAGCAGACGCGGCCCGGCCGCGCCGGCGTCGGGACGGGTGAGCAAGAGGTCCGCGAGCCGCCCGACACATTGCGGGTCGAGCCGGACGTTGGGGCTCAGGAGCAGGACGAAACGGCCCTGGCAGCGCTCGAGACCGATGTTCGCGGCCCGGCCGTAGCCCAGGTTTTTCGACTGGACGAGAACGGTGGCCTGCGGGAACTCATCGGTGACGGCGGCCGGTGAGCCGTCGGAGGAATTGTTGTCGACGACGATGGCTTCAACCGGGACGTCAGCACTCGCGAAGAACGACTTCAGGCACTGAAGAAGCTCGTCTTTCGCGTTGCGGCTGACGACAAGCGCCGAGACGACAGGCTTCGCAAGTTCGGGCATCGGCTTGGAATTATCCCCGCAGGGGGCTCGATACAATCGTCGGGAAGTGCAGACCGGCGCGAGACTGGGGATCGGCCAGCGCCTGGCCACCCTCCAGAGGAACCGTCTGGTCCGCCAGAATCTGGTCCTTTTCAGCGGCGGATTGATCGCCGGCGTCGGGGGATTTGTCTACCACGCGATCGCCGGTCGCGTGCTCGGCCCCGCGACCTATGGGCAGGTTGCGTTTCTGATCGCCGTCTACGCGGTGGGCACCGGCCCCGCGCTGATCCTGGTCGTCGTCCTCGCTCGCTACACCGCGATGCTCAACGCTCGCGGCGATCCCGGCGTGCGTTCGCTGCTGGCGAGGACCGTACGCCTGATCGCAATCCCGTGTCTGGCTCTGATCCTCGTCACGACCCTGTTTGCACGTCACATCGCGCAGTTCGCAAACCTCGGATCAACCATCCCGATCCTGATCCTCGGTTTCTCGATCGCGCTCATCTGGCAGGTCGCGATCCCGCGCGGCATCCTGCAGGGTCTCCAACGATTTACTTCGCTGTCGCTCAACCTCTCACTTGAGCTGGTCGTCCGCACGGTCGTCGTCGTGCTCCTTCTGAAAGCCGGATACGCGGTCTCGGGCGCGATGGCGGCGGTTTTCGCGGGCCTCGCCTTTGTCTTCTGCCTCGGTCTTTTCTCCCTGCGCGACCATTTCCGCCGGCAGCCGGCCCGCGTGCGCCTGCGCGTGATGGCCGGCTTCTCCCTGACCGCCGCAGCCGGGATCATCGGCGTGCAGATCCTTTACAACCAGGACGTCATCCTGGCCGAGCATTACCTGAGCCTCCACGACGGCGGCATCTACGGGGGGCTCAACAAGATCGGGACGATCCTCTACTTCCTCACGCTGAGCGTCAGCCAGGTGCTGTTTCCCCGCGTCGTCGAGGCCGTGGCCAAGGGCCACCACCCGGGACGAATCCTGCTGTCATCGGCCGGAATCCTCGCCGCCCTGGGCGCGGGTGCGCTGCTTGTTTTCGCCGTCGCGCCCGGTCTGGTGGTCGGCATCCTGTTCGGACCCAGCTTTCGCGACGCCATACCGCTCGTTTTTCCGGTGGGTGTGATCGGGCTCGCGCTCTCGCTCGACAACCTGCTCGTGCAGTTCTTCATGGCCGTCCACGACCGCGTCTTCGTGCCGATCCTTGCCCTGGGCGTCGTGGTCGAGGGCGTGCTCATCTTCCTGTTTCACGCGCGCGTCGGTCAGGTCGTGCTCGACGTCTTGATCGCATTGGTCGGGCTGCTGGTGCTGCTCAGCTTCAGGTGCTACCTGCTGCTGCCGAAACTGCGTCCCGAATCGCTCGCCGAGCCTGAGCCGGCCGTCCAATAACTCAAGTCCCGCCACCCCAGAAAGAGCGCGGGACTTCGCCGGGCGCACGCACAAACAAAGATGCTCGGCAACGACCTACTCTCCCGCCGGGTTGCCCCGACAGTACCATCGGCGCTGGAGGGCTTAACTTCCGTGTTCGGAAAGGGAACGGGTGTCTCCCCTCCGCCATGGTCACCGAACCCGGGAATTATACCGAGTAGCGGTTGGCCCCTCCGGCCCTTCGGGCCACCTCCCCAGAATGGGGAGGAGTTCCCTTAACTACCGGGTTCTTCGACGCCGGGCGCGCAGGCTCTTGATCTTGCGCGCCTCGGCCGGCGGGACGTAGTGCGAACGGCGTCGCATCTCGCGCACGAGTCCCTGCTCCTGCACCTTGCGGCGGAACTCGCGCAGCGCCTGTTCGAACTCCTCAGGGTCCTTGACGACTATTCGCACAATCCGTCAAGGATACAGGCCGGGCGGATGGGCCTGCGCTGTAAAGGACCTACTCGAGGACGTCCGGTCGGAGCGTCCTGAAGAGCGCGATCGCAACGAACGCAACAGCGAACGCGCCGATCACGGCCAACGCATGCGTCGCGTCGACCGCCGCGAGGGGCGCCGCGAAAGCCGGCCTGGAACGATGGGCGGGCTCGATGAGATTCAGCACGACATTCAGGTTCGGTCCGAGCTGGTACTGGCTGATGGCGGTCCATGGCTGGTCGTGACCGGTGGCTCGGATGGCCAGGATCTCGAGGATGGTCAGGAAGTTGTCCGCGGGATAGAACGCGAGTGAGGCTGCGATGGCGAAGGCCAGCGAACGGCCGAGGGCGGACGCAGCCGCCGCCAGCAGAATGGCCATGCCCATGCTGATCCCTTGCACCGCGGCCCAGCGACCCAGGTCGCTCCAGAACTCATTGGAGATCTGCGAGATCCCCTCGAAGTCGCCGCTCAACGAAAGGATCATCAACGCGAGGATCGCTCCGACGACGAGCACGTAGCCAGCGAAAAGCACGATCCCGACCAGCGCAAGCGTGAAGAGCTTGGCGAGAAGCAAACGCAAACGTCCTGTTCCACGTGCGTAGAGGATCCGGATCGTGCCGGACGAATACTCCATCGCGATGAGGCGGGCTCCGAAGATCAGGAGAAATATTCCCGATCCGATTTGAAACACCGTCCCGAAGACCTCCAGCATGTTGTAGGCCCACGCGGTCGGGTTGGCTACCAGGGACTCCTTGAGGTTGGAGGCGCCCGATATCGCCAGCACGATGACAGCCAGTAGAACGACCCCACCGGCCAGGGTCAGCCACAGGCTGAGCTGCCGGCTGAGCTTCAGCGCCTCACCGCGCACCGCCCCCACAAAGCTCGGCCTCAGAGCGATCGTGCTCATGAATCCGTTCCGGTGAGACTGAGGAAGATGTCCTCGAGGTCCTTGTGCCGCGGGCTGACCGCGTCAGCTTCGAAGCCGTTCTGGACCAGGAACCTGATCAGCTCACGACCGCGCCCGCCCGGAGCCGATGTGATCACCAATCCGTCTTCGGCGCGCGCCTCTGCGCCCCACGGTTGAAGATGCAGCGCGGCGGCCAGGTCATGTGGCGAGTCGACCTTTACCTCGAATTCGCCATGGGCCTCGATCAGCTCGGCAACCGGCGCGACGCGAACGAGCTTTCCGTGGTTGATGATCGCGACGCGCGTGCAGATCTGCTGGACCTCGCTCAACACGTGGCTGGAGATGAAAACTGTCTTGCCCGACGAAGCGAGGCTCCGAAGCAGATCGCGCATCTCGACGATTCCAGCTGGGTCGAGCCCGTTCGCGGGTTCGTCGAGGATCAGAAGATCGGGATCGTTGAGCAGTGCGATGGCAAGGCCCAGCCGCTGCTTCATGCCCAGCGAGTAAGTCCGCACACGGTCGCGATCGCGGCCTTCCAACGAAACGATCTCGAGCACCTCGTCGATGCGCTTGTGCGAAACGCCCCCCAGCACGTTTCCGACGACCCGGAGGTTGTCGCGGCCCGACAGGTAGCCATAGAGGGCCGGCGACTCGACAAGAGCGCCGACCCGCGGCAGGACCCTTGAGCGATGCGAACCAACCTCTTGGCCGAGGATCTCGATCGAGCCGCCGGTCGGCGCGATGAGGCCGAGCGCCATTCGGATCGTCGTCGTCTTCCCCGCTCCGTTTGGCCCGAGAAATCCGAAAAGCTCGGCCTGATCGACCTCGAGGTCGAGCCTGTCGACCGCCAGCCGTTTGCCGTAGGACTTGGACAGCGCCTGAGCGCGAAGTACCGGCTGCGCGGTGCTCACTGTGAATCAAGCACCGCGCGCGCCGGGTTTGTGACAGTCGGTCTTGTTTAGGGGTTCACCCCACCGAGGGTCACGGTGGCCGTGTGCGATCCGCTCGTGTTGACCCAGGTCACGGACACTCTGTCGCCTGGCTTGTGCGACTTGACCGCGGTTCCGAGAGTGTCGGCCGAGGTGACCGACGATCCGCCGACCTTGGTGATGACGGAGCCTCTTGTGATGCCGGCCGAGGCCGCGGGTGTGCCCGATAGGGGCGCTGCAGACACCAGCGCACCCGAACTGACATTGAGACCGAGCCGTGAAGCGCCGGAGGCATCGACGCTCTGCACTGCAACCCCGAGGTACCCAACCTGGCCATAGGTGAGGTCCGCGGCCTGCTCGTGGGCGCGTATCCGGTTGGCGACGCCGACCGCGGTGTTGGAGGCGATTGCGTAGCCGGTGCTAGACGCCGCGGAGCGGAATCCTTGGGCCTCGCCCGCCGTGATCATGCCGACGACCTGACTCGAGGTGTTGACGAGCGCCCCACCGGAGTCGCCCTGGTAGATGACGGCATCGCTCTGGATCATCCCGCTGAGGGTTTCCGCGCTGCCGGCACCCTCGCTCGCCGTGATGGTTTGATTGAGCGCGGTCACCTGGCCCTGTGTCACGTGCGGCGCGCCGCCCTGGCCGAGGGCGTTGCCCAGGGTGACCACGGTGTCGCCAACCTGCAGCGACGAGGAATCGGCGAACGTAACAGTCGGAAGTCCGGACACGCTCTGGTCGATCTGGATCACTGCGACGTCCTGCGAGACGTCAACTCCAACGACATGCGCGGTGAAAGTGCTGGACTGGCCCTCCACGGTGATTGTGATGCTCGTCGACCCACTGACCACGTGGTTGTTGGTCAGGATCTCGCCGGTGGAGCTGATCAGCATGCCGGTCCCTGCCGCCTGACTCGAACCGAGCGTGGTGTTGATGTCAACGATGGCGGGGCTCACCCTCGCCGCGATCGCGGCGGCGCTCGCGTTGGAGGAACCCGTGCCTGGCGTGACCGGCGTGATCGGCGTGGTCGGAGTGATCGGTGCCGGCGTATGTGTGGTGGACTGCGCGATCTGGTGCGTATTGACCGCTCGGGCGAGACTCCATCCGATTCCGGCGCCGGCCGCAGCCGCGACCACGGCGATCAGGACGACGTACGCCGCGATCCGGCTCCAGACCGAGGTCGGGGGCGGCGGCTGAGGTGGCGCCCAGCTGGGCGGCGGTACCATCGGCGCGTAGCTGGGCGGCGGCAGCAGTGTGGGTTCGCGCGGGGTCAGCTGCGGCTGTCCCGGTTCTTGTGGATTCTCGTCTGTCATCTGGGTCTACCTCCGGAAACTCTCTGAAGCTTCGATTTGTGCTCTAGATTGGCCCCGCAACCTTTGAGCCAACTCGATGGATCCTTAGCGTTTCCTGAGAACCTAGGTTAGAGAGTGGACTGGTCCAGCCGACGGCGCGTGCTTTTCGGCATCCTCGGCGCCACGTTCGCTCCGTATGTGCTGGCGCTAATCCTGTTCGTTGTCGCCCTGGGGCCGGGTCAGGGAAATCGAGTCCTGGTGCGACTCGCCGTCGCGGTGTTTGTCCTTGGTCTTCTCGCGGGAGCGGTTCTCCGACCGGCGGCCGTATTGATGACCGGCGGGTGGGCCAGCTTCTCCAGGGTCGCTCGGATGACAGTCGTCGGTGGCTTTCTGCTCCGCACGATCGGTGCCATCGCCCTTTTGGTCATCGGATTTCGGATATGACTCGGGTGCGGAGTGTAAATTCCAAACCGCGATTCTGAAGGCGGCTTCTTTAGGGCTCGAAGGAGGGACGATATGGCGTTTCGAGAGGCGTCGCTGGAGACCACTGCTGCGCCGGCCAGGGTGTGGCA
>Ga0134071_10000604_pt1 | contig 12114 bp, 12 predicted proteins | sample 15_taG_27_FD_94466 | JGI IMG/M metagenome (GOLD analysis project Ga0134071, IMG submission 94466) | Grasslands soil microbial communities from the Angelo Coastal Reserve, California, USA - 15_D_Rain_40cm_5_09082015 | ecosystem: Environmental > Terrestrial > Soil > Grasslands ...
GACGCCGAGGGTGAGCGCGTCTTGAGAGCCGCCCTCGAGCACGATCCGCGGAGCGCGGCCGCTCATCATGCCCTGGGGCTGCTCCTGGCGCGCCAGCAGCGCGGCCGCGAAGCGCTCGCGGAGCTCGAAGCGGCCGCGCGGCTTGCGCCGGAGAACGCCCGGTACGGATACGTGTACGCGGTGGCGCTTCACGACACCGGGCGGCCGTCACAGGCGATCGAGGTGCTGACACGCGTTCTCGCCCGCCATCCCTACGATCGCGAGGCGCTCGCGGGGCTGGCCACGTATACGCACGCCGCCGGCCGCGTCCCCGAGGCCCTCGCTTACGCCCGGCGCCTCGCCGAGCTCGATCCCTCGAACGCAGACCTGCGGCGCGTCGTCCAGGGCCTCGAGCAGGAGACGGGACGCCGCTGACGCCATGGGACGTTCGTCCCATGGCGGTTGCGGCATGCGTCGTCCACCATTGCCCGGATGCATCGCGTCATGAGGTTTCTGTGGGTCACCGTGCTCGCGGCCGCCATCGGCTGCGCCACGGTGTCGGTTGGCGAAAAGTCGCCGTCGCTTCGGCCCACCGTCGAGGTCTTGGCCAACGGGCTGACGCTCATCGTGCAAGAGCACCGCGCCTCGGATATCGTCGCCGTCTATCTCTGGGTCGCAACCGGCGTCCGCTACGAGAGCGCGGAGACGCTGGGCCACGCCCACTTCCAGGAGCACATGCTCTTCAAGGGCACCGAAAAATTCGGTCCCGGGTACATCGATCGCGCGGTGGAGGGCACCGGCGGACGCTCCAACGCGTTCACGACCTTCGACTACACGACCTTCCAGATTCAAGTGCCCACCGAGGCAATCGGCACGGCGCTCGACCTCCTCGACGACATGGCGTTTCGCTCGAAGTTCGATCCCAAGGAGATCGCCGCCGAGCGCGAGGTGATCTTCGAGGAGTCCCGCATCGAGACCGACACCCCGAAGTCGGCGATCGTTCGTCAGCTCTACGGGATGGTCTTCGCGGGCTATCCCTACGGCCGACCCCTGCTCGGGACGCCGGCGACGATGAATGCCGCCACCCAGGACAATCTGAAGGCCTTCAATCGGCGGTTCTACACACCGGAGAACATGAGCCTCGTGGTCGTCGGCCCCGCCGAGGCCAAGACGGTCCGCCCCCTCGTCGACCGTACCTTCGGCCAGCGCCCGCGGACGAACTACACGCGACCGTCCGTGCCCTCGCTGGCCCCCATCACCGACATCGTCCGGCGCACGGTGGAGCGGCCTGAGCAGCAGGCGTATCTCGCGCTCGGCTGGCAGGCCCCCCGCCTCGCGGATCGTGACAGCCTCGCCGTGGATCTCGTCGCCACGATCCTGGCCGGCAGTGAAAGCTCGCGTCTGGCGAGGACGCTGCGTGACAACGAGCGGATCGTGTCGCGCGTGACGATGAACAACGCCACGCTGCAGCTCTCGGGCATCGTCTACATCCAGGCGCAGCTGGAGGCGAGCGACGTCGACCTCGTCGAGCGGCGCATCCTCGAGGAGATCACCCGTCTGCAGCAGGCGGGGCCGACCGACGAGGAGCGGGAGCTGGCGATCACCAGGGCGGAGTCCGATCACGCCTTCGCCTACGAGACGTCCGACGGCGTGGCCTCCGCCTACGGCATCGCCTACACGACCGCCACGCTGGACGACGAGCTGGACTATCTCGTCCGCCTTCGGACCATCACCAGCGAGCAGATCCGGGACGCGGCACGCAAGTACCTGCCCGTCACGGCCTACGCGCGCATCGCCTTCGTTCCGGGGCCGCGGAAATGAACCGTCGAGCGCTCGCATTCGCCGGACTTTTCGTCCTGCTCTTGCCCGTGGCCGCCTTCGCCCAGCCGACCGGTATCACGCGCAGCCGCCTCCCCAACGGCTTCACCGTGGTCGTCCGCGAAAACCCGGCGGCGCCCGTCGTCGGCTATTCGCTCCTGGTGAAAATGGGCACGCGCACCGAGACGCCGGACGACGCCGGCATTTCGAACATGCTGCAGATCATGCTGGTGCGCGGCACGGAGAAGATGAGCGGAGAAGAGATCGTCGCGGCCGCCGACCGGATGGGCGGCACCATCGATGCCTACGGTGACGAGGACTATTCCGAGATCACGGCCACGGCTCTCTCGCGCAACTGGCAATCGATGCTCGAGCTCGTCGGCGACGTCGCGCTGCGACCCACGGTGCCGGAGGGCACGCTGACCGGCGTCCGTAATTTCCTCGTGCGGCAGATCAGGAATCGCGGCGAGAAGCCATTCGACGTCGCGGGCGATCGCATGCGCGCCGCGCTCTTCGGCAACCATCCCTACGCCTGGGATCCCATCGGTCGCCGCGAGAGCGTGGAACAGCTCACGCGCGACACGCTCCTGGCCTACTACCGGCGCCAGTATGTCCCCGGACAGATGGTGCTCGCCGTCAGCGGCGACGTGAAGACGGCCGACGTGATGGCCCACGTCCGGCGAATCTTTGGCGCCATGCCCGCGGCGAATGTCGAGACCACACCGCGGCCGGCGCCGCCGCCGATGGCGGCCACCCGCGAGGTCTTCACCGTGCCGGGCGCGCAGGCGCAGATCTTCATGGCGGGGCTGGCGCCGCCGTTCACGCATCCGGACTATGCCGCGCTCAAGGTCATGACCGCGATCCTCGGCGGCGGCATGGCCTCGCGCTTCTTTTCGGATCTGCGCGACAAGCAGGCCCTGGCCTATTCGGCCCGAGGCCAGTACGTCGCGCACATCGACACCAGCTCGTTCGTGGCGATGCTGGGGACGGCACCGAACAACGCGCAGAAAGCCGAGGCGGCGCTCAAGGAGCAGCTCGCCCGCATCCAGAACGAGCCGGCGTCGGAGGAGGAAGTGGCCGTGGCCCGCTCCTACGTCGTCGGCAGCCAGGCGATGGACCGCCGGACCAACGCGCGTCAGGCCTGGTACCTGGCCGCCGCCGAGCTGGCCGGCGTGGGCTACGAGTTCTTCGACGTGTACGCCGCCAACGTCAAGAAGGTCACGCGCGCCGACGTGCAGCGCGTGGCCCGGCAGTATCTCGGCGTCATGCGCACCGTCGTCGTCCAGCCGCCGTGATTGCCGTTGAACCATGGAGGTACGACCATGCGCCTCGAGCTCTTTGTCGCTCTCGCTGCTGTCACGCTCGTCTCGTGGCCGCCTCTGGCCGTCGCCCAGGATTTACGCAAGGTCTTCAAAGACGTGAGTCCATCGGTCGTCGTGATCCGGGCCAGCGGCCAGGAGATCACGAGCAGCGGAACGACGCACTTCAGCGAGACCGGATCGGGCGTGCTCATCTCCCAGGACGGCAAGGTGATGACGGCCGCGCACGTCGTGCACGCGATGACCGACATCAAGGTGCAGTTCCTCGGGGGCGAGGGCCGTCGCCGCGCCCTATGGGCTGAGCTACTCGCTGAGCGCGGGCTGGATCAGCGCGCGGTGGGCGCCCAACACGGTGTCCAAGAGCATGCCTCTCGCCGAATTCTTACAAACGAACGCCACCATCAACACCGGCAACTCCGGTGGTCCGATGTTCAACCTCGCCCAAGCAGCTCCTGCTCGAAAAGAGGTCCTTCTGGGGCGGGCTCGAGGGCCAGCTGTTGACGAACAGCCTGGCCGATCTCCTCAACGTGCCGAACAATCAGAATGGCTATCTGATCAAGAGCGTGGTCAAGGGCTCGCCGGCGGAGGACTGGGGCCTCCGCGGCGGGACGACGTTCGCGACCGTCGGGGGCGAGCAGGTCGTGCTCGGCGGCGACATCGTGCTCGCCGTCGACGGACTCCAGGCGGGGTCCGTCGCCAACATGGTCAAGATCAAGGATCAGATGTCCGTGGCCAAGAGTGGAGCACCGCTGAAGCTCACGATCCTCCGCGCAGGCCGCGTCCTCGATCTCACGGTGAAGGTGCCGTAGCCGGACTCATTTGTCGATGCGGCTGATCTTCGAGCCCTGGATCCCGAGACCGGCCATCAGCCCCCTCTGGTCGAAGAACACCGCGTAGATGTCGTGCTGGATCGTCGAGGTGCTGAAGGACCGCGCGGTGCCGGCGTCGAGGACCACGATGCTGGGGCCGGTGCCCAACTCGAACCCGCCGCTCGTGTCGAGGTAGCGCAGCGCGGAGTCGCTCATGAAGAACAGCGCGTAGCCGAACACCTGGACGCCCGCCTGCAGGCCGTAGGAGGCCGCCACGGAGTTGTAGTAGCCGGTCGTCTTGCCCCGCTGTCGAAGGGCGCCCTCGCCGAATTGCGCCCCGAACAGAAACCCGGCTTTGACGATGTCGGGGAATACCAGGACGCCCCTGGCCCGTTCACTCAGCTGACGGGCGTCGGCGTTGTTGCGGAATAGCAAGCCGAGGGCGTTGTCGACGTCGCGATCGATCTCGGCGGCGGAGGCCGCGACGGCGGGCTGTGCAGTCCCGAGCAGAGCGAGGGCGAGCACGACGATCAGCAAACCAACCGCATTCCGCACATTGAGCATCGTGGGTTCTCCTTGGCTCACTTGATCAACGGGATCTCGCGCGCCAGTTCGTAGTTCACGAGCGCGCGGAGCTTGTTCTCCACCTGGTAGAACCGCGCCACCTTGCGCGGCGGCAACACACCCTGGAGCCGCGGCAGATAGCCATTCAGCAGCGCCGCGTGCGCCGTCTCCAGCGCCAGAAAGTCTTTCAGCAGCTGCGTCGCCGTCTCGTCGTTCATCGTCCGGTACGAAGCCGCGTAGGCGCCGATGAGCTTGAACATGCGGTTGTAGTGGTCGACCATGTCGCCCTGGTAGGCGTTGTAGACCGGCCAAAAGCCCTTGGCTTCGCTCTCCGAGAGCTGGAGCGCCTCGGCCACGAGCAGTTTCTTGTCCGCCCGCACCTTCTCGCGGATGAGGTCCGTGTTGTCGGCTCGTTTGTCCTGGGCCGCGGCGACTCCAGCCGCGAGCGAAACGAGGAAGGCCGCCATGATCATCGCGCTCTGGGCTTTTCTCATCAGCTTCCCCCTTGAACTCCTGTCCGGAGCGACTGCAGCACAACTACCGTCAGAACGGTCGCGCGGCCATAGGATCAAGGTCTTAGTGGTGCTCAATTGGCCGGGATCGTCAGGATCGGGGCCGGGGGCTTGTCGCCGGTATCCGCCAGGGTCATGAGAATCAGGAGAAACGTGAAGACCCCTTTCGACTTGAGATCGCTGTCGTCGATCCAGTACCAGTGGTCGCCGTAGCGTATGGCCACGAACGGCGCGTCGGGTCGCCACGCGCCGCTCGAAACTCGCAAGATGGGCGGAAACGTCTCCTGACCGTCCGTCGGCTGTGGTGGCGGGGGAAACGCGCGGCCGCCACGCACGTGATCCTCGGGGATGCTCACGAGCCCCGACAGCTGGAGCAGGACCTGCATCCCCGAACGGGTCTCCATGGCAATCACGTCGTCGCGGTCTGTTCCCGTTCCGAAGACGATGCGGAATTCGGACTTCTGGGGATCGAGTCCGAGGAGCTTCCTGAGGGTATCCCGCTCGGCCTGGATGTCCGGCGGAATGCTCTTCCGGGGAAACGTCATGACGACCCCTTCGCGCTTGGCCTCCTTGTCCACCTCCACCCGAAACCCGACCGAGCCGGACTCCTGGATCCGCCAGAACGCCTTCACCATCCGCACGAACTCCGGATCCGGAGCCCTCCCCCGTCCACCACTGCGGCCGTTCGAAAGTCCGTTCACGCTCTGCACCGCCAGCGGAAGCAAGAGGTCCGCTCGATAGCCCGCCTCGATGAGCTCCATCAGCCGGATCGGTGGAATCGGCGTCATCAGCGTCCGGATGAAGGCCGATCCGGTCAGCGGCGTATACGTGATGGTGGGCCGATCGATGTACGTCCCCCCGGCCCCGAGATTGAAGAAATTCGGGGACAGCCCGCTCGGGAACACCGTCCCGCTGGCCGACAAGACCGTCTGAAGCTGATAGCCGGCGACGATCTGCCCGACATCGACGAAGATCGGCGTGTCGGCATAGCGCAGCTTGACGATGTTGAGCAGCATCTGCTGCTTCCAGGAATTGGCCACGGCCGTCGTGAAATCGAGCCGGTCCCGGTCGAGCGTCACGGCGCCGAAGCTCGCGCACCCCGCGAGACAGACCGCGCTCAGAGCCACACCGGAAACACGAACGCTCCAGGCGCGACGCACGGCCGTCAGAGCACGACTTGCAGCAGCCGCTTCAGGAGCTCGTCGAGCGACACCATCGTGAGGACGAGCGGCGCCACCGGCAGGAGCGTGACCACCGCGAGCTGGACGACGGTGTTCCTCTCGAAGGGGACGAGGCGCATGCCCCGCACGATTTCGAAGCTGTTCGCCAGGTCGGCGAGGGACTGAATGTCGGCGCTCCCGACCAGAGGTTCTCCGGCCGGCGCGCCGCCCCGGAGCCATTTGTCGTCGAACTCCTGCACATAGCGCTGGGCCAGAGTGCCGTAGGCGCGCAGGCCGGCTCGCCGCGCGGCCGCCAGGTGCGGCATGAACAGCACGAGCGGCCCCAGCACGACCAGGAGGAGCACCGCGGGCACGAGGCCCAGCTCGATCTTGAAGTCCGTCAGTGCCGCCCCTTTGAAGAAGATGCGATTCGCGAGCGTCCCGGCGAGCAGCGCGCCGTGGGCCATCAGAAGCGGCGCGAAGGCGATCACCGTGTTCGACAAGAAGGCGAGGCCGCCGGCACGATCCGGGTGGGTGGGAATCAAGTTCAGCTCGCACCGCGTCACCTGCCACAGGAAACGAACCCAGACGAACAATCGGAAATACCAGCGGTACAGGATGAACTGGAACACCGGGAGGCTCACATAGACGAACCACCAGCCGGCCGGCGACAGACGGCGGCTGCCGTGCGCGGGCATGGCGTACCAGGTCGCCACATCGAGGGCGGAGTATCGAGGCCAGATATAGAGGATGCCGACGAGATACACGAAGACGATGAGGAGGATTTCCGCGATCAGGGAGTTCCGCAGCCGCTGGGCCGACGCCATGGCCGCGTCGAACCGCGCGCGGGACGTGTCCGCAATCAGGCCGCGCTCGAGAAACTGCCGAACGAGCGGCAGCATCCGCTGATGCACCACCAGCTCCGCCACGATCAGCAGCGGCAACGCGAGCAACAAACGGGCATGCGCGTCGACGTCCATCAGGAACGGCACTCTGACCGCGTCGCCCCACGCGCGGCCACCCAGGACGGACAGGATCAGCAGCGGCAGCCATGCGAAGAGGGCGATGACGACGATCCGACGATGCAGCAGCTCCAGTGCGTCGCCGGTCAGGTGGGCCCGCCGCACGAGCTGATACAGCGGTCCACCCAGGACCACCGAGAAGTCGTCCGGGTCCTGTCGGAGCGTGTCCCCTTTGGTCGGGGAGCGCAGGCCAGTGAGCGTGCTCACGCGATCTCCGTGCGGGTTACCGTGGAAACAGGAACGTAATCGTGAAGCGCAATCCCCAATCCGGCCCGCCGATCGGCCGCTCGGCGTAGTACCGGCCGCCGAGCTGCAGGCTGATCGGCAGCGTCCCGATCTTCAGGAGCTGGCTCACCATCACGTTCAGCGGCACCGTCCACTGGCTGTTCTCCCAGTCGTACGTGGACTCCGTGTTCACGCCGAATGTCGTGAAGGTCTTCGTCGTGTACGAGAGGAACGGCTGCATGAACGTGCTGCTGACGGCCTGGCGCTTGTCGTCGCCGCCGAACGACCAGACGTGATTCGCGAGGATGCCGTAGGTCGCCGAGCTTCGTCGGCGATTCCGCGTGGATGAACGGGACGATCGTGCGCGTGATCAGGTTCCAGTCTCGGCTGAGGTGGAACGGGATCACGGGCTGGACGTTGAGCGTGTAGCGCATCGCATCGGCGCGCCCGATGCCGAAGTCCCAGTTGCTCTGCAGCGGCACGCTGATGAGGTCGGCGATCGGGTTCTGCAGCTTCTTGGCCAGCTCGCCGCTGTCGCTCTGCGCAAGGGCCGGCGCCACGGCCGCGAGGATCGCCGCGACAAGGATCGCCGGGGTCGTCGCCGTCAGTTGGCGGCGTCGGCCTTCGACCACGTCTTGTCCGGATTGAACGTGCGCATCGCGGCCGCGAGGGCCGCCGTCGTTGGCCCCAGGTCCTTCTCGTACACGACGCCATCGTGGTTGACGATGAAGGTCATCACCCCGGAGACACCGTACTGAGCGGGGTACGCGACCACCCCGAAGCCCGCGATCATGTAGCTACGCACGATGTAGTCATAGGCGCCGCCCGGGGCGTCGGGGCCCTGGCTCGTCAGCATGCGGAAGAGATAGCCGTGATACGGCGTCGGCCCGCCGGACTGATCGCGCCGGTAGCCTTCGGCGCGCGCCCGGGCCACGAGGTCCCCGAGCGGGCTGAGCGGCTCACCGGGCTTGGTCTCCCAGTGCAGGCCGTCGTGCTTGCCCGGCGTGCTCAGGAACTTCTGCGCGTAGGCAAGGACGCCGCGGCCCGTGCGATCGTCCGCGTAGTACTCCCGCTGGGCGTCGACAACGGCCAGGCAGACCTGCATGGTATTCAGCTCGTTGCGGCCGATGCGCCGGGCGAGGATCTCCTCGCGTCCTTGTCGCGTGTCGAAGCGCCAGCGCTCGCCCTGCTTGACGATGGGAATGGGGAACGGCCACGCGTCGCTCCCGACCCGAAGCGTCATCGCGTCCGTGCCCTTGGCCACGAGCGTGTGGCCGGCGTTGAAGGCTTCCAGGAACGCATCCCGGGCGCGGCGATCGGCGACCGGGTCGCCCGAGAAGATCACCGGCCGCGCCTCGCTGCCGAAGATCCCGACGAGCGCGTTGGTGTCGTGCGCACGCAGCGCCGTCACGAACGCCTCGGTGGCTTCCTCGCTCGAGGCGAAGCGCCTGGGCTGCACCGGCTGCGGCTTCGCCGCGGGCGCCGCGGCCTGCGCCGGGGAGGTCTCCTTCGATGGTGTCGGCGCCGGCGCCTGTGCCGTCGCGCGGGCGCCACCCCACGCAACCGCGGCCACCGAGATGAACAGCGCGCCCAAGATTCGCACGCTCATCGCCGGCCTCCTGCTCGTCCACCACCGCCACCACCGGCGCGACCACCGCCACTCGGGCGGGGCGCTGCGCTGGACTTCTTGAAGCTCTCGCGGCTGGCGTTGCCGCGATTGCTGAAGCTCTGAGTGTCGCGGCCCTGGCCCACGCCTTCGAAGGCGCCGGCCTGCCGGCCGCCACCTTGACTGAAGCCGCCGCTTTGACTCAGGCCGCCGCCTTGACCGACGTTGCCGGCGCCAGCTTGGCGGGTCGCGGCGCCGCCCTGGCCGAGCGCGCTGCCGCCCGTCTGGCGGATCGCGCCGCCACCCTGCGCGGGGCGAGCTCCAGCCCCGCCCTGACCCAGGCCGGCCTGCTGCGTGCGGCCACGGAATTGCTCGCGAGCCTGTGCGTTGGCGGGGCCCGCCTTGTTGAAGCGCTGCTGCGTGGCGGCGTCGCGATACTGAACACCCTTGCGATGCTCGGGATTGTGCTGCCACTTGCCGCCCTGGCCGCCCGTGCCCCCGCCGGAGATGTTCTGCTTCCGGTTGTTGGCGACGTTCGTGTTGTTCACGTTGCTCGTGAACGAGTTGTAGGTGTTGTTGTTGATGGTGACGTCGCCGTGACCCCAGTTGCAGTTGCCCCAGAGCGCGGCGCCGACCGCGACGCCGGCGGCGAACGTGAACGCGGCCGCGAAGTAGCCCGGCGGATACGGCGAGTACGGCGGATACGCCGGAGGCCACGCACCGTAGACGACGGTCGGGTTGTAGCTCGGCACGTACACCACCTGCGGATTCGTCGGCTCGATCACGATCACCGTGCTGGCCGGCTGGACGACCTGCACGGTCGTCGGCGCCTGCTGAACCTGCACGGTCGGCGCTGGCGCTGCCGGTGCCGCGCCGGCAGGCGGCGGGGCCGGCGGCGCGCCGGCCGGAGGCGCCGCGGTCGACACGCTGGCCGCGGGCTCGACGATCACGTTCTGCTCTTTCGTGCTCTTGAGCTCTCCCGTCGCCTGCGCGCGGGCACGCAGACGCTGCACGGCGGCCATCACGTCCTGCTGCTGCGCGAGGAACGCATCGCCGAGCTTCTGGAGCCAGTCGAGCTTGTCGTTCAGCATCGTCAGCACCTGGGGAAACGTGACGAGCGATTTCACGCTGTCGTCCCAGGGCTGTTGCTTGAGCGCCTCGTTGAGCTGGTCCCCCGCGAGCTTCGGATTGTCCTTCACGAAGCGCGTCGCCTGCACGACCTCGAGCGGGTACGTCGACGCCATCAGGATCTGCGCGAGAAGCGGGTCGGGATGAAGCGCGATGGGCGCGACCAGCTGGTCGAGCTCTTCGGGCTTGAACACCGGCTTCGCCGCGTCCTGCCCCACCGCCGGCAACGGCGGCGACAGCAGCATGCACACGAGAATCCAGGCGACGATCTGGCGCACGGTGCTCATGGCGACAACCCCATCCGGTTCATGTGGCGGATTGTTCTGGCAAACGAACCGTCGAGCCATCGGGCTTTGGTCGTATCCGCCTTGGGCTTATCCGACTTTGGTCCCATAGAGGCTTCATGCCCCATCTGCGACTCTCGCCCGACGGAGGTCACACCATGAGGGGTCGCCGGCTCGGGAGTGTCGCGTGCGCGTGGATCGTCGTGCTCGGCCTGGCGCTTCTGGCTGCGCCGGCGCCCGCGAGCGCTCAGCCGGTCCCCGTTCCAAAGACGTGGGGCGGCGATGTCCTGTCCCGCGAGCGGTTCACGGGGAGCTGGGGCGGCTTCCGCGACGAGATGGGCAAGAAGGGCGTGGTGTTCGACGCCGACTTGATCCTCACGCCGCAGGGCGTCGCCACCGGCGGCAAGGACACCGACGCGCAATTCTGGGGCAACGCCGAGTACACGCTGAACGTGGACACGGGCAAGGCCGGGCTCTGGCCGGGCGGCTTTCTCCGCGTGATCGGCAATACCGGCTTTGGGGAGAGCATCCTGAGCGACACCGGCGCGCTCGTGCCGGTGAACACGGGGGCCATCTTCCCGGGCCGCCCCGACCAGGAGACCAGCGGGCTGTTGCACGCGACGTTCACGCAGTTCCTCAGTCCGAAGTTCGGCCTCACGGCCGGTAAGTTCTTCCTGGTCGACGGCTTCCACGGTGAGTTCACGGGGAATTACCGCACGCAGTTCATGAACACGGGGCTGACGTTTCCGATGTCGGCGGCTCTCGTGCCGCTGTCGGCCTATGGCGGCGGCGTCGTGGCCATCCCCAGGGAAGGCCTGGTGCTCTCGGCGCTCCTGATCGATCCCAGCGGCACGGCGACGAACAACGATCTGACCGAGGCGTTCGACGACGGCTTCATGGTGCTCGCCACCGGCAAGCTCGACATCAAGCTGTTCGGCCTCGTCGGCCACCAGAGCCTGGCGGGGATGTGGAGCGACAAAAAGCGGCCGTCGCTCGAGCAGGATCCCGCCAACATCGCCCGTCTCCTAGCGGACGAGCGCTTCCCACGGCTCGGCAATCCAGGACCGGTCCTCCGGCGCATCCTCGAGCGGTTCTTCCCGGCGCTGCTGGTGCCCACGCGGCCGGCCAACCGGGAGAGCGACACGTGGTTCGTCACGTACGGATTCGAGCAGTATCTCTGGCAGCCCAAGGGAGATCCGCATCGGGGCATCGGCGTCTTCTTCAACTTCGGCGCCAGCGACGGCGACGTCAACCCGATCAAGTACTCCTACAACATGGGCATCGGCGGCAACGGCGTGATTCCGGGGCGGACGCGCGATACCTTCGGCGTCGGCTGGGCGCACACCGACTTCAGCCCCAACTTCCTGAAGTTCCTGCGCCAGCGGCTCGACCTCGGCCTCGATCACGAGGATGCGGTCGAGCTGTACTACAACGCCGCGCTGACGCGGTGGCTGAGCGCCACGCTCGACCTGCAGGTGATCGATCCTGCCCTCAACAAGACGCTCGACTCGTCCTCGAACCGGCTCAAGAACGTCGACACCACCGTGGTCGTCGGCGGCCGTCTCTTCGTCCGCTTCTAGCTCAGCGCCGGTCCGGCATCACTGCTGCCAGCCGCCGCCGAGGGCCTTGTAGAGCCGGACTACCGCCAGAAGCTCGTCGCGTAGAGTGCGGACGAGACCGAGCTCGGC
>Ga0134071_10000609_pt1 | contig 12084 bp, 5 predicted proteins | sample 15_taG_27_FD_94466 | JGI IMG/M metagenome (GOLD analysis project Ga0134071, IMG submission 94466) | Grasslands soil microbial communities from the Angelo Coastal Reserve, California, USA - 15_D_Rain_40cm_5_09082015 | ecosystem: Environmental > Terrestrial > Soil > Grasslands ...
CAAGGGAACACACAGATAGCATGTGAGCCGACTATACTCCTCGCACACGATCGTTCTCGAACGTACAACTATACCGTCCGCACGTCATCACTGCCTCCAAGAGTCTACACCATAACAGGCCTTGGGCGGATAACGAACGCGACGACCGCGGACCCAAGTCCGGGCAATAATCAAGGCACGGCTAGCTTTACGCTCCAGGGGAGCGTCAATTCGTCTTTTCTGAGCTTACCCGTGCTAGCAGGGATTCTGGTCGCCGTGGCAGTGGTCGCTTACGCCGCAATCTACCTTGTGAGAAAGAGAAGAGCAAAAGAAGAGTAAGTTCCCTATAAACCCGGGGCCGCCGGGTGGATGTACATATCCATAGGATACTACTTCTATCCCAGTGCTTCCTAGGGCTTCTCGGTCTAATAGGCCGGGGATAATCTTAAAAGCCCTGCAATCCCTACCCGCGTTCTGAAGAAAATTGCGAATGAAAATACCACTAATCGCAGCGATATCTCTACTCACAATGCTAATCGCCATTCCACTTGCGGTACCATCCGCTCTAGCAAGTAACGGTCTTCCAGTAACAGATCCAAACAACAAGTGGTTCCCATATGGACCGTACCCATACGACAGTAGCTTGGGCACGCCCGGCGTGAACAAGATACTCTACCACTTCTACAACGACCCAGATTCAGAGCTTGCAGCCTTTGAGACAGGTCAACTAGATCTGCCAGATTCCCAGCCTAACGGTGTTCCACCTTCAAGTTGGGGAGCCTACACGAGCAACCCTGACTTCTCACTAAGCCCCGTTCAAGGCCAGTTCGGCATGTTCCAGATCGACCAGAACTTGATGTCCAACCGGTACAAGGCCTGGGGATGCGACTGGGCAAACGGTAACAGCCTCTGCGGCATCCGTATGCGTGAAGCCTTCGCTCACTTGATGGACACCCAGCAATGGGTCATTGACGGTCCGCTCGGGGGAGCAGGACAGGCACTAGCCGATCCGTCGCCCCCTGCCAAGGATCCGTCTGGAAGTCCGCTAAGTGAACAGTGCTCATGGGACACTCTACCCCAGTATCACAACAACTGCAACTTTGCATACCACACCGGTCCACCCTGTTCTGGCGGGCCATGCACTGAGAACGGTTCAGGTGGCGTACAACAGCCTGACTTCTGCGCGGCAGTCTCGTACATGATTGACGCAGCAGCCCAGCCAGATGCTGTAGCCCCATTAACCGGGCTCACGAGAGATGCATCTGCTCCTCTGGACAGCTTCGGAAACCGATGCGGACTGAGCCCGGGAAGCGTTTCGGCAATGATGGGCTCAAACCCTATCCTTGCTTTCATCAGAAACAATGATCCCAACAGGCTCGATTTGGGCAACAAGTTCATGAGTGCGCTCAACACCCTCTTCGTCGGAGGCCCTGGTGTTTCGGCGACATACGGAACCATTGCTCAAGCACGACCCATCGTCTTCAGAGACGGCTTCACCAAAGGTGCCGCTCTCTGGGACTTTTACACTGGAGGCTATGGCCTAGGCGGTCCTCTACCAGACCATATCTACCCACTCTACAACGGGATCTTTGCATCGAACGCTTGCGGTGGAAACGCACTGCTTGCACCAGTCAACTATCGGCTCGTCTGCATACCTGCTGTCGACACTGACTCTGCTGCTGCTCAGAATGCCGCCACCATCCCTGCGTTCAGAGCTGCCACACTGGCAGCCTTCCATGACCTCGGTACTCACGCGGTGCACGCAGCAATCTACTCGCCCGGTCTACGAACTGCTGCCCTCAAGGCCGCAGACGGAATCGTAAACCAGCTAGGCGCAGGATACAACAACTTCTACACCCTACTCTCTGCACACAAGGGAAGCTACGTAGCTACCCCTGGCTTCGGATTCGGCGGATCAGACCCGACGACACTCCGATACGGCCAGTCGGGAGCCACCAGCCAGCTGAACATGTTCCAGGCCCAAACAGTCTGGGAAGCTCAGGTTGATGGACAAATCTACGACACGCTCTTCGCAGGAAACCCGGTAGTACCATCACAAATCTACTGCTTCATGTGCGACAACTATCAGCAGTCAGTCGACGCGAACGGTGACACACACTTCGATGTGAACCTTCGCCAAGGCCTTCACTGGCAAAACGGTGCACCGTTGACGGCTTACGATATCAAGTTCAGCTTCATGGCTGAACGCGATTTCGCCGCCCAATTTGGCACCTCCACCGCTGGCCTGTTGCTCAACTCCACGAACGTGATAAGCAATACCGAACTCGACCTTGTCATGTCTGGAGTTAGCGTCGATTGGTTACCAGTACTGGGAGGCACATTCATCATCCCAAGATTCGTCTGGGAACTCAGGAGCGGACCAGGATCAGCTGGCACACCTCAAGGCTACGGCGAAGTCGGGGTACCGGACCCTGCTAGAGTCGACCAAAGCTTCGACCCGTTACAGACCGGTAACCTTATCGGCTCAAGCGAGTACGCATGCGTTTCTGTCGGTGGCTCTCAGCCCTTCCCAGCTGGATACGTTGGAGGCGGATGTGCCGCCAATTCCAACGGCACCCCCGCTGGACAGGCCTTGGGTCCCGATGCGACCGTGCTGCTTTCACGCTACGACTTCACCAGCAGTGGCGGCGATCCGCTAAACCAGTGGATTCGATCGTACAACTCTGCGTGGGGCACAGGCTCGGGAGTAGCAGCTCACTCCGGCCAGTTCCAAGAGTTCAGATGGGCTGACAGGTTCAACAACGACACAGTGACAATACGAGATCTCGCACAAGTCGCGGCTTGCAACGGTGCATCAGCACCTACAGTAGCTTGTCCTGCTGCCGACGCGATCGGACCCGTCTTTGCCCATTGGCATAAGACGGCATTCGAGACAAGTGGTGTCATAGGACCAGAAGTGGCCACTGTGGCAGCACACCTCGACGACACATGGGTAAACCCATTCTCATGGTCGAACGATCAAGGCGCACAGCCCGGACAGACTCTGACCAACATTACGCCCTGGACATAGAAACCCCAAGACTAAATAACCCCCCCCATTTCTTTTCTTTTCTCGGAGCTAGTGAGTAATGGGCCTACGGACTTATCTCGCCAAAAGGACGCTAAACACGATAGTACTAATCATATTTGTAATCGTCCTGAACTTTGTGATTTTCGAACTGATGCCAGGGACGCAAGGAGCCATAGAAACCATAGCGTCTAACCCGAAGATCTCAGCACAGCACCAACAGGAACTGATATATCAAGAAGAACTCCGGTTCGGACTAGCCTGCGGGCGAGACGCGAACGGGGACGTAATTCCCTGTCCCGTTTGGACACAGTTCGGAAAATATTTCATTGCTATGATCACCTTCAATTTTGGCGATTCTTATCAGACCGGCAACCCTGTAGTTGCCGACATTTCATCAAAGCTCACGAACACCCTCCTCCTCCTGGGGACATCGTCCCTGCTCGCTGTTGTGATAGGGATCTTTCTGGGTGTTATCTCAGCAAAGAAACGGGGAAGTATAGTGGACAGTGCGATGGTTACTACATCCCTGACGACGTTTTCTCTTCCGGTCTTCTGGATGGGTCTCGTTCTGATACTCGTCTTCGCTTATACTCTGCATTGGTTTCCCACAGGCGGCGTTTCACCGGCAGACTGGATAAAACCGGGTTTTGCACCTTCTGGACTGTTGGCACAGATTCCGGAAAGACTTCGATTTCTCTTTCTACCCGCCCTAACGCTTACACTGTTCCAGTACGGGGGTTATTTGCTACTCACAAGGGCGACGATGATGGAGACCCTGAGCGAGGATTACATTACGACAGCTAGAGCCAAAGGCCTACCGGAGAGAACGGTGCTGTACAAACACGCGCTTAAGAACGCATCACTACCCTTGGTAACTGCCGTGGCGCTCCAGGCAGGCTTCCTGCTCAGCGGTGCAATAATTACGGAGACAGTCTTCAACTGGGACGGACTAGGATATTGGCTATTTCAGGCAATCGGATTCAAGGACGGACCAGTGTTGCAAGGCATGTTCTTCATAATTGCATTGTGCGTGATCTTCGCCAACTTTGGAGCCGACATCATATACGGTCTCATAGACCCCAGAATCAAATACGAGTGACCTTCACCAATGGCCGACTGGCGCTTCAACCTCAAGCGATTAGGCTCGTTCATCCGCACAGTCACAAGTTCAAAGATGGCACTCGCAGGCATAATGATCCTCGTCGTCTACGGCGCTTTGGCTATAGGCGCTCCATTATGGAGTCCCTATGATCCTCAGAAAGACGTAGTCGCCGGAAGCCTTGCGCCACCAGGCTGGTATTCTTATTTTAGCGAAGGATCGAGGCTCACCAAGAACCTGCAATTAGATCCCACAACCGGCTTCTCCTCGGATCCATTCGCCCAAGGCTGGAAATTTTCAGGAGACCAGGGACTCTCAAGCAGTTTTTCGCCGAGCGTAACCCTTACCCCAGGATCTGGAAGTGTCCAGTTCAGTCTCACGCAAAGCTCTATGGGAAGCTCTTCGGGAATCTTCGAGAAAACTTTCGACTGGGCGTTCGAGTCTCCCCCAAACAGACTAGCCGGTTCAATTGCGATTAACACGCCTGATGCTTCGCCAACACACCCAGTATCGGCCCAGGTATTCATCGAACGGATATCAGACCACAGGATATTCCCACTCACCAACAACGCCAGCTGGGCGAACCCTCCAATCTCACCATACCCATTTGTCAACGCGAGTTGGCACGTTCCCATAACGCAAATTGATTCCAGAACATCATGCGTCGCCCAGGTAAACACGTGCAACTCACTACAGACTGTATTGAACACTAATGTTGACCCTGCCGCCCTAATCCTATCATCCTCCGGCCAGTACGTGTACGGCGTGAAAATTACCTTGACTGGAACCGGGAATTCTACACAGCGGGTCTTCCTCGACAACATGAACCTCCGGCTCTACGGAACGTCCTGGGGACTACTCGGAACTGACTACACAGGGTTTGACGTGTGGAGCCAGCTAATTTACGGCGCCCGAATCTCTCTAGTCGTCGGTCTTCTCTCCGCCGTAATCGGGGTTGTCATGGGCCTCGTCGTTGGACTAATCGCGGGCTATCTGGGCAGAATTGTTGACGAGGTTCTCATGAGGTTTACCGACATGCTGCTGGTTATTCCAACCCTACCTCTGCTGATAGTGCTCGTAGCAGTGATCGGCAATTCCCTGGGGACCTCAAGGTTACCAATACTCATACTGGTAATTGGCTTCCTGGGATGGATGGGATTCGCACGCGTAGTGAGAGCCCAGGTTCTAACCCTTAAGGAGAGACCATTCGTCGAAGCAGCAAAAGCTGCAGGTGCCGGCAATGGTCATATTACAATCAGGCACATCGTTCCAAATATAGTCGGGCTCATCTACGTCAACCTTGCATTGGCCGTCCCGGGGGCGATTCTGTCGGAGGCAGCCCTCAGCTTCCTAGGTCTGGGAGACGTGACCGTAATGTCTTGGGGACGGATGCTCAACCTTGTCCAAACATACAGCGCTCAGAAGGCTTGGTGGTGGGTCCTACCACCCGGCATCTCAATCGCCCTAGTCTCGCTCGCCTTCGTCATGATAGGCTTCTCGCTCGACGCCCTATTCAATCCCAAACTCAGAAGCAGACGGTAAATACGACTAGGAAACGGTCTACGGAAGAGATCCGCGACCACCAAGCTAATGGAGTTGGACCACCAGACGACTCTAAGAGTCTCTCTGACTCGACAACGGCCAGTCCTGCTAACGGTGCTCATTCTCGTAATCGCCGCTTCATCCTGCATCGTTCCTGCTAGGGCGGATTATGTTATCTCCATTTCTCAGAATGATGTTTCCGTTTACGTCTCAGGGGTGTTTGCTCAGGGCGTCCCAAATTCCTCCGCCGACAATACGGCGGACATATTCGCTAAGATACCCGTTTTTCACGCGGTATTTCAGAACGACAATGCAACTGCGCTGACAAAACAGCTCAACGATGCGCTGGCAACGAAGAGTGCGACCGTACAGGTGAGCCAATTATCGCTCCTCGTTGCATCGAACGGAACTCGACTAGACTACAACATGACGTTCAACGTGCGCGGCGCTGTAACGTTTAGAGGCGCATTTGAGAAAGTAGACCTTGCCTGGCGATCATTCAAAATAGCTGATGAAGTCTCCGTAGGAACCATTTCGTTGAACAAAGTATTCCCGACCTACCTTCAGAAACAAATTCAGGATTTTGCGTCCCAAGGCTCAGGAAGCCAACTTGGCGGCCAACTTTTCTGGTACTTCAATGATCGAAGAGTAACATCTACTCTGATTCCAGTTGTGACCAGGGGGCTTTTACTCTTCGACTTTCAAAGACTCGAGAGCCCCTTGGAAGGCTGGGATAGGGCTAATGACATTCAAAAAGGCCTCGTGACTCTGAGGGCCAACGCGGGTTTCAACGTCACCCTAATCCAACAGACTAGCGAGCCTGGACAGACCATTAATTTCGCCAACGACGCAATCTACACGGTTACCGCAGTTATCCACGCTCCGCTGACAACTATCCCTTCAGGGAATCTTCTATCCTTCGAGGGTCCTGGAGCCTCTCTACAATACGAACTGATGACCGCCATTCCCATAGGTTTTCTTGGCCTTCTTTCAGCAAGTTTCGTGATTGAAAGGAGATACTCGATCAGGAGGCCGAGCCCTGGAAAGGGCGCGAAGGGAACCAAGAAACGCCCTTGCTAGAATTATCCGGGGAATTTCTGGGGGTTGAATTGGCATTCCACCTATCGCCGGGGCTATACGAGGGCCCTGAAGGTTAGCAACTCTTATATTCGGACATCGTCAGTCTTGAGAACGGAAGCACCTAAAAGATGAAAACGAAAAAACTAAGCGCAGTCACACTAATGCTAGCCACATTCATGCTTGCAATTCCAGCAACCCCGCCCGTTCTAGGATCAGCACCATGTCCCTCTAGCCCGACCGGCTGTGTCTACGTTGATAACGGAAGCGCAGGCCTCGGCCAAACTTTCAGTGTCAACGTGAACGTCCTCGGGAGCAGTTCTGTCATCGCTTACGACATAAGGGTCTTTTACGATCCGAACATACTTCAAGTCGTGAGCACCGACGCAAACTGCCCCGGCCACCTCTGCGGAACACTTGGCAACACAGCTTTTGACCTCAACCACAATGGAAACATTGGGGACGAGATAGGAGCTGGACAAGTGCTAATCGCACGGGACGAGTGCCTCAACAGCATCGGAAGATGCCGCATAGCAATCACCCTACAAGGGGGACTCCACGTCTCTCTATATCCCACCCCAGCCCCAGTTTATACCATAACCTTCAAGGTGAACAACCCCTTGAAGGGAACGGCCTCCGAGCTACCCTCGAGTATTAGCCCAGGACCAAACATCTTGGTCGGGCTGGACTCTGGCGGAGACACAGTCGTCATCGCTCACAGCAATGTCGCAGGCTCGTTCACGCCCGCCAATACGATCGGTATCAGAAGCACAGGTTGCAGAGCAACGACTCAAGGCTTCAACCTCAAGGCTCACGGCTTCACAGATGGTATGTTCTGTAGAATCGTCAACAACGGAGCCGTAGCTGCCGACGTAAGCGCGGTATTCAGCTGGGAAAGCTTGAATCACGTTGTCGGCTCATGCTCGGCTGGACCAGTCTCGCTTGCTGCAGGTCAAAACGGTGAGTTAGATTGCAGCATTACACTGCCACGCGGCGTCAGTTCAACGGACATATTCATCGTCACAGGAACAATGTCCACAGTTCTGACATTCCCAGACTCCACCACATTCGTTGTATCAGGGCCCTCCGAGAGCTTCAGCATCATAGTGAACGGTTAGCCCAAAAACCCCCCGAACCCCTATCCTTCCTTTTTTATTATACCACAGCATAGGCCCTGTCTCTAGATAGACCGAAGTATTGAGAAATTGATGTGCACAGAGCGTCCCAGGATGGACCGTAGATGGAACATCGTATACTTCCCAGATATACTAAGCTGTACGCTGGACGCTCTGGCTGTCTCCTGGCGGAAAAACGCTTAAACCCCTTACACTCAAATTCATCGTGGATCGGTAGAAGTAGGTTGATGAAGGCAATAGTGGTTCTCGCGCTGGCGGTCTTAACCAGTGTCATGATCAACCCACTTTTGCCTGCGTCGGCAGCGACATGGTCCTCTCCCACCGCCATAACTAATGACTCGATACTACATTTTTCGCCAAGCATCATCCAGGACAATCAGGGAACGGTTTACCTCTTCTGGGATCAGAATCCCGGCATCTACTACTTCATCACCAACACCAACAACATTGCAAATGGTATTTGGCCAAGTCCCACTCAGTATTCGATGAATCCGCAACACCTTGATTATACCCCGTCAGCTACCGCTCTAAAGAACGGGACGATAATCCTGTTCTTCGCAAGCCAACGAAACGGCAACTGGGGAATCTATACTGCACGGTATAACAGCGGCGTATGGTCACCCGAAACCCGGTATAGTGCAGGACTCACACCGGACCAAAACCCGACCTCAATCCAAGACGCATCTGGAAAGATCTGGCTGGCTTGGACACGAACAGAAAGCGCAGATCTCAACATCAAGTTCGTCGACCTTAACGGGAACGGGGTATGGGATTTCAATGAGCCCATCATCTATGACTCGAATGGCAATGGGGCCTACGAGACTGGTGAGCCTGTGATTTACGGATCCGCTCCTTCCTCGGGGGTAGTTGTCCAAATCGATGCAAGACTCAAGTTCATGGACTCCAACGGAGACGGTGTATGGAATATAGGCGAGTTTGTTGTCTTCGACCGCAATTTGAATGGATCATTCGATCCGAAGATTAGATTCGTGGACCTGAACAATAATAATATTTGGGATCGGGGAGAACCAGTTGTCTTCGATGCGAACTCCGATAGTCTTTACACAAGTCATACCGGAATTGGAAACTGCATAGGTTTAAGCCCGTCACTGGACTGCATGATAGCCGGGACCGCACCCGCGAACAATACACTTCTTAGGACCGACTCAAGTCTCAAATTCGTAGACACTAACGGGGATGGTGTCTGGGAGCCCGGTGAAGCTCTGGCCGCTGACGCGAACAAGAACGGTTTGTACGACTCGGGGGAGCAATCAATCGTTCCATTAGCCGGTGACCCCAAACTGCGATTCGTAGGACCAGGCAGCACTTGGGCAACCGGTAACACAGTGGTCTACGACGGGAACGGAAACGGCATTTTCGATTCCAAAATAAAAGTCGTCGATACTAATCACAACGGGCACTGGGACCCCGGAGAGACGGTAGTCTATGACATCAACATGGATGGGATCTACGGACTTCTAGACACGCCCATATTCGAAACGATCCCAGGCGACGATCTCGGACTACCCCTTAGCAACGACCCCGCACTAAGGTTCCTCGACTCTAACGGAAACGGAGTCTGGGATATTGGGGAACCCGTAGTCTATGACTCGAACCAAAACGGAGTTTATGATGGCAAAATAAAGTTCGTAGACTCCAACGCGAACGGAGTATGGAACTCAGGCGAGACCGTAGTTGTTGACGCGAACAATAATGGGGTCTACAACAATGGCAAGTACAACAACGACACGATAATTGCGGGCGCGATTCCTGCTAACAACACCGCTCTCAAGTTAGATCCCAAGATTAAGTTTCAGGACATTAAGGGTAATGGCATTTGGATTTCGGGAAACCCCGTCATCTACGACGCCAACGGCAACAACATTTACGACGCTGGAGACCTGCTAGTATCGGGTACAGCTCCGTCCTTGGGAGTTGGGATCACAACGGGCCTAGGAGAGCCAGTGATCGCGGTCGGGTCTCCCGCGGCCGGCTCACCGCTCAAGACCGATGCCAAGGTCAAGTATGCAGAGTCGGACGGAAATACTGTCTGGGATCCCGGAGAGGATGTGATATACGATAGCAACAACAGTGGGACCTATGATTCAGCAGACCCTGCAATCTTCTCAAATGGCACTCTTCCTGCCCCAGGCGCGGCTCTTAGATCAGACCCTAGATTGCAATACTCAGATTCAAACGGCAATAACGTCTGGGACGGAGGGGAAGCTGTCGTCGACGAAGCAGATCTTAATGGTATTTTTGACGCTGGCGAATACGTCATCGCGGGAACAATTCCTCCGTCCGGCAGTCAGCTTAAGGTAATCGGTGAAACGATAGTCTCTGGCTCTACGCCAACGGCCGGTACGATGCTGAAACTGGACTCGAATATTAGATTCGCAGATCTAAACGCGAACGGCCGCTGGGACGCAGGCGAGCCTGTCGCGTATGACGGCAACAATAATTCAGTATTCGATGGAACCGATATAATCATAATTGGAAATCCTGTGCCTGCCCTGGGGACGGCTCTAACATCTGACGAGTTGGCCTTGGCTGGAATTACTTTTCCGCCGAATTCAGCTCTGTCAACAGATACGAAAGTCAAGTTTGTGGAGTCGAATAGCAATGGCCATTGGGACCCCGGAGAGACTGTTGTCTACGACAAAGATAACAATGGAAAGTATAACTCTGGAAAGTTCAACAATGACACTCTCATCTCGGGTCCCATTCCGATGAACAATACGAGCGTCAACTCGGATTCTCTGCTCAAATTTTCTGAATCGGATGGGAACACCTCTTGGGAGAACGGGGAAAGCGTACTTTACGACTCCAACAACAATGGGTTCTACAATTCAGGCGAACCCATCGTGGCTGTACTTCAGACCCCATCGGTGAACACGATCCTACGGTCTGATACGAAGATCAAATACTTCGAAACAGGTTCCGACAACCACTGGGATTTGGGCGAATCAGTCGTGTACGACAATAATGGCAACAGCCTTTACGACTCTGACTCTGGAGAAGCCACCATCTCTGGACCAACTCCAGTGCAAGGCACACTACTCGCTACTGACTCAAACATCAAATTCGTAGACTCCAACGGAAACCTAGCATGGGAAAGGGGAGAAAGCGTAGTGTACGACTCGAACGGTAACGGGTCCTACAACGCAGGGGAGTATCCCATTCTCAGCGGCGTTCCAAATGGAGCTACCACCCCACTAAGAACCGTATCGCATGTCTTCTACAACACATACTCTCAGACCTCATGGTCCACGGATCGCAGGCTAACCATTCAACCGTCAAACGACAACACTCCAGTACTTGGTCAGACAGAAGACGGCAGAGTATGGATTACATGGTCTGGAGAAAGGGGAGGCATCCCAGGAAAAATACTGTTCAAGACCACAACCGACGGAAGCACATGGACAAACGAAACCGTTCTAGCAAGCACTCCGATGGGAGACAAGGACCCTGCCATGGTACAGGACCGAAATGGAACAATCTGGGTGGCGTGGTCCAGAGATCTATCTTGCAACTGTGGCGGAGGTGTAACGTTCCAGTACGACCTGTACTACTCCTTCTCCTACAACAACGGGACTTCATGGTCCGCTCCCGCCCCCTTCATGACCACCACTGGATCAAACGAGATAGAACCCTCCCTCGCCCAGTTCAAAGACAAGAAGCTCTACATCGCATACTCGAACGTCATCTGCGGCTCGACAAGCTGCACAAGCAACCTGAACTACATGAATAGCCTGATTACAATGCACAGTGCAAAGATGAACGGGCTCGCGTCACCCGCATCAAGCGCACGAGTGGGGCAAACTTTGAAACTCAAAGCAAACGTATCCAACACGGGAGACTTCAACGACACTTTCACGATAACCTTGAAGGCAGATGGCGTTGGCGTAGCAACCAACTCAAGTCTGGTCCTTTCCGGCTCAACTGTTCAGATAGTATTGACTTGGATTGTCATTGGGGTTAGCTTGGGAAACCATACTCTAACCGCCATGGTAACGGATCCGGGGGAAAGCGTGGCAAACACAGTCGACAATGGCTCACTAGGAATCAAGATTCTAGTCCGACCTACGGGGGATGCAAACGGGGACTGCCATGTAGACATAGTCGACCTGGTCATTGTCGCAAATGCATTTGGAAAGACAATCGGAAGCCCTGGTTATAATCCGGCCGCAGACCTGAATGCTGATGGTCAGATAAACGTC
>Ga0134071_10000613_pt1 | contig 12024 bp, 9 predicted proteins | sample 15_taG_27_FD_94466 | JGI IMG/M metagenome (GOLD analysis project Ga0134071, IMG submission 94466) | Grasslands soil microbial communities from the Angelo Coastal Reserve, California, USA - 15_D_Rain_40cm_5_09082015 | ecosystem: Environmental > Terrestrial > Soil > Grasslands ...
ACCGTTGGCGTGGCGCCCGCCCCTACTCCTTTTGGAACACCTAGCCCATTTGGAGCCCCACAAAACAATCCGAATAATCCAAACGGTTTGTTCGGTGCTCCGACCGTGTTTGGCGTTCCAGGTGCGACGCAGCCCAGGCCGTGACGAAGGAAATTGCCGTCAACCGTCAAGCCTCCCACAACTACGATCTGCTTGAAAAATTCGAAGCCGGCCTGGTGCTGACAGGTACCGAGATCAAATCGGCCCGCGAGGGCCGCGTCAATCTGAAAGATGCGTACGGACTTGTAAAAGCGGGAGAAGTTTGGTTGCTCAATTGTCATATTAGCCCGTACTCCCACGGGAATTTCGCCAACCACGATCCTTTGCGTACGCGAAAGCTATTGTTGAACCGGTCGGAGATCAATCGCCTGATCGGGCGAACCACGGAACGCGGTTTGACACTGGTTCCGTTGCGAATGTATCTGAAAGACGGGCGGCTGAAATGCGAGATTGCTTTGGCGAAAGGACGGAAAGTCCATGATAAGCGCGAAGTCTCCCGGCGGAAGACGATTGAAAAGGAAACCAAACAAGCGGTCAGCGAAAGGAAGTAATGCAATTCGAAATGCATGAGTCGGTCGAGGGAATTCAGACCGACGCGATCGCTGTGCCGCTTCCGGAAGGCGCCGATCGATGCGACGGCCGGTTTGCAGCGGCCGCCAATCCGCTGTTTGCAAGCGGAGATCTTCCATTAAGACCGCTCGAGACACTCGTCATTCCTGGAACTCCGAAGATTGTTTTCGTTGGATTGTCTAAATCTGCCGATCCCGAAGCATGGCGGCGCGCCGCCGCGACCGTGGTGAGGCGCCTGAAGAAAGTAAAGAAACTCGCGTTTGCCGGTGGTGACGTGCGGGCGATGGTTGAAGGCACTTTGGTCGGCAATTTCTCAGTCGAGATGTACAAAACCTCTAATACCAAAGAATCTATCGAAAAGGTGATCTTCGCCGGTTCGGACAGGAGGACACTCGAGGAAGGCATCATCGTCGGAGAATCGATCAACTGGGCTCGCGCTCTCATCAATGAGCCGGCCAACCGCAAGCCGCCACGAGTGATTGCCGAACGCGCTAAGGAGATGGCCGCCAGCGTTGGTCTGGCTGTCGAGGTGCTTGACGAACATCGAATACGCGACTTGAAAATGGGCGCTCTGCTCGGCGTCAGCCAGGGTAGCGAAGAACCCCCGCGTGTCGTTGTCTTGAAGTACATGGGTAATCCCAATTCGAGGAAAGTACTCGCGTACGTCGGGAAAGGAATAACCTTCGATTCCGGAGGTATAAGCATCAAACCGGCCGAAGGCATGGAGAGGATGAAGTACGACATGGCGGGCGGCGCCACCGCTATGGCAGCGCTTCGCACGCTTCGCCTGCTTCGTGCGCCCGTAAATTGTCTGGCGGTCGTCCCGCTTTCCGAAAACATGCCGAGTGGCCGTGCTCAGCGCCCTGGAGATGTCGTTGAATCGATGTCCGGGAAAACGATCGAGATCATCAATACCGACGCGGAAGGACGTCTGATTTTGGCCGATGCGTTAGCTTATGCGCAGAGTCTGGGCGCAACGCATTTGGTCGATCTTGCAACGCTGACGGCCGCTGTACGTATAGCTCTTGGTCCATTCCGTGTGGGAGTCGTCGGCAATGATCAGACGTTTATCGATTCATTTTTGGCGGCTGCCAAACGCGTGGGCGAAAAAATGTGGCAGATGCCTCTGGATGATGAATATCGCGATTTCCTTAAGAGCACCGTTGCGGATATCGCGAACTCCGGCGGACGATATGCCGGAATGATAACCGCGGCGAAATTTTTACAAGAATTTGCAGGCAGTACTCCCTGGATACATCTCGACATAGCCGGCACTGCGTGGAACGATGAAGAAAAACCTTACCTGCCGAAGGGTCCCACCGGTGTGGCAATGCGAACTCTTGTGGAGTTTGCGATGGGATTCGGGAATGCCTGAAGAATTGCCAATCTATTCCGAGTCGGTGCTGCGAACGAGATTGCAGTTTGCGGATCTGGAAAAACTGAAAGGTTTCGACACCGCTCCGGTCTGGCAAAAGTCCGACAGGTGCATCGAACAGTTTGAGGGTGCAGTTGACGTCCAGCGTGCCCGTGAATCGTTAAATCCGTTCACCAAACCTAATCTGCTCCGTGCCCATGGGATCCTGTTCAGCGGCCGAGTCAATGCCGGCAGTCTTCGGCGGGAAGCGCTCAATCCTGTATATCGAGGTCAGGATTGTCCTCCTCCGCAATTCATCGACCGCTCTCTGCAGAATTTTTTCAACTGGCTATCGGCGGAAAGTGTTTCCGAGATTCATCCGGTCGAGCGGGCAGCCCTTGTGCTCACGCGGATAGCCGATATATGGCCGTTTGAATTCGGCAATCTCACGGTGGCTCTGATTTCCGCGAATGTGTGTCTCGGGAAGGCCGGCTTCACTCCATTCTTTTTTCCACCGGAATATGCGAAAGAGTTCAACACTGTTGTCGCTCAAGCGATGGTCATCGAGACTCAGCCGTTAGTGAACGCTATCTACAAAAGCGTTAAGCGGGAGATGCAAGCGCTTGTCCCCCGATGATCGGTATTCGAGACAAACACGATTCACTCCTATCGGAGAGGAGGGCCAGAAAAGGCTTGCCTCCTCGCGCGTCCTGCTGATCGGCCTGGGAGCGCTCGGCACGGTCGTCGCGGACCAGGTCGTGCGCGCCGGCGTTGGATTTTTGCGGATGGTGGACCGCGACTTTGTCGAACTTTCCAACTTACAACGGCAATCGCTCTTCGACGAAGACGACGTCAACAACAACCTTCCCAAGGCGGTTGCCGCGGAAGCGAAACTTCGCCGTGTGAATTCCGCGGTACGCATCGTGGCCGAAGTAGACGATGTGAATCCAACGAATGTCGAAGACTATATCGCCGATGTCGATCTCGTACTCGATGGGCTTGATAATTTTGAAACGCGTTTCGTTCTCAACGACGCATGCGCCAAGCATCGAAAGCCCTGGATCTACACTGCCGCGGTCGGGAGCTATGGCTTAGTGATGCCTGTGATTCCTGGCGCGAGCCCGTGCCTGCGTTGTTTGCTCGGAAGTCTTCCGGCACCCGGTACCTCGCCGACATGCGAAACGGCGGGTGTCGTGGCCCCGATCACGCATATCATTGCTTCCATCCAGGTGGCTGAAGCAATCAAATTTTTGACAGGACATCTCGCGCCTTCAGACATTCGTTTGACCGCTTACGACGTGTGGTCCCATCGATTCCAACGCATTGATGTGGGCACGGATTCGATGGCGGCGTGTCCCGCCTGCTCGAAAGGAGATTTCCAGTACTTGAACGGAAATCCTCTCCGCACCATTACACTATGTGGAAGAAATGCCGTTCAGCTTATTCCCGGCGTTAGAGGTGATCTCAATTTTAGTGAACTCTCGAAATCGATCGCCGCGTTCGGTCCTGTCCAATTTAACGACTTCCTTTTGAAGTGTTCCTCGCCACCATACGAAATCACACTGTTCAAGGATGGCCGCGCCATTATCAAAGGAACCGAAGAAGCCGGCCTTGCGCGATCGCTCTACTCGAAAATGGTCGGCCTGTGATGCCGCTGGTAATCCTCGCGCTGGCCTGTGCTCTTTCCATCTATGGCGTCGAAGCCTCCGCTGCACCGCGTTTCGTTTTTGGACTACAAGCCGGTTATGGTTTGGAGAACGGTATTCCCCGCAATATTTCGCATATCCAAATGCTTTATGCCCAACCCCAGATCGGGATCGTCATATGGGATTCTCCGGAATCAAGGCTGCCCATCAAACGGTTTGAAATTGTGAGCGAAGGCATCGTTGGCGGTGCGCTTCATCCCGGTGGGCACCTTATCGGGGATACGCTGATGTTTCGTGTCACTGGTAATTCCAGAAGACGGTTCGTTCCATTTTTCAACGTATCTTCCGGCCCCGTGCACACAAATCTGGACGAAAAAGCTCCAGAGCTCGGTGGACATGTTCAATTCATCTCACAAGGCGGAGTAGGCATCCAGCGCCGCCTGGATGTGAAACACTCCGTCGTGGTGGAGTACCGGTACTTTCACGTGTCCAACGCAGGACTGACTCAGCCGAATCACGGTTTCAATGGAAGCATGCTATCGATCGGGATGCGATGCAGCCCAACGAACTGATCCCGGGCATTCCCGCCATACCCGGTTGGGCGAAGCCTCAGAAGAAGTCCGAGCAGGCGGGGTGGTTCTCCTGCGATTAACACTTGATGGAACCACCCCGTCCTCGCTTTCGCTCGGGCACCCCTCCTAACCAGGGGAGTTATCGCACCATCGCCTATAGGATTCGCGCGATCGTTTTCTCCTGTAGTACTATTACGGTGATCAAGGCGCTTTGAATGTCGATATCCTGGACCAAGTTCTACACAGCCGCCTTCCTGATTGTTTTCGTCGTGTTTCCGTGTGTGTCGGCGGATGACGACCTGGTGCGTCTCCGTACTCTGACCATCAACGATACCGACGATGATGGAATGCACGCGATTCCAAGAACTCCCGCGCTGGCCATTGAACTTCAACTGGATCGGATGTTGGAAGAGCACGATACATTCCAGGTATCGACCCTCTATCTTTTCGCATTTGTGCTTTCGTTTTGTGCGATCGTCTGCTCTTTCGCGGCTTCCAGGTTCCGCCGCGAACTGCCGGCCTATGGCGGCCGGGCCCCTCCAGTCGCTTCTTAGTCCACCGTTCCAAATTTTGAATCCCGTTTGGAGAGGTTTCAGTGAAGCGACTGATTTGTTTTCCTTTGTTGATCTTTTTTGCTACGTCCTCAGCAGCGGCGCCACAAGTGGCGCGGCCCCCGCGGCTGTCTCTGCCTCAAGCGGAAGCTTTGTTGTTGCAGCGTAATCTGATTATTGCGGCGAATCGTTACCAACTCGACGCCAGCGAGGCGCTGCGCCGCATTGCGGGATTCAAGCCCAATCCCGTACTCCAGCTTGGAGCGGAACAGATTCCATTTCTTTCTCCGGTGCCGGGAAGCGTGCCACGGCTTTTCGGCACGAATGCCGATGCCGGAGCCAACCCGGTCTACACCATCCAGTTCAATAAGGTGATCGAACGGGGAGGCAAGCGGGAACTCCGAATTCAACAAGCCGAAGCAAACGTCGAAGCGGCGAAGGCCCAGATTCAGGACGTGTTTCGAACGCAGCTCTTTCAGCTGCGGCAGGCTTTTTCTGCGGCCGTCCTGGCGCGCGAAAATCTTCGGCTCGCTGAGACTCTCGATAATCAATATGACCGGACCGAGCAGCTGACCAAGGTTCGTGTCGATACCGGTGATTCGGCTCCCGTCGAACTGTATCGTGTGCGATCGGGAAGGCTGCAGTACAAACAGGCGCTGCTCGACGCTCAGACCAGCTACAATCAGGCCGCTCGTGATGTGCTCAATCTGCTGAACGTCCGGCCCGAAGATCTTGTCGCACCGGGTGTTGCGGCAAACGAACCCACAGTCACTCTCGTCAGTGGGAGCTCGGCGGTACCCGAACCTCAAGATGTTCTCCCCGCGTTATTGCAATCATCACCCGTTGACCTCAACGGGACGCTTACGGATCGGGACCTGGTGTTTGGGCTGGATCAGCTTATAGACGTCGCTTTAGCGAACCGACCGGACATCCAGTTCGCCAGGGCCAACCTCAATGCGGCGATCGAGGCGACGAAGCTAGCGCAGGCACAGCGTGTGCGGGATGTTTCCGTAGGGGTGGAATATCAGCGCGTCGGCAATGATCATGCCGCCGGGATCATCACACAAATTCCGTTGTTTCTGTATAACAACCACACGACCGAAATTGCCCAGGCGGAAGCGCAGCAGAAGGCTGCCGAGGCTCAGCTTCAGCAATCAGAGAGACAGGCGCGAACCGACACAGCGAAGGCCTATGAATCCTATCTGGCCGCCCGCCGGTCGATGACGTTGTATAGCTCCGACAATCTTGTGCAGGTCGACAAGCTGCGAACCATCGCCGATTACAGTTATCGCTCCGGCGGAACGAGTCTGTTTGAACTGCTCGATGCGCAGCGTGTCGCCAATCAGGCGGCGGTTGCGTATAACCAGGCGCGATTCAACTATCAACTCAGCCTGTGGCAGATCGAAGAAGCCATCGGGCGCCCCCTGGAGTCAGTGAAGTGAAATACCGGCCTCGGTTTCTTTCAATTATCGCTATGATGACGGCCCTTTGGACGCTTGGTTGTTCTGCCTCCACCAAGGCAACAACTTCCGACCCGCCAAAGGCCGCCGAGAAAATCAACAGGACGTTCAAGCTCGATCCGAAGATGCTGGCCGGCATCAAAATCGAGACCTTGAAAGAAAACGCGGCGCCTTCCTACCTGCTGGCTTCGGGGAAAGTCCAGTTCAACCAAGACGAGCTGGCCAACATCATTCCTCCCGTTCCGGGCCAGGTGCAGGACCTCAAAATCAAAGTCGGCGACCACGTCCAAAAAGGAGATGTGCTGTTCTTCATTTACAGCCGCGATGTGGCGGCCGCATTAGCAGAGCACATCGAAGCGCATAAAGACCTCGATCTGGCGGAAAAGACCTATGCGCGCACCAAAGATCTGTTCGAGCACGAAGCCGCCTCGAGGACGGCGTTCGACCAGGTAGAGAGCGAGCGGGCCAAGGCACAATCGAAAGTGAATCGCACGGAAGAGACATTACGGGTGTTGGGCGTTGGCGAAAATGATATGCATTCGGTGGCGTCCGCAAAAATACCCGTCCGGTCCTCTTTGAGCGGGACGGTCACCGAGAGAAAGCTGACAGAAGGACAGTTCGTCCAGCCCGACGTCAACCCGCTTATCACGATTGCAGACATGTCGACTGCGTGGGTATTGGCCGACATCTTCGAGCGCGATTTGCGATTTGTTTCGGTCGGCAACCGGGCGGATGTCACCGCTGACGCTTATCCGGACGAGCATTTTTCGGCGCGCGTAGCCCGCATCAATGACGTCGTCGATCCCAATACCAGAGCCGTCAAGGTTCGCTTCCTGGTGGCTAATCCGGCCCAACGCTTGAAACCGGAGATGTTCGCTTCTGCCAGAATCGCTCTCACGGAAGCACAACGCGCGATATTCGTACCTCCAGGTGCTGTTTTCACAGACAGCGGCCGCAGCTATGCGTACGTTGTCGCCGGCGACGGGGAATTCGAACAACGCCAGATCGAAGTGTCGCAAGAGTCCGGTGGAAGGCTTCGCGTTGTGAATGGCCTGCAGGCAGGCGAAAAGATCGTCGTCGATGGCGTTTTGTTGATTCACGCCGAACAGCTCAAGGAACCGACTAATGGTGCGTAAGGTTGTCTCTCTCGCGCTGGATCAGCCGCTGCTGACGCTTTTGGTCACGGCTATTTTCATCGGTGGAGGGATTATCGCTTTTCGTTCATTGCCGGTCGAAGCTTTCCCCGATGTTACGGATGTTCAAGCCACGGTCGTCTCGCTTTTTCCCGGCCGTGCCGCTGAAGAAGTAGAGAAACAAGTTACGATTCCGCTCGAAATCGAGCTGAGCGGATTACCACATGCGGTGCGAATGTTTTCGCACACTCAGTTCGGTCTGTCTTTTTTAACAATTACTTTCGACGATAAGGTCGACAACTACTTCGCACGTCAACAGGTCCTGGAACGCTTGCAGGGGGTTGAGCTACCCCAGGGAGTTGAGCCGCAGCTCGCGCCCCTTTCGACTCCGGTGGGCGAGCTTTACCGGTATCAATTGGCCAGCGATATCCTGAGTCCAATCGAACTGCGAACAATTCAGGACTGGATTGTCTCTCGATATCTACGCTTGACGCCCGGTGTGGCTGACGTGATCAGCCGCGGTGGTTTCATTAAGCAGTACCAGGTGAATCTCGATCTTCCCAGGATGAAGGCCTATAACGTATCGATCCAGCAGGTCTTTTCAGCGATGCAGCGGGGCAACACCAATGCCGGAGGCAGTTACATCGAGCAAGGGGCGCAGCAGTATCTGATACGTGGCATCGGGTTAATGCAATCGACTGCCGACATCGGCGCAACTGTTGTCAGCGAACGAAATGGGACTCCGATATTGGTGCGCGACATTGCGACCATTAGTGCAACCACTGTTCCCCGTCAAGGCCTGGTCGGACGTGACGGCCAGGATGAGATTGTCACCGGTATTGTTCTGATGAGGAAAGGAGAAAACCCTTCTGAAGTGCTTGCCGCGATGAAAGAAAGGATTCGATCGTTGACTGCGTCGGTCCTGCCAAAGAACGTGCAAATCAGACCGTATTACGATCGGACATGGTTGATCGATACCACACTGCACACCGTGTTCAGGAACCTGCTCGAAGGTGCAATTCTTGTCTCGGTCATCCTTTATCTTTTCCTGGGCAATTTACGTTCGGCAGCGATCGTCGCGATCGTTATTCCATTGTCCTTACTCGCGACCTTCATCGGATTGACGATTCGTGGCATTCCCGCAAATCTGCTCTCGCTCGGAGCGATGGATTTCGGAATCATCGTAGACGGCTCAGTTATTGTTGTCGAAAACGTCTTCAGACGACTGTCTCAACGGCTGCACGGTGAGCCTATCGGTGTTTCATTAAAGAGCACCGTTCTGGAGGCGACGACACAAGTAGGTCGTCCGACTCTGTTCTCAATGCTCATCATCATTCTCGCGCACTTGCCGATTTTCACCCTCCAGCGTCATGAAGGCCGAATCTTTGCGCCGATGGCGTATACCGTTGTTTCCGCTCTTGTTGGCTCTTTGCTGTTTTCGCTGACCTTGGTTCCGCTGCTTTGCTTCTTTCTTTTGAGAAAGAACCTGCCGGAAAAAGATAACAGGCTGGTTTCGTTATGTAAGCGAGTTTACTGTCCCGTGCTCGAGGGCGCGCTCAACCATCCCGTTGTTGTGATGTTGGCCGCGATTTTGCTGCTTGTGGCTACACTCGCGCTGGTGCCGCGGCTGGGAACAGAATTTCTCCCGGAGCTGAACGAGGGCACACTGTGGGTGAATGTCACTATGCCTCCTGGAATCTCCGTCAGTGAGGCCGAGCGGCAGACCGCGAATATCCGTTCCACGATCCGGCGATTTCCCGAAGTGACCTCCGTCATCTCACAAGCCGGCCGGCCCGAAGACGGGACTGATCCGAAACCCATCAATATGGCGGAATTTTTCGTCGACCTCAAACCGCCGGAGCAATGGACAAGAACAATCACCAAAGATGAACTGATCGGCGAAATCGAGCGCGCGATGGACGCACTTCCCGGAATCGAAGCCAGCATCTCACAACCAATTCGCGATAATGTGCTGGAAAGTATTTCGCAAATCGACGGGCAAATCGTGATCAAAGTCTTCGGTGAAGAAGCTGCGGTGGTAAAGCAAAAGGCGCAGGAGATTCTCAAGACTATCGCAGGAGTCCGCGGTGTGGATCGCGCATTCGTCGATAGAGGTGGCGACGTGCCCCAACTGCGCATCGAGATCGACAGGCAGCGCGCAGCCCGTTATGGGCTCAACGTCCAGGACGTTCAAGACGTTATCGAGACAACCCTCGGTGGAAAAGTCGCCACTGAAATCTGGGAGGGCGAAAAGAAATTCGGTGTCGTCCTGCGGCTCCGTGACGAGCAGCGCCAGGACGTTCAAGCTATCAAAAACATCCTTGTCGACACCCCAGGCGGTGCGCGCATTCCGCTTGAACAGATCGCCGGAATTTCGATCGGCAGCGGAAGTATGAATATCAGCCGCGAGTCCGGCATGCGCGTCGCTGCAATTGGCGTCTTCATCCGGGGCCGCGACATGGGCGGCGTTGTAACGGAAATGCGCGAACGCGTCGATAGCGTCGTTAGCCTGCCGGCAGGCTACTTCACGACCTGGGGCGGTGAATTTGAAAACCAGGAACGCGCGATGAGGCGGCTGATGATCGTCGTACCGCTAAGCGTGTTTTTGATTTTCATTTTGCTGTTCAATGCCTTTCGTTCCGTGAAGAGTGCTCTGCTGATTCTTTCAAATGTCCCGTTTGCGCTTGTCGGAGGTGTTTTCGCTCTTCTTCTGACAGGCATTCATCTGAGCGTTTCTGCCGCTATCGGCTTCATTGCTCTGTTCGGTCAGGCGGTCCTCAATGGCGTGGTTATGGTCAGCTACTTCAACGAACTCCGGGAGTCCGGCATGACGGCAAGATCAGCCGTCGTGGAGGGCGCCATGGTTCGTCTCCGCACCGTATTGATGACGGCCCTTCTTGCGATGACCGGACTTCTGCCAATGGCCTTGTCGCACGGCATCGGATCGGAAGTGCAGAAGCCGCTGGCGGTGGTGATCATTGGCGGACTTTTTTCGGCCACGCTTCTGACGCTGATCGTGCTGCCCATGCTCTACACACTCGTTGAGCGAGGTGTTCAGCGACAGGCTGACTTAGAGTACGAGCCGGATCGAGCGGCTGCTTTAACCGAACAGTTATAGCGTGGGAATGATTGGAGTGCGGCAACTCCCCTCCTAAGAGGCTGCGGAAAAACTCGATAATGGGACGCTTTTACTGTAGGCGCGGTCGGTGACCGCGCGTAGTTCGTTGACTCAAAACGCGCGCTCACAGAGCGCGCCTACAGTGCATCCACAGGCGAGATTGTGGGTGACTTGTCAAGAAACCGATCCAAGTTACATAATGGCGCCGTTCACTTCCTCACTGAAAACCGAAACAGAAAGGAATGCGTATGGGGCGTAAGCAACTTCGCAGATTAATTTTTGGGACCGCCTGTTTGATCATCGTCCTGACCTGGATGTTCGCCGGATCACAGGCACAGCAACGGGCTGATCGGAGCGTCGCCATTGACAACGACGACATTGGCGGTGTTGTCACCAGCTCGAATGGGCCAGAAGCGGGTGTGTGGGTGATCGCAGAAACACGCGAGCTGCCGGTGAGATATATCAAAACCGTGGTGACCGATGATCGGGGACGCTACCTTGTACCAGATTTGCCCAAAGCGAAGTACAGCGTGTGGGTACGCGGTTATGGATTGGTCGATAGCCCCAAGGTTACGAGCGAACCTGGAAAGCAACTAAACCTGACGGCGACAGTCGCGCCGAACGAGGCGGCGGCTGCGCAGTACTACCCGGCAATTTACTGGTACTCGATGCTTCACATCCCGGCAAAAGACCAGTTCGACGGCAAGCATGGCATCGCGGCCAAGTTCACTCAAAGCGACTGGCTCAATACCTTGAAGAACAACGGCTGTATCGGATGCCATCAGCTGGGGCAGCTCTCGACCCGAACTCTTCCGCCGGTTTTCGCCGAACTCGGGTCTTCCGAGCGGGCATGGATGCGGCGGGTCCAGTCCGGACAGGCCGGGGAGCAGATGTTTAGTTTGCTGGGCCAGCTCGGCAGTCTGACGTTCAAAAACTTCGCGAACTGGACCGACCGCATCGCGAAAGGTGAATTGCCGCGCGTAAGGCCGACGAGGCCTCAGGGAGTGGAGCGCAACATCGTTATCACTCTAAGAGACTGGATGGACGACAAGCACTACCTGCACGACCTGATCTCGACCGACAAGCGAAACCCTACGGTCAATGCCTACGGCCTACTCATTGGTTCGCCGGAGTATAGCTCGGACATCTTACCGATATTGGATCCGGTAAAGAACACAGCAACTACTTTCCGTGCGCCCGTCAAGGATCCGAAGATGCCGTTGAGCCTTGGACCCGGTCATGCCGCCGGTCTCACGGCGCTGCAACCATCAGCCTACTGGGGTGACGAGAACATCTGGGATACGAGGGTCAACAACCATAATTCGATGTTCGATAAGAAGGGCCGGGTTTGGTTGGCCGCATCCGTACGAGGGCCCAACAATCCGGCTTTCTGCAAGCAGGGTTCGGATCATCCGTCGGCCAAACTGTTCCCGCTGGAACGGTCCATGCGGCAAGTCGCGATGTTCGATCCGAAGACACAAAAATACACGTTCATCGATACGTGCTTCCAAACCCACCATCCGCAGTTCGGCTTCGACAGCAACGACACGCTCTGGACCAGCGGCGGCGGCCCCGTAGTCG
>Ga0134071_10000621_pt1 | contig 11970 bp, 15 predicted proteins | sample 15_taG_27_FD_94466 | JGI IMG/M metagenome (GOLD analysis project Ga0134071, IMG submission 94466) | Grasslands soil microbial communities from the Angelo Coastal Reserve, California, USA - 15_D_Rain_40cm_5_09082015 | ecosystem: Environmental > Terrestrial > Soil > Grasslands ...
CGGCGGCGCCGCGGGCGGCTGCTGCCAGCCATCCTCGTCCGACTCGAACGGATCCCAGGCGAGGGCCGGCGAGGCCGTGCCGAGAAGGGCGCAGAGCGCCAGGGCGACCGTCAAGGCGCGGTGCATCATCGCGGTGCGCTCACGGCCAGGACGTTCACTGTCGTGACCGGCCGGAAGACGAGCGCGCCGAAGACGGGCGTGCGCAGCGGGACCTCCGCGGCGATCCGTACCGTCGGTCGCTCGTAGCGCGCGCCCGTTCGCTCGTCGAACGCCGGCGGGGCGGCGAACGCCGCGATGTCGGCGGCCGCGGCGATCTCGTCCGCGGAGCCTGCGAGGAGCGGAGCCGACAACTCGAGCTCGCGTGCCAGGTACTCGCGGGCCACAGCGGGGGCATCTCCCGCGAGGCGCAACACGCCGGTCCGCGCCAGCTCGCGGTCGTCCTGATTGTTGACCGCCACCAGCGCCGCGAGGTCCGCCGCGGCGCGAACCCGCGTCACCGCGACACGAAGCGCGCCGAGCTGCAGCACGCCGGCGAGGACGACCAGCAGCAATGGCAGCAGGGCGACGGTCGTGATCGCGGCGGTGCCTCGGTCGTCGTGCAGCGCCTTCATCGGTTGACCTCGCCGCGCGAGATGGCGCTCGAACGGAGCGGCAGGGTCGTCGAGAAGAGGAACGGGATGGCGATGCGGTATTCGGAGGCGACAGACACGCGGACCGGCTCGCGCCAACCCACTCGCGCCGGCGCGATCTCGATGGTCACCGTCGCCGGGTCGACCCCGGAGGCGCGCATCTGCTCGGCGAGCAGGCCGCGGACCTCTGGGGTATCCCCTCCGACCTCGCCCGCGAACCGCGCCGCCTGCACCGTCGCGGCGTCCTGCGCGAGCCATCGCTCGAGAGCCGCGCCGAACTCCAGGATCGAGAAGAGGAGCGGCACGAGGATCGTGAGGACGAGCGTCATCTCGAGCGTCGCGAGACCGCGGTCCTCACGCACCCCGTTCGTCAGCGCACCGCCTGCATCTGGGTGACGAGTGCCTGCAGGCGCGCGACGAGACCGTTGTTCCATGCGGACACGCCGACCACGAGCGTCCCGATGACGACGGCCGCACCGATCACATACTCGATAGTCGCCAGTCCCTCGCTCCGCGCGGCAAGACGGCGTAACAGCGCCATGCGAGACCTCCCGCGTGTGATGCGGGAAGCCTCGGCCAGCCGCTACCGCGGAGCGATGGCCAGATCGACCGGTACCGCGGTACCGGTATCGCTAGCGGCGGCCGAGCGCCTTCTTCGCGGCGCGCGCGTCCTTCACACCGAGCGCGAGCGTCGTGCTCTTCTTCCCCTGGCTCAGCATGTAGGCCGACTCGATGTTGACCCTCGCCTTGGCGAGGCGGCTCGCGGCGCGGGCAAGCGTCCCCGGCTTGTCGGCGAGGCGCACCTCGACGACCTTGCGGTCGGCCGTGATCCGGAGCTTCTTCGCGCGGAAGGCGCGCCGCGCCTTCGCGGCGTCCTTGTCCTCGACGACGACGTGGACGGTCCCCTGCCCGCCGCCGGTGGTCGCCGCGATGCTCCGCATGTTCACGCCGGCGTCGCCGAGCGCCGCCGCGAGTTCGCCCAGCTGGCCGGGCCGATTAGGCAGCTTGACGGTGAGCTCTGTGGCCATCGCTTACCTCCCCTGACTCTGACTTCGTGGAGGGGGATTCTAGGCGGCAAGCCGCGGCGGACGCGTCTCGCTCAGCGCGCCTTGGCGATGCCCAGGCGGATCTGATCGTCGCTGAGCGGCCCGCCCAGCTCGAGATGCCGGACGACTCCGCTCCGGTCGACGAAAAAGGTGCTCGGGAGGCTGAGCACGCCGAAGCGGCGCGTCGTCGCGCCGTCCGTATCGAGGATCGGCTGGAGGCGGTCCAGCCCGAGCTGATCCATGAACGAGCGGGCTCGGTCACCGGCCTCCTGTAAGTCGACCTCGAGGAAGACGACCTCCGGCTCACCGCTCGCGACGCGTTGGAGCGCCGGCATCTCCTGCCGGCAGGGCAGGCACCAGGTCGCCCAGAAGTTGACGACGACGACCTTGCCTCGGTGATCGGAGAGCCGGAGGACGCTTCCTCCCGGCGCGTTGTACTCGAAGTCCGGGGCGCTCGCGCCGATCCGCCCGCTCGCTCCCTCGTTCTCGATCTGCGCGCGGATGACGCCGACGCCGGTCGGCCCCGTGAACTGCCGGTTGAACGGGAGCGCCGGCCACAGCAGGGCGGCGAGCGACGCCAGCGCGATCGCGCCGATGATGATCGCCGCGAGCCAGCGCGGGAGCGCGGTCGGGCTCGTCTGGCGGGCGACCCCGGGTGACCCTGGGGCGAAGCTCCCACCGCTGTTTGTCATCCGGGCAGCGGCAGGAAATTGAAGAGCTGGGGGAGCCGGGCGAACTGGCCCGAAACGAGGATGAGGCCCATGACGACGACGAGGGTACCGCCGGCCAGGTTCACCGCACGGATGTGCGCGGCGAGCCACCGCGCGAGCTGGCGCGCGCCGCCGACGCCCCCGGCGATGACGAGGAACGGCAAGCCCAGGCCCAGCGCGTACGCGACCAGCAGGATGGCGCCGGACGTGACGTCCTGGTTCAGCAGCAGGTCCAGGATGAGCGCGAGGTATGGGCCCACGCACGGCGTAAAGCCCACGCCGAACGCCACGCCGATCAGGAAGCTCCTCGTCCGTCCGGTCGAGCGTCCCTCGAGCCGTAGGTCGAGCTCGCGCGCGAGAAGTGGTATCCGAATGAGCCCGAGCATCTGCATGCCGAGGACGACGAGGAGCAGGCCGCCGGCGCGCTGCAGCCAGAAGACCATTTCGCCCGCGAGCGCTCCGACGAGCGCGACCGCGACCCACAGCAGCGTGAACACCGCGGAGAAGCCGAGCACGAACGCGAGCGCGTGCGCGACCGTGCCCGCCCGGTGCGTGCCCGCCAGCGCGGCCTCGCCGGCGATGTTCACGAGGAACGCCGGGACGAGCGGCAGCACGCAGGGCGAGAGGAACGAGAGCACCCCGGCGACGAACGCGACGGCGACGTTCACGCACCGAGACTAGCCGTGCGTCTGGGCACGCCGGTGTCAGCCTGGCACGGCCGCCCCACGCACCACTCCCGCGAGCGCGCGCGCAAGCTCCGGCCGATCGTTGGGCATCGGGATGCGGTGGTACTCGAGACGCGCGGCTTCCGCCTGCGCCCGCGCGGCGATGTCGAGGTCATGAAGGACCTCGAGGTGGTCGGCAAGGAACTGCACCGGGACGACGAGCACGCTCGTCGCGCCGCTCGCGGCGATCTCCGGGAAGAGCTCGACCAGGTCGGGCCGCAGCCATTCCTCCCGGGTGTGGCCCGCGCTCTGGTACGCGAAACGCCAGTCCTCGGGCCGAAGTCCCGCGGCGCGCGCGATCGCCTCCGCGGTGGTCCGCAACTGCTCGATGTATTCGGGCTCGGCGTCGTATACCCGCCGCGGCACGCTGTGGGCGGTCAGCAAGATGGCCGGACGCTTCAGACCCTCGAGCGCGGCACGCAGCAGCGCCGCGACGAGCTCGACGAACGCGGGCTCCAGATGCCAGCCGCGGATCATCCGCCAGCGCAACCCGCGAACCGACGCGGCGTCGCCGAGCGCGCGCTCGTAGCCGCTCATGAGCACGTCCGACCACTGCGGCGACAGCACGATGCCCACGAGCTCATCGACCTGGACCGCGAGCTCATGTGCGACGCGCTCGATGCTCGGCTCGGAGAAGCGCATCGCCGCGCGCACGCGGTAGCCGGCGCCGAGCTCGCGCTCGAGTGCCGCAGCCTGCGCCTCGGTGATGCGGACGAGCGGCGACCCGCCGATCGCGCGGTAACGCCGCGCCATCTCCGCGACGAGCTCCGCCGTCGGCTCGCGGCCGCCGCGTACGCGCGCGAGGTACGCGGGCAGCTCGCTCTCGTCGCGCGGCGCGCCGTACGTCATGAGCAGCACGCCGATGGTCACGCGGCGGTCTCCTCGCGCACCAGCGCGACGACGCGCCGCAGCGTCTCGGGGTCGGTGCCGGGCAGCACGCCGTGACCCAGATTGAAAACGTGCCCCCGCCTGCCCGCCGCGCCTCGCAGCACAGCGCGGGCGCGCTCCGCCACCAGGGGGAACGGCGCGAGGCATGCCGCGGGATCGAGGTTGCCCTGCAGCCCGCGGTCCGGACCGACGCGCGCCCAGGCGTCCGCCAGCGAGACCCGCCAGTCGACGCTCACGACGTCGCAGCCGCGCGCGGCGAGCGGCAGGAGCTCCGGGTTTCCCGTGAAGAAGTGGATACGCGGCACGCCGGTGGCGGCGAGCGCGTCGAAGACGCGGAGCGTGTGCGGGAGCACGGCGCGGCCGTAATCGTCGGGCCCGAGCGACCCCGCCCAGGAGTCGAAGAGCTGCACGACGTCCGCGCCGGCACGGACCTGCGCCACGAGGTAACGCACGATCACCTCCGCGAGCGTCCGCATGAGCCGGTCCCAGAGCGCCGGCTCGCCGAAGAGCATCGCCTTGGCGAGCGCGTGATCGCGCGTCGGCCTGCCCTCGATCAGGTACGACGCGAGCGTGAAGGGCGCGCCCGCGAAGCCGACGAGCGCGATGTCGGCGGGCAGGGTCCGCCGCAGCCCGCGGATTGTCTCGAAGAGGTAGGGCGTGGCCTCCTCGGCGGCCACGACGCGCAGCGCGTCCACGTCCTGGGCGGTCCGCACGGGCCGCTCGACGATGGGTCCGACCTCCGGCTCGATGCGGAACGGGACGCCCATGCCATCGAGGGGCAGCATGATGTCGGCGTAGAGAACGGCCGCGTCGACCCCCAACTGCTCGACCGGCATCGCCGTGACCCGCGCGCAGAGCTCCGGCGTCCGCGCGATTTCGAGTACCCCGAACCGGTCCCGCAGGTCGCGGTAATCGGCCAGGCAGCGGCCCGCCTGCCGCATGAACCACACCGGGGTCCGCTCGACACGTTCGCGCCGGCAGGCGCGTACCAGAAGCGGCGCGCTCACGCGGTGACGACGCCCGCGGCGACGCCGTCGATCTCGTCCAGAGCCTCCGCCAGCGGCAGGGCGCGACCGACGAAGATCGGCGTCTCGCGCTCGGTGTAGGCGGAGGACTCGGTCTCGCGAAGGTCAGCGACCAGCGCGAGGAACTCGCGGACGTCGTCGCACTCGAACGCGACGACGAACTCCTGGTCGTCGATCCCGAAGCTGTATCCGGTGTGGATACGGATCTCCGGGTAGCGGTGCCCCACCGCGAAGTGTGCGGCCATGATGCGGGTGCGCTCCTCATGTGGCAGCGCGTACCACGACCGCTTCTTCGTCATCGGGTACACCACGACGTACCGCTTGTCGCCCACCGGCCCGGCCGGCGCGATGTGCTCGGCCCCGTCGTGACTGTGGCCACCGAGGTACGGCGATCGCCGGCGGGCGGCGAGGTACGCGTAGGGCCGCGTCGCGTACGTCCATAGGCGCGTCGTCGCGAGGCGCGTCTCGAGCGCGCGCAGCGCCTCGAGGTCGTCAGCCACCGCCCAGAGCAGGAGGTCGGCATCCGCGCGCGTCCCTACGAGGGAGAACGCGTGTACGGCAGCCCCGGCGGCCTGGCCGGCGGCGGCGAATTCGCGCTTGTCCGCCGCACGCTGCGACGCCTCGGCGCGCCGCCACTCCGGCGACACCGCGAGGGTGAGATAGCGGTAGACCTCGTTCACGCGACGACCTCCCCGGGCGCGAGCGGACTCGCGTCCGCGCTCAGCGCTCGCGCAGCCACAATGCGGCCTCCAGAGCGAAGTACGTGACGATGACCTGCGCGCCGGCCCGCGCGATGCCAAGGAGCGACTCGAGCGCCGCGCCACGGAGATCGAGCCAGCCGCGGTCGGCCGCCGCGCGGATCGCGGCGTGCTCGCCGCTCACCTGGTACGCCGCGATCGGCAGGTCGAAGCGCTCGCGTGCCGCGGCGATCACGTCGAGGTACGGTCCCGCCGGCTTCACCATGAGCGCGTCGGCGCCCTCCGCGGCGTCGGCGGCGAGCTCGGCCAGGGCCTCGCGACGGTTCGGCGGGTCCAGCTGATAGGCGGTCCGGTCGCCGAACGCGGGGGCGCAATCCGCCGCTTCGCGGAAGGGCCCGTAGAGCGAGGACGCGAACTTCGCGGCGTAGGAGAGGATCGCGATCTCGTCGTGGCCCGACGCGTCGAGCGCGGCGCGGATCGCGGCGACTCGTCCATCCATCATGTCGGACGGCGCGACCACATCCGCCCCCGCGTCAGCGTAGGCGCGGGCCGCGGCGGCCAGGACCGGCAGCGTTTCGTCGTTGTCGATGCCGCCGTCCTCGCGCAAGACACCGCAGTGGCCGTGCGACGTGTACTCGCAGAGGCAGACGTCGGCGATGAGCGCGAGATCGGGCGTCGCCTGGCGGATCGCCCGGAGCGCGGCGGGTACCGGGCCGAGCGGATCGGCGGCGGCGGCGCCGCGGTCGTCCTTGACCTCGGGCAGCCCGAACAGCAGCAGCCCGCCGATGCCGGCACCGGCCGCGCGCTCCGCGAGCTCGGTGACGTGCGCGACCGGCCACCGCGAATGTCCGGGAACGGACGCGATCGGAACGGGCTGGGCCACGTTCGCGTCGACGAATACGGGCAGCACGAAAGCGGCGGGATCGAGCCGCGTCTCGCGGACGAGCCGGCGCAGAGCCGCCGTCCGGCGCAGCCGATGGAACCGCCGGAAGCCGGTGGCTGCGCGCTCAGCCAGCAGCGACACGCAGGCCCTCCTCCAGGACGTCGGCGACAGCCTGCGCCTCCGGCGCCGCGGCGACCAGGGGCGTGGCAGCCAGCTCACGCATCACCGCCGCCGCCGTCGTCGGACCGATCGCGACGACGAGCACGTGCCTGAGGCACTCGGGGCCGACCGCCGCGACCAGACCGGCAAGCGCGCTCGGGGAGGCCACGACGCAGGCGGCCCGATCCGACGCGAGCGCCTCGCGCGCCGCGCCCACGTCGCCGCGCGCCTCAGCGTGCGTGCGGTAGGCGATCAGCTCGCGCACGCGCGCCCCACGGCCGCGCAGGATCGCCGGGACGTCGTCCGGCGCGAGATCCGAGCGCGCCAGCACAGCCTCGCCTTCAGGCAAAACGAGCTCCCGCGCGAGCGCAGCTCCCGAGGGAGCGCTCGCGACCTGGTCAGGCTCGCGACCCCACGCCCGCAGGCGCGCCGCGGTGGCCGGACCGACCACGGCGACGCGGCACGGCAGCTCGCGCAGCTCGACCGCCGCGGCGACCGCATCGACTCCCGCCGCGCTTGTGAGCACGAGCGCATCGTTCGCGCCGATTCCGGCAAGCGCCTGCCGCAGCGAGACGCGGTCGAGCGCCTCGGTCCACACGCACGGAAGCGTAACCACGCGGGCCCCGCGCTCCGCGAGAAGCGTCGCGAGCCTCGGATCGTCGCGCGTCAAGAGCACGGAGACCCCCGCGAGCTCAGACCGCATGCGGCACCGTGGCGAGCCGCGCCGCCACAGCCGCGGCGACCTCGAGCGGATCGGCGCCGCTGGCGCGTGCGCGTCGGATGCCACCGTCCTCGGCCAGCCCGGCGGAGAGTGTGAGGCGATCTGCGTCGACCGTCGCGAGCGCACCGAGGGCCAGCGCGCAGCTCGCACCGAGCGACCGAAGGAGAGCGCGCTCCGCCGTCACAGCGAGTCGCGCGGCGGGGTCCTCGAGCCGCGCGAGGCGCTCGCGGAGCGAAGCGTCGGAGGCTCGGCACTGGACCGCGAGCGCGCCCTGGCCCGGCGCGGGCAGCATGACCTCGGCCGGCAGGATCTCGTCCGGCGAGATCGCGACTCCGAGGCGCCGGAGGCCGGCGAGCGCGAGCACGGTCGCGTCGAACTCGCCGTCGCGCACCTTGCGCATGCGGGTCTCCACGTTGCCGCGGATCTCGGCGAGGCGAACGTCCGCGCGGACCGCGCGCAGGAACGCGGCTCGCCGCGGGCTCGACGTGCCGACGAGCGCGCCGCGCGGCAACGACGCCAGGCCGCCGCGCGCCGCGGTCACGAGCACGTCCCGCGGATCCTCGCGGCCGGGGACCGCGGCGATGACCAGATCGGCCGGCGCCTCGGTCGGAAGGTCCTTCAGCGAGTGCACGGCGACATCGACCTCGCCGCGCCGCAGCGACTCTTCGAGAGCGGCGACAAACGCGCCGTCGCCGAGCTCGCGGATCGGACGGGCGGTCTCGTCGCCCGCCGTTCGCACGACCACGAGCTCCGTGACGGCCTCCAGGGACGACGCGACGAGGCGCGCCTGGGCGAGCGCCAGGGCGCTGCCCCGCGTGCCGATCCGGATCGCGTTCACTTGTCCTCGCCGGACACGACAACGAAGCGTTCGCGGGAGTGGCCACGACGCAAGCCCCGCGGGGATGTTTTCCCAGCCTCACGGCGATTGACCGAGGTTCGCGGGCGAAGGGCACGCGTTGAGCTGGCCCGCCGCGCCTTGGCGCGGCGGGCATCGAGCCGGCTGCGGACTACATCAGGTGACGCAGTACTGCTAACCGCATCGGAGGAGTACGAACGGGTGAGCGCGAGAGGGTGGGCGCGACGCGCAGGCTTCCCGTTAATTGCGGACGATGAGAGGATCCATGTCTCGCTTGCTCAGTGGAATCGCGCACTGGGCTGCTGAAGAGCACGCCCAGTCGATCGCCGAGACCGCTCTCCTGCTCCCCATCATGGTGTTCCTGCTCATCGGTGGCGCGGACATCGCCCGCGCCTACGCGATCCAGCTCGCGGTGCAGAACGGTGCTCGGGCGGGCGCGGAGGCGACGGCGGTCGATGCGACGCCCACGGACCTTGAAGCACAGGACCACGCGCGCCAGGAAATCGCGCGCACGCCCGGCCTCGACCCCCTGGCGGCGAGCATCGTCATGACCATGTCGAGAACGCCAGGCGGGCCCCCGCCGTGCGATCCGCCGCCGCCGACCATCAGCGCCCCGTGCTACGTGACCGTGCGGGTCCAGTACACCTTCCACACGATCGTGCCCTGGCCGATGCTGCCGAGCGTGTTCAACTTCGACCGAACCACGAGCATGCGGCGGTTCTCATGAGATTCGCCCGCGAGCCGGGCGCTCAAGGGCTCGTCGAGTTCGCACTCATCCTGCCGGTGATCCTCCTCGTCGTGAGCGGCCTGTTCGACCTCGCGCGCGCGGTCTGGCAGGAAAACACTCTGGCCTTCGCGACACGGGAGGGCTCTCGCTACGCCATCGTTCATGGCTCGGCGAGCACGGCGCCCACAGGCCCGCCTCCCCTCTCCGATCAGGCGATCACGGACACCGTGCTCCGTTACTCCGTCGGCCTCTCAAACATCACCGTGACCACGGCATGGCCGGACGGAAACAATGACCGCAACAGCCGCGTGTCCGTCGACGCGACCGCACCCTTCGTGCCGATCCCCTCCTACTATCTGCTGGGCGGCGCGTTCCAAATCACGCTGCGCGGCGGCTCGATGCTGGTGATCCAGCGGTGAACACGCTCCTCCGGTTCTGGTTCGGTGACGAGCGCGAAGGCGGCCAGGCCAACGTGCTCCTCGTCATCGTCCTGCTCGGGATGATCATGATGGTCGGCCTCGCGATCGACGCCGGGCAGCTCTTCGTCGCCCGGCGCCACATGCAGGAGGCCGCCGACGCTGCGGCGTTCGCGGGCGCGGTGAGCCTCTACCAGAACGGATCGGACGCGGAGCTCGAGGCCGCCGCCCGCGCGGATGCCACCGCCAACGGATACACCAACGGCGTAAACGGGGCCGTCGTGACGTTCCGGCGCGGCCCGGCGAGCGGCGCTTACATCAACAACACCGCGTACGTCGAGATCATCATCTCCCAGCCCGTGCGCACGACGCTCGTGCCGGCGCAGTCGAGCCTTACCCAGGTGACCGTGCGCGGCGTCGCAGGCAGCGCGCCGGTCCCGAGCGAGTGGGCGATCATCACCCTCCACCGCGCCGTGTCCACCGAATTCGACTGGGGCTCGAGCGGCGACCTGTCCGTGACCGGCGCGGGAATCATGGTCGACTCGAGCAACCCGAACGCTGCGAACCACGGTGGCTCCGGCCAGATCACCTTCCCCGCCGGGGCAACCTTCACCACGAGTGTTGTCGGCGGTTATACGGGCTCCTTCCCGAACCTCCTGACGGGCCAGCCCGCGATCGCGGACCCGTACGCCGGGACACCCAAGCCCGAGACCACCCTCCTCCCCAGCTGCACGTCGCTGTCCTCGGCTGGGTGCCAGGACGGCGCGGGGCACCAGAACCCGGGCGTCTACGAAGACGTCACGATCGACACGTCTCGGACTCTGAATCCGGGCATGTACATCCTCAAGAACTCGAGCATCCTCGACAACGCGGTGACCGGCGGCCCGACCATCACCGCGACGGGCGGCGTGACCCTCTGGCTCGCGGCGAAGCAGTTCCCCGCGAACAGCGCGGCCTGCGGCGAGATCAACGTTTCGGGCGGGTCGCTCACGATCTCCGCACCAGGTAGCGGACCGTACAAGGGCTTCGCCATCGTCCAGGAGAAGCTGTGCTCGAAGCCGATCCAGCTGCGCGGCAGCGTGAGCTACGCGATCGCCGGAACGGTGTACGCGCCGGGCGCCCAGCTCCAGCTCTCCTCGAACGGCACCCCGGCGTCGATGACCCAGCTGGTGATCCAGAACCTCGTCTCCTCGAGCAGCGCGACCCTGACCGTCACCTACACCGCTGGGGCGAACGCCCTAGGTCTTGTCCCGGCGCTCTCCGAATAGCGCGCCGCCGCCCAGCAGGACCTCGCGCTCTTAGCTCGCTAGCCGATGGCCTGCGCGAGATCGGCGATGAGGTCGTCCACGGTCTCGATCCCGACGGAAAGCCGGACCAGGCCCGGCGGCGGCGCGAGGGGGGTGCCGCGCACCGAGCCGTGGGTCATCGCGAGGGGAACCTCGACGAGCGACTCCACCCCGCCAAGCGATTCGCCGAGCGCGATGAGCTCGGTCGCCGCGGCCACGCGCTTCGCCGCCGCCTCGCCGCCCTTCAGCTCGAACGAGAGCATCCCGCCGAACGCGCGCATCTGACGGCGCGCCAGCGCGTGCTCGGGATGCGCGGCAAGACCCGGGTAGTTCACTCGCGACACTTTCGGGTGCGCGGCCAGCCACTCGGCGACGGCCTGCGCGTTGGCGGAGTGCCGCTCCATGCGGACAGCGAGGGTCTTCGCGCCGCGGAGCACCAGCCACGCGTCGAAGGGTCCCGGCACCCCGCCGGCGGCGTTCTGCACGAAGGCCAGCCGGTCGCGCAGCTCCGCATCGTTCCCCGCGAGCGCGCCGCCCACCACGTCGGAGTGCCCGCCCAGGTACTTCGTCGTCGAGTGCAGGACCAGGTCGGCGCCGAGCTTGAGCGGCTGCTGCAGATATGGACTGGCGAACGTGTTGTCGACCACCGAAAGGGCGCTCGCCTTCCGCGCGAGCGCGGCGAGGGCGGCGATGTCGAGCACCTTGAGCAGCGGGTTAGACGGCGTCTCGATCCACACGAGCCTGGTGCTCGTCCGGAGAGCGCGGCGGACGGCGTCGAGCTTGCGCATATCGACCGCCGTCAGGGCGACGCCGGCGCGGTCGAAGACGCGCGCGAAGAGCCGGTAGGTGCCGCCGTACACGTCATCGGTCATGACCACGTGGTCGCCCTTTTCGAGGAGGTGGGCGATCGCGTCCGTCGCCGCCATTCCCGACGCGAACGCCAGGGCCCAGCGGGCGCCCTCGAGCGAGGCGAGGCAGAGCTCGAGCGCCGTGCGGGTGGGGTTGCCCGTGCGGCCGTACTCGTAGCCCTTGTGCTTCCCCACGGCCTCCTGCACGAACGTCGAGGTCTGGAAGATGGGCACGACGACCGCCCCGGTCGTCGCCTCGGGCTCCTGACCAGCGTGGATCGCGCGCGTCTCGAAGCCGTGCCTGCGGCGCGATGTGGCCACGCGGCCAGTATGGCGAGAACGCGCGCGCGGAC
>Ga0134071_10000630_pt1 | contig 11898 bp, 10 predicted proteins | sample 15_taG_27_FD_94466 | JGI IMG/M metagenome (GOLD analysis project Ga0134071, IMG submission 94466) | Grasslands soil microbial communities from the Angelo Coastal Reserve, California, USA - 15_D_Rain_40cm_5_09082015 | ecosystem: Environmental > Terrestrial > Soil > Grasslands ...
GCCTTCAGCGTCGTCGGGGGCGACCCGCAGGATTACACCTTTCGCGGTGAACGCACCGAACTGGTTGCCGGTGACGGCAATATTTTCCGCGAATACGTGACGGTAAGCCGCGGCACGCAAAAAGGCGGAGGCCGAACCTCCATTGGCAACGAGAATTTTTTCCTTTCGTACGCGCACATCGGCCATGATTGCCAGGTAGGCAGCAGCACACTGTTTGTGAACGGCGCAACCCTCGCGGGTCACGTCACCGTGGAAGATTTCGCGACGATTGGCGCGTTTTGCCCGGTACACCAGTTCTGCCGGATCGGACGTTACGCCTATATCGGCGCCTCAACGGTGATTACCCAGGACGTCCCGCCGTTTTCCAAAATCGTTACCGAGCGCGAGACGAAAAGCTTTGGCATCAACGCGATCGGGCTGGAACGCAAAGGATTTTCGCCCGAACGGTTACAGGCTTTGAAGCGTGCTTATCGTTTGCTATTGCGCGCGAAGCTGAATACCTCGCAGGCTCTTGCCGAGATGCGGGAATCGCTAGGCGATTCCGCGGACGTGCGGGAATTGATCAAGTTTATCGAGAGCGCGGAGCGCGGCATCGTGAAGTAAAGCTTGGCCGCTGATTTCATGCTGGAGCCTAACACCAACACGACCGGCTGGGGACTCATCGCGGGAAACGGCCGGTTTCCCTTCCTTGTGCTGGAAGGTGCGCGCAGCCAGGGAATCGAAATGGCGGTAATCGCGCTGAAGGAAGAGGCCTCCGTGGAGCTGGAAAAAATTGCCAAACGACTACATTGGGTAAGCCTCGGCGAATTAAGCAAAACCATCGACTTGATGCACCAGGAAGGCGTGAAGCAGGCGGTCATGGCTGGGCAAGTGAAACACAACAAGATTTTCAGTGCCATCCGTCCTGACTGGAAACTGGCGAAACTGCTGTTTTCGCTGCCGCGGAAAAATACGGATGCGCTAATCGGCGCAGTCGCGCGCGTTCTGGAGGACGAAGGGATTCGCCTGGTGGATTCGACCCTGTTCCTGAAGCCCTTGGTGCCTGACCCTGGCGTGCTTACGCGGCGTGCTCCGAACGAGCATGAAGCGGAAGACATTGCGTATGGACTCGGAGTGGCCAGGCGCATTGCAAGCATGGACATCGGACAAACAGTTGTGATTGCGGATCGCGCTTGCGTGGCGGTGGAAGCGATGGAAGGCACAGACAAAACCATCGCTCGCGCGGCTCGCATTACGGAAGGAAAGCCCCTGGTCGTAATTAAGGTTAGCAAACCAGAACAGGATATGCGTTTTGACGTACCCGTGGTTGGGTTGCCAACCATCGAACAAATGAGGGCCGCCGGTGCGACCGCTCTTGCGGTGGATGCGGGGCGGACACTTCTTTTTGACCGGGCAAAACTGATCGAACTGGCGGATGGAGCCGGAATAGCGATTCAGGCTTTTCCGCCACTCGTTATGCCGGAACCTAAAGAGGCTTTGAAGGGAATTTACAAAGCATGAGTCCGGCGGCGGGAGAATCGAAGAAGATCCGTGTCGCCGTTGTGGGCACAGGCGAATTTGGGCGCAACCACGCGCGTGTGTACCGCGAACTGGATGGCGTGGAGCTCGTGGGAGTCTTCGACGAGAATCCCGAGCGTGCCGCTACTGTCGCCGCAGAATTCCAGACTCTAGTCTTGACGAGACTAGAGGAATTGCCCCGACGCGCGGATGCTGCGAGCGTGGCCGTTCCGACAGTCGCGCACGCGGAAGTAGGCTGCCGGCTTCTGCAAATGGGGCTCGACGTTCTCGTTGAGAAGCCTCTGGCTGTGAATCTGTCGGAGGCCGATGCCTTGCTCCATGCCGCAAAAAACAACGGACGGATTCTCCAGGTGGGCCACGTCGAACGATTCAATCCTGCCGTGATTGCGGTTGAGCCGATCCTGAACCACCCCTTGTTTTTTGAGGTGCACCGGTTGGGCGTTTTTACGCCGCGCAGCCTGGATGTGGACGTGATCTACGACTTAATGATTCACGACCTGGACATTTTGCTGGCGATGGTCAATGAACCGGTGGTCGAAGTCAAGGCCGTCGGGATCCCCGTGCTCACGGAAAAAGTGGACATCGCTCATGCGCGGCTGGAATTTGCCGGAGGAGCGGTCGCCAATGTCACTGCCAGCCGGGTTTCCACGGAACGCGTGCGCAAGATGCGCTTTTTCCAGCAGCATGAGTACATTTCGCTGGATTATGCCCGTCGCGACGCCCTGCGCATTGGTGTGAAGAAGCCCGGCCCGCAGCCCGAGTTTGGATTTGAGAAGCTGAACGCGCCTGCGGTTGAGCCGCTGCATGCGGAGCTCGAAGCGTTCGTCGCTGCCTCGCGGTCGCGCAGGGAGCCGCGCACCAATGGGGCAGCGGGGAGAGCGGCGCTCGAATTGGCCAGCCGCGTCATGGCAAGCATCCAAGAGCACGCTGCGCGCGTCCAAATAGGCTCATTCGCTACTCAAGACAAAACAAGATGATTTCACGGATTCTGGTACCGATCGATGCTCGTCCGCCCGCGGCGGTGGATGCGCCAACGCAGCGCCGCCGTCCCACCACCATGGACGAACGCACGCTGGTGCCGGCCATGCTGCCCATCGTGCACTTGAACGGGAACTCCACGATCCCCACGAATCTGCCGCTCGAATCCATTGCCGCGCGGGTAGTTGTGCCCCGCGATGTGAATCGCAAAGCTTACGGCGTCAGGGAGGATTTTTCAACGCCGGTACAACCGACAGACCTCGACGAGCGAATCGCTGTGCCTGTTGGTTCCGCGCCGCCGGAAATGAGCGTGCATCCGCTGCATGTTCCGGAAGACCTTGTCGGCCCCGACATTTTTAGCACTGGGGAAGTTCACCTGATTGTCCCCGAGCACGCAGAAGAGAAGGCCAAGTGGCAGCTCACTACTCGATTGTCTTCCATCGCGTTTCACGTTCTCCTGTTCATTGTTCTGCTATTCCAATCGAAACTCTTTCCGCCGCACGAGCCGACGCAAGCCGAAATAGAGCTCGCGCAAAGGCAACTGACAGTGCTCCTTCCTCTAGGTGCGCTTGAATCGTTGAAGCCGGCTACTCCGTCTACTCGGCCGGTTCAGCCCGTGCCAAAAGTGCATGTTGATCCGCGCGTACTGCGCGAAGTTGCGCCGCCGATCGCTCCCACGCCCGCGCCGCAGCCGGAACGTCCAGTAAAGGAGTTGCCCAACGCACCTGTGCCCAAGCTGAACGATGTTCAGCCGGAGCCGCAACCCAGCGCCCCTTTGCCCAAGACTGATGCACCAAAGCCTGCACTTAGACTTGAAGCTCCGGATGCACCGCAGCCGCAGCGAGGGTTGATTTTGCCGAAGAATTCGACCAGCCGATCGCTCCAGGATACGATCCGCGATGCCGCGAGGAGTCCCTCTGCGGGTGGCCGTTCCGGCGCCGTGATTGGCCCTATGCCGAGGTCGGGCGGCGCGCCTGGCGGGGGCGGTGCACAAGGTGGCGGCGGCAGTTACGGCAATGGTTATGAAATTCTCACGCCTACGGAAGGTGTCGATTTCAGTGATTACATGGCGCGCGTCATCGCCGCGGTGCGACGGAATTGGTACGCGGTGATGCCGGAGTCCGCCATGCTCGGCGACCGCGGCCGCGTGGCCCTGCAATTCCGCATTATGAAGAATGGCAGCGTGCCTGACGGGGAGCCGGTGCGGCTGATGGGCTCCGGAAAAGAGCCGCTCGACCGCGCGGCGGTGTCGGCTATTCGCTCTTCGAATCCATTCGAACCGCTCCCCCCGGCTTTCAGTGGACCGTACATCGAGCTGCGTTTTTATTTCCTATACAATTTGCCCATCGAAGCCGCTTACCAGTGAAAATTCAGCGCCAGCAGATTCTTGGCAGTCTTCTCCTCGCACTTTTCCTGCTCATTTTTCTTTTTGTTCGCGCACGGCACCTCCTCTTTCGATGAGCGAAAACAAGACGCTCCCGCCTCTCGTGGCCATCGTCGGTCCGACGGCTTCGGGAAAGTCGGCGCTTGGCGTGAAGCTCGCGGAGCAGCTCGGCGGGGAAGTGGTGGCCTGCGATTCGACGCAGCTTTATCGCAGCTTTGATATTGGCACGGCCAAGCCCACTCTCGCCGAACGTCGGGGGATTCCGCACCATCTGATTGACGTTCTTGGGCCAAAGGACAGTGCAACCGCAGGTGGCTACCGCCAGATGGCTTTACAAATTCTGCAAGACCTGCGGAAAAGAAAATGCCTGCCGATCTTCACCGTGGGCACCGGATTGTACCTGCGCGCGCTGCTCGAAGGCCTTGCGGATGTCCCGCAGCGTTCGGAAAAATTGCGCGAGCGCCTTCGCGCGAGCGTCCATGAGCATCCCCCCGGCCATCTTCACCGCGTCCTAAAACGCCTTGATCCGGAAGCCGCCAGGAGAATCGCACCTGCCGACGAACAGAAACTCATTCGCGCCGTCGAAGTATGTATCCTCGCGCGCAAGCCGATATCCGAGGTGCACCGTACCGGCCGCGTCCCCCTCGAAGGATGGCGCGTTCTGAAAGCCGGATTGATGCCCCCGCGCGAAAAACTCAACGAGCGCATCCATGCCAGAACGGACGCCATGCTCGAGCAGGGATGGTTGGGCGAAGTGCAAGCGCTGCTTAAGGATGGTTTGAGCGAGGATTCGAAGCCCTTTGACTTTATCGGCTACCGGGAATTGCGCGCGGTGCTCCGTGGGAGAAAAACACTGGAAGAAGCGAGGGACGCAATTCGGCAGGCCACGCGACGTTATGCCAAGCGCCAGCTCACCTGGTTTCGCAAGCAGCCGGGCGTGTGCTGGTTTTCAGGCTTTGGCGACAATGTCGACGTGCAAACCGGCATCCTCGAATGGCTTCAGGCAGAAGGACTGAAGCAACGGAAGCTTCTCAGCTAGCGAGCCACATTATTTCGGCGCTACTTGTGACTTGGCTTTGTCCTGAATGGAAAGCAACTCCACGTCAAAGATGAGGGTTGCGCCGGGGCCGATGCCCGAGCGCGGGTCCGCTCCGCGATCACCATAAGCCAGGTCGGATGGAATGAACAGTTGCCACTTTGATCCCACGGGCATGAGTTGGAGAGCTTCGGTCCAGCCCTTGATGACTCCATTTACCGGAAATGATGCGGGCTGGCCGCGCTTGTAGGAGCTGTCGAACTCGGTACCGTTTAGAAGCGTTCCCCGGTAGTTGCAAGAGACGGTGTCGGTCGGTGAAGGCTTTGGCCCCGTTCCCTCGGTCAAGATCTTGTATTGCAGGCCGCTTGGGAGCGCGACGACGCCTTCCTTGGCCTTATTCGCCTCCAGAAAATCTGCGCCCGCTTTCTTATTCACATCCATCTGCTTGGTGCGCAAATCAGTCTGGAGTTGGGTGAGCGCAGCTCTGGCCTCCTCATCTGTCAGCAGCAACTTGCCTCCCGCGAGTGCGTCCTTCAAGCCCCGCAGCACGATGGCGGTATCTACTTCCACGGACTGGCTGTGCAAGTTCATCCCCAGGTTAGCCCCCAGCGCGTAGCTGACTTTGTCTTTCTGCGTCTTGAGAGTAAGGACAGGCTGCGTTCTCGGCTTCGCGGCTTGTCCAGTCTTCGCCGCAGGCGTCTTTTGAGCGCTGGAGGAGGGCGCTGGCGCAGTTTTCGCCGCAGGTTTCTGTTGAGCCTGGGTGTTCTCGATCGGCACTATTCCGGCCACTGCAAAAATTACAATAGTGAGAATTGGTTTTCGCATGACCCATCTTCCCACGGGTTCATAGGCTTCGCAAACGGCGGTTTTTCCGAGCGCGTTTTGCGGGCTAAGACACGGGTCGCAGGGCCGGAGAGAGAGGCGTATAATTGTTTTCCGGGATGAGCCCGCCAGGAATGCTGCAAGTCCGCACGATGATGACTCCCGGCCGATCTCAGTGACGAAAGCGCAACATCAGGTCTCGACGGCAGAGCGCGCCTTGCTGGTAGGCGTTGGATGGAAGCGTGCGCCCCGATTTCCCGGCATGCCCGCTGGCGAGCAAGGCCGCGAGTCGCTTGCGGAACTGGTTGAACTGGCGCGCAGCGCGGGCGCGGAGATCGCTGGAACCGTCTTCCAGATGCGTGACGCTGCGGATCCCGCCACGCTCGTCGGCCGTGGCAAGCTGGATGAAATTCGCGCTGAAGCCACCGCGCACCGGGCGCCACTGATCATCTTCGATAGTAACCTCTCTCCGGTGCAGCAGCGCAACATTGAAGAGGCGACGGAACGTCGGGTCATCGACCGCACGCAACTGATTCTCGATATTTTCGCGCGGCATGCCCGGAGCCGCGAAGGTCAACTACAGGTGGAACTGGCGCAACTGAATTATCTGCTGCCTCGCCTGACCGGAAAGGGAACCGCGATGTCGCGCCTTGGCGGCAAGAGCGGCGGAGGTGGCGCCGGCGGGGCGGGCGGAGGAGCAGGGCGCATCGGTGTGCGCGGCCCTGGTGAAAAGAAACTTGAGACCGACCGTCGCCGGATTCGCGACCGCGTCCGCAAGATCGAGATCAGCATTGATGACGTCCGCAAGCAGCGAGCGCTGCGGCGTGAGGCTCGCAACGCCGTCCCTCTCGGCACCATCGCGCTCGTGGGCTACACAAATGCCGGCAAGTCCACGTTGTTCAACGCGTTGAGCCGCGCCGAAGTGTTGGTTTCCTCGAGGATGTTCGCCACGCTTGACCCCACGATCCGTGCTCTGCGTCTTCCGTCAAACCGCCGCGTTCTGGTTTCCGATACAGTTGGATTTATCCGCGATCTGCCCAAGGGGTTGCTGACGGCCTTTCGCGCCACTCTGGAAGAAGTGCAGGAGGCCGCTTTGATTCTGCACGTGAGTGATGTTTCTAATCCACACCACGAAGAGCTCGACGAGGAAGTCGACAAGATCTTGCGCGAATTGGGTGTCGATGGACGCCCCAAGCTGAGTGTATTGAATAAAATGGACCGGCTTACTGCCGAAGAGCGCAAAGCGGTCACGAACGGCGCTGGAAAATGCGCTGATACCGGCAACGCCCCTGTGCTGGTCTCCGCTCTTACTGGCGACGGAATCGAAGAATTGCTTCGGCGAATGGACGCTGAAATGCCTACCGATCCTCTTGTAACGCTTTCGATCCGGATGCCGCTCGCCGAGGGTCGCACTCTGGCCATGATTCACGCGCTTGGACGGGTTCTCCACTCGGAAATTGACGATTCACACATGCGGCTCGACGCCGAAGTGCCCGCGTCTATAGCCAAGCGCCTTCGGCTCAAAGACTATTCCGTTGAAGAAACATTTCCGCGCGCTGTTTCGTAATATAGAATTGAGGCTGGCGGTTTTTGGTCATAACTCTGGACTGACCGATTAGCTTCCGCCACAAACGAGGTTGCCATGGCTGCTTTCTTCTTGTGGATCATTTTGTTCATTCTGTGCTGGCCCATTGCGTTGCTTGCTCTCGCGCTGTATCCAGTCGTTTGGCTGCTGACGTTGCCCTTCCGCATCGTAGGAATTGCGGTTCACGGAGTTCTGGGACTATTCAGCGCCATGTTCATGCTTCCGATAAGACTTCTCCGCGGTCCTCGGGCCATTTGAGCGGCCCGACCGCTAACTGTAGAGTAATATCGCGCAAAACCTCTGTTTTTATTCACTTGCAGCCATTTGTGAGGCATTTTTCATGGCCAGAGGGAGAGTCTATCCTCTGTGGAAAACGTTGTGGAAACCGTAGTTCCCCTCGCGGAGACTCGCGTATACCAATTACCGCAATCGGAAGCCGATTCAATCACCATATCCATGTATATAACTCAAAGTAAAATGGTTATATAGCTTCCTGGAGTACAAAAAGCAATCTCTTTCCCCGCCTTCTCGCGAAGGGGCACTTTTCACATTTGCACAGATTTGCAGCACGCGCATTACGAATGAGTACAGCTTTCCTCGCCTGGCCCGTTGAAGTCGTGTTGCTCCAGAAGTTACTAGAAGGTGCCAAAATTCCGGCGCATTCACGCCTTAATGGTGATCGCGGGACCACCTCTGGCGTGTTGACGCCTACTCACTCCAAGTCTATAGTGAAACTGCGGTGGCTGAAGCCACGGGGCGGCACCCGCGCCGTCATGCGCCATGAATCTTCCTAACTCACTGACGTTATTGCGGATCTTTTTCGTTCCCGTCCTCATCGTGATCCTCCTCACACGCAGTCCCAACTTCGAATTCTGGGGCTTCTCTATGCATTTCGAGGTCTGGGGCGTCCTGATCTTGCTTTTGGCGGCCGCGACCGATTGGGCCGACGGATATCTGGCCCGACGGCGCCTCCAGGTGACGACGCTCGGAATTCTTCTCGATCCCATCGCCGACAAGCTGTTGATCTCAGCCGCGTTCGTTTCGCTCGTGGACATGCACCTTGTTCCGGCGTGGATGGTGGTAATTATCATCGGAAGGGAATTCACCGTTCTCGGCTTGCGCAATATCGCCTCTGCCGAGGGATTCACGATCGAAGCCTCCACGCTTGGCAAGACGAAGATGGTCTTGCAAGTGTGCGCTGTGGCTGTCTTAATCGTAGGAGCGCGCCACCCGTCCCTCAAACCTCTGGCGCGAATTTTGCTCTGGCTTGTTGTCGTCAGCGCGCTGGTCTCTGCCGCCCAGTACTTCCGGCGCTTCTGGAGCCACGTCGACGACAGCATCAAGCAGCGGCGCCGGCTCCGCATGCTCGAAGCCCGCAAGAAGTCCGAGGATGCCGTCCCTCTCTGAAGCGGACCGCCGTGCCGCCCTGCAACTGGCCCGGATGGCTGTTGTCGAAGCTGTCTCCCATCGCAAGCTTCCGGAGGTGTTCCCTCGCGAGGGAGTCTTCGCGGAGCGCCACGCCGTCTTTGTGACTCTTCACGTGCGCGATCGCTTGCAGGGTTGCATCGGGGTCATTGAGGCGAAAGAGCCGCTGGGAGAGGCCATCGTTCGTTGCGCAGCCAGTGCCGCGCTGGAAGATCCGCGCTTTGCCCCCATGAAGCAGGAACAGCTTGATGAACTTAGCATCGAGATCTCATTGCTTTCACCCATGGAGCCCATCGACCCCGAAGCCATCGAAATCGGGCATCATGGTCTATTCGTGCATCTCCACGCACAGCGCGGGCTTTTGCTCCCTCAAGTGGCCATCGAACATCGCTTGACGCGCGAGCAGTTCCTCGCAGAGACCTGCCGGAAAGCCGGGCTGCAGCGCGAAGCCTGGCGCGATCCCGAAGCTCGCCTTCTTGGATTTACTTGCGAGGTTTTTTCGGAGCGTCTAAATTCCAGGGAAGCCTGAAGAATACAACTGACCACGGAGGGTCGAACTCGAATAGCGAGGCAAAAAGGAAAAGGCCCGCCGCAGAGAAACCGCAACGGGCCTGAACGATTCAATGGTGTGTCGCGGGTTTCTACTCGATTTCGACGTAGTCGCCGGCGTACACTTCCACTGAATTGAAAGTGATGATCATCGTCGACGAATTGTGGCTGACGTTGATTACGATTCCCTCGCCCAGAACTTCACGCGGCAGGTCGTTCCATTCGTACCGCGCGGGCGCACTCCCGAATCCATACATCGTGTACTGATAACCTCTTTCTTGTGGCACCGTTTCTGCCATCGAACCTTGATAACGGAAGATTCGGAAGTAATCGCCGACCTTGACTCCTTGATTGGTTCCGAGGTTTACATAGACCGCGTTGAGTTTACCGAAGACCTGTCCGTAGTCTTTTCCTGCCACTACCATGGCCACCGGCTTGCCGCTCACCGGCGCAAAGTGGTCGAAGTCGGCAGCATCTTTATAGGGCGGCTCCGGACGATCCTGATAAGGTACGAGGATATCCCCGCGCTGCATGTAATCGCACGAGAAGATGACCTGTGCGACGGAAACCTTGGGCTGGACGTTGACAACCTTCACCTGCCCCGCGTCCACGTAAGGGGTGCCCATAGCTCTCATGAGCTTCACCTGCCACTTGAACCAAGGCACATCCGTAGGATCTTTGTCAGGTCGCACTACGGAGAACCTGTCGCCGACGCGAACACCCTTATCTTGGCCTCGATTGATATGAATATAGTCGCCGCGAGCGAAGGTGATTTTGTAGTTCGATTGCTCCCCGGAGACGAGTCGAATCTCATCCGGGACTCTCTGGTCGGTAACGAATCCTGAGCAATTCGCCGCACTATAGTCGATGGGACGACTTTGCGGAGCAGCCTGAGGTGCGCTTTGTGCCGAACCTACCGCAGCACTCAGAAACACCGATAGAGACAAGACCACGATTTTAGCGCGCATTCCAGAACTCCTTCGAAAACACGCCCGACGGGCCGTGCATGGGCTTTTCCTAGCGAAAATATCAGGGCTGGCCCGACCCGTCAACCAAATGACCGAGGTTGCTTTACACTTTTGACACGGGTCGGGCAGTGGATACGGCATACTACTAGCTGCGTTTTCAACAGTTTGGCGGCACAAGGCGAGGTATGGGCCTCTTCGGCACAGGCTTACGGCGGATTTGTGCGGTCGTTGCGGCCTCCACGGCGGCCGAAATGGCCAAGCTGGTGCGCTCCGCTTTAACGCAAACCAGCACCGTCGAATTGCGTCTCGACTGGCTCAGCAGTGACGCGGAGCGCGCTCAATTCCTCCGCTGGCTCGGTAAGTCCCATCCTCGGAACGCTACATTTCTCGCCACCTGCCGCCGCCGCGAAGGCGGGGGCAAGTTTGCCGGCGGCGTTGACCGCGAACTCTACTGGCTGATCCAGGCACGCGAAGCTGGTTGCCAATGGTGTGATCTTGAAGTGGAAACTTTGCGCAAGCTTCCTGGTCAGTCCGTGCGGGAAAATCCCGTGCCGCCGCGCGTCCTGCTCTCCGTTCACGACTTTGAGCACACGCCGGACTTCCCGCGAAGTATCAACACCCCGGCACATGGCGGCGTCGACGCCGTCAAAATCGCGGCCGAAGCACGAACCATCCAAGACAGCGTCAGGCTGCTGCGCCTGGCGCGTAATTCGAAAAGCTTTGTCGCCGTCCCCATGGGAGAGATCGGCCTGCCCGCGCGCATCCTCGCCTTGCGCCAGGGAAGTGCGCTGGCTTACGCGCCCGTCGCCGCCGCTACCGCCCCGGGCCAGGTTTCCCTGGACGAGATGAAGCATCTGTATCGGGCGCACGCTCTCACGCGTCGCACGCAAGTCTACGGAGTGATTGGCGATCCCGTCGGACATTCTCTTTCTCCGCTTTTGCACAACACGGGGTTCGTAGCGCGTCGCATCGATGCCGTCTATCTCCCATTCCTCGTGCATGACCTTCCCGATTTTCTGTCTGCCGTACCCGAATTTGGTGTCCGCGGATTCAGTGTCACTCATCCACACAAGCAGGCCATTCTCAAGTATCTGAAGGACTGCGATCCTCTCGCGGCGGAAATTGGCGCTGTTAACACCGTGGTCGTCCGCCGCAACGGCTCCCTCTACGGCTGCAACACCGATTATCTCGGCGTGCTGCGCGCGCTCGAAAAAAAACTCCACATCAAAGGCAGCCGCGTCTTGATCTTCGGGGCCGGTGGCGCGGCTCGGGCAGCCGCTCTCGCGCTGATACGTTCCGGCGCAACCGTCGCCATCTGCGCTCGCCGCGAAAAAGCGGCAAGGCAGCTCGCTCACGCCTTCGGCGGAGAGGTTGTGCCCCGCGCTGCTTTGCGCGCCGAGTCCTTCGACGCCATTTTGAACGCCACCCCCGTCGGGATGCATCCCCACGATGGTGTTTCTCCACTCGCGCCGGGCGAGCTACGCTGCCGGCTCGTCATGGACCTGATCAACCGCCCTCAGAGGACACAGCTCTTGAAGATCGCCGCCCAGAGAGGCATCGCCATCATCCCGGGAGTCGAGATGCTTCTAGCGCAGGGTATCGCTCAATGGGAAATCTGGACGGGAAAGCGCGC
>Ga0134071_10000636_pt1 | contig 11858 bp, 12 predicted proteins | sample 15_taG_27_FD_94466 | JGI IMG/M metagenome (GOLD analysis project Ga0134071, IMG submission 94466) | Grasslands soil microbial communities from the Angelo Coastal Reserve, California, USA - 15_D_Rain_40cm_5_09082015 | ecosystem: Environmental > Terrestrial > Soil > Grasslands ...
AAGTCAGAAAATTTTGGGCTTACAGGAAACCCAAATACCTTGATTTTTTGCGGCGCGACGCCCACTCCTCGCAAGACCGAGGCGCTCTGTTCGTTTGCAACGAGGAAATAATCGGCGGCGCAGCGATACCATGCCGCATTGATGGTGATCGAATCCGTGACGACAACCACACTCTTGCATGTCTGAACACGGTCGGGGTTTTCTTTTCCAATTTCTCGAAGCAGACTCGGATACGCCGGGAAAGTGCAAATCACCACGTCAGGTTGAAATCTGTCGAGCAACGCGCTGAAATGATCTTTCAGTCGGTGGAATCGCGCGAATTCCGTATCGAAATCTGTCTTGCGATCGAGCCATCGGTAAACAACTCCCCAGGTGCGCGGCGCGAAATTGACCAGTCCGAGGTAGCTTTTTCGCACCAACTCGTTGACGACGCCATAGGCTTCGGCGAACAAATCGTGCAATTCCACTTCGACCCCCTCCGGCGCGAGGCGGGCCAGACCGTCGCGAACGCCGCGCGCGGCGCTATTGTGACCCTCTCCAAAGCTGGCGGTAAGGATCAGGATTCTTTTTTTCACAGTTTGTTAGAAGACCCGCGTTTTTTACTCTTAATGGTATTCTTCTTCATCTCCATGCTCCGGAAGCCGCTGTGACAAGCGAGAGCCGGAGTAAGAATAGGAATAGGAGCAGGAATTAGGGGAAATGCCGGAGTTTTTCAACAAGCCGTCGAACAAGACTCCAAGGATGAGGCAATGCGGCTGCAAGCTACCGAGCATTCGGACTTTAATGGATATTTACGTGCGCCAACGTAAACTGTGCGAGAGATGAAGTATCTCGGATTCATCTGGCGCGTTTTGCGCCGGCTGGTTTGGGAAACGGCGACTGATCAGACGACCGGCCTGGCTGCCCAGATGGCGTATCTGCTTCTTTTTGCGCTGGCTCCCGGGTCGCTCTTTCTCTGGCATCTGCTGGGTCTGTTCGGCACCGATCCGAGCACGTTGCACCGGATGTTCCTTCTCTTAAAAAGCTTCATGCCGCCGGACCCGAAAGTGCAGGACATCCTGGATTCTGCGATGGCCAATGTGGTCGTAACGGGCTCGAGCGGTCTGCTCGCGAACGCAGGGATCATTCTCGGCATCTATTTCGGGACCGTTTTCATCGCGACCATCTCAAGGGCCCTTAGCCATACGTACGGGATGCGAGAAGATCCGCATTGGTGGTCCAAATATGTCATTTCATTTTTCATGCTCTTCTGGTTCGGAATCGTTATCGTGTTTTGCTTCAACGCGATTGTTTTTGGTGAACGGCTGGCGGGCCTTGCGGAAGTCAATTTTCAGCTGGGCTTTCCACTGCAAGCATGGATCGCGACATTGAATTTGCCTTTTACCTTTGTAGCGCTGGTCATTCTCGCGCTCGCGCTGTATCTCCTGACACCGGAGAATTATCTAACCATTCGTCAGGCGTTACCGGGCGCGATTTTCTTCGCGGTCGGCTGGATCATCGCGACAAAACTTTTTCAGTTCTATGTGGGAAGATATGATCGCTATAACCCGACATATCTCGCGCTGGCGTCCATCGTTGTGCTGCTCACCTGGATGTATCTGACTTGTCTGCTGCTGTTGCTGGGAGGCAAATTGAACGCCATCCTTCGGCGGGAACGCGAAAGAATGCGCAGGGCTGCGCCTCTCGCACCTGAGCCTGCCGTGGCCAGTTGAAGAGTTACAACGTTACAACGGTTAAAAGGGGAGAAGTGATCGACCTTTGTAACCTCTGTGTCCCTATTAACTTTTTTAACGATTCCGTTGATCGCGTCGCGCGCTCTGTTACGCTCCGTCGCAGTGGTGCGCTTTCGCATTTGGTTCGCAACTGCGCTCGCCGTCGGCGCAATCATTACAGGTGTCCTTCGCGCGCAAGTCAGTGAAGAACAAAAAAGTCGGCGTGACGAATCGGAGTCAAGCGAGACAAGCGCCTCATCTCCTCGGCCGAAAAAATCTCCGACCCCAAAAGCAAAAGGAGCAAAGAGTGAATCAGCGAAGAGACAACAAGCCTCTGCGACGCCAGACGAAGCGTCCACCGCGATTCCACGCGCCAAATTAGCGTCCGAAAAAGCGCGAACGGAAGAAGACGCTTCTCCAACTCCAAAAAAATCGCCGGGTCCACAGGAATCGCCGAACAGTCGCAAGACAACGTCCGCGAGAGAATCTGGCGAGCCAGAGGGGATAACCCCATCGGCCACGCCGCGCGAGACGCCGGAGCCGAGTGGTTCATCGAAATCAAAACGGCGCCATACGCCCACACCCAAGCCGAAAACGACGAAGAAGAAATCCAGCGAGAAAGAAACCGCACGAAAAACCAGAAAAACTGCAAAACCCAAACACGCGTCTAAAGAAGAGGAAACACCGAAGCCCGCAAAAACGCCTCCGCCTCATGCAGAAGAGCGCGGCGCATCATCAGAAATATCATCTGCACCGCCACGGGCGATTGCCGTTCCTACGCCAACTCCGGCACCCCAACCAAAGACTTCCCGTGCTGTTCCAGCCGGCGAGCGAGCCCAGGTTGTGATTGAAAAGTCCGGCGTCGAGGAAGACCAAGGCTTTGAGCCGCCACCATCACCGCCGCCGCGGAAATTCGGTTTCTGGCCGTGGTCCCGACGATCAGCGAACTATCGATATCTTACCAGCTCAGTCATCGAAGCGATCCGGCGCGCGCCGGTGAAACGCCGCCGATGGCAATTCATTGTGGTGCACAATAGCGGCACGCGACAGGGAAACGCACGCGTGTTCGATTACTACCATCGGCACGTGCGAAGGATGCAGAATGGTCTCGCCTATCACTTTGTGATTGGGAACGGAACGTCGACCGGTAACGGGCAGATCGAAGTCGGCGATCGCTGGCGGCGTCAAATCAATGGCGGCCACGTGCACAGCGATTATCTGAACAACATTTCGCTCGGGATTTGTCTCGTGGGCGATTTTAATCGCGACCAGCCAACGCGCGCGCAGCTCGACTCGTGCGAGGAGCTTATCCGTTACTTGCGAGAACGCTGCGGCAAAGTCGACAGGGGCAATATCCCCGTGCGGCCGCATCGTGAAATGAATCCACCGCGCTGGGCAACGGATTGTCCGGGAGACGCTTTTCCCTATTCGTGGTTTCGCAGGTTCTAAGTAGTCGCGCGTTACCGACCTGCCATGTCGAGCGCAGTCGAGACATTTCTAGTTCAGGCAGGCAGCTAGAGCTTCCTCGACGTCGCTTGGAATGACAAAAGACGTCACTTGCGTTCCGCGACCATCAAGTTGGCTTCCTTGTAATTCCAACGGTAACCGAATCCGAAATCAAGCGGCGGCGGGTTACTTTGTTGGAAAAGCTCGTGCAATCGGGGCTGGTAATGTTGTTTGAACAGCTCAATCGGGCCGAGGTAGACACCATATAGACGCAGATTCCATTTGTTTGGGTCGATGTAGGCCAGCGGAATTCCGGCATCGTCCTGCACAATTATCTTGCTGTGCTCGAGGATAAAATTGCGAATCGTAGCGAAACCATTCTCAAACATTAGATACGACGCCGATTTGAGAAAACTGGAGGCGATGCCCAATCGCTGGCAAAATTTTAAGAAACCGGAAGCCGCCTTGATACCGCCGTCAGAAATATCGGTGGTAAAATAATAGATCGTTTGCGGTTCGCCTGATTGATTGTCGGCGTAATTGATCCGCACCCCGGGAACACTGCCGCCTTTCTTTCCGGCCCTGGCTTCTTCAAATGCCCCGCCGCTGTTGAGAGAGCCGAACGTCACATTCGTGATCGATTTGTCAGCGCGCGCGATGAACGCGTAGAGGATCGGCAACACACCATTCAGGTTCTGCTCGTGCAGATCGATTTTCATATCTTTGGTGATGAAGTACGTCGTGTTCAGGGACGACTTCATTGCGTTCTCAAGATTTCCCAGAGCGCCGGAGAGATTCGTTATGCGCAATGGATCGGGCGGTGGTCCCATCGCTTCTTTCCCGCAAAGCACATAAACCGCAGCTTTTGGAAAAAATTGATCGACGTAGAGAAAATCCGGCCCGCTGAACATGTAAAACGCCACAGGGATGGGCTGCAGCGATTCTGGAAGATACGTTTCTTGCCATGCGTGCAGTTTCTGAAGCTGCCGTAGATTCAGCTTTGAAAATTGTTCTTCAAAAAAAGCGGCGTGTGCCTGCCACGCCGGGTCGCGCGTAAGCGGCGCAAGCGGGGAGGTTTCCGGCACTGGCATTCCTGCAAGAAAACGCGCCACATCGTTAGGTCCGGCCGCTACCGGCACGGCACGTGGCGCAACTTCGGGATTCTCCTGCGCGTACAGACTTAGCGCGCTTACAAGAGCCACGATCACGGGCAATCCCGCGCACCTTTTCCAAGGCGGATTCATAGCGGTCGATGCGAGCGTTTCCTCGCACAAAAATAGAGGAGTAAACCCAGTAACGCGGTTGCGACCCCAGCCAGCGATTCAGCGGTCTTCGAAAGCAGCAGATAAAACATCATCCAAAGTGTGATCACGGCGAAAATAATCGGGGGCAGCGGGTATGCCCAGACGCGATAGGGCCGGGCGATCTCCGGACGCGTCGTGCGCAGCACGATGACTCCCAGCACAGTGAACAGCGCGCCGAGCAAGAGACTAAACTGGGTGTACTGCACAACGCTTTCGAAGCTGCGCGTGAGCAAGAGCAGATTGACAATGAGCAACTGCAGCACAATGGAGTTGGTGGGAATCCCGTGAGGATTCTTTCGGCCAAGCATTCGGAGCAACCAATGATCTTCTCCCATCGACATGCTCACTCGGGACCCGATCCACGTCATTGAGCTGATTGCGGAAACCAAGCCGAGACAAATGACCGCGCCAGCAGCACGTCCTCCGCTTGCCCCAAAAATATGTTTGCCTGCGATCAATGCTACTTCGAGTTGACCTTTCAGTTCCTGTGCGGGCGTAGTGGCGAGGAAAATCGCATTAAGCAACACGTAAATGAGGATCACAACGCATGTGCCGACGAGCAGTGAGCGCGGCACATTTTTTTCCGGCTGCTTGATTTCGCCGGTGATGTAGACCGCTGCGTTCCAACCCGAATAGGAATACATCACGTAAACCAGCGCCACCGCAAAGGACGCGCCGAAAATCGACATGTTGTCGCCGGGCGCGGGCAGAAAACTGATTGGTTGTTTTGGGTGAACAAAAAACCCGGCCACAATTAGTGCAACGATCAGGACCAATTTTACGAGTGTCGAAAGATTTTGGAACGCGCTGCCAACTCGCAGATTCTTGAGATGAAACAGCGCGACCAGCCAAACTACCGCAAAGGAGAGGAAGACCGGTGAGCCAAAGCCGAGCACCCCGTTCAGGTATTTGCCAAATGCCATCGCTGCGAGCGCGATCGGCGCGGCAAATCCAACCGTAGCGGAAACGAATCCCGCCATGAATCCGAGCGCGGGATGATAGATCTGCGACAGAAAATGGTATTCCCCGCCGGAACGCGGCAGCGCCGCGCTGAGTTCGCCATAACAAAGTGCGCCGCAAAGCGCGGCGGCTCCGCCGATCACCCAAAGCATCAGCAGCGGAAATCCCGACTGAATGTCCGCCAATTGAAAACCAAGGCTCGTGAAAATGCCGGTCCCAATAATGTTGGCGATAACGATCGAAGCCGCGGTGATGAAGCCGACGGTGCGTCGCGGTGCTGGTGATTTCGCAGAACGACGTTCAGCAATCGTGGTCATCTCTGTATCGACAATCTCGAAATTATCAGGACTGGCGAATTGTTTCGGAGCGGCATTCAAGTTCATCATTGGCGAAGGAGCTTGCGCGACACGCTGATCTGCGCTTGGAAATTTGTTTATGGTTTAAGGCGAGTGCGGAATCAGATCTCCGGATTTCCTGAGTTGTCAGAAGCTATTCCCGGCGTCACTTTGAACGCGGCATGAATGCATCTCCCAAGCTCTCCATCGAAACGGCAACCCAACTCGCAGTGTTTCTTGCAAATCGTCCCGGGGCCCTTGCGCGCGTGTGTGAAGCACTCGGTAACGCCGGAGTGAATATTCATGCGCTGGCTACTTCCGACACTGTCGATCATACGGTGGTGCGCATGGTCGTGAGCGAACCCACGAAGGCCCTCATGCTCCTGGGCGAAGCGGGCGTGCTCGCGCTCGAGACCGAAGTGCTCACGATCGAGACGGCGAGCCAGCCTGGCGTCCTTGCCAAAATCGCCGAGCGCCTCGCCGACGCTGAGGTGAATATCGAGTACACGTATCTGGCAGCGAGCCCCGGAGCGGAAAAGGGACTCATCATCCTGCGGCCGTCGGACATTGAAAAAGCGCGGCGCGTCCTGCAGGATCTGTAGGGCGGTGGCTTGCACCACCGGCTAACCTCGTGCATTCCGCCCGGATTGAGCCTTAAGGGCGAATCTCGATTGTCGTGCCATCGGGCGTCACGCGCCAGAGTTCCTCGATCTCTTCATCCGTGAGCGCAACACAACCCGCCGTCCAATCCTTCCAACGATGAAAGGCGCCAATCCAACCAAGTCCGTTTCGAATTCCGTGTAGCATGATATCAGAACCCGCTGAGACCCCGCGCGCAGCCGCACGGTTGCTGTCCTCATCTGATGGATAAGAGATGTGTAGCGCGAGGTGAAAACTGCTTTGCGCATTTCGTCTGTCTATGTTGTAAGTTCCTTCGGGTGTTTTCATGTCGCCTTCTTCCTGCTTTGCTCCAATCGGTTCGCGACCTAGTGCGACTCGATAAGTTTTGATCTGCTTGCCAGCCCGAAAGATCGACAATCTTCTCGCCGATTTTTCGACCACAATCCGATCGACTGTTGTTGCGGGTGATAGGCGGTGCCAATTGTGATGCGCGTACAAGTAAAGTGCCAGAGCGCAAATCGCGATAAATGCAGGGATGATTTTGCGCGCCACATTGTGAGGTTTCGACGGCGTTGCCTAAAAACGCAAACGGCCGAGCTTGGATCGCACGGTGTCCACCGTTCGTGATTGCCAACACAGACTCGATGCCGGATAAATGCGCGGCGCGTTTATGACTCCGGTAAGAACCTGGCTCGGTTATTCGTATCCTCTGGGCGCTACTTGGATGGATAACGGCGTCAACTTTGCCCTATTTTCCGACCACGCCACGGGCGTTGAGCTTTGCTTGTTTGAGAATCGGGAGGCCACCGAAGAGAACATTCGCGTCCCGATTAGTGAATGTACCGATCAGGTCTGGCACGTGTTTTTGCCCGATGCGCGTCCGGGACAATTGTACGGTTTCCGCGTTGCCGGTCCGTACGATCCCGAACACGGCTTGCGGTTTAACAGTTCGAAACTCCTGCTCGACCCCTACGCCAAAGCTATCGCCGGAGAAGTGAGCTGGGCGGATGAAATGTTCGGTTATGTCATCGGCGATAAGAAAGAGGATTTGACGCAGGATTTCCGGGACGATGCGTGGGGCGTGCCGAAATCGGTGGTCATAGACACGCAATTCGATTGGCAGGGCGACCGGAAGCCCGGCGTTCCCTTGGATAGTTCCGTGATCTACGAGGTGCATGTGAAGGGTTTCAGCAAAATTTGGCAGGACCTTCCGGAGGAGTTGCGAGGCACCTATGCGGGGCTCGGCAGCGCGGTGGCCATTGATTACTTGAAAAAACTTGGCGTGACCGCGATCGAGTTATTGCCTGTCCACGCGCACATTGACGACAAAGTTTTAGTTGATCGCGGTCTGACGAATTATTGGGGTTACAACACGATCGGTTTTTTCGCGCCCCATGCGCAATACTCCGGCAGCGGGCAAATGGGCGAGCAGGTGTCCGAGTTCAAGTCGATGGTGCGCAGTCTTCACGCGGCTGGAATCGAAGTCATTCTCGATGTGGTCTACAATCATACCGCCGAAGGTAATCATCTCGGCCCCACGCTGTGCTTCCGCGGGATCGACAACATCGCTTACTACCGATTGAATCCGCAGAATCCGCGCTTCTATCTGGATTTCACCGGCACGGGCAACACCTTCAATCTGCTTCACCCTCGCACGCTGCAATTGGTAACTGACAGTCTGCGTTATTGGGTGGAGGATATGCACGTCGACGGATTTCGTTTCGATCTCGCGTCCGCGCTCGCGCGCAATCACGAAGGCTTCAACAAACTGCATCCCTTCTTCCAGGTAATCCAGCAGGACCCGGTTCTTTCGCAGGTGAAACTAATCGCGGAACCGTGGGACGTGGGCGAAGGCGGGTATCAAGTCGGGAATTTTCCGGCGCCCTGGTCGGAATGGAACGGCAAATATCGCGACGCGGTTCGCAGTTTTTGGAAGGGCGATGAACGCCGCGTTGGCGAAATGGGGTACCGGCTAACGGGAAGCCCCGATCTGTATCAGCACGATGGCCGACGCCCGTACGCCAGCATTAATTTTGTCACGGCGCATGATGGTTTCACGCTGAACGATTTGGTCAGCTACAACGACAAACACAATGAACTGAACGACGACGGCAACCACGACGGCGACAATAACAATCTCTCATGGAATTGCGGCGTGGAAGGTCCAACCGATGACCCGCAGATCAACGCGCTCCGCGAACGGCAGCGGCGGAATTTCCTGACCACACTTTTTCTTTCTCAAGGTGTGCCGATGCTCACTGGCGGAGACGAGTGGGGAAGAACTCAAAAGGGCAACAACAACGCTTATTGTCAGGATAACGAGATCAGTTGGTTCGATTGGACGCGTGACGAAAAGCAGAACCAGTTTCTCGACTTCACGCGAAAGCTGATTTGGTTTCGCAAGGCGCATCCGGCATTTCGCCGGCCGAAGTTTCTTCGGGGTCGCCGGATACGCGGTTCGGAGATTCGCGATGTAATGTGGTTCAATCCCGGCGGCAGCGAGATGACTGATGAAGAATGGGCCTCGCCGTTTGTTCGATGTCTTGGCATGCTGCTAAGCGGCGATACGGTCGATGTTGTCAGTTTTGAGGGCGAACCCGTCCGCGACGATACATTTCTGCTACTGATTAATGCTCATTATGAACCGATCCCATTTGTCCTCCCTGGTCAGGAGAATCTCGAGTGGCAATTGATTCTCGACACGATGGATCCGGACGGTTTTTTGGCGGAGCCAGGAAAATTCGCCTCCGGCGATGACGTCGATCTCGGCGGGCGCGCCTGCTGTTTGCTGCAGCTCGTAAAGGGCGCGCAAGCCCAGGCCCGCGCGGAATCCTGGAAAAAGCGACCTGTCGAATTTCCGCCGCTTAGCGCGGAGGAAGAACGTGCTCGGCACAGGTGATGTGCTGCAATAGAAATTCGGGCAACGCATTCTTGTCGCGAGAAACGAATTAGATTATAGAAATAGTAAGCGCGTGTTATCATGCGCGGCCAATCTTTTGGTCAGCGATTTGCCCATGACAGCGAGTTCTCTTGTGATCGTCACCGATCGAGGGAGTTTAAAAGCATATCTGGTGAACGAGACGCCCACGCGCGGACCAAGCCTGCAACTCGTACAGGCGTTCAACATTACCGACGCGCACGGAAGGCTAGTCGATAAGGTGAGCGATTTGGCCGGGCGATTTCCCGTGACCGACGGCGCGGGTGCTCATCACGGCGCGAGCTCTATCGCCGAGCGGACGCAATTGGCAACAGAAACCGATCGCCGCATTCAGAAAGAGCTCGCCGATCAAATTACAAAAATTGTCTCGAGCAACGGAAAGCAAGCGTGGTCGTTTGCTGCGCCGGCTGAGATTCACTCTGCGGTTGTCGATCTTCTCCCTCCCGCAGTGCGCAACCGGATCGTCGAACACGTGAAATCGGATTTGGTGAAGGTGGAACCGGCGAAATTGATTTCGCGATTTCGCTCGTTACAGCAAATTTAGTGACGCCATGCTGGAATATTTTTATTCCCTCAACGTCGGGAGGCTCGCTAGTATCTAATTAATCATGCAACTGCCTGTTAAGATCTCCTATCGGGGTCTGGAAAAATCTGACCAGATCGATAATCTCGTTTTCGATTATGCAGCGCGACTTGAAAGATTTTGCGACCACATCAACCGCTGCGACGTGGCCATCGAGCAGACCAATCATACGCATCAAAAAGGTAATCCGTACCGGTGCCGTATCGACGTGACGGTCGCGCCGCGGCACGAGCTCGTTGCGGATGAAAAACAGATGGACAACGGCACCCACGAACCGCTGAAAAAAGTGATCCACGACGCTTTTAAAACAATGGAGCGCGAGCTGCGCCGCGTCGTGGACAAGCAAAGACGCGACGTTAAAACGCACGCCGATACCCGTTCGCCGAAATAATTGCGCAGCGCGTCAGCTAGAGGTGATTGACCTCATGGCCTCTGCCCTTGTGTCATTAGTCCTGTTGCGCCGCTTACGATCACGAGCCCAGCGCTCGTCAGCCAAAGCCAATAGCCCGCGCCGTAGCGGACGATTTTCTCATACGTCGGCGCCTCACTTGCAATCATGGCGTGGCGGAAGAGAAACGCGACCATGAACGCTGAAGCCAGGATTCCCAGCAGCAGCGCGACCTTATTCTTTCCGGCAAAAGAAAATACCCACGCAGCAAGCAACACTGGATTGGCCAGCCACTCGAAATATCCATCAAAGACTCCTATGAGCCCGATCAATAGCAAATACCAACCGGACGGCGGTGGCTTGGGAATATGCGTCTCAGTATAGAAACCGTTCTGCGTCAGCGACGCCGCGAAAACGATAACGCTGACAAGCGTAATGATTTTTGGAAGCCGCATCACAAGATCGATCATAATAACCACAACGCGCGAACAGAAGCGCTATTTCGAAACGGAGAACGTCGGGAATGAGTCTACTGATCTCACAGATTCAGAGCCGCAGAATTCTTCTGACAAAAATTATCTGCGTTAATCTGCGTAATCTGCGGACGAATTAACTTTTCTTCGCGTACTTTTCTGCGCCAAGAAAGTGCAATGAAACGTACGGCTCATCGCCTGACCCAGCTGTCGTGTGGAATTGGCGGAATGTGAAAGAGCTCACCAGCGCGCAACTCGACCACTCGCCCATCATCGAAGGCAGCTGTCGCAGCGCCGGAGAGCACTAAGCCAACGTGTTCAACATTGCACCGGGTCGCACCCACGCCCGGCCCGACGTGCTCGCTCCATTTCCAACCCGGCTCATAGTGGCGCGACCAACCGTCATGCCGCCGACATGCACAATTTCAAAACGACCTTTCTGCATCACGCGCACTTCATCCGGCGCCTCGAAAGATTTCAAAATCACGGCTATTTGCTCGCTGCTCATGCGTGACTTAACGGCGACAAGGCTCTCGTAAAATCAAAAGCGCTCCTCGCGTTCCGCAAAGGATTTGTGTCATTGGTGGATTGGGAAAAATGCTTCCAGTCCGGGCGATTTGGTGCCGGCCAGATAAAAGTATCCTGTAAATCGCGGGTAATTGTCAGGATCCGATTGCCAGCGATAAGTGGCGTCATACTCTTTGCCGTCAAAATGGAAATGGATTCGTAGAACTGGAATACGATCGGCGCCCGCCACGGTATCAAATCGAGCGGTGCATTTGTCGGTCCTGCCTTCGACGGTTCATGTGACTTGTAGAACCCCTCCCTCGTCTCGAAGTGTTACATGTCCCGTGTAAGTTGCAGCCGAATCAGCCTTGCGCCCGATGAGGTCATATTCTCCAGCCATGTAACCACGCAGGAACTCCTCATCGACGGGCTTGGCGTTCCCATCGGCCCCGAACGCGGAGTGAGAACCGATGAGGAACATCGTCGGGAGGATTACGAGGGATACTCTCATGTTGCCTAACGAGGTGGAGGCTTAGCTACCGCTTGATCACGCGGTCTGCAGTTGCTTGCACATTATTTCACCGGGCCGCT
>Ga0134071_10000639_pt1 | contig 11838 bp, 9 predicted proteins | sample 15_taG_27_FD_94466 | JGI IMG/M metagenome (GOLD analysis project Ga0134071, IMG submission 94466) | Grasslands soil microbial communities from the Angelo Coastal Reserve, California, USA - 15_D_Rain_40cm_5_09082015 | ecosystem: Environmental > Terrestrial > Soil > Grasslands ...
CTATCACTTGATGCGGCTGCTCGAGCGCAACGGGAGCGGAATCGTCCTGGCGCCGGACTATCACCACGGCAACGAAATCATCGCCATGAAAGCGGCGGGTGTGAAGCTGCGCTATTACCCGGTGAAGAAGAATCACGATCTCGATCTCGATGCCATCAAGAGTTTGTGTGATGTCGAACCCAAACCGCGTGTCTTATACGTGACCCACTTCATCGGCTGGCCCCAACCCATGAACGAAATTCGGAGGCTGTGCCAGGATCGGAATCTCATCCTCGTCGAAGATTGTGCGCTTTCCTTCATGAGCGAGTTCGAAGGAAAGCCGCTCGGAACGTTCGGCGCCTACGCGGTGTTTTGCCTTTACAAGACATTGCCGGTACCGAATGGCGGTGTGCTGGTCGCCAACAACAATCCGAGTCCGGCGGGTCTGGCGGCGGATCCATGCTCGGCATCATCGGTAACAGGTCCCATGTCCGAACTGGTTCTGCGTTGGATCCGGACGCAATACGAAATTCCCGGCCGGGCGCTCTTCGGGATGAAACGCGCGACAGGCCGCCTGTTGAATGCACTGCGGATTCGCCGCATGCCTGTGGGCGATAGCGGGTTCGATCTTTCGGCCGTCAATGTTGGCATGTCGCCGATCTGTCACGCGCTGTTGCCACGACTTCAATATGACCGGATCAAGAAGGTGCGCCGCCAGAACTTCGCGATTCTGACAGATCGCCTGCGCGGAAATATCCCGCTTCTCGAAAAGGATCTCGCTCCTGGAGTATGCCCGTTGTTCTTTCCTCTGCTTGTCAAAGACAAGCAGAGGACGGCCGCCGCGCTAGCCGGCCGGGGCATTGAGACGATTGAATTCTGGAATCACGGCGATCCGGAAAGCCACCGTTGCGGATCGCATGCGGAGTTTCTCCGCCGTCACATTCTCGAAATTCCAATCCACCAGGATGTCACGCAGGAGGCGGCTGAGTACACGGCGCGACAGATTCTCGAGCTCGGTGTGGGTTTAGCGTGAGACATCATGATTGTTGAAAGAATCCAGTCCGCAGAAGAATTCTTCCAGCTCCGGGATGAGTGGACCGTCCTACTGGAAGGAAGCCGATCCAGGTGTCTGTTTCTGACACATGAGTGGTTATCGACCTGGTGGAAGCATCTTCGCGAAGACCGGCAGCTCTCGATCCTTGCGGCGCGGGAAAATGGGCGACTCATTGGGGTAATGCCTCTGGCCATGCGGCCGCCTCAATACGCGCGCATGATGCCTCGCGTCCTTGAATTCGTTGCCAGCGGCATCATCGGATCGGATTATCTCGATGCGGTTATTCAACCAGGCGGTGAAAGCGAGGTCCTGCGTGACTTCAGCCGTGAATTGATCCGGTCGGGATTGATGCTGCAATTCAGTCAACTGCGGCGTGACGGCTGTGTTGTCGGTGCGCTGCCGGAAATGATGCGGAAAGATGGATGGACGGCGCTGGAAACCAGGATCAATGTTTGTCCGTTCATCGACCTGACCAATCACAGCTGGGAAAGCTACCTGGCAAGTCTTGGTTCCAGCCACCGCTACAATTTCAACCGCAGACTTCGCGCATTGTCCAAGAGCTTCAACGTAGCGTTCGAGACCATCCGGGCTTCCGACGATGCTGCCAGAGCCCTGGGGATTGTTATCGATTTACACACCAGGCGGTGGGACCAGCGGGGAGACTCCGAGGCTTTTCCCGATTCCTCAACAATCGATTTTCATAAGGAGTTCGTACAGCGTGCGGCCGGGTGCGGGTGGCTGAGGCTGATGGTCCTCTCACTCGACGGCCAGCCGGCAGCGGCCATATACGGATTTCGATTCGGCTCGACGTTTTACTTCTACCAGTCGGGGTTTGATCCCGCTTACGGCAAGCACAGTGTGGGGCTCGTCATGATGGGTCTGTCGATCAAAGCTGCGCTGGAAGAGGGCGCGACCGAGTATGACCTGCTCCACGGCGACGAGGAATACAAGTTCCACTGGGCCCGTAATCAACGTGAGCTTGGCCGCCTGGAAATGCATCCGCCCCATGGGCGCGCGCGCCTTTACAAGCGCGCTATCGCTTTCAATCGGGCGGCGCGGCGGATGGCACGCCGGATGCTCCAAAGGGTATAAATGATGCTTCGCTCCATTTGTAAAACTTCTTTTGCTTGCGTGTACACATGGACGGGAGCTGCGCGGCTATCCAGGCCGGCGCGCCAGAGAATGCCATTCATAGCTTGTTATCACCGCGTCGTGGAGAATTTCGAACGGAGCGCGAGGGGCGTCAATCCCCCCATGCTGATCAGCACACGAATGCTCGAGCGGCAGATCGACTGGCTGGCGAAGCGCTTCGCGCTGATGTCCCTGGATGAGATCGCATCTTATTTCCAGGCCGGACGCCCATTCGACAAAAAACGTCCCGCCGCGATTACATTCGATGATGGCTACCGTGACGTATATGACCACGCGTTTCCCCTGCTGAAGCGCAAGGGGATTCCGGCGGCTTTCTTTGTTGTCACCGATCTTGTCGGCACAAGCCAGCCCCAGTTCTTCGACCGGTTTTATTTATTGCTTCGATTGCTCCATAAACGCGGGCTGCCGCTGGCGCTGACCATAGAACAGACGCTTCGAACAATGGGAGCGAGCATCGGCGCGCAGGATCGGTGGCGTGGAATTGAAGAGGATCCGTTTGCGGTGATGACCGCTTTTCTCGAGGCGTTCCCCCGTCAGCAGCTCGAAGAAGTCGTCAGCCGGCTCGAGAATGGCGTTTCTTTCGAGAAGAATCTGCTCGGAGAATTGGTGCCCTTGAATTGGGACATGATCGAAACTCTCCATCGCAGCGGCATGACGATCGGGTCGCACACAAAATCCCACCTGTTGTTAACCAACGAGGATGGGGAGACGGTCAGCAGGGAATTGATCGAATCGAAACAAACTCTGGAGGCGCGACTGAATACGCGCATCAAGCATTTTGCGTATCCGGATGGAAGGTTCAATCCCGATGTCGTTCAGGCCGTCGGCAAAGCCGGTTACGATTCTGGCTACTCCATCTGCCATGTTCGCGATCAGAAATCGCCCATGCTGACCATACCTCGAAAAGTATTGTGGGAGTCCTCGTGCGTGAACGCATTCGGCGGCTTCTCTTCCGCCGTCATGGGTTGCCAGACCCAATGGTTATTCGACTCGAAGACGGGGTGCGAGCACAATCATTCTGCGCGGTATGGGGAGGAGAGGCATGGAATCGTCGCTGCAGCATGAACTGACGTTTCCAGCCAGGCACCGTTGGGCACGCGAACTTCAAGGAGCCGCCGAGGGCGCGACCACGGCAAATGCCGCCTTCAAGCTCCTCATCTTATTTCTCCTTCTTCTTTATTCCAACTTCGCGATCGCCTTTCCGCAGGTCGAAGCGTTCCGCCCGGTACTGGCCGTGGCGGCGGCAGCCCTGTTCATGTTGTTTCTGGACCTGGGGCGGACCAGGCAGATGTTCCGTTTCATGTGGCCGGAAGGCGCGCTGCTGATCGTCTTTGTTGGTGTGTGTTTTATTTCCAGCTTCGGTGCGTTCTGGCCCCGCTACGCTTTCGAAAAGACGCTGGAGCTGGCGAAGATCCTCATGATCTACCTGCTCATCGAGAACACTGTCACGACTCCATCGCGAGTCCGGCGTGTTCTGATGACAATGGTTATTGGCGGACTCTTTCCTGCCATAGGTACCATTCAGCATTACGTTCTTCACATCGTTCGAGACGGACGCGCCGCCTGGATCGGTGTCTGGGCCAACCCGAATGAAGATGCTTATGGTCTGGTGGTCCTGATTCCCATTGCGGCTTCTCTGGCGATTCGATCCAGATGGCTTGTACGCATTGGGTTGGCGGCAATCATCGCGACGTATCTTCTGGCCATTTTCTTTACGTATTCTCGCGGAGGACTCCTCGGCCTGGTCGCCGTGCTCGGACTTGCAGGATGGAAACAACGCATGCCCCTGGTGCGGGTGATGATGATTCTGGGGCTGGGCGCCATGTTGGTTTTCGGAGCGGTGTACTGGAATCGCGGGCAAGGCTTTCAGGACATCAGGCAGGACACCACCGTCAATCAGCGGATCGCCACTTTTAAAGCCGGATTGGCAATGTTTGAAGATCGCCCGCTGTTCGGAATTGGTCCGGGATGCTCGATGTTTGCATATCCGTTCTATGTTCCACCTGAAGCCCATTGCGGCTGTGAACAACAGCTGGTTGTTCACAACACATTCATCCAGGTTTTGAGCGAGACGGGTGTCCTCGGTTTCCTGCCGTTGATGCTCTTGCTCGGATTCTCGATCGTGCATGCCCGGCAACTGCAGAACGGCGCGGTGGGCGTTTATGCGGTCGCTCTCGAAGTGGCGCTTTGGGGATTTGCCGTGTGCAGCCTGTCAGGCGGTTTTACCTACAGCTGGTGGCCGTACATTTTCATCGCACTCGTCATGGCGCTTAAGCACATCGCAGCCTCAAATATGAAAACGCTGGAAGGATAATGCAACGAACGGATTCGACATTCAGGCCCGCCTTGATGTTGATGTCAGGCAGAGCCGTGGCCTTCGCCGTAACATTCTTCGTGCCTGCCGTTCTGGCCAGGGTGTTCTCGCAGGCCGAGTTTGGCACGTATAAACAATTTGTCCTGATCACGGGAACGCTTTATGGGATTGGCCAGTTTGGTCTGTCGGAATGCCTGTTTTATTTTCTGCCCGCCAATCCGACCAAAGCCGGCCGGTACACCTTGAATTCTCTGGTGATGCTCGGGGTCATGGGCTCGCTGTTCGCTGTCGGTTTGACGTCGAACGCGGCACATGTGGCCCGCTGGGTCAATAACGAACCGCTGACGGCGTATATGCCGCTTGCGGGACTGTATCTGACTTTCCTGCTCATGGGTACGGTTCTCGAGATCACCATGATCAACCGCAAGAATTTCCGGCTGGCAACAGGCACGTATGTGCTTTCCGACGTGCTTCGGGCCGCGTTTCTGATTATTCCGGCCTTGATCACCGGCAGTCTTGCGTGGCTGTTGATAAGCGCCACCATCTTCTGCGCGCTGCGCGTCGTGGGCGCCCTGGCGTATCTTCGAACCGAATTTGGCCGCGAACTGCGTTTCGATCTGAGCGTTCTTCGAGAACAGGCCGGGTATGCCATCCCGTTTTCGTGTGCGGTGATCGTCCAGATCGTTCAACAGAACTATCACCAGTATGCAGTGTCGTGGCATTTCGACGCAGCGACCTTTGCGATCTATTCGGTCGGTTGTCTTCAGATCCCGCTCGTCGATTTCATGTTTACCCCGACCGTCAATGTGATGATGGTCCAGATGGGGGAAGACCTGCGCGATGGACGTTTCTCACAGGTGATGGCGGTCTGGCAGGATACAGTTCGGCGGTTGGCCCTCATCTTTTTCCCTCTCGTCGGACTGCTTGCCGTCAATGCGTACCCGTTGATTACGCTGCTCTACACGACGGCTTACACGGCCAGCGTACCCATCTTCGCGGTGTGGTCGCTGTGTATTCTGTTCTCAGCATTTCCCACCGACGGTGTGCTGCGGACTTTCGCACAGAACCGGTGGCTGCTGGTCACCAATATCACGCGCCTGGTCATGCTTCTGGCGCTTATGAACTGGTTCATTTCGTCATTCCATTTGATGGGCGCAGTGTTCATCACGCTTGCCGGAATGCTGCTTGCCAAGATCTTTCATCTGGCGCGTATAAAGAAGCTGCTGAAGGCGAGCCTGCCTGAGCTGCTGCCGTGGAAAAGTCTGGGCGTCATAACCGTGGTATCAATGGCCAGCGCCATCCCGTCAATCGTTTTGAACGCGAAGCTGGATGTTCCACAGCTGGTGCTGCTGCCGCTGTCGGGAATGGCTTACATGGGTACGTTCAGTCTGCTTGTCCTTTTGTTCGGCCTGTTAACCGCCGACGAGAAAGCGGCAATGAAGAGGAGCTTGTATGTGTGGAATCGCCGGTCTGCTGAGTCTCGGCGACAAGCCGGTATTTGAGGACGAAATCCAGTCGATGTGCGATGCCATGGTGCATCGCGGCCCGGACGATTCGGGTTATTACGTTCGGGACGGCATTGCTCTGGGTATGCGGCGCTTGAGCATCATCGATCTGTCCACGGGCCATCAGCCGGTTCACAACGAAGACCGCTCGGTGTGGGTTGTCTTTAACGGTGAGATCTATAACTTCAAATCCCTCCGAGCCGACCTCGAGCGACACGGGCATACCTTCTATACAGGGACTGATACCGAGGTCATCGTTCACCTCTACGAGCAATTCGGTGAAAGATGTGTCGAGAAAATGCGGGGCATGTTTGCCTTCGCTATTTGGGACGAGCGCCGGAAAACATTGCTGCTGGCGCGCGACCGGCTTGGTATCAAGCCGGTCTTTTATACGGTGAACAATGGCCGCCTGGCATTTGGTTCCGAATTAAAAGCGCTGCTTCAGCTTCCGGAAGTCGAACGGAGGCTGAATTGGGCCTCTGTAAGTCACCTGTTCAGCGCGATGTGTACGCCGTCCTCGGAGAGCATCGTTGAAGGTGTTCACAAACTGAAGCCGGGCCATATCCTCACGGCGTCCGCGAAGAACGGAATTCGAGTGCGCGAGTATTGGGATGTGGTGTTCGACCCCGATTACGGTAAATCCGAACAGTATTTCGTCGAACGGCTTCGGGATCTGATCGAAGAATCGGTGCGGCTTCGTCTCATCGCGGACGTTCCGCTTGGCGCCTTCTTGAGCGGCGGTATCGATTCCAGTTCCGTGGTCGCTACCATGGCCCGAATCGGATCGGGGCGCGTGAAAACGTTTTCGATCGGGTTCGCAGAACAGGAATATAACGAACTGGAATACGCGCGGCAGATCGCGCGCAAATTCGACACCGATCACCATGAATTGATCGTCGAGCCCAACGTGCTCGATGTCATCGATGATCTCGCGTGGTACCTCGATGAACCGTTTGGCGATTCGTCAGCGATTCCCACCTATATCGTTTCCAAGCTCGCGTCCGAACACGTCACCGTCGTCCTGTCCGGCGATGGCGGCGATGAGCTCTTTGCCGGCTATGAGCGGTATCTTGTCGAACGCAGAGAACGCAAGATGGCCCAAATTCCCCGGCCTCTGCGTCAGGCGGCCGGCTTCATTGGACACGTGATGCGAGAAGGAATGAAGGGCCGCAACTTCCTAAGGCATCTTGCGCTGAACAGTCCGGAGCGATACTTCGACGCCAATGTCCTGTTCCGCGAATTCCAGAAAGCTTCTCTGTTCGATCCCGACGTGTATCGACGATTTTCCAACGCAGATACCACCGGCGTCTGGCGGTCGCTTCTTGGAAACGGAGGCATGCACTGGCTCTCGGCCCTGCAGTACATGGATATCAAGAGCTACCTGCCTAACGACATTCTGACCAAGGTCGATCGAATGAGCATGGCACACTCGATTGAAGCGCGCGTCCCGCTTCTGGATCACAAGCTGGTCGAATTTGCGGCGACGATCCCGCCGGAGCTGAAGTTGAGGGGCGAGACGACGAAGTACATCTTCAAGAAAGCCATGGAAGATATTCTTCCCCACGAAATCCTGTACAGGCCGAAGCGCGGGTTTGCTGTCCCCCTGGCACGGTGGTTCCGAGGGAAGCTGAGTCCTTTCATGCGCGACCTGCTGTTGTCGCGAAGCTGCAGTGAGCGAGGCATCTTCAAGAGGTCCTATCTCGAGCGTCTTATCCGGATGAATGATCGGGGCCGTCCCATGGACTTGCAGCTCTGGACTCTGATCACCTTCGAGTTGTGGTGCCGGCGATTCCTTGATGGCGCACTCCGGAACGTGCGGTCGAATTCACGCGTCGAGCGCGCGAGCGCCTGAGCCGCGAAGCGGCAGATCTGATGGTCTGCCGCCGCTTCGCGGCTGGGGGGCTGTTGCCCAAGCCGCGAAGCGGCGACAAGATACTAGACAAAATGGAGTGACCGGTCCTGACTTTAACCGTGGGTTGAATAGCTGACGTGAAAATCGGCTATCAGAGCCACAAAAAGGAGAACCGGTCATGGAGAACCATAGCATCGTTTGGGTCGGAATGGATACGGACGCGAAAAAGAACCAGATCTCGTTATATCGAGGTTGGGATAGAGAGCCGGCGGCAGAGTGGGAAGCAGGAATGGACGGCCAGGGTATCAAGAAACTGATCGAGAGGCTGCATCGGGAAAAGACAGAAATTCGATGTGTGTATGAAGCCTGGCACGCTTGCAGCGCGGATGAAGAAGCTGGGTCTGCGCAGACCCTCCTGAGGTGAACGCTGATACTCCATTCCTGTACCTGACGACCACCGGGCGCAAAAGCGGTATACCACGCGAGATTGAAATCTGGTTGGTTGAAGCCAACGGGCGCTTCTACATCCTCGCCGAGCACGGCTACAAGGCGCATTGGGTTCAAAACATCGTCGCCGATGGCCGAGTGCGGGTCCGTATCGGCGATCGGCAATGGGACGGCATCGCGCGCGTCCTCGATCCTGAACGGGATGCCGAAGCGTACCTCGAAGCCTGTGAACTTGCGCGTGAGAAGTACGGTTGGGGAGAGGGTCTCCCGGTGGAGATAAGAACGAGAGGGAAATTTTGAAATCGGACGAATCCTGCATCGCAAATCCGAAATTTCGAAATATCAGATTGGACCTCGGCTCTTCATACGGTCCAATTTGCGATTTCGGATTTGAGATGCAGGATTCGTCCGATTTCAAAATTTCCCCTCTTCTGAAAGTCTCTTGATATGGTCGAAGACGCGCAGGTGGATACGGTGAATGATCATGTCAGACCACACACGCCAGTAAGGGCCCGGCCACATGGCATTGCGATATCGGCTCCTGCCGGCCAGAGTCGTGGTTCCGTCGCTGTTCGAAATGAGATGGAACTCCGCGCTTTCCGGAACGAAGTAACCCTCGAGATGCGGCGGGTGAATATCGTACGGGCTGAATTCCTGCATGGTCGGCGCGCCGGATACGACGGAGAACGCAAAGTAGCGGTTCTCCTCCCATCCCTCAACCCGCTCGACAAACGTCCCGGTGGAAAACAGACAAGTCCGGAGCGCGCCCACGCCACGTCCGTCGATCGCTGCACGAATGGGTTGAGACACCCCGAGGCGGAACAACCATTCGTCGGACCGGGGCAGGTCGTCAAAAGCGATGAGATTCCGCCACACTTTTTCTGCGGGCGCGTGAATGCGAATGGTCGTCTCGATAGTGTTCAACAGCGGTGCAAAAGTTTGCGCCTTCTCGACGCCCGTCACTGCAGGAGGCATTACGGCCAGGAGGATCATCATCGAGCCTTGAGGCACCATGGTCCTGCCGCGTTGAAGCAGGAACCCAAACAGTCCCCCCAGAATCGCCAATGGTGTCGCAACCGGAACCGCCATCAGAATGCAGACAAAACCTTCGACCGCAAAAGCAAATAGAAGAATACCGACCACCAGGACGGACAGCACCGAAACCAACAGGCAACTCGCCAGAGTTTGCGGTTGCTGCCAGGTGTGGATCAGGACGGACGCCATACCCAGGCAGAACGGAAGTGCTACGAAGACACCCCAACCATAGACTCCGAGCGATTGCACTCCGACGTAGGCTGCAAGTCCCCCAACCATTCCAGTCAGCAGCGCAGCGATGGCCGCGCTGCCCAACGGATCCGATGGCACGAGCGGCGGCCGGGGGCCCGTTACGCTTTTCGTGTCATGCGGCACCGCATCCAGATTTCTCTCGGGTATGAGACTCAAGATGGCGAAGAACACCAGATTCAGAAAAGGAGCAAAAAACAAAACCACGAACCCCGCCGGCAGATTTGCCGATCGAAGCCTGCGCAGCGTCATCGAAACGCCGACCCAGACGAACGGAATGGAGAGCACAACCATCGTCGCGAGAAATCTGGCATCGCTCGTGGAAAGGGTGTCGATTCGAATTGCGTCCGTGGGCGGTATCCAATAGTTGAAAAGCGTAAATCGCCGGCCGAAGACGGCTGTGGCGATAATGCGGTCGATGTTGTGCTTGATGGCAAATCCGGCCAAGCCGACGAACGCATAGGTCCCCCGGCCGACCGTGCCTTCGAACCGCCAGAGATCCGAAAAACGGATTTGCACAGGAAACCGGTAGCGCCCGCGGTTTGAGCCGTACGAAAACGACCACAGGACGAGCACCAGAGCAATGATTCCGAAAAAAAGCGTCGTGATCATCAGATTTAAAATTCCCCGCTTGCGCCGGCTCCACCGGAGCGACCGCCGGCAAACTGCGGCTTTGCAGTTTCCGTGGCTGCCCGCGCCGACGGTGACGCTTGAGGCTGAAATGCCGCAGAGACTGTACTCACCACGATCATCAATCTCGAATCCCGATTGAGAACACGCGCCGGCGTGAAGCCGAACCGTGCGCCGCCGGGTCCTTTGGAAAGCCAGCGTCGAATGCAGACTGCGGCAATCATCAGAAACAGGCCGAACAGAATCGGATCCCAGTTATGTTGCGGCAAACCCAGGTACAGTTTGTTGGTTGCGAGCGTGGCGATCAGCATCGCGCCGCTGACATCCATCAGCAGACGATCGCGCGCTCGAAGACTCAGGCTTAAACCAACGAACGGTAGAACCCAGACCATCACGTAGCTTGTCCAATAAAACCACTCGTGATCAATAACTGCGTCGGGCGAGATGCGCAAATTCAGCACGACGTACAAGCCCGCAAATGCTGTGGCCTGGAACAGATCGTTGCCTCGAACAAGAACGAATGCCACGAGGAGGATAGCCGCCGCCAGCAAATGACGGCCGACGACGGAATGGACCAGAGGAAAGGGAACCATGGCCGCACACGTGATCGCGATGACTCCCGCGTAGACGAACCCGAACCGGAAATACAGAAGGAGTCCGCCAACTGCGCCGAGCGCGAGGGCCATCGCCAGAAGAGACTCGATTTTTACATTCGACACAGCCTGCGCGACGGCAGCAATAACAAGGACGACTGCGCCGACGGCGAGCGCCTCTTCGACACCGAAACCATAGACGCGAAATTTCGCAACCAAAAATTCCGTCAGACCGAAACACAAAGCGGCCGCTACAGCGCAAGCCATGGCCCTGGCGCGATCTTCGGTAATGTGGAGCACCTCGATCAGCAGTAGCAGCGAAGCGCCGATAATGACTGCGGTAAACAGGAACAGCACGAGACGAAGAAAATTGTTCGTCCGTCTGAGGTCTGTTTGCAGGTCCTCGGACAGCCGCGGGATTTGCTCCTTCTCCAGGAGACCGGAGCGCATCCACTCACGTATGAGATCCTGCGCCTGGATGGTTTCTTCTTCCTCTATGGAATATCGCCTCATTCTTCACGTCCAAAGCGCCGCGCGATAATGACGATCGCGGCGATGACAATCGTGCTCGAAACGACAATGTAGGAAAGCGCCGCCGTGTCGGTTCGCAGCCGCCTGAGAATCTCGGCGCTCACGCCGATGTAGCCATAAATCGTGCCGTACACAACAAAGACGAAGCGGTGAAAGTGCACACCTGCTCGTATGGAAACAGCCGAGAGAATGATGAGACCGAGCAGATACATCCAGTTCGCATTCCGGTCAATGACGCCCGACACCAGCGCGATAAAGAGGACATTCGCACCGACGTGCAAATATGTTTCGAGGAAATGTTTCCTGATACCCTGGTGAGCCAGCAACAATCCGCCGCCGGACACGACCAGCCCATAACCAATCGCAGCTGCGCGAAGCGAGTCGCTCGAGATCAGATCGAATCGCGAGATCTTCACGCCGAACCACGCCGCCAGCGTGGACAGCGCGAGGGAAAGGACCAGGCGGTTATCAAAACGATAGGCAAAGAAGAAATACAC
>Ga0134071_10000641_pt1 | contig 11833 bp, 15 predicted proteins | sample 15_taG_27_FD_94466 | JGI IMG/M metagenome (GOLD analysis project Ga0134071, IMG submission 94466) | Grasslands soil microbial communities from the Angelo Coastal Reserve, California, USA - 15_D_Rain_40cm_5_09082015 | ecosystem: Environmental > Terrestrial > Soil > Grasslands ...
TGATGATCTCGGTCGCCGTGATCCCGTCCATGTCGGGCATGTTGATGTCCATGAGGATCACGTGCGGCCGCTCTTTCTTGGCGAGTGTTACCGCGGCCTGGCCGCCGTCCGCGGTACCGGCGACCTCCATGTCCGGCTCGAAGCCGATCAGCTTGGCAAGGTTGTCCCGCGTGTCGGCGATGTCGTCGACGATGAGGATGCGAATCTTGTCCCCTGCGGCCATATCGCTTTGACTAACGCTTTCTCAGCGAGCCGCGTTGTCTCGCGATCGAGGCCGGTGGCGAGGCGTCGGTACGAGCGACATGTGTCGTGATGCCCATCACACCGATGCTCCCGGAAGCGCACCCGCGCGCTCGAGCGCGAGAGCGAGCAGCGTGCCGAGCCCGAGTGCGACTCCGTACGGGATCCAGGTCTTCATGACCCCGCCCATCGATGCCGGCGCGCCATCCGCCGGCCGCAGGCGACGGACGGCGATGAAGCCGATCGCGATGACGCCACCGATGAGCGCGCCGTAGACGGCGCCGTACAGGAGCAGGCCCAGACCGCGTAGCGAACCGACGGCCATGAGGTACTTGCCGTCGCCGGCTTTCAGGCCGCCCGCCGCGTAGAAGGGATACGCGACGAGGAAGCCGACGACGAGCCCGGCGACGTGATCGGCCAGGCCGCGCACGAAGAGATCACCCGGGAGTCCTTCGAGCCCGCCGAGGAGGAGCCCAATCCCCATCGCTGGATAGGTGAAGAGGTTGGGGATGCGGTGCCAGCGCCAGTCGGTGTAGATCACCGTGACCACGAACGCCACCAGGATCAGGTTCTCGGCCGTGCGTGTCGCGTCGATGGTCGCCCCCTAAGACGGACCGGGCGGCGCTTTTTGCGCCGCCCGGCCGTGCTTATTCGATGTTCGCGCGAGCTACGTGAGGTTGTTGCCGATGTTGCTGAAGATGTTCTGGATCTGGCCGCGCAAGAAGATCATTGCGACGATCACGGCGATGGCAATGACGGCGATGATAAGAGCGTACTCGACCAGGCCCTGGCCTTCGTCGTCGCGCAGGAATGCAAGCATCCGGAGTTACCTCCTTCCTGTCGATCTCGTAGCCAGCCTGCCCGGTTGGCGGTAGGTGGACAACTAGGAAGGTCGTACCTCCGCCCTTTGGGCTAGGCGTATTCTGCCTGCCGGTAGGAAGGGGGTAGCAAGATTTGGCTACCAGAACGGTCGCAACTGCGGTCGCAGGCGCCAAAGCGGGCTTCTGGATACGCGTGGGGGCCTACCTAATCGACGCGATCATCGTTGTCGTCGTCGGCTCGATCCTGAACAGCATTCTGGGGCTCGACCCGATAGCCGGTGCAAACGGCCTCGGAACGCTCATCGGCCTGGTGTATTTCGTCGTCCTCTGGTCGAGCACCGGAGGCGGCCAAACAGTCGGCATGCGAATCCTGAACCTCAAAGTCATCAAAACGGACGGCTCGGAGCTCACCCTTGTCCAGGCGGTCATTCGCTACGTCGGCTTCATCATCTCGGCGATCCCCTTCTGCATCGGACTGATCTGGGTCGCCTTCGACGCCGACAAGCAGGGCTGGCACGACAAGATCGCGGGCACGTACGTGGTGAAAGCGACCTAGCGTCGCGGGCGGCGCGCTTCACCTTCGCGCAAAAGTGAAGCGCGTCGCCGATCTCATGAAGTCCCGGTAGCGCCACGCGAAGCCGCGTACCGGGGTCACCTCTCGCAGGCCATCGTTCGCCCAGTTCTTCGGCGAGGGCGTATAGGCGTCGGTCCGCTGGTACTTGCGCCCGTAGCCTTTCACCAGCCGATCCGCGAGGGTCGCGTCCGGCGTCATCGCGCGAACACTCCCTTCGAGCATGATCGCCATGCCCAACCGCTCCGCGGTCACGACGGCCCGCGGGATGCGCGCGAGGTTCCGCGCCCAGCGAGTGTTCGGCCCACCTTCGAAGAAGAACCGGCCGTCGACGAAGACGCCCCAGTGCTGTTGCACGTGCGGCGCACCGTCGGGGTCGGTCGTGGCGATCCAGTAGCGCGGCGCCCCCGCCAAGGCACCGCTCACGTCCTCCCACGACACCATGCCTCGCTTCGACTTCGGAATGCCGTAGCCCTCGATTCGTGGTCGGCTCGCCGCGGGGCTGCGGCTGACCGCGGGACTCAGGGTGGTCGCGGTGTTGCGGACCCCGGCGGGTGGCGCCACGCGAGCGCGAGTCCCGGGCACCCCGCCCACTCTGCGGATGAATCGCGTGTGCGTCAAAGCTCACCCGAGGAATGAGAGGAGTGCAGGCCCCAGAAACACCGCGAGCAGGGCCGGCAACACACAGAACGCGAGTGGGAACAGCATGAGGATCGGCAGCCGCCGAGCCTGCGCCTCGGCGCGCCGGCGGTCGCTCGCACGGAGCGCGTCGGCCTGCGTGACGAGCAGCTCCGAGAGCGGCGCGCCGAAACGCGTCGCCGCGCGGACGAGCGCGGCGACCCGCGCTTCGGTCGGCCCGGCGGCGCCGAACGTGGCGAATGCCTCGCGCGCGCCGCGCCCCAGCGCGAGGTCGGCGAGGAGCCGGCGAGCCTCAGGCAACCGTGCGACCGCCGGTGCGCGAGCGACAAGAGACGCGAGCGCGAGCTCGAAGGTCAATCCGGCGTCCAGACCGACGATCACGGCATCCAGCAGCGAGGCGAAGTCGGCCTCCGGTGTCGCGAGCCGCAGGATACGTGCAAGCCACAGCGCGCCGGCGATCTCGAGAGCGAGCGCGACCGCGGCAAGCCAGCTTCCACGACCGAGAAGCACCGCAAGGTAGTCCGGGGTCATGACCGCGAAGAAGGTCGCCCCGAGAGGAGCGAGCGCGACGAGCACGATCGCCGAGGCGCGGCCCTGCGCCGTCAGCGCGTCGCGCTCATCGCCGAGCGCGATACGCCCGCGCAGCAACGTCGCCACACGGCTGAGACTCCGACCGATCCTTCCGCCGCTGCGTGCGAAGGCGCCGAGGACGATCGCGAACGGCGCGAGATCCTCGTCCGGAACGACACCGGCATAGGCGCCAAGCGCGTCGTGGACAGGGCTGCCAAGCGACAGCGCGGCGGCGGCACGCTCGGTCGCCCGAGCAAGTGCGCGGGGGAGCGTCGGAGCCACCTCGGCGAGCGCCAGCTGTACCGAGAGGCCGCTCCCGAGCGCAGCGCCCACCGCGTCGACGAGTCCGGGCAGCGCGAGGCGCCGATCCCGCGCACCGGCTCGCTCGCGCGGGTCGAAACGCCGGGCGGCAGTGAGCAGCGCATGCAACCTGCTGTCGTCGAGCGCGGCCACCGCGAGGGCGGCCACCGCCGCGAGCAGGAGGGCCGCGATCACCCCGCGAGTAGGAGGAGCGCGATCACGGGAAGAGCTGACGAAGCTCGTAAGGATCGCCGCGGTCCGAGCCGAGCTCGGCGATCTCGACGACTCGGCGCGCCCCCGTGCCGTCGCGTTCCTGGTGGACGACGATGTCGATGCCTCGCCGGATCTGCTCGCGGATCGCGTCGAGCGGCAGGTCGATGCCGCCCATGAGCGCCATGGTCTCGACCCGCATCAGCGCGTGCCGCGCCCCATTGGCGTGCGCCGTCGTCAGTGAGCCGCGATGACCGGTGTTCATGGCTTGCAGCATGTCGAGCGCCTCCCCGCCCCGCACCTCGCCAACGACGATCCGGTCCGGACGCATCCGCAGCGCAGCCCGCAGCAGCGCTCGGACGTCGATCGCGCCCGTGCCCTCGACGCTCGGCGGTCGCGTCTCGAGCGCGACCACATTGCCCTGGGGGAGACGGAGCTCGGCGGCGTCCTCGATCGTCACAATGCGCTCGCCCTGCCCGATCGCGAAGGCGAGCGCGTTGAGCGTGGTGGTCTTTCCGCTCGAGGTGCCGCCGGACACGAGGATGCTCCGACGCTCGCGCACCGCAGCGATCAGATAATCCATCGCCTCGCGAGAGAGGGTGCCGTTCCTGACCAGGTCGTCGGGACCAAGTGCTCGCGCTGCGAACCGACGGATGGTGAGCACGGGGCCGACGAGTGATATGGGTGGGATCACCGCGTGGACCCGCGATCCGTCCGGAAGCCGCGCGTCGACGAGCGGGCTCGCCAGATCGATGCGCCGGCCGAGCGGCGCGACCAGGCGCTCCATGAGCACGAGGATCTCCTCCGGATCCGTGAAGCGGACACCGCTCCCCTCGAGCCGGCCTCCTCGCTCGACCCACACGCCGCGCGCCCCGTTGACCATCACCTCGGTGACGTTGTCATCACGGAGTAGCGGCGCCAGCTCGCCGAGGCCGAAGAGCCGGTCGTCGAGCCAGCGCTCGAGGCTGCGGAGCTCGCCCGCAGGCACGACGATCCGTTCGTGGACGAGCGTCTCGCGCAGCGCGGCCGCAAGCTGTTCGCGCCGTGGTCGGCCGTCGGGCGCTTCGCGGAGGCGCGCGACGACGCCCCGCTCGATGCGCGCGCGCGCCGCGATGGTCACCCTGCGTCGATCGCGATCAGCTCGGCGAGCTCGTCATAGGCCTTGCCGGCGTCTCCGCCGACCGCGCGCCGACTGACAGCCGCAGCCGCGATCGCGCCCTCGGCGCGCGGGATCGCCCGAAAGACATCGCGCCCGGCCAGCGCCATGGCCGCGGACTGCGACGCGATCAGCCAGACGTCGTCCGGCAGATCGGCCGCATCGAGTGACGCGAGCGAGACCGGATCGTCGTACGTGAGCACAAGCACGCGATCGACAGCCGCGAGTAGATCGCGGGTCCGTTCCTCGGCGAGTATCGGCGCGTCCACCACGACGAGCTCCGCGAGCTCGAGTCCCACACGCAACGCGGCGCGACCGAGGGGCGGGCTCGGCGCGCACGGCGCGCCGCCCACGACCCGCAGGCCCGGCGCCGTCTCCGAAGCTACGACGGCGAGGTGCTCGGCGGTGAGCTCCTCGGTCAGATCCTCGAGCTCCGACCAGCTCGCGGCGTTGGCGCCGAGCCACCATGCGAGGACGCCCGACCCTGTGAGGTCGAGGCCGATCGTCGAGCGGCTCGTCGCGAGCCGCCGCGCGATGTTGGCGGCGAGGAGCGAGCGCCCGACGCCGCCGCGCACCGCCGTGACCAGGAGTGAACGCGTGGCTCGACGCGCGGCCGGCGGCAGGGCCGCGGCGATCAACGGTCCGAGCACGGCGGGCTCGCACGAGGTCGCCACCGAGCGTCGCGGGAAACCGAGCGCGCCGACGAGCTCGTCGTGCGCCTCGCTCACGACGACGACCCGCGGCAGCGTGCCTGGAAGGGCGGCCGCCCGCACGATCGCGGTTGGGTCACGGAGGTCGATGAGCGCGATGTCGGCTTGGCCCTCGTCGGCGAGCGTGAGGCCGAGCGTCTGCGCGGACGCAGCCAGGTCGGCGCCGCCGCAGAGCGCGACTCGGACCTTCAACGAGCCGATCGCAAGAGGGGGACGATAAGCAAGCTCGACGCGCGGGCGGTCGCGATCGCAGTCGCGCTCTCCTCGTCGACCTCGAAGATGATCTCCCCGTCGTCGACGCTCATCACGCGAAGGTCGGCGGCCAGCGGGATCGCGAGTGGCCGCTCGCCGACGCGGACCGCGAGGAGATCGACCTTCTCGCCGACCCGGATCGCGCCAACCGGTGTGGCCAGCCACGCCACCGGCACCGCGAACGCCCACGTCGCCGGCGCGAGCCGCGCGGTGAGTGCGCGCGTCGCGGCCGCGTCCGCGACGCTCGTCGGTGCCGAGGTGACGATGGCGACCGCCGCGGCGCCGAGAAGGACCGCGCCGGCGACCCACGCCACAGCACGACGCGGCGGGAGCCGGCGTGGCCCGAACGTCAGCGCCGGGAGCATTCGGGCGCCGCAAAGGCTGCACGATGGGGGTAGCCGCGCAGCGTGAGCCGCGCCTCGACGCGGCGTTCGCTGCATGTCGCCTCGAGCGAATCGGTCGGCCGCGCATCGTTCGCGCGAGCGACATCGTCGGCGGCCATCCGAGCGGCCTGGATCACGCGGGGGTCCGCGACGAGTCGAGGCAGCAGGTCCGGTGTCGATCGCGGGGACTCAGGCGCTCTCGTGCCTGCGGCGGCGACCTGCGCGACGTACGCGTCAGCCAGCGACGCCGCGGCGGCCTCGACCGCGGCCTCACCCGCGCGCTGCTCGCGCGCCGCCGCGACGATGCGGTCCTGCGCGGCGCGCAGTCCGACTACCGACGCGGCGGCGATCCCGAGAAGGAGGACGACGATGACGAGCGCCTGGCCGCGCTCGTCGCTCAGGGTGACCACTCGATGCGACGCGCCGCCTTCCCCAGAACGATGAGCCGCGGAAGGCCCGCGAAACCGAGGGGCAGGGGCACGACGTAGCGGAGCTCGACGCGCACCAGCGAGCCGCGAGGCGCGCTGGAGCGCGGCGGCGCGTTCTGGGCGGGCTCGATCGTCACGGCCACGCGGGCGGAATCCAGCGGCGCCACGGCCGCTGCCGCGGTGGCGCGGACCAAAGCGTCGTCGTTGGTGAGCGCGCCGGCCCGCGCGGCTTCGGCGGCGCCATGCTCGAGCGCCAGCCGCGCGACGCCGACTTCGGCGACGAGAAGGACGGCGGCAATGAGCAGGAGGGCCACGGGCAGCACGAGCGCGAGCTCGACCATCGCTTGACCGCGCTGGCTCTTCACCGACCGCGCGAGCGGAGATAGGCGCCGCCGAGCCGGTTCGCCGCGTCGAGCAGGGGGCGGAACGGAGGCTGGCACCAGAGGAGGAACAGCGTCAGCGCGCACGCGGCGAGCCCCAACAGGAGCAGCCACCAGAAGTCCCGTGCCGCGCTCCAGAGCGATCCCGCCAGGTAGAGCGTCGGGCCGCCTTGTGTGTCCGGAGGGACCTCGTGTGTCCGCACTGTTTCGAAGACGAGATCGGCGACACCGCGATTGGTCAGGCTGCCGCCATGCCCGTCGATGAACTCGATCGGCGTCCGCGGCAGGAGCACCCTTCGTTCGACGCCCGGATCGTCCGTGTCGCGGGCACTGACGAAGCCATCGGTGGCGAGACTGATGTCGAGCCGGGTGACCCCCGCCGGGGGCGGGATCGGCGCCAGCTGGGCGAGATCGCGCGCGGCGTCGCTGCTCGGGTCCTGTGCCAGACGCACGGACGACGCACGCACGATGTCGGCGACCGGCGCGATCCACGGCAGCAAGTGCGTCGGCACGCGGGCGAACGTGGCGCCGCTGTGGGGACCTGCGATCGCGACGTAAGTCCGCACGCCGTCACTCCGGGAGAGTCCCTGCGCGAACGCGCGGTCGACGACCGCCCCGCCCATGGAGTGAGAGACGACATTCACCCCGGTGTAATCGGCCTGGATCGACCGAATCTGGGCGATGAGCGAGGCGGCGTTCACGTCGAGATGGCCATAGGTGTCGTACGGGAACGCCGGGTCCGCGCCGAGCCGGCGGACGTCGTACCGCGATGACGGGAAGCGCCGGCTCAGCTCGTCGAAGGTGCGATCGGTCGCCCTCGTGCCGTAGCCGCCCACGAAGAGGACAAGCTCTTTGCGCGGCGCGCCCGATGCCGTGAGCTCTGGCCCGCCCATCGGCGATGCGGTCTGGGCGGGAGCCGTCTGGATCGCGCTCGGGCGCAGCTCGCTGAGCGGGAAGGGGCTCGCGGGCGGTGGCTTGCCGCGCTCGTGAGGTGCGCCGTCGTCCGCGAGAGCGGTGACCGCACCGCCGATGGGAAGGATGGCCAGCGCGATGAGCGACGCGCGGAGCAGCGCGGCGAGCGACATCGCTGGTCAGTCAAGAACGCGTTAGAGGGGCGGCGAATAGGACGACCGGGCGGTACCGCGGTACCGGGGCGGGGCCTACGGTCTGGCGCGCGCCACCGCAGTCGCTTGCTCGCGCGCGGCCTGCTCGCTGCGGTCGTCAAGCGGCTCGAGCCGAACGTCGCCGTGACGCCGGCCGAGCGCCCACGCGAGCAGACGGTCCGCGAGCCAGGGGTTCTTGGGTAGACACGAGCCGTGCAGGTAGCAGCCGATGACTTTGCCCTGCACCGCGCCCTCGGTCTTGTCCTCGCCGTTGTTGCCGTTTCCGACCAGGACCGTGCCGAGGGGCTTCGCGCGATCGCCGAGGTAGGTGCGGCCGCTGTGGTTTTCGAAGCCGATCAGCTGCCCGTCGGGACTGTCCGCCAGGAGATTCCCGACGAAACGCCTCTTTCCGGCGCGCGTGGTCACGTCAAGGATCCCGAGACCGGCGATCGGCGGAGCATCCTCCGGCACGTACTCGTGCCCGAGGAGCTGGTAGCCCCCGCAGACCGAGAAGATCGCCGCGCCCTGTTCGACGGCACGCCTGAGCGCCGCGCCGTTCTTCGCGCCGAGGTCCGCGCCCACGATGTCCTGCCCCTGGTCCTGGCCGCCCCCGAAGAACCAGACGTCCGGCCAGTCCGCATCGGTCCATTCGCCGACCGAGTAGGGACGTATCTCGACGGCCAGCCCGCGCCACTTCGCGCGTTGCGCGAGTGCGATGACGTTCCCCCGGTCCCCGTAGATGTTCATCAGGTCGGGATAGAGGTGCGCGATGCGGAGATCCATTCGCTAGTCCTCCCAGAACGGCGCCACCGCGCCCGTGCGCGCCAGCTCCGCGCGGAGCCCGAGCATCGCGGTGTACGTGGCGAGCACCACCACTTCGGCGCCCTCGGGCGCGTCTCCCACGGCGCGTTCGATCGCCGCAGACGGGTCGTCGACCACCTCGAGGCGCTCCGTTGCGAGGCCCGCGTACTTGAAGCGCAGCGCAAGGTCGCGGCTCCGCTCGCCGGTGATCACCGCATGCTCCACAGAGGGGGCGAGCGTCTCGAAGTCAGCGTCCCAGATCCACGAGACGTCGCGCCCGTCCGCATCGCGGTCGTTCAGCGCGGCGAGCAGGTGCGGCCTCCTTCCGGTCTCGAGGAGCGCGCCGATCGCGGCGTTGAACCCCGCGGGGTTTTTCACGAGGACGAGCCGGAGGGTGCGGCCCTTGAAGTCGACCGTCTCGAGGCGGCCGAACGCGGGACGGAAGCTGGTGAGCGCGCCGATCGCGTCCGTGAGCCCGAGATCAAGCGCGCGCGCCGCGGCCAGGGCGGCCAGCGCGTTGTAGACGTTGTAGAGGCCAGGGATCGGCACGCGGACCGCCTCGAAGACGCCCGCGATCGGCCCGCCGAGCACGAGCTCGCTGCCGGTTGAGCCGAGCACGATCTTCGTGGCGGCCACGTCGCGCGCCGGCCGCGCGAGCCCGCACGAGTCGCAGGACCACGCGCCGATGTGCGCGAGCACGACGCGCTCGTAGCGCAGCGGCGAGCGGCACCGCGGGCAGCGCGTGGCATCGCTGATCGCCTGCGGCACGGTTCCCCCGACTGCATCGTCATCCACCCCGAAGTAGATCGTGCGGGCGTCGCGGCGCAGCGCGAGTCCAGCGACGAGCGGATCGTCGGCGTTGAGAACGAGGGTCGTGTCCGCCGGGAGGGATGCAAGCGCGTCGGCGATCTTCTTCGCGAGGGCGTCGAGCTCGAAATAGCGGTCCATCTGGTCACGGAAGAGGTTGGTGACCACGACGAGGCGCGGCCGCACCCGCTGGACAACGCGTGGGAGCGAGGCCTCGTCGATCTCGAAAAGCCCGATGTCGCCGCGGGGCTCGGCCGACCAGGATGCGTCAGCCAGGAGCGCGGCGGCGACGCCCCGGTCCAGGTTCGAGCCCGAGCGGTTGTGGATCGGCTGCCAGCCCGCGATCCGGGTCATGTCCGCGAGCATCCGCGCGGTGGTGGTCTTCCCGTTCGTGCCGGAGACGCAGACGACGCCATGCGGCAGCGCTGAGGAGAGCGCGCTGATGAAGTCCGGGTCGACGGTGAGCGCGACCAGCCCGGGAAGCGCGGTGGCGCCGCGGCCGGTCACCCGGAGACCCTCGCGGGTCAGCTTGCCGGCAGCGTTGGCGAGGAGCGCGAGCGCGTCGGGCACCCCCGAAGCGTACCGGCGCTATGCGCCTGTGGCCTGAACCTCGCGCAGCAGCAGCTCGAGCTCGTCGATCGCCCGCCCGAGCCGCAGCGCGACCGCCTTGGCAGTCTCGCCGTTGGCGTGGCTCGAGTCGAGCGAGCCCTGGGCGTCGAGCCGGGCAAGCAGGCCGACCGCCCTGCGCAGGCGGGCTATGGTGAGCGACGCCGGGAGCGACCGCCGCAGCTCGCCCACCCGGGACTCCAGGCGCTCGAGCCGGCCGCGGAGCTCGTCCTCGAGCGCGTCGGGCGCCAGCTCGTCGAGCCGCTTCGCCTCCGCCTCGAGCGCGCCGATGTCGCGCTGGACCATCTGCGCGGCCTTCTCGAGCGAGTAGCCCTTCTCGAGCGACTGGCGGATGCGGATGACCTTCTCCATCGCGTAGACGTCGTAGTCGTGGTCGCCGTCGGTCGACGACTTCACGAGGCCCTTCTTGGTCCAGTAGATCAGCTGGCGCGGAGTGACGTTGCACACCCTCGCCGCCTCCGCCGCGGAGAGGCGCAGGCGCGCGAGCACCTCGCCGTCGTTAGCGATCAGCACCTGTACGAGCACGTCGCGCGTCTCGGCCTCCGCCACCGCGCTCTAACTCCCCACAGGAAAATCGGTGGGCAATATTTGTTGGCGCCCGCGTCAGGTGTCAATGACCTGAACAGATGGGCCGAAAAGTGTGCTAGCGCGACCTCCGACCCACGGGACGCTGGGCCTGTCGATACGCAACCTTCACCGACGCGTGATAGCGCGAGAGTCGATCACCGTCGAGCTCAGCCCAAAGACGAGCGACCTCGACGCCGACCGCAGGCTTCACCTTTGCCGCTTTCACCGCGGCGAGGACTGCGGCGTCCCAGCTCTTCTCCGATTCGCCCGTCGCCTCGACGAGCCGCACGACCGCGAGCTCGGCGGTCGCGCTCTTACGAGGCCGACGAGCGGGCATCACTTCCGCGCGCGCCACGCGCACGCCGGTTGCGCTGCGCATCGCCGCCGTCCTGCGCGGCGCGCCCGGGCTCGATCGGCGGCAGCGCCGCGAGCTCGAGGATCTGGTTGGCCATGATCGTGAGCTTCTCCCCGAGCATCTTGCGTGTTTCGGCCCCGGGACGCGGCGCAAAGAGCGTGCCAAAAATGAAGCCCAGCACGAAAAAACGCAGCGACGCGCGCAGGAGCGCGAGCATCAGGCCGCCCGGCCCTTGGGAGGAAATCCGTCGAGCCCGTACTCTTTGATCTTCGCGTAGAGGAGCCGGCGGTAGATCCCGAGCATCTCGGCCGCCTTCGAGCGGTTGCCGTTCGCGTCGCGCAGCGCCTTCATGATGAGGTCCTTCTCGAACTGCGCGACGGACTTCTTGAAGAAGGACTTCTCAGCAGAGACCTCCTCGGACTCGTCCTCGCGCTCCCCCGCATCGTGGTCGCCGAAGGGGAGCTCCCGGCTCGTGATGACCTGGCCGCGCGAGAGCACCACCGCGCGCTCCACGACGTTCTCAAGCTCGCGCACGTTGCCCGGCCAGTCGTACTCCATGAGCCGCCGCAGCGCCTCCTCGCTGATTGCGGCGGGCTGCGCGGTCGCGCTGTAGCGGTGCTTTGCAAGGAAGTGCTCGACGAGCGCGGGGATGTCTTCCTTGCGCTCGCGCAGCGGCGGCATGTGGATGTTGATGACGTTGAGCCGGTAGAAGAGATCGTCGCGGAACTTCTGCTGCTCGACCTGGCGCTGCAGGTCCTTGTTGGTCGCGCAGATGATGCGGATATCTACCTTGATCGCGAGTGATGAGCCGACGCGCTCGATCTTGCGCTCCTGGAGCACGCGGAGGAGCTTCGTCTGCATCGGTAGGCTCATCTCGCCGATCTCGTCGAGGAAGATCGTGCCTTTGTCGGCA
>Ga0134071_10000643_pt1 | contig 11813 bp, 9 predicted proteins | sample 15_taG_27_FD_94466 | JGI IMG/M metagenome (GOLD analysis project Ga0134071, IMG submission 94466) | Grasslands soil microbial communities from the Angelo Coastal Reserve, California, USA - 15_D_Rain_40cm_5_09082015 | ecosystem: Environmental > Terrestrial > Soil > Grasslands ...
TTAAAGGAGCAGATCGATTTCGGAAAACTATTGTCGTCGACGACATCGATCTGTATACCGACACCAACGAAGTCGAGTATGCAATCACCAACCGGTTTTTCACCAATCGCGAGATCTTTTCCTGGCGAATGGCTCAAAAGTATTTTTTCGACCCGACATTCGGCGGCGCGATTGTTCCCGGAACCCGAAATGTTTTCGCCCCTCTACTCGACATTTCAGGATTTGCGTTTGCCGACGGATACCGCCGATTTTCGCCGGTCATTTCGACGATGCGCTTTTCGACTACTCCCTCCACATCTACCGACCTCCAGATGGATTACGATACCCGAGACCATCTATTCCGAAGCGCGGGCATCATCGGTAACGTGAACCGTGGACAATTTGTCGGCGGCATTTCCTATTTCTTCACGCGGCGGAGCGTCATTCAGGAGATTTCCAACAACCAATTGCGAGCGATCGTCACGTATGGCAATCAGGCTAAACCCGGACTCAGCACGGCTTTCTCAGTGGCCTATGATGTCCAACATTCGGTTTTCCAAAGCTCGACTGTCGAGATTGGCTATAATGCGCATTGTTACGGTTTGAATTTTGAGTTGAGTCAATTCCATATTGGTGCCCGCGTTGAAAGCCGCTTCCGGTTTTCATTCTCATTGAAGAATGTTGGCTCTATAGGTACGCTCAGACCACGAGAGAGATTGTTCTAGGGCAATTAATACATGCCGTTTCCAATACATCGCATGCGCCGGCTTCGGCGTAATCAACGGCTTCGGAATCTGGTTCGGGAAACGCGCCTGTCTCCGGAATCGATGATTTACCCGATTTTTGTCTGCCCTGGCGAGAAGGTTCGCCATGAGGTCAGCTCGATGCCCGGCCAATACAATCTGTCGATCGAAAACGCAGTGAAAACAGCGCGCGATGCGGAACAGGCCGGCATCGCGGGAATCCTGCTGTTTGGCCTTCCGCCACAAAAAGATGATGCCGGTTCCGACGCATATGATGACAACGGCATCGTTCAGCAGGCGCTCCGCGCAATTCGGGAAAATGTTCGCGATCTGCTCCTGATCACGGACGTATGTCTGTGCGAGTACACGTCGCATGGCCATTGCGGCGTGATCAAGCACAGCGATGTGCAGAATGATCCCACGCTGAAGCTTTTGGCGGATTCCGCCGTCAGCCACGTACGCGCGGGCGCCGATATGGTTGCCCCTTCCGACATGATGGATGGCCGTGTTGCAGCAATTCGGCAGGCTTTGGATGCGGAAGGTTTCACGAACTCTCCCATCATGGCCTATTCCGCAAAGTATGCGTCAGGTTTTTATGGCCCGTTCAGGGAAGCCGCCGATTCGACGCCGAAATTCGGCGACCGGAAGAGCTACCAGATGGATCCGCCGAATGCCCGCGAAGCGTTGCGTGAAATTGCGCTCGATATCCAGGAGGGAGCCGACATTGTCATGGTCAAACCCGCGCTCGCCTACCTTGACATCATCGCTCGCGCGCGGGAACAGTTTGATGTGCCTGTCGCGGCTTATCAGGTCAGCGGGGAATATGCCATGATCGAAGCCGCTGCACGAGCCGGATGGATTGAACGCGAGCGAATTATTTTGGAAACTACGACGGCCATCAAGCGTGCGGGCGCGGATATTCTGATCACGTATTACGCTCTGGAACTGGCGAAAATGTTATGAAGAACTCTGAGCAACTGTTTAAGCGTGCTCAGGAACTCATTCCAGGCGGCGTCAATTCACCAGTGCGCGCATTTCGTGCGGTAGGGGGGCACCCGCTTTTCATTCAGCGCGGCGAAGGCTCGCATATTTGGGACGTCGATGGAAAAGAATACATCGACTACGTCGGCTCGTGGGGTCCCCTCATTTTTGGGCATCGGCCTCCTGAAGTCATAAAGGCCCTGCAGCAAGTTCTCGATATCGGCACTTCATTCGGCGCGCCGACAGAACGTGAGGTCGAGCTTGCCCAGCTCATCACGAAATTTTTTCCAGCCGTTCAGAAAGTCCGTCTGGTCAACTCCGGAACCGAAGCGACAATGAGCGCCATTCGGCTGGCGCGCGGGTTTACGGGCCGGGAACGGATCGTGAAATTTGATGGCTGCTACCACGGGCATGGCGATAGCCTTCTGGTGAAGGCCGGATCCGGCGTTGCGACTTTGGGTTTGCCCGACAGTCCAGGTGTGCCGCAGAGTCTTGCGGGATTGACGACGGTGCTCCCTTTCAATGATCCGGAGGCCTTGAAATCCGAATTCGAGCGGCATGGGAAAGACATCGCGTGTGTCATCGTTGAGCCGATCGCCGGCAATATGGGATGTGTTGCACCTCGAGCCGGTTATCTGGATCGTTTACGCGATCTCACCAAACGTTCGGGATCAATCTTGATTTTCGATGAAGTCATGACGGGCTTCCGCGTGGCACGCGGCGGTGCCCAGCAGGTCTATGGAATCGAGCCCGATCTCACCACCCTCGGCAAGATCATCGGAGGTGGTCTTCCGGTGGGCGCTTATGGAGGCCGTGCCGAGATCATGAACCATGTGGCGCCGGCCGGGCCGGTCTATCAAGCGGGAACATTGTCGGGCAATCCTCTGGCTGTCGCTGCAGGTCTGGCTACCTTGCGCCGGCTGGATGAGGCCGCTCCATACGATAATCTGGAAATGTCGGGTTCACGTCTCGAACGCGGATTGATCGAAGCGGCGTCAAAGGCTGATGTTCCGGTGCGCGTGAATCGTGTCGGATCGATGTTGACGGTATTTTTCACGAATAAGGACGTGACCGACTTCGAATCGGCCAAAACTTCCGACACACAGCGATTCAACCGGTTCTTCCACGCGATGCTGAACGAAGGCGTCTATTTGCCTCCATCACAATTCGAGGTGGCGTTTGTCTCCGCGGCACATTCGACTTCCGACATCAACCGAACAATCGAAGCTGCTTCGAAAGCGTTTAGAACAGCATGAGCCCGCCAACAGCTCCATACGGTTCCTGGAAATCGCCGATCACCAGCACCTTGCTCACCTCAGCCGGTATCGGTTTCAGCGAACTCCGTTGGTCGGATGGCGAATTGTACTGGCTCGAGAGCCGTCCCGATGAAGCCGGACGCGTCGCGATCATCCGCTGTTCTTTGGAAGGAAAGATGACGGACGCGATCCCCCCCGCGTTTAATGCGCGCACGCGCGTGCACGAGTACGGCGGCGGCGCCTATTGCGTTCAGGGCCAAGCGATCTTCTTTTCGAATTTCAAAGACCAGCTGCTGTACCGGCAGGAACCGAACGGGCAGCCGCAAGCAATCGCAGAACAGCCGGCGGTTGCGGGAAGCTCGCGTTATGCTGATGGTCGAGTCACGCCTGATGGAAACTGGATCATCTGTGTGCGAGAGCGGCACGGGGCGGGCCGCGAGGCGGTCAACGAGATCGTCGGCCTTCGGGCCGACGGTTCCAGCGACGCTAAAGTTATCGCCCAGGGTTACGACTTCTACTCCTCCCCGCGAATCAGTCCGGATGGCAGGTATCTGGCGTGGACGTGCTGGCGTCATCCGCAAATGCCCTGGGACGGCACCGAATTGTGGACTGGCGAGTTGGCAGGCGATGGTTCGCTAACACACCCGCGACATATCGCGGGCTCTTCCAACGAATCCATTTTTCAGCCGGAATGGTCGCCGGATGGAACTTTGTACTTCATATCCGATCGAACGGGTTGGTGGAACCTCTACGCGGAACGAGCGAAGAATATCGTTCGGGTCCTCGAGATCGATGCCGAAATTGGCGTGCCGCAGTGGCTGTTTGGATATTCGCGTTACGCATTTCTCTCGAACTCTCGCATGGCTTGTGTCTACGACAAGAATGGACTGGAACATCTCACCGTTATCGATCTGCGTTCCAACAAGCGAGAGAACCTACAGGTTCCGTATACCGTCTTCGGAAGCATCACATCCGACTTCAAAAACACGCTGCTTGTCGCCGCCGCTTCTCCCATAAGAGCTGCCGAAGTCGCCGCGATCGAGATTTCCAGCGGCAAGGTTCGGGCTTTGAGGCGAAGTCTTAATGTCGAGATCGATCCGGGCTATTTGTCGCAGCCGGAGCCGATTGAATTTCCCACGTCGGGTGGCCTGAAAGCGTATGCCCTGTTCTATCCGCCCAAGAACAAGGACTTCGGCGCACCTCCTGCGGAACGGCCGCCGCTTCTGGTCATCAGCCATGGTGGTCCGACCAGCGCCACCACATCGGCGCTGCGGTTGGCGGTTCAATATTGGACGACGCGCGGCATTGCGGTTGTGGATGTGAATTATGGTGGCAGTTCTGGATACGGGCGCGCGTATCGAGAACGGCTGAAAGGCCAGTGGGGAATCGTTGACGTCGAGGACTGTATTAACGCCGCGCGGTATCTGGAAAAGCGCGGTGACGTCGATGGAAAGCGGATGGCTATCCGGGGCGGAAGTGCGGGTGGCTACACAACCCTGTGCGCTCTGGTTTTCCATAACGTCTTTGCCGCCGGCGCGAGTTACTATGGAGTGGCGGATCTCGAAACCTTCGCCCGCGACACTCACAAGTTTGAATCACGCTACGAGGAGAGTCTCGTTGGTCCTTATCCGGCGTCGGCCGAACTCTACCGCAGGCGTTCGCCGGTGCATTTTGCGGACGGCTTGTCGTGTCCCGTCATCCTGCTTCAGGGGCTGGAAGATAAAGTCGTGCCTCCGTCGCAAGCTGAAATCATGATAAAGGCATTGCGCGGCAAGCGCCTGCCCTTCGCTTATGTGGCGTTTCCTTCAGAAGGTCATGGATTTCGTGAAGCTGCCAATATCCGCCGTTCGATTGAGGCCGAGCAGTACTTCTATTCGCGTGTCTTCGGCTTCACGCTTTCGGATCAAGTTGAGCCAGTCGAAATAGAGAACTTACAGGGGAATTAGCCACAAAAAAGCACAAGACTCCAAATTTTTTCCGGAATCCTCTCGTGAGTTTGTGCTTTTTTGTGGCTAATTTTCTCTGGTCGGGTTGCGGTACAGATGCACAGGCCGACTTGCATCCGTCTTCGCGGTTGCAATTTCAACGAAGCGCTCGGTTAGAAACTTCGCGTGAGCGTTCCACAGTTGATCGCCTTCCTCGGTAATGACCCAGCGAACATCGGGTTTGATGTTTTGCAGGTTCGATTCCCATTTATCTTTATTCATCTCTGTCACGAAACGGCGCATCGGAATTCCGGTAGCCCAGACGACAACATGTACAATGCGGCTGTTCGTGAGGACGAGACCTGGCTGTGCGAGCACCTCTGTTTGCAGTTTGTTTCCGACATCAATGAACGGCGGCATCCAGAAGCTCTGGTTATGAATGGCTTCCGTATAGAAAAGATTTCGAGTGAATTGTTCCCCGATTGCCTCATGGCTGGCCGAAGGAATGGGATCCGGCAAGAAAAGCGGCGCAAGCAACAGCAAGGAAAAAACACGGCGCCGTTCGATCTGATGCAAGGTAAAAAAAACAAACAGCGCAGCGAACAGCGGGATCGTCGCTGCCATGACCGCTCCATAACGCACGTTTATGACGGATAGCGGATCATTTTTCAGCATTCCGGGCATGGTGATCGGCACGATATTGAAATAAAGATTAACCGTGTAAAAGACGAAGATCGTGAGACATCCTGCCACCAGCACAACTGTCGGCCGCCAGTAACCGCGCCGGAGAAATATCAAACTCACAACGAGTCCTCCGACACCTATCCAGAGTAAAGCTGGATTCAGGCAGTAGGCGGCGTCCATAAAATAGAGAACGGCGGAATCTCCCCAGTTGCCGGCCGTCACATACTTGGCGCGCGACGCATAGTCCTGCGCAGAGCCTATGCCGTAGGCGAACATGAGGGGATCCTCGAAATAAGCGAGGTTGAATAACATCCAAAGCATCGGACCTGTGACAGCGGCACCGGCGAAGATAATCGAAGAAGCGGCGCGGCGTTTTCGTGTCACGATAGGCATCAGGACGACTGCGGCTGCTGCTACGGCCCAGCCTTCATAACGCGTCCAGGTCCCGGCAAAGGCAAACACAGCCGCAAGCGCCAAGTCCTTCCAAAGTTGCCGCCTTACCCACCGCAGCAGGTAATACAACAAGCCCGTAATACACAGGATCATCAGCGGCTCGTTCTCGGGAGTCGTGAATAAATAAATCAAGTGTGGATTAAATGCGAAGAAGAGGAATGCGAGCCAACCGACGATACCAGAGCCGGTCCACTTGATACCTGTCATGAAGAGAAACAGACTGGTTCCGATGAAGCAACCGACGCTCAACAGGCTGCCCGCCGCGCCGCTTCGCCAGAGCGGATCGATTGACGCTAAGGGCGCCATGAGGATGTGCGGCAGCGGAAGCCATACCGTGCCGAGCTGGCGTAGACCCGGTTCGATATTGTCGAACAGTCCACGGGCCTTATTGACATGCGCAATGGCGTCGATATGTACGAATGTCTGGTCGCGGTACAGAAGATAAAGGAATGCGTTGACAATAATGACGGCCGAAATCGCGATGATCGACGCTTTCTGGCGCATGATTTCGATTCTACTGTAGCCGCCGTACACACGGCCGCTACAGTTTTGCCCAACTGGGCAGGAATTGCCGCGGCTGGCTGCCAGGCCGGCAGCACTAACTTACTGACGTTACGCGTGTGTGGTTCGCTGGTACCACCCGTGCTTCATAGGCTGGCGGAGGAAGGCGAATGGCATTGCTGACCACGGATCATCATTCGGATATCCAGGGACGATTGGAAGAACTGGCGCGGCGCAATCAGTTGCTCGAAGCCGAAATTGAACGTCTGCGCGTTTATAAGGATTACGCGTATACGGACGCGCTGACTGAAATCCCGAACCGCCGCTTTTATTATGAACGATTGCTTCAGGAGCTCGCCCGCGCGCGCCGTAGCGGCAGTCCCCTGACTCTGGCACTGGTCGACCTGGACCGATTCAAGCAGATTAACGATGACGTTGGCCACCGTGGAGGCGATCATGTTCTGAAATTCTTCTCGCAGTTTCTTCGCGTGAATCTGCGGCAAGAAGACATTGTTTGCCGGATCGGAGGCGATGAATTCGCGATCATCCTTCCCGACACTGATGTCGATAATGCAGAGGTGTTTTTCGATCGGATTCGAAGCAAACTCGATCAGGTCGAGATTTCAATGGGTGGACGTTCCAGCCTGGCGCTCTCATTCAGCTGCGGTCTTGCAGCGTTCAGAAATGAATACCTGCCGGAAGATTTGATCGAGGAAGCGGATCATTCCCTCTACTCAGCTAAGGCTCGGGGCAGAAACCGCGTCGTGAGCGCGCACACAGCTCCGGCTCTCGTGAGCCAATCCGTTCATTAATTACCTTACCAGCAGGATTTGTCCGGCGTAGATAACCGAATTGCGCAGATTATTCGTGTCCATCAACTCTCGAACCGTGATGCCGAATCTCTGCGCGATGTCGGTGAGTGTGTCGCCTTTGCGGACTTTATATCGATCCGAAGCAGTGGCCTTGGCGGTCTGGACGCGCCCCTTAGCGTTAGTTGTCGCGGCAACCCGGGTTAAGACGGGCGCGGCGTTTCGCGTCCCTGGAGGTTTGTCTAAAGTAAGTTGGCCGAAGTATTGTTCGTAGTTGTTATAGACCTCGACGGCCGCCAGGAATTCTGCATAGAAATTCATCGAAGCGTACCCGAAAGCCGGTCCGCGATACTGGTCGATGATGTTCGTGATCTCCGGTCCGGATTCGATTTGAGCCCGCAGCATGCCGGCTCGCCCGTGGTTGTACGCTGTAATAGCAAGCGGCCAGGAGCCCAACGCATTGTAGTTATCGCGCAACAGACGCGCGGCTGCGCGGGTTGCTCTGGCGGGGTCGAGCCGTTCGTCCAGCTTCCGATTCACGTTGAGGTAAAGCCTTCCAGTTCCGCGCGTGAACTGCCAAATGCCGGCGGCGCCGGCGTTGGACAGAGCACGATTCTCGAATGACGATTCCACCAGCGGTAACAAGGCGATTTCCGGCGGTATGCCCTGTTTTTGGAAAATTTCCTGAAACGCTTCAACGTAACGGCCGGATCGAACGATGCCTTCACGGAACCGCTCTTTAATTCCGAGCTGCGTATGCACGTTGTCGCGCAAATCGGCCAGGGATCCGGCCGTCAGCGGGATACCTTCGGCCGAAATCACGGTCTGAATTTGCTGTGCTATGACGCTCAGATTTTCTGGAGTTGCAAGATTGTCACGGATTTCGTCCAGTGCTTGCCGGACGGCGGCGACTTTTCCTGCTTGATCGACGCGGGTTGCAACATCATAGATGAGGTTGACGTGGAGGCGGTCGTGGATGATGACGTCATCTTCGCCGTATTGCGTGAATACTTTCTTCCAAAACTCGATACGGCTTTCCAGGCCCTCACCCGGTAAATCCGCCGGTCCGGCGAAGGCCGGTGCGGCAGTCGCCAATACTGCTGTTATGATTGCTGCGGAAACGTTCAACCTCATTCGTCCCACGCCTCCTTCATTAGTCCCGTACTGGATTCAAGATCCGGAGCGGGGCCCAGGACACGCGCATTTTATCACAAGGACATCTTTCTCAGTACCGCTTGAGCTGCGATCAGCAAGGGATCCCAGAGGTTTCCATAAGGCGGCGAATAGGCCAGATCGAGTTGTACCAGTTCGTCCATCCTCATGCCCGACGTAATCGCGGCGCACGCCACATCAATGCGCTTCGAGGCGTCGCCGTAGCCGGCAACCTGGGCGCCGATGAGCTTCCGGCTCTCACGCTCGGCAATAAGTTTGACCCACAGTTTCCGAGCCGTTGGGTAGTACGCCGCACGGTCCCAAGCCTCGATTCGAGCCGAAACCACCGGCATCCTTTCCGCGGACGCGTCCCCAGAACACAGGCCCGTTCGCGCGACAGCCAGATCAAAAATTTTCAAAACAGTCGTGCCGATCGCGCCATGAAACTTCGTACGGCGCGCGGCCATATTGTCACCGGCGACGCGCCCTTGTTTTGCCGCGACCGTTCCGATGTAGTGCAGCACGGGCCGCTTGCGAATAGCGCAAAAAGTTTCGGCGCAGTTGCCGGCCGCAAAGATCCCTGGCACGTTCGTTTCCATGTATGCATTGACCGAAATGCCGCCGGTTAGGCCCATCTGAATGCCTGCTTCGCGCGCCAGTTCCACATTCGGTACAACTCCTGTGTCGAGCAGTACCACGTCCGCCGGATCGATTCCCAATCCACTGGCCGCTTTGACGCCAACGACGCGGCCATCGGACCCGACCAGCGCAAGCACCCTGGCGCCGACGGAAAGGCGGACACCGAATCGTTGAAGTTCGTATTCGATGATCTGCGCCATGTCTCCATCCATTCCGGGCAGGACATGCGGCTCCCGCTCGTACAGGTGAACGGTCTTCCCGAGCCCTTTCAGGCATTCCACCATTTCCAGTCCAACGTAGCCCGCGCCAATGACGGCCACTCGAGTCGAATTCTGAAGAGCTTCATTGAGCCGGAGCGCATCCTGAAGGTCCACGATCGTGAAGACGTTTTCGAGGTCCGTCCCAGGGATGCCGGGGAGCTTCGGCTGCACGCCCGTCGCGATCAGCAACCGGTCATACGAAAACTCTGCCTGTTCCCCGGTATCGGTACGCGTGGCCATCACTCGCTTTCGTGAAGGCGAGATTTCCTCAACACGTGTGCGGTTATGCACCTTGATGCCGCGTTCACTTTCGAACGACTCGGGAGTGTACGCGACCAGGTCGGCAGCGCTGACCATCTTCGCCAGATAATAGGGAATGCCGCACGTGCTGTAGGAAATGTGAGGACCCTTTTCCAGAACGGTAACGTTGAGCCGTGGATCGACGCGCTTGGCTCGTGACGCGGCCGTCAATCCCGCTGCATTGCCACCGATGATAACGATCTGCTCCATGGATATGGAATTAGAGGTACTGCTCTCGGGCTTTGATCCAGGAATTCGGATCGGTTTCGCCTGCTCGCTCGATCAGCAGGTAGTCGTCCTCGAGGTCACCGACGCGCGCTCTCTCCAGCCCGGATGCTTGGACCATCGCCTCCATTTCGGAGCGCGTGAATGCGGCCCGCATCGCAGTTTCGATGTGCTGCCGCATACGACTGCCGTAGCGGGCCGAACATTCCGCGATCCGGCGCTGCATTTCGAATCGTCTCGGTCTTTTAAAATCGCGGATCAGCAGCGCGCCCTTCGGCTTCAACACTCGGTTGATTTCGGCAAGAACCGAGGCGGGATCATTAAAGACGTGCAGCGAGGAGTCCGAAATGACGAGATCGAAATATGCCGTCTTGAAGCGCATCCGCCGTGCGTCGCCGACCTGAAAGAAAGCGCGCTCACCGAGCCCCCATGCCGTAGCCGTCTCTCGTGCCCGTTCGATCATGATTCCGGATGTGTCCATTCCAATCGTGTAAAAGTTTTCATTCTGCCACAGGATCTTTAGAGGAAGGAGGCCGACACGCGTGCCGACATCCAGGATCATTCCGCCCTCAACGCCCAGGCCGAGAGCGCGCCGGACGAAGTCATCTTCGATTTTCGTGGGGTACTCGAGCGCCCGCGAATCAATGAAACTATCGATCTCGTCGGGTTTTTCTAATTCGGTGGATTCGACGCGTGTGGGATGGATCAGACGCGAGAGCAAATTCATCGAAGCAGGCGGTCGACTTCCTGCATGAGCAGGTTGTTTTCAATCATGTACTTTCCTTCTTTCCAGAACGCCACAAGATTGAAATAAAGAGAGACCGCCGCCAACCCTGTATGGAGCAGTGGCGGCGTCCAGGACACCCGGGTGTGCACCCCTCCGCCGATAATCATTGTCGCCATGGTAAAAAGCATCGCCCACAGCGCCGGTGGAAAAACTTTCGCTTTGAAAACTTTCGTGCGCTGAACCAGATTGCCTCCATCAGGCAGACTCGCCACGAGATCTTTGACCTGTTTTCCCGTGCCGATGAAGTAGAACATCGTCATGCTTTGGGTCAGCGTTACCAGGAATGTCGTAAAGAGTCCCAGAAGGACGTGCTGTGAAAGGCCCGTTCGCGCGGCCATTGTGAAGCCTATGACGAGTGTCGAAATGAAGCAGACGATGGAGATCAATCCCGATGTAAGTAGTGCTAAGACCATACTTGCATCTTAAATCCGAAATTGCGAAATTTCGAATCGGACTTTCGCAGTTACCGTCCAATTTAAGATCTCGGATTTCGGATTTGAGATGCAGGATTCGTCCGATTCAAAGCTTCGACTGTTGTGGTCATCGCGCCCTTGTGCTATTACGGCTGAGTGCGACGGTGTTTATTTCTGATATACGCGGTGCTTCTCTTTTCCGCTTGTGGGCACAAGAAAATCCAGGTTAAAGCCCCTTCCGCTCCTGTTTCATCGAAAGACTTAGAAGGTTTAGCGTCGTATTACGCCGAGCCTTATCATGGCCGCCGCACAGCCAGCGGAGAAATCTTCGATACGTATAAAGGAATGACTGCGGCTCACCGGACGCTTCCTTTCAACACGCTCGTCCGCGTTACAAATAAGATCAATGGCCGCGAAGTCGATGTACGGATCAATGATCGTGGACCGTGGGTACAGGGCCGTGTGATCGATCTTTCCGTCCTCGCGGCGCGCCAGATCGACCTGGTCCGAACGGGTGTTGTTCCTGTCAAACTGAAGGTGCTGAATCAACAGGCCCTCAAAGCCCCAATGCCTTCGCCTGTTACGGGATCGGTCTTTGCGGTTCAGGTTGGCGCGTTTGAAAATGAGCGAGCGGCGGAGGACCTCAAGAAAAGACTCCAGGCGAAATACGCGAACGTTACGATTCAGACGTTTAGTGGCGAGAAAA
>Ga0134071_10000644_pt1 | contig 11796 bp, 11 predicted proteins | sample 15_taG_27_FD_94466 | JGI IMG/M metagenome (GOLD analysis project Ga0134071, IMG submission 94466) | Grasslands soil microbial communities from the Angelo Coastal Reserve, California, USA - 15_D_Rain_40cm_5_09082015 | ecosystem: Environmental > Terrestrial > Soil > Grasslands ...
AAGGAAGAGAAGGTGCTTGTGCGGTCCGACGGTACCGCAGTCTACGTCGCGAAAGACATCCCATACGCGGCCTGGAAGATTGGGCTCGTGAGGGACCCGTTTTCATACGACGTCTACGCCACCCAACCCAATGGCAGCCCGCTCTGGACGTCGGCGGTGAACGGAGCTGACAGGAAGAAACATCCGAAGTTCGGTTCCGCCGATAAGGCCATCTCCGTCATCGACTCGAGACAAAGTTACCTGCAGAAGATTGTCAGGAGAGTCCTCGAGGGGTTAAAGGAAGGCTCGAGCGATAGGTACCATCACAGAAGCTACGAGGTGGTTGCACTCTCGAAGAGGACTGCGGCATCTCTGGGTGTTGAGATGAAAGGAGAGTTCGTACCCATGCAGGGAAGGAAGGGGATTTACGTCAACGCGGACACAATCTTGGAGGCACTAAAGAAAAAGGCAATCGAGGAGACCAAGAAGAGAAATCCAGACGATCCCATTGATTGGGTGGAGAGGGTGGCAGAGGCGGTCGCGGTTGCCGCTCTTAGGTTCGAGCTCGTCAAGCAAGACCCGGACAAGGTCATCGTCTTTGACCTCGAGGACTCGCTCAGGCTGGAAGGGGAGACGGGACCGTACCTTCTCTACAGCTACGCGAGGGCGAGGAGAATAATCGAGAAGTCTGGCGAGAGGCCGAGTGTGGATTCAAAGGGAGCGAGCATGCTCTCCCATCCGATGGAGAAAGAACTAGTCAAGAAGATTGCGATGTTTGATATCTCCCTCCTCACCGCGGGCGAGTACCTCTCGCCGAAGGAGGTGGCGAGGTACGCCTACAAGCTCTCGGTTCTCTTCAACGAATTCTACGAGGCGCTCCCGGTCATCAAGGCCGAGGATCAGCAGCTTCGCGGCGCCCGTCTCGCGCTCGTGGAGGCCTTCAGCAGGACTCTCAACCAGGCGCTGCTGCTCATAGGGATTTCTGCCCCCGACAGGATCTGAAACGTTGAAACTCGCCCTCGCGGCCTTCGATATGGACGGGACGATCCTTGAAGAGGATAGTAGTTGGGTCGCGTTGCACAGACACTTTGGAACTACGCGGACTGGGAAGAGGGGGTTGAAACTCTACACTGACGGCAAGATTGACTACACGGAGTTCATGAGGCGAGACATAGCTTCATGGCCAAAGAACCTGGCGATAGATGAGGTAGACCGAATTCTCTCCAAGTATAGAATAAGAAAGGAGGCGCCCGAGACTGTGAATCGACTGAAAGATTTGGGGGCGAAGGTCACCCTCGTGACTTCCGGGATAGACATACTCGCCGAGCGTGTGGCCCGAGACCTCGGGATAGAATCATGGGTCGCGAACGGCCTCGAGACCACGTCGAGCGGGAGGCTCGCCGGTACGGGGATAGGCAGGGTTGACCCCTCCAGAAAGGACATCGCCTACCTTAGGTTGCTGAGGCGGCTAGGCATTCGGCGCGAAAACACAATCGCGGTCGGGGACACGATATACGACCTGCGATTCTTGAAGTCGGCGAGGATGGGCTTCTATCTAACCGAGAAGGGAAAAGTGCCCGACGACTCCCTAATTCCCATAGGCCGGCTGACGGACATATTCCGGCACCTCGAAGGAAAGCTCTAGACTCCTTTCTCAGGTCGGCAAGTCCGAATTTTGGAAGAACCACAGCTAATGATAACCGGCACAACAATCTCTCAGAGAGGGTGAGCGGGTCTCAGCTAGCTTACCTGGGCCAGTTGTTCTACGAAGGATTCACCTTGGTCCATCACGAGTTTCGTTTTCAAGAATGAAAAAAAGTGTGCAGTACGCGTTTACAGTATCGGACAAATAATGCTTTTATCTTCAGCAACTTCGAGCGAGGTCACATCTGAAGCCCGGTCGTCTAGTGGTCAAGGATGGGGGCCTCTGGAGACGCGATGCCACACGCGCCAGCACCTTCGACCGAGGTTCGAATCCTCGCCGGGCTACCTAAACAAAGCTCATTTCTGCCCCTAATTCACACATGAGGACGTTTTTCTGGTTATTGGCTGAAGGGTCTGGTCGCGCGCGATTTCCAAGTCGCCCGGCAGTTTGTGTCAGTGATCAGCGCCGATGCGGGCCTTCCGCGCGGAAACGCTTAAATCCCAACAGCACTGATAGGCCTAATATGCCTGTTAGCAAGGTGAACAGAAACTATCAGATGACCATCCCCAGAGACGTTAGGCGAAAGGCCAAGATCGATAGGGGAGACACAGTGATGGTGGAATACGACGAGGAAGCAGGCCTCGTGGTAGTAAGACCGCCCTTGAGGGGCAGGAGGAAAACGTGGAGGTTGGGCAGAAGGCTAACCATCGAAGAAATTGAAGCTGACATAGAGAGGGGTCAACACGGCTGAGCGCGGTCCTGGATACCAACGTCCTCATCTTCGACACCTTCGAGGATAGTCAATTCCACCTTCAGGCTTCCTCCACGCTTGATTCGCTCGAAAGATGGACCCTTCCAGGCATCGTCTTCCATGAGCTAATTTGGTTCTTCAAGGCGAGAAAGATTGAGCTTTCCCGGGCCAGAACAAAAGTTGAGGAGTACGTCGCCAACGAGAAGGCCTCGTTCTCGCCGTGCGTCGCCGATGACATCCGATTTGCCGTGACCCGCATGAAGGACTACGCACAGTACAATGACCTCATAGTTCTGTCAACGGCCAAAAGACTCGGCCTGGCGCTCTTTACGTTTGACGAAGAGCTCAGGAAAAGCGCGAAGGATAATTCGGTTCGTGTGGTTACGCCGTGATTTGATGAAGACGACAAGAGAGACAACCCACTTGCGAGGCCGCACCCGAAGAACGACCGAAACTCCTCGACTTGTTACAGGCCAAGCAGATCAACAAAGGCACCTACCACAGTCCCTCCTTGGTCACGTACTCCTGCGATGACAACAGAAACGGCCTCACGTTGGTCGATCTGCCCTAGTCATCACGTACCCACGACGCGATGATATCCCGACAAGTGCGGGCGAGGAGCACCACAATTTGAAACCTAGCCGCGCTTAGAAAAATTCAACTCGACAACGCATAAGTTCGCACCGAAGGCAACCCCCGGCGTTGGGGCGCCCTGTAGTTCCCGAAGACATATCGAAGTACAAGATGATCTCCAACCCGAGTTTCTCCCCCGACCAGAAGAAAATCGCAGTCTCAGTGCACCAGGCCAATCTCGAAGACGACGCCTACACCTCAGACGTATGGATTGCTTCTTCAGACGGTTCCACCTTCACCCGTTTCACTTACGGAGGAAGGGACTACGACCCTGTCTGGTCGACCGACGGGAACCAAATTCTCTTTCTTTCGAGGAGGTCTCTCGCCAAGGATGAGAAAGGCAACGAGCTTTATGTTGTCTCGGCGGGCGGAGGCGAGGCCAGAAGAATCCTCAGAAGGAAGGAAGGGATAGAGGGACCTCAATGGGCCGGAGACTCCAACTCGATTTACTTCGTCTCTCCGGTCACTGAGGAGGAGAAGGACGATATTCACGTGGTGAGGCGGATCGGGCTTTGGTACAACGGGAAGGGTTTCACGTACAATTCGAGAACACACGTCTTCGTTGTGAACCTCCAGACGGGCGAGGCAAGACAGCTGACGGCGGGAAACTTCGACGTGACCGAAGTCCGCCCTTCCCACAATGGCAAGAGGGTCGCTTACCTCGCCGCATTGGACGACATGAAGCCGTACATCGTCGACCTCTACGTTAGAGAACTCGAGACGGGGGATGAAATCAAACTTACGAGCTCCGACATGTCGGTCACAACTCTTGCCTGGAGTCCCGACGACGGAGAAATTACCTTCACGGGGAACAGGCTTGCGCATGGTTTCGCTTCCCACGACCATGTGTGGGTCGTCCGCGCGGGCGACGGTTCCCGGCCAGTCCAAGTCGAGAGGGCTGACCGAAACAAGGCGAACACCCTGAACAGCGACGTGAGGACGAAGTCGCACGGACCCACACACATACTGTGGGAGGGCGATTTCGTTTACTTCCTTCAGGCCGAGGGAGGCGCGGTCCACCTCCTTCGTTTGAGGCCGGGAAAGGAAGCAGAGCTCGTGATTGGAGGTGAGAGGAGCGTGGAGGGCTTCGATGTGAAGGGGAACGGAGTTGCCTTCGTCGCGATGGACTCACACCACCCTGAGGAGCTCTATCTCAAGGAGACGAGTGAGCGTGCCTTGACCTCTCTGAATTCGGAGGTCCAAAAGGAGGTAGACCATCTCCCACCGAGAGAGTTCTCCTTCAATGCCAGCGACCGAGTGCGCATCGATGGGTGGGTCTTTCAACCTCCTCCTCACCTCTCGAAGGAGAAGATACCCGCGATTCTCTACGTGCATGGCGGACCAAAGACGGCCTTTGGTTACTCGTTGATGCATGAGCTCCAGGTTTACACCGCGAGTGGCTTCGCGGTCATCTGCACTAACCCGAGGGGGAGCGACGGCTACACCGAGGAGTTTGCAGACATTAGAGGCGAGTATGGCAAGAGGGACTTCATGGACTTGATGGAGGCGCTCGACCACGTCATCGAGAACTTCCCCTTCGTCGACGGAGCCCGAGTCGCCATCGCGGGCGGTTCGTACGGTGGGTTCATGACCAACTGGGCCGTCGGGCACACCGACAGGTTCCGCGCGGCAGTAACAGACAGGAGCATAGCGAGCTGGACGAGCTTCTTTGGCACCTCTGATATCGGGACCTACTTCACGGAGGACCAGATGGCGGGAGATCCCTGGGCCGACGAGGAGAAGCTGCTCGCCCTATCACCTCTCCGATACGCGAAGAACGTGAAGACACCTCTCCTCGTCGTACATTCTTTCGAGGACTACCGGTGCTGGATGGTCGAGGGACTTCAATTCTACACCGCGCTGAAGTACCTGGGGAAGGAGGCGGAGATGATCCTCTTCCCCGGGGAGAACCATGACCTGTCCAGAACCGGAAAGCCAAAGCACAGAGTCGCGCGGATCAAGCACTACCTCGGATGGTTCGAGAAGCACCTGAAGGCTGAGGAGTGACTACACCGTCAGGCTAGGCAGGATCGCTTCAACCGGCTTGTTCTCGAAGATGATCTGCCGAATGTGATTGGTCATCGCGAGGGGGTCGTTGTGCTGCCACACGTTTCTTCCGACCGCCAGACCAGTCGCGCCGGCGTCCATTGAACCCTTGACCTGCCTGAGAAAGGCCTCGTCTGTGGGCGCCTTCGGACCCCCCGACATGAAGACCTTCACACCGCCCGCCGCCTTGACGGCCCAGGAGAAGCTCGCCGGGTCTCCCGTGTACTTTATCTTCGCCGCATCGGCCCCGAGCTCCAATGCGGCCCTCGCCGCGTAGGCGACGGTCTCTTTGGAGATATCGTTGGTTACCGCAGCCCCCCTGGGATAGACCCACGCCATCGCCGGAAGGTTCCTCTCGTGAGCCTCTTCCTGTATTCTCCCGAACTCGGCGAACATCTCCGGCTCGTGGGCGCTTCCGAGGTAGATCGTGTATCCCACACCCTTCGCGCCGAGAGAGACCGCGTACTCCACCGAGCAGACCTGCCTCGAGAGCGGCTCGCCCTTCGGGATGTTCGATTTCCCGTTTAGTTTCACTATGAGCGGCACCTTACCCGTGTAGAACCTCTCGGCAACGCCCTTCTGAAAGACGACCCCGTTGAAACCTCCCTTGACCGCGATGTCCATGGCGAAGCTGGGGTTGACGTTTCTCTCGTCGAAGTCGGTCGAAGGCCCGTGCTCCAGCCCCTGGTCGTACGCGAGCAGTAGGCTCCTCCCGTTCCTCAGAAACGCCTCCATCCTCTCCCCTTTCATTTCCGGATGAAAACAAACTCAACCGTGAATATTTAAGGGTGAAGACGGGTCGAGGTCAGGCTCGTTGCGCCTCGAGGAGTTCCTGAAAGAAAGCTCTGCAGCAGATGTCTCCAGGGTTCTGTCTGCGGTCGCCAAGTCCTCCGTGAGGGTCTGGGAGGCTCTTCCCACCGAGAGGGGGGTATCGGGTGGAACGAACCCCTCGGGTGACAGGCAAGCCGCCCTGGACCTCTTCACCAACGGAGAGTTCTCGAACTCACTTATGGCCACCGGTGCGGTCGCGGAGCTCGCCTCCGAGGAGGAGGCCCAGCCTCTGAGGGGGAGGGGTCCCCTTCACGTGGCGATGGACCCTCTTGATGGCTCTTCCAACATCGAGACAAACAACCCCCTCGGCAGCATCTTTGGAATCTACGACTCCGCCCTCCCCTGCCCGGGGGAGAGGATCATCGCATCTGCCTTTGTGACTTATGGGCCGATGGTCACTCTGACCTTCTCGACTGGGAAGGGGGTGAACCGGTTTGGCCTTGTCCGAAGGGGTTCGAACTTCGTCTTCGAGCTGACCGCCCAGGACTTGAAGATACCCGACAAGCCGGAGGTCTACGGCTTCGGCGGCCTGAGAAGGGAGTGGATTCCCCCCGTCGAGAGGTTCGTCGCCAAGCTTGAGCAGCTCGGTTCGAGGGTCAGGTACTGTGGAACATTCGTGGGGGATTACAATCAGGTACTCAAGCACGGCGGTATCTTCGGGTATCCCGCCCTGAAGAGCAGACCGCACGGGAAGCTGAGGCTCCTATACGAGGCCGCCCCGATGGCTTTCGTCACGAAGGCTGCAGGGGGTTACTCGACAGACGGGTTTGTCGACCTCCTCAAGGTCGAGGCGGGAGAGCTCTCCGCGACGACTCCCGTGTACACAGGTAGCTATTCCATTACAAAGGAGCTGGAAAGGACGGTCTCGTCAGGCTCCGTTTAGGCTACGGCCAGAGTCCGAGCGTCTTTATCGCGTCGGCGACCCTCCCGACCCCAACGATGAGCGCTGCGGTCCTCATCGAAACTTTTTCCTTCTGAGAAGTCTCGTGGACGTCGCTGAACGCCCTCGTTATCTTGTCCTCGAGCTTGGTGTTCACCTCCTCCTCGGTCCAACGGAGCCTGTTCAAGTTTTGGACCCACTCCAGGTAGCTCACGATGACTCCCCCCGAGTTCGCGAGAATGTCGGGTACGACAAAGACACCGTTGGCATCAAGTACCCTATCGGCCTCCGGCGTCGTCGGCCCGTTGGCGCACTCCACGATGACCTTTGCCCTGACGCCCTTCGCCACATCCTTCGTGATCGCGTTCTCGAGGGCCGCGGGGACGAGGATGTCACACTCGGTTCTCAAGAGCTCGTCTTCGCTTATCTTCTCGGTCCCCGGCATCCCGACGACGGTCCCGACCTTCTCTTTGTGCTTGAGCAGCTTCACGGCGTCGATTCCCTTTTTGCTCAACACAGCGCCCTGCGAGTCGGCCGCTGCCACAAGCTTTCCCCCCAGCTCCTGGAGTATCTCCGCATAGTTCGAGCCGGCGTTGCCGTACCCCTGGACCGCGAAGCTCGCCCCCTTCAGCGTCATCTTCCTTACCCTCCCGGCCTCCCGCGTGCAGAAGACGGCACCCCTCCCCGTAGCGGTATCCCTCCCCAGGGAACCTCCCAATGGGATTGGCTTCCCCGTGACTACCTCGGGAACCATGTACCCCTTCAGCTGGCTGTAGGTGTCGACGATCCAGGCCATTACCTGGGCGTTCGTGTAGACGTCGGGTGCCGGGATATCCCTGTACGGCCCGATGAAGTCAGCAATCGCCGAGGCGTACCTTCTCGTCATCCTCTCCAGCTCCAGGTTCGACATCTCCTTCGGATTGCAGATCACGCCCCCCTTCGCCCCTCCGAAAGGAATGTCCGCGATGCTGCACTTCCAGGTCATCCAGCACGCCAGAGCCTTAACTTCATCGAGAGTAACATTGGGGTGGTAGCGTATCCCTCCCTTCGAAGGCCCCCGGGCATCGTTGTACTGGACCCTGAACCCCGTGAAGACCTTCACTCCGCCGTCGTCCATCTTCACGGGGAGGTATACGGTGAGGATTCTCCTCGGGCTCGCCAGTATCTGGTGGATCCATGGTTCAAGCTTCAGATATTCAGCCGCTATCTTTAGTTGCTCCAGGGCATTGTCAAACGGGTTCGGCTTGGACTCGCTCGTATTGCCCGCGCGCCCGACTTGTCTATTTACGGATTTCTAGAGGCCTGAAGAGCGAGCGCCAGCTCCGTCATCTTACCATCCCAGTTCTTCGCCTTTACAACACTGCTTGACACGAGGAGACCATCGACTCCCAGTTTCACCGCCATCCTGACATCCTCTCCGCTTACTATTCCCGCGCCGCAGAGTATCCTTCCATGATAGGCCGCAGACCTGGCCACTCTCACAGTGTCCTCGATCAGCTCAGGTCTCGCCTTCGAGACCGCGACTCCACTCCCGATGAGCTCAGGCGGCTCGACAGCAAGGTACTCCGTCGACAGGGCGGCCAGTTTCCTTACCTCGCGGGGGGTCTGCCCGCAGACGCAGACCTCGAGCCCCAGCGACTTGAGACGAGGAACCGTCGTGACTAACCCGGCGGGGGGAACTCTCGCCTCGCTGTGGTTAAGGATACTTCCCGCCGCCCCTGCCGCCTTGATTGATTCAGGGATGAGGGCGCCCGTGCTCTGCCCCACAATGCCGACCTCAGCCTTCTGACTGAAGACTCGGTTATTTACCGCGGATGCGACAGCGCCGATCATAGGTGTAGGGGGCGCCAACACTATCTCGACGTCGACGACACTAGAAACACGTTCTGCCGCACGCGCCAACTCGAGAGACTTCGCACCCAATATCTCGGCGTAGTTCTTGAAGTTTAGGATTAGTGTCCTTCTATCCCGCACAACTGGCCGTTGGTCTTCCCGCCCCTATAAAGGCTGGACCGTCGCCTCCCGTCGAGGTCAGCCCTCGGCGCTAGTGAGGGAGGTACTCGCTAGAACTCGTCTTCTTCGGAGTCCTCTTCCCAGCCGTCGTCCTCTAATTCCTCGTCGAAATCCTCTTCGAGCTCTTGGTCTTCCTGGGACAATTGGGGCGGTCAGCGCCGTTTTCGATGACCTATTAAATGTTGTCCGCTCTCTTCTTAGATGAAGATGAAGAAAGGAGGTGTGAGAAAGGTTTCGGCCAAGAGCATCCGAGAGGCTGGGAAAATCGTTCTTGGTGGCGGTGTCATCGTGTACCCCACCGACACGGTATACGGCCTGGGTTGCGACCCGATGAATGAGCTCGCGGCGGAGAGGCTCTTCACAATAAAGGGGAGGGGGGGAAAGCCCGTCCCCGTCCTCTGTGATAGCTTCGAGTCGGCCTCTCGCCTAGTCCGACTCAGCGGAGTCGCTCTTCGGCTGGCGAAAGAATACTGGCCGGGTGCCCTTACCATCGTTCTTCCGCTAAGGATGGAACTGCCGGAGCTTATCCACCAAGGGAGCGGAACCCTCGCGGTCAGAGTTCCAAACTCAAGAAGATGCCTTGAGTTGATCTCAGCCTGCGGCGGATACCTTATCGGTACAAGCGCCAACAAGTCCGGAAAGCCCGCCTGCAGGACGGCTCATGAGGCGCTCCGATCAATCGGGGAGGAGGTAGATCTCATCCTCGACGGCGGGAGGCTCAGCGAGAAAGAGTCGACCGTGGTGAAGGTATCTGGGAACCGTGTAGAGCTTCTGCGTTCAGGTGCAGTTATCTTTGCTAACCTTCCTTGACGCCTCTGGTTGACCCCGAGCCCTTAGTCTGGAAAGCAATTAAGGAGGGGAGCGATCAGCCTGAAGTAGAAGAATAATTGAACCTCATCCTGACCTCGGCGAAGGGGCTTGAAGCGAGGGCATCCGCCGAATTCAAAGAGCTCGCCCTGCTCTCGGGGATTAGGAAGGTCGGTATCGAGCGGTCCGCCTACGACGGAGTCATAGAGGCTGAAGTCGAAAACCCACGCGCGCTGCTGAAGTTCCTTGCAGACTACGTCAAGTCAGAACCCTTCAGGATACGCTTCATCCTGAGAGCGCTGCCCATCGACGCTGTGGTGGACACGAAGATGAAGGACATCACCGCGACCGTGAAGCGCCTCTCCTCTACGATTGGCCAAGGTGAGACATTTCGGATAACGATTGAAACGAGAGATTCTCCTTACTCGACCAAAGAGCTCATAGACGCGATCGCAGATGTGATAGACAAGAAGGTCGACCTGGAGTCTCCGAAAAAGATAGTCCTCGTGCAGGTATTCGGGGAATACACGGGGATTTCGGTGCTCGCTCCGGAAGAGATTCTCAGCGTTGTAAAGCTCAAGCGTGGGTCTTGACCCTCTCATCTCCCGCCTAGGTCCGCAGCGCGGAGAGGACAGCTGCCTCCTCCACCCTCAACCATTCACTCTCGCTCAGTTCAACTGAACGCAGACGCCTTCCCTCCGCGATGCCCGACGCAACCAGCCTCATCACCTCCCCCTTCTTCCCCGCAGCGATGAGAACTCGTTTCTCCCCCCTCTTGTATCCCACTCTCGCCAGTGCTTCCGAAATTTGAGTGGAACGGGCGAGCCTCAGAAGCAGGTCCACCTCGGGCTTCCTCGCGAGCAGAGACCCATCGGCCGAGGCCTTCAGCGTCTGTGCCGTGATCAGCCTGAAGAATCTCTCGTTAGATCCGCTCCTCGCGTCGACCAGCTGGAAGAGAAGGTCTGGAAAAGACCTAAGCAGCCTCGCCTTCATATCTTCCCATTCACCCCTCGCTCCGAGCAGAAAGCACGCTACCTCTATCCCCTCCAACAGCGGAGAGTCAACCTCCGTGGGAGAACGGGATCAAGATCACACTCTCCCCCGTCTTGAGAACCCTATCCTTCGATCCCGCCACAAAGGCCTCCCCATCCTCTAACATCGCGAGGGTATTGAACCGGCTGAACCCGACCCTTCCCGGCTCAACGGCGAGAGCCCGGAGCCTTTCGATAAGGTCCCCGACCAGAATCTCCTCGAGGTCCAGCTCCAGGGCTTCCCTCCCCAGGCTTGTCGCTATGTGCCCCACACATCTTACTCTAATCATTCTTGGCGGACCACGAGGAGCTTTTCCCAATACCTTCTGCCGAAGTACGTGACCGGAGGGTCGAGGATCGAACCCTTCGCTCCCTCGAGTTTCGAGGCGCGCACCTCTTGCGATGGCTCCTCCTCTTGAAGCTCCGACAAAGGGTAGTTCACCCCGACTGCCCTGATGCCTATCACGTGCATGGTGCTCTTGTGTGGAAAGAGCCTTCCGCCTTTGGCCGCCTCTATCACCTCTTTCTTCTCGACCCTCGGGGTAAGGATAACCACGCTTCCCGGATTTGGAATAGCCGTCTCGATGATTTCTTCCTCGATGAAATCCTCCTTCAGACCCATGGCGCGAGAAGCCTCGTCCAGTCTTCGAACGAGCTCGAAGCTCTCCGCCAGACTCCTGAAGCTGGAAGAAGCGACGAAGCAGGAACCTGAAGTAAGGACCGCGACGGGAGTGCTCCTCCCATCGACAAGTTCGATCGCCTCCTTGCGTGAGACTCTGCGGTCGATTCGCGAATCTTTCAGGATCTCCGCAAGACTCTCCCTCTTCACCCCCTTCAATGATCTAGCCCATCTCTCGAGCCTTATCTCAGGAGAGGAGTAGTCGACGAGGTGGCAAAGGATGTGACGGGCACCCAACTCCCTCAGAGCTCTGAGCCGATGCATTCCGTCGAGCACCACGTGATTTTCCCTGTCGACGATAATCGGGTCACGCTGAAACCCATCAGCCCGGATCTGGTCGGAAAGCCTGGAGGAGAGGTCAGTAATCGTCTCTTCATGGGGGAGGACCGAACCGATCGGTCTAAGGTCAACCTCAACCAGCCGGCTTCCGACTCTCAAACGTCTACTGCACCACCTGCGCCTCTGGTGCTATTACCTCTTTCTCCCCGGCGGCAGCTTTCA
>Ga0134071_10000650_pt1 | contig 11727 bp, 9 predicted proteins | sample 15_taG_27_FD_94466 | JGI IMG/M metagenome (GOLD analysis project Ga0134071, IMG submission 94466) | Grasslands soil microbial communities from the Angelo Coastal Reserve, California, USA - 15_D_Rain_40cm_5_09082015 | ecosystem: Environmental > Terrestrial > Soil > Grasslands ...
AGACCGGTTGCGGGAGCAGCAGGAAGAGTTGCGCCGCACGAACGAGGCGCTGGAGGAAAAGGCGCAGCAGTTATCACGGCAGAATCGAGAAGTGGAACAGAAGAACGCCGAGATCGAACGCGCCCGAAAATCGCTGGAAGAAAAAGCGGAACAGTTGGCGGTATCGTCGAAGTACAAATCGGAATTCCTCGCCAACATGTCCCACGAATTGCGCACGCCACTCAACAGCATGTTGATCCTGTCCAAGCTTCTTATGGATAACCCGGACGGTAACCTGACTGAAAAGCAGATCGAGTATTCGGAAACGATTCACGCCGCGGGGTCCGATCTGCTTGGGTTGATCAATGAAATTCTCGATTTGTCGAAGATTGAAGCGGGCGTGATGCAGGTGGATGTGTCCCAGGTTTCCCTGCACGAAATTCAAAATTTCGTTGATCGGACATTTTCGCCGGTGGCAGCCGCGAAGCAGCTCGAGTTTCAAATTAACATCTCGCCCGAGGTACCTTCAGTTTTCAGCACGGATGAACAACGACTGCAGCAGATTCTCAAGAATCTTTTGTCCAATGCATTCAAGTTCACGGAACAAGGTAAGGTCAGCCTGCACATAGGCCGGGCAAACACAGGTTGGAACCGCAGCAATCTGACCTTGAACCGGACGGATGCTGTCCTTGCATTCGCGGTGTCGGATACGGGTATCGGCATCCCCCGGGAAAAGCAGAGCGTCATCTTTGAAGCATTCCAGCAGGCCGAAGGTGGCACGACCAGGAAATACGGCGGCACCGGACTGGGTCTTTCCATCAGCCGCGAGCTGGCGCGCCTCCTGGCCGGAGAAATTCGAGTGGTCAGTGAACCTGCAAAGGGCAGCACTTTTACTCTGTTCCTTCCGCAAACCTATCCATCGCATCTACAGAATGCGTCTTCCACTTTCACAACTCCAGCGCCAGTCGAACAGCCGCCGAGGGCGCTGTCTGAACCGGAGGATGTGGTGATTCCGGAACCCGCAATTCAAGACGATCGCCACAACATCGATCCGGATGATGAGGTCTTACTCATTGTCGAAGACGACATGCGATTTGGCCGCGTCATGCTGGATGTTGCTCGCGAAACGGGTTTCAAAGGCATTGTAGCCGCGACTGGAGAGGAAGCCATTCGGCTCGCGCAAAAATTCCAGCCGCATGCAATCACTTTGGATCTGAGTTTACCCGGACTTCATGGATGGTCGGTCCTGGACAGACTCAAACATGATCGCCGGACACGGCACATTCCGGTGCAAGTCATTTCGGCGTTCGACGAACGCGACTTCACGTTGCAGCTTGGAGCGATAGGTTACCTGCATAAACCGGTCGACGCGAACGACTTGATCAAAACCTTGAAAGGCCTTCGGGGATTTGCCCGCCAGGAGCGCCGCGGGCTTTTGGTCGTTGAAGACGATGAACGCCAGCGTAAGGCAATCGTCGATCTCATTGGAAACGGTGATTTGCACACGATTGCTGTCGGCACGGGCGATGAAGCCCTCAAGGTGCTTCGCGATACTCACGTCGATTGCGTTGTGTTGGATCTCGGTCTCCCGGATATGACCGGTTTCGAATTGATCGGTCGCCTGCGGCGGGAACTCGATCTCAAGGATTTGCGCATGGTGATCTACACCGGCCGAGAATTGTCACGCCATGAGGAGACCGAATTGCGCCGCGTTGCGGATAGCATCATTGTGAAGGCAGCCGATTCAATGGAGCGTTTGTTTGAGGAGACCGCACTTTTCCTGCATCGGCGTGCCGAAAAGTTGCCCGAACCAAAGCGCAAGCGGCTGGAAGAAATGACGGTTTCAGATCCCGCTCTCGCCGGGAAAACAGTAATGGTGATCGATGATGATGTGCGGAATGTGTTCGCCTTGACCAGCCTTTTCGAACGTTACCGTATGAACGTCTTGTATGCCGACAACGCCAGGCAGGGGCTCGAAAAGCTCACCGATCATCCGGAAGTCCAGGTTGCCCTTGTAGACATCATGATGCCGGACATGGACGGGTATGAGACGATCCGCCGGATTCGAAAGATGCCGAACTTTACAGCCCTTCCCATCCTTGCCCTTACCGCTAAGGCAATGAAAGGCGACCGGGAAAAATGCCTTGAGGCGGGAGCTAGCGATTACATTGCCAAGCCGGCAGATCCGGAGCATGTGATCTCGCTCCTTCGCATTTATCTGGCCAGAAAGGCGGCGTGAGGTTCGATGGGATCCAAGGTGCTCCGGGACGTCCCTGTAATCGTCGAGAGACCGGAGTTGGTGGAAACAGAGCTTGATCTGCTTCTGGAAGCGATGTATCGCGTGGGCGGTTACGATTTTCGGCAGTACGCCAGAACCACGGTCAAGCGCCGGCTTATCGAGCTGATGCCAGGCCAACACGTACGGAATTTATCTGAACTGCAAGGCAAAGTGCTGCGGGATGCCACAGCCCTGAATAAGGTCGTGTCGGCTCTTTCGATTCAGGTGAGCGGTCTTTTCCGGGACAGTAAATTCTATCGGGCGTTCCGCCGTAAGGTCGTCCCGATTCTTCGCACGTATCCCTCGCTTCGAATCTGGCATGCCGGTTGCGCCACCGGTGAAGAAGTCTATTCGTTGGCGATTGTATTGGCTGAAGAGGGCCTTCTCAAGAAGTGCCATATCTATGCTACAGATATTAATCTGGATGCGTTGGAAGCGGCCGCCAGTGGGCTTTATCCACAAGGGGAGGTGAAACGCTCCGATGTAAGTTACCGTGAAGCCGGCGGCACACGCTCGCTTGCCGACTATTTCCAGATAAGTTCAGGCGCGGCATCGGCCGTAGATGTCCTGAAAAACCAAATAACTTTTTTTCAGCACAACCTGGTGACGGATACATCATTCAACGACTTCCATGTCATCCTTTGCCGCAACGTTCTTATCTATTTCAACAAACCGCTCCAGGACCGTGTGCATGAACTCTTATACGACAGTCTCGTACGGCTGGGCGTCTTGGGGCTTGGTGCGAATGAAACACTACATCTTACGCCGAAGGAGGGGCGATACCGTTTATTGGATGAGACAGGTCGTCTTTATCGCCGCATCGATTGAATGACCGATCCGCCCGTTGTATTAGTGGTCGATGATCGACCCGAAAATTTGATCACCGTCGAGGCCGTCCTCCAGCCTCTCGGACTTCGAATCCAGAAAGCGCTTCGTGCCGAGGACGCTTTGCATTTTCTGCTGGACAACGATGCGGCGGTAATTTTACTGGACGTCGAGATGCCCGGCATTGACGGGTTTGAGACCGCCCGGATCATACGGGACCGTCCACGATCGCACGATACCCCTATCATCTTTATAACGGCCGGCGATCGCGGTAAGGCGGGTGTCCTTGAGGGATATGAACTGGGCGCAGTCGACTACCTCGTCAAACCCTTTCAACCCGAAGTGCTGCGATGGAAGGTTTCTGTATTCGCGGAACTTTATAAAAGCCATCACAGAGAGCGATTGTTCATCCGCGAACAGACCTTGCGAGCGGAAGCTGAAGCGAACGCTCGGCGAGCCAAGCTCTTAGGCGACGTCGGGCGAGTTCTAGCTTCGAATATCCGGCAGGGGCCTCTGTTAGATCGGCTTGTTCATTCATTCGTTCCCGGTTTCGCGGATTGTGCCGCAATTTACAGTCTTCAGTCTCGCGAGGCGGTGCAATTAGATGCGGTGGCCGGATGCGGGGAAGCAGATCCCGAACTGTCAAAGAAGATGACCGTCGCTTATAAGACGGATGATCCCTTATTTGTCGCAGCGCATGATGCATCTCCGGCCTTAATTGAAGACCTGGCGCATAGCAGCTACGCAGAACTCAGTCCAAGCCATCGCGAGTTCGTGCAGCGACACAATTTTCGATCGGCTCTTTTTATTCCAGTTCAAGGACGCGAGGGCATTAAAGCGGTACTGGCACTATACAGACTCGGTCGGCAGGCATTAGGCCTGCCTGACCGGGCTTTCGCTAACGATCTGAGCGCCCGCATCGCTTTAGGAGTTACGAACCTTGAACTTTATCAGGAGTCCGAACGAGCGAACCGCGCCAAAGATGATTTCTTAGCTGTCGTTTCCCATGAACTTCGAACACCCCTTGTCTCGATCCTGGGATGGGCGAACATCTTATTGACTCAGCAACTGTCTGCCGAAAGGACTGAAAACGCACTTCAAACGATTCAAAGAAACGCAAAAATCCAAACCAATTTAATCAATGACATTCTGGATTTCTCAAAGTTCGAGGCCGGCAAACTCTCAATGACATTCGATGCAGTCGGTGTCCCGGATATTGTGAAGGAAACGATCGATTCTTTCCGTCCTCTTGCTGACACGAAGAAGATTCAGTTGCTTACACAAATCGACGAGGAACAGGTCTTCGTGACCGGAGACCGGAACCGGCTCCATCAGCTCTTCTCAAATATTGTGTCGAACGCCATCAAATTCACTCCGGAGGGTGGAAGCGTACTCGCCACGGTGAAATCAACCGGCCAATTCGTAGAAATTCAAATAAAGGATACCGGCATCGGCATTGAGCCGGAATTTCTGCCCCGCGTTTTTGAGCCTTTCGCCCAAGCCGACAGCAGCACCACGCGGTCATACCCCGGACTTGGTTTAGGGCTCGCCATCGTCCGGCATCTGGTAGATCTTCACCATGGCAAGATTCGTGTCGAAAGCGCCGGCCGGGGGAAAGGCGCCACATTCACAATAACGTTACCTTCGGCGGCAGCCCAAACCCGCGCGTGCTGATCGGTTCTCCAATCCTTCCGCTGTTTCCCGATGAGAAAAAGCCAAATGCACGCTAGGAAATTGCTTTTTCCCACGAGGAAAAGCAAAATGCCGACGAGGAAATGGCATTTCCCGACGAGGAAAAGCTAAATCCAGACAAGGAGACTCTTTTCCCGACAATGCTACCCCACGAACGTTTCGATTTTTCAGCCATCACCAAGCGTCCAAAGTGGAAGCTGCCGCGTGGCGCACGGGTGGCGGTGTACACGATATTGAACGTCGAGGAATGGGATATCCAAAAGCCGATTGCGCGAGAATACGTCACGTCGCCTGCGGGTGTGGTGACTGTACCAAACGTTCCGAACTGGGCGTGGCATGAATACGGGATGCGCGTCGGGATCTGGCGTTTAATGGAATCACTGGCTAAACGCAAACTGCGCGCGAGTGTTGCGATTAACGGCCGCGTCTGTGAAGGTGCGGGCGAACCTGTCGCGCGCGCAATGCGGGATGCAGGTTGGGAATTCGTCGGTCACGGGTATGCGCAGGCCGCGCTGCATACGGTTCCCGATCAGCGCGCAACAATTCGGCAGACGTTCGAGGCGCTTCACAAATATACGGGCAAGCCCCCGCGAGGGTGGCTGGGTCCCGGGTTACAGGAGACGTTGGATACGCTCGATTACCTGGCGGAAGCGGGGTTCAAGTATGTCTTCGACTGGCCGATGGATGAGCAACCGGTCACGATGCGTACGGCCACCGGCCCCATCGTGGCTATCCCTTATTCCTTCGAACTGAGCGATCTCCCGATGATGGTGGTACATCACCACGAATCGTCAGCCTGGTTGACGCGAGTAAAGGATCAATTCGACCGCCTCTATGCCGAAGGCGCTAAGCAGCCCCGCGTGATGGTGATGAGCATTCATCCGTACATTACAGGCGCTCCGCATCGGATCAAATACTTCGAAGCGGCGTGCGATTACATCCGCAAGCAAAAGGGCGTGTGGTTTACGACGTCGGGGGAGATTTACGACTGGTTCCTCGGCAACTAAAAAGAGAACGAACCACAAAAGGCACAAAAAGAGAGTCCTCGCTGGGCGAAGCTGTTCAGCAATGCTGCCGAGCGGCACGACAGGCGAGCGCCTTAATTGTCGGGGTGTTGTCGATAGCATCGGCTTCGATGGACTTTGCGCGAAGTTTAAGATGTGCGAACATCGGTCGCACTTCGCCTCGAACCGTCTGATTCAGTGGGTGCAGCTGTCTTCCTGGTTCCCGCGCAGCCGGTAGCTGTCTCATGACGACCGAGCGCCGCACGTTTCCTCCGATTGCGAAAATGCGCTGGCCGGGCTCGTCGACCTTGATGACGACGTCGCAATGCGTGCGCGCACCGACGCCCATCTGGCGACGGCGCTCGGCCAGATTGCGATATGCGGGCCGGCGGGAGGTGCACACCAGATCGCCCGGTTCGATTTCCGCACTGCCGGGATCGTAGGCGACGAAGGCGGCCTGTGGCGCGCCACCGTCGCGCGCGCGAATGGCCTGATCGATGTAGACATGATGGGCGATCGCGCGCTGGAATTGTTCGCTGGAACCGAGACCGGATTCGCACATGATCCAGGACACGAATGCCGCCGACCATGGAGTCACCCACCTTGCGCCAATGCCTTCGGGCCCGTTCCAGACTCGATTTTGGCCGGCGATGATCCCGACGCCTTGCGGCGTCACAGCCCAATATCCGGCGATCGAAGAGGCGACACGCGCGGAATCTTCCGAGCTGAGCAGAGAATAGCGCTCGTCGAAGATGTCGAAATCTTCGTCGCCCGGTTCAACTTTCGAAAACCCGAAAAAGGCCCACTCCTGGACGGCGATGTCCACGATGCGCCGACGAGTTTCCCCAGCGGCCAAACTCTCACACCCGGTGCGCTGAACCGTCATCTGTCCCGGCATTCCTCGTACTCGCACGGATGGCGAAACAAGGCCCAGGGTTTCGGAATTCGGCCGCTGGAACGGCGCCTGTCGGGCTATCAGCGAGGAACCAAGAAACGTAACCAGCAAAGCCGCAACCAATGGTAGAAGACATGCCTTCATTCGCACGAATGATGCACCAGAATTTCAGACTGCACAACTTTCTCGAAAGACCCTGGCGAGGAGTATCCTGCGTAGGCGATGCAATTTACTCAAGGAGAAATCAATGTCCGCGATAGCTACCAAGAAAATCTTCGAGAACGACAAGATCTCTATCTGGGAAATGGTGCTAGAGCCGGGCGAAAGCACGGGCATACACACGCATCCACACGACTACGTCTTTTATGTAATCGAGGGTTCGACCAGCGAAATAACTGACAAGGACGGCAAATTTCTCGGCAAGCTCGAGATGATGGCCGGCGACAGTATGTTCATTCGATGTGAAGGCCAGGAGCTCGTCGCAGGCAACTTACGACTGCCGGCCACGCACAATGCCCGCAATGTCGGAACTACCCGTTACAGGGAAATCCTGGTGGAAACCAAGTGAAGCAAGACGCGTTCGGGTCTTACAGTTCGGCCGCCCGAGCTTGCCCCGCTATCTCGCCGTGTACGCCCTAGCTCAATGCGTCATCGCGTAAATGATCGAGTTCATGCCCAGGCGGTAGGCGTAACCGGTGAACAGTGCGGGATATTGGGGATGATCCATCCATTCCCAGGCATCGCCAAGATCAGAGTTGTAGGTGATGAGGACCATTAACCGTCCCGTATCGTCAGAGATTCCCAGCACGCGGGGCTTTGTGTCGGAGGGGTCTTGCCATGTTCGTGTCTGGCCGCTCGACCTGGTGTAGGACACCCCTAAACTCACATTAGGCACCTGCAACACGCGATCGATGTCGAAGAACGTGTGGAAAATTTCGTGCGTCATCGGCAGTTCCTCGATCTGCCGATCTGGAAAAACTTTCTTCATCTGGCGCTCAAACTGGGCCCACTGATGCAGTCCCCAGAAATCATCCACATGCCAGAACCCGCCTCGATGCAGGTATTCGCGCAGCCGAGCCGCCTCCTCGGCATTCAACTCCATCTGTCCGACCTCGACAGCATAGATGTACGGATATTTGAACAGGTCCGGGTCCATGATGGCGAGCGGGTGGGGATCCCGCGACAGGTCGACGTTGGTCATTCGCTGAATGCCCCACATGTATTTGTTGTCCGCGTCCCACGCGTCGGTCGTCCAGGCGCCACGGCGAAATCCGCGGAAAGCGGCCAGGCCGCCCGGTCCGCGGCCATAGATATCGGTGTATGCCAGCCTTGTGAAATAAAATTCAGACTCGTCGGATTTCGGACCGTTGCCGAATCCAGGTATCACCATCAGGACAAAGCCGAACAGCACAGCGGCGCGTCTGGCGATCATAACTGGCGAGTATACGGCACTTGCGAGGAATATTCCCCTCCTCTGCGAGGCGAATATACTTGACTGACCGAATACGAACGAGAGGGAATTTTGAAATCGGACAGAAGCCCATCTTAAATCCGAAATTCGAAATTTTGGATTGGACGGAGCGTCGTCCAATTAGAGATTTCGGATCTCGGATTTAAGATGCAGGATTTGTCCGATTTCAAAATTTCCCGACAGTCAAGTATGGGATCACATTGAGCCCCAGACTTCCATTGCCGTCTCGACACAAAGCTTCAGTTTTGCGGTCTCCTGATCGATGGTCATGATGTTGCCGTGGTAGGTGCTGGCAAATCCGCATTGCGGGCTGATGCACAGATTTTCCATAGCAATGTACTTCGTCGCTTGCTCGATCCGGCGCTTGAGGTCGTCCTTCTTCTCGAGCTCGGGAAACTTGGAGCTGACCAGTCCGAGAACGACCTTGGTGCGTTTCGGCATGAACCGGAGCGGCTCGAAGCCGCCGGCCCGTTCCGTGTCGTATTCCAGAAAGAACGCATTCACATCCAGACCCGAGAACACGGTCTCGGCGACGAAATCGTAGCCGCCGCTCGCCAGAAATGTGCTCTTGAAGTTGCCTCGACAGGTGTGGGTACACACGGTCATATCATCGGGCACATCCCGGATGGCGGCGTTGACGGCTTTGACATACATGGCGACGTTTAGCTTCGGATCGTCTCCAAGCTTACGGAAATGATCCTGAACGGTAGGATCACCCATCATTGCAATCGTCGTGTCGTCAATCTGAAGATACCGGCATCCCGCCGCGTACAGGTCGCGAATCTCCTGCCGATACGCCTCGGTGAGATCCGCCCAAAATTCATCCAGATCCGGATAGATCTTCTTCAGCGACGTCCGCTCGGCGCGCCCGTGCAGCATCGCGGGCGACGGCATGGTGAACTTCGGCATGACCTTGGCGAGGGACTTCAGAAATTTGAAGTGATCGAGCATGCTGGGGCGAGTGCGCCGGATTTTGCCGGCGATGATCATCGTAGGCGGCTGTTCATCGACATTCTTGAAGCGAGCATCTTTGTATGTATCGCCATGGGGCGTCAGTTCGACGCCGTCGAAACCGTGCAGGAAGTCGACGTGCCACCAGTCGCGCCGGAATTCGCCATCGGTGACGGCGCGAAGGCCGATCGATTCCTGTAAAGCCACGGTTCCACGAATGCACTCGTCCTCAACCTTTCGCAACGCCGCCCGATCGATTTCGCCGTTTTTTGCTTTGGTGCGCGCAGCATGAAGTTCTGCGGGACGTAACAAGCTTCCGACATGATCAGCGTGGAATGGAGGTATGATTTCCTTTGGCATATTTCTTTCTCCTTCTCTTGAGCGCTCGCCCAGATCTGCTATTTTTCTGATTTGCCCAGCTATTACGGCTCCAGTATTTATGACTTTGAGAAATTTTGCACCCGCTTCCGGCGGAAAATAACGGTTGGCTGACAGAATGACCTTTCAATTCATCCTATTTACGGCATCGATTGCGGCGGGCGTCATCGCTGCGATCAGTGGCTTTGGAATCGGCAGCGTCCTTACGCCAGTCGTTTCAACTCAGATTGATACGAAGCTTGCAGTGGCGATTGTTTCGATTCCACACCTCATCGGTACATTTTTTCGATTTGTGCGGCTGAAACGCTTCGTGAATCGGCCTGTGGCACTGACCTTCGGAATAGCGAGTGCTATCGGCGGGTTACTTGGAGCCGTATTGAATGCATATGCGTCAGCCGCGAGTCTCGCCTATGTATTCGGAGCACTCCTGGTTTTTGCGGGGCTTTCCGGAATAACCGGTTTAGCCGAACGAATGGAATTGAAAGGTCCGTGGAGGTCGATCGGCGGGTTTATGTCAGCCGCTTTTGGAGGTCTCGTGGGAAATCAAGGCGGTATCCGTTCCGCCGCAATGCTCGGCTTTGATTTATCCAAGCAGTCTTTTGTTGCGACTGCGACCGCAATCGCGCTTGTGGTCGATGGCGCTCGCATCCCGGTATATTTCGCCACCCAGCACGACGGCATTTTTCGATCGTGGACAATTGTTCTGATCGCGACTGCCGGCGTCCTGGCGGGAACGTTCGCAGGAACACGTCTCCTCGATCGAATCGCAGAACGTGTGTTCAAACGTGTAGTTTCGTTGCTCGTCCTTGGGCTGGGGATCTTTATGTTAATCCGCGCCGGCAGCTAGCGGCGAATCAGCGTACACGCAGATGGTCGACCACCGACGTCACTCCTTCGGTTTCTTTCGCGAGCTGCACGGCACGCCGCCGTTCAGCTTCTGAGCCGACCACGCCGGTTAGCGTGACGATCGAGCCGTCTGTGTCGACCTCGATGTTGCGCGCCTTCACCTGATCGTCCAGAACCATTTTCGACTTGATCTTAGCCGTAATGCCGGCTTGCGCAAGTGTCTCCTTTGTTTCATTGACCGCGTTCGCCGTGGCCTCGCCAACCTTCGCTCCCGCGTCGCGGGCCTTGCTCGTATCGACCGGGCCCGAGGCCTTCACCGATGAGCCGGGTAGGAATTCCCAACCGTTAGTCCGACGACCAAGGAAAAATGCACCCACAGCGACCAGAATGATGACCACCAGCGCGAGTTTCAGCAAACCTTTGAGCATAGATACCTCCCCACAGATTTAAAGGTGCAGTTTCCATGCCGTCGAACTGCCAACTGTAGGCGCGCTCTATAAGCGCGCGATTTTGTCGAATCAACGAAACACGCGCGGTCACAGACCGCGCCTACAGGGCGCGACTGTCGTGGTAGTCCGATGTTATATAATCCGCCGCATGAGACCAGGAAGATGTTTATCAGTGACTCTTGCCCTGAGCGCCGGTTTCGCGTTCGGTCTTTCGACGGCAGTGGCTCAGAGCAATCCCACGTTTGTTCCGCTGTCGGGGGGCTCCAAGGCTCTGCTGTACCGGCCGGACAGTAATCCCTCGCCACGAGTGGGTGTGCTGACTGTGCATCGAACCGGCGACAAGTTCAGGGCGCCCGAATGTACGGAACTGTCAAAGCGCGGTTTCGCTGTCCTGTGTCTGAATACCCGCTTCGAGAACAATGAGGCGCTGGTGGACTTCGAAAAGATTCCTCTGGATGTAAAGCAGGGCGTGGAATATCTGAAGAAACAAGGCGTGGCCAGAGTTCTCCTGCTTGGGCACAGCGGAGGCGGCGCCACGACAACCTTTTATCAGGCCGTGGCGGAAGCGGGTCCTGCGTATTGTCAGGGACCGAACAAGCTGACGCCGTGCGACAACTCCCTTACCGGGTTACCGCGCGCTGACGGAATTCTGTTGCTGGACGCCCATCCTTCGAACGCCTCGAACGCGCTGAGGGCAATGAATCCCGCAATATTCAACGAGCAGCGGCCGGATCTGGTTAACCCTGGGCTCGATCCTTTCAATCCGGCTAACGGCTACAACCCCGGAGGGCAGTCGCGCTATTCTGCGGAGTTTCTGAAGCGTTACAGCGAGGCCCAGGCCAAACGAATGAACGAGTGGATCGACCGGGCCTTATACATCCGCAAACTCATGAAAGAGGGAACCTGGATCTATCCCGATAATGATGCCCTGATCATTCCGCGTGGAAACGACCGGTCGG
>Ga0134071_10000653_pt1 | contig 11726 bp, 12 predicted proteins | sample 15_taG_27_FD_94466 | JGI IMG/M metagenome (GOLD analysis project Ga0134071, IMG submission 94466) | Grasslands soil microbial communities from the Angelo Coastal Reserve, California, USA - 15_D_Rain_40cm_5_09082015 | ecosystem: Environmental > Terrestrial > Soil > Grasslands ...
CCGTAGTATTGCTCGGGGCTGGAAGTGAAACCGGGCAGAGCAAAGTCGGTGAATTCGTGCCTCGAGTGCATCGCCTTCAGTTTTCCTCCTGGAGTTTGCTTTTCCAAAATTGTGGTGGTGTACAAAGGCCCATCGAGGAACGATTGGATGAAGTGCAAGTATCCCTCGGCGTAACGCACCGTAATGTCATACGTCCCGCCAAGAGCACCTTCCATGCGGGCCGAGCCCTCATCGGTATTGACGTCTTCGAACTGCAGCGCGAGTTTGGCAGGTTTGACTTCAGCCTTCGCTTGATCTCCGCTCCATGTCCCCACGACGATAAGCGGGAATGTGCACTTGATGGTCTTGGCTGTCGCCAGCTTTCCTTTGGCGGTGTCTTGCGACCTGGCTGGAACCGCGAATAGTGTCGCGGCAATCGACAGGCTCGCGAGGATTCTGTTAACGGACATAACCACTCCTTCTATGGCGCGTCAGTGGGCGGAGAAAGCAGCAGCACGCGCCCCTTCAGACCTGACGACACGAGGACGGCGTTTTTGGCGCTCACAATAATACCTTCAACATCCGGCAACTGCTCGATCAGTGCCATGCCTTGTTCCGCTCCCAGCACAAATACTCCGGTCGAGAGCCCGTCGGCAACGGTTGCGCTGCCGGTCATGATCGTCACACTGCGGCAACCCTGGGTTGGTTCGCCCGTAGCCGGATCTAGAATGTGATGGTAACGGCGTCCATCCTTTATGAAAGACCGCGCGTAATCGCCCGAAGTGCTGAACGTGCTGTCTGAGACATCCACGGTCGCAAAGATCTTATTCGCCGGCCCTCGCGGATCCTGGATCCCGAGCTTCCACGGGTGATCGCCCTCTCGCCCACCGGCATACATATCGCCGCCGAACTGGATCAGGAAATCGCGAAATCCACGATCGTGCAGGATGGCGCGCGCGCGATCGACTGCATAGCCTTTCCCGATACCACCGACGTTGACGACCATCCCCTGGTGTCGAAGAAACGCCGTCCCGTTTCTCTCGTCCAGTTCGAGGTCGCGATAGTTGATGAGCGACCGGCGGCGTACGACTTCCCGAGGATCGGGAATCGTGCCGTCCTGGTTCTGATAATCGAATTTCCAAAGGTCCGACATGACGCCGAAAGTCACATCGAACTTTCCATGCGTCCAATCACTGATCTGCCGTGCCGTTTCGAGAACGTCGCGGAGTTCGGTACCCACTCGAACCGGGTGTTTGCCGGCAGCCGAATTCAGCCGTTGAATGTCGCTGTCTTCTTGCCAATTGCTCAATAGTTCTTCGAGCCGGTCGAATTCCCGGAAGATCGCTTCAAAAGCCGCAACTACGCCGGGCTCATCGTCGGTCCAAGCCGTCAACTGAAGCTCCGTCCCCATCGAAGGCCTGGTCCTTTCGACAAGGTGTGCGCCCCCGGATGCGGGCGACCTGCTGCAAGCGGCAAAAATAAGGCTTGCCGCAATTAGGGATGTGAGTTTTTGCGAGAGATCGGCCATCGGCGAGCGAGCATATCACGGCATCTACAGTTTGATTGTCCTCAAACGCTGAAGGTGATGTTCTAGCTGTAAGGGAGGGGAATAGGCACAAAAAGGCACAAAAGATACAAAAAATATTTGGTGAATTTTGTGCGTTTTTGTGGCTATTTCCCTCTGGTTTCGGCTTCCATCGTGGCCAACAGGTTCTCGACTTCCCGAATGTGACCCTGGGTGGGGTATTTGGTCACGTACTCTTGCAAGGCTGCCTTGGCTTTGTCCAACTCGTTACAGCAACGATAGATCTGTCCACGGAGCACGGTCGCATCGGCTAAGGCGTTGCTTTTCGGAAAGCGATCCTTGAGAACATCGAGTTGGATGATGGCTTCAACGAACCTTTCCTGACTGGCAAGGCACAGCGCGACATTGTACTGGCTCAAGTCCGTCTTTCCCTCGCGGTTTTCCGGATCGATCTCGATGACCTTTTCAAACTCGGGCCGGGCCTTCGCGTAATTATTCTGGTCCAGAAGTCTTTCCGCCAAAGCATATCGGGCGCTTACGGAATTCGGTTGCTGGCGAGCGGCCTTTCTCAAGTTTGCCAGCGAATCGGGGCTGTCAACAAATGACCGGACCTTCTCCATGAACTGCGAGGGACCCAGAAAACGGTCGACGCGATCGACTTCCTCACCGCTGCCGTCCAGCACCAGAACTGTGGGGTAAGTCAAAATTGCAAATGCTCGCTGCAGACGCTCGCCATCCTCTTCGGTCTCGGTATTCAACTTCACCCAGACATATTTGTCTGCCATCGTTTGGATGACCTTGGAATCACCAAAAGTTTTCCGGTCCATGTCCTTACAAAGCGCGCACCAGTCGGTGAACATGTCCGCAATAATCAGCTTCTTTTCCGCTTGAGCTCTCGCGATGGCTTTGTCGTAGTCTCTCTCCCATTGGATGGAAGATGGGCCGGCAACAATCCCGGTGCCGACGGCGCCAAGCACGACCGCCAACAGTAAAAACCCCGCCAGCACCAAAGAGTTGAGACTGAGAAACCTTTGACCAGACATCAATTAAACGCCTCCGGAACATGGAACCTGAAGACAGCATTCAGCGTCTTATCGGAAACCATAACATCTTTGCTCTTGGGATCGACGGCAATTCCGCGGGCGTCTTTTAAAAGCAGGTTTGGCCCGCCGATCGTGAAACGGGGCGGTGTGTTTCCTTCATCAAAGATGCTCCATACGCCGACGTAATCGTCCAGTTGATAGCGGCCGGAGATGTCTCCTTCCAAACCCCCGGTGTTCCCGGGACGAACGACCGCGAAAATAATTCCCTTCTCGGGATACGTCGTCATTAACCACGCATCCTGTGCAGATTCGCCGGTAATGACTCGGAGAGGTTTCGCGTTGCCGTTAGCTTTTCTGTCGAAGATCCGGATGGCCGGCACACGGCGCCGCCCACCGCCTTCTGCAGCGGGTCCGCCGAATCCGCCTTCTCTGGCTTCGCCGCTGGCGCTTGCGGTGATCAAAAGATCGTGCACAGGATCTATCGTGACGCGTCCCGCGCCCAAACCGGTATCAGGTCCTTCGACGACGCGGATCGGGGCTATGTCTCCGTCCGCTTCGCGAGGAAAGACCAGGACTTGATTGCCCTGAGGCACGAAAATTTCGCCGTGCACTCCATCGACCGCGACCGCTTGAGGGTTTTTGAGCCGCGTGTGAGGACCAAAAATCTTCCGCACGGGCGCCACGTTACCATTGGCATCGCCACGGAATGTCAGGATGGCAAAGGCGTAGAACGACGGCACGAGGATCTCGTCGTGCACGTTGTCATAGGCCATGTCGTGAATCGTTCGGCTGAACAGAGTGTTCTGACCAGCAATTGCTCTCGTCGGCTTTGCACCACCATTCGCCAACCTGGCGAATGCCGCAATCTGCGGGTGGGCCACTCAGTTTGAGACGAGAATCTCATCTCGCTTCGAGTCGTACGCCATCGTGTGCGGGTTCCCGAGCATCGGCGCCGGTTCCTCCGGCCGGCCGCTGCGAATCACTCGCTTGGGAGTGGGATCGCCCGCTGCATCTACTGGATAGACGGTCGCGGAGTGGCTCCCGAAATTCGCGACCCACAGCTCATTGTTCATCAGGTCAAGAGCGACCCCTGTCGGGTTCTTGATCATGCTCTTGGGCCCTTTCAGCACGCGAACGGGAGCAACGTCGCCGTTGTCGGTCGTACGGTAAACGGTGACGGTGTGGGCGGTATCGTTGGCGACGAATAACTCTCCACGATCCGGATGGACAGCAATAGAGGTGGGCCAATCCAGTCCCGTTTTAGGACCCTGAATGACACGAAGGGGCGCCACATCGCCGCTGGCGTCTTTGCGATAGACGGTGATCGACGGAGGTTCGAATCTGCCGGACCCCGGAATATTGTTGTTGCGGCCGATCGGCCAAAGGGCATGCCCGAATCGCGGAGGTCCGCCAGCCTGCCGTTCGTTGACCGTTCCCCAGTTGGTGACGTAGATCAAGCCGGTTTTGGGATCGACCGCGACGCCATGTGGATCGGCCATCCGCGTTTTTGGTCCCTGCAGCAGCCGCACCGGACCCTCCAGGTCCTTGGCGTTTTTCTTAAAAGTCACGACCGCGTGGTCATCCTGGACGGTCAGTAACAAGTTCTGATTTTCTTCGTCTGCGGCAATGCCAAAGGTCGCCATCGGAGTGTGGAGTTTTCGGGTGGGCTTCACATTGCCTTTAGCGTTGCGGTCCCACACCGTCATCCAGTTCAGCGTGTCGTTGTTAATGACGTAAACCTCGCCAGTCGGCGGATCCACATAGACCCCACAGGCGAATTCCAGATAAGTGTTCTCGCCTTGGATAATGCGTTTCGGCTCGCTCAGCGCCGCCCGCGGAGGCGTATTCTCCAGCCGGTCGTAAACGAGAACGCTGAAATTGTTCTCTTCCGCAAAGATCACTTCGTTGCGCGTGGGATCTACGACGAGGCTCGCGAATGCATTGCGTGGATCTCTGACGGTGCTGATCGGTTTTCTTTTCGCCACCTCCGCCCGTACAGCTTCGGTCGGCCGGGCAGAAGTAGCGCTCGCTGCTCCAGTCGATCCGGACTGCTGTGGCAGGAGGGCAGCGATGAGCTGCCTATCCGCAACGGTAGGTTCCGGAACGCACAGCTCCCCACTTTGTTCAGCCAGCGGTTCTACGGAAACGAGCCGCTCACTACCGATAACTGTCGTTTGGCGGCCAGATCCGTTCTGAATCAGGCCGGCACTGCGAGAAATAACGGCGTGTGTAGTTGTCGCGAGGATAGCGGTCAGAACAAGAAACCGAATTACCCGCGAGGTACGCCATGCCCGAACCACATGGGCCATTGTCCGCCTCCTTTTTTGATAAGCTTCCTGTATCTAGGCGCGAAATATATCACGCGCGGTTGTGCCCGGCAAACAAAGGGCTTGGCTTGTATTCGTTCGAAGTTTAATATTGCGCGCACCGGTCCTATGTTGATCAAGATTGTTGCAGCCGCAGTGCTGTTGGTTTTTACGGTTATCGGATTCACTTACGCCTCGCTGTTGCGGGACATGGATCAGGCTGCGAAAGAATACAGCCAAGGGGACCCGGAAGCGGCCCTCGCGCGATACGGAAAAATCGAGCAGCGTCTGGGTTCCCTCGGCGCTTCACGGCTGATCCCCGTGAAAGACCGCAAGAATCTGATATTGAATCAAGCTCGACTTCTGTATGCCCTCGGGCGATATGACGATGCCCTGGAGCGCATCAACCGCGAGTCTGAAACCAGCGGTGGTTCCAACAACGATGGCAGATTTCTGGTCTTGAAAGGCGAAATCGCCTTTCGTAAGGCGATGAAAAACTACCGCGAATCGCCGCAAAAGGATTCACGGTTACTGGAAGAGGCTCTTCACGCGGCGGAAGACAGCCTGCGCGATTCCCTGCGACTCAATCCGAATGACTGGGACGCCAAGTATGATTTCGAGTACGTTAATTTCGTTCGGAACCTCATGAATCATGATCAGCAGGGAAAGATTAAAATCCTGATGGAGAACGTTCGCGTCGAACAACAGCGGCCGCCGGCGCTTCCGGCCGATTTATCGCCCTAGCCGATTTCGCCTTCATGGAATTCGCAAGACAAGAATATCTCTGGCTGTTGCTCGCGATCCCGTTTGTGGTCCTGCTCTGGGGAATAGGGTTGTGGCACCAGCGCCGGATGCGGTCACGTTTCGGAAACATCAGCAATCTCGAGTCGATCTCGAGAATTTCGTGGTCGGGCAAACAATGGTTCCGAGGATTCCTTTTTGTTGCATCTCTTGCCTTGATGGCGTTGGGTCTCGCTTACCCCAGAGCTATAGTCCGCGAGCTTCACGCGGTACCTACACCCACGGATCTGGTGTTCCTGCTGGATACATCTCCTTCGATGTATGCGCGCGATATGGACCCCAGCCGGCTAGGCCGTGCTGAAAGGATCATTCAACGGTTCATTTATCTGAAACAGCCCCAGGATCGCTACGGCCTCATTGTGTTCAATTGGACGAGCGTGGTGTTGTCCTACCTGACCAGCGATCCGCAAAACATCCTTCTTTACTTCGATTACCTCAACCAGGAGGAAACACCGCAACCCGGTACCCATGTAGGCTCGGTGCTGACAAACGCGATGCGACTCGTCGCTACTGAACGCCAGGTTGACCCGCAAGCCGCCCAGAAGCGCCGCGCTGTGTTCCTTCTTCTCTCCGACGGTGACGATAAGGCGAACGAAATCGAAAAGCCCCTGGCGGAAGTCATTAAAGCCGGAATCAAAATTTATGCCATTGGCCTCGGCAGTGCGACCGGATCGTACGTTCCGCTGGAAATGGCGGGCGGCTTGAACGGACAAGTGGTGAAATACCTCGAGCGCGACGGAGGAACACGGCTCGTCAGCCGCGCTGAAATGAAGACGATGCGAGACATCTCGGAGAGAAGCGGAGGGCGATTTTTCCGGGGTGAAAATGACAAACAGGTCGATGAGGCAATGGAGGAGATTCTGTTCAAGGCACGGCCGGTTTCGGGATTTCAATCGAACCCGGTCCGCAAAGACCTGTATATGTATTTCCTGACGGCGGCATTCGCATGTCTGCTGGCGGGAGTGTTTTTATAAATATGAAGGCACAAACCAGGACGAAGGAGGAGGCGCGGGAGATCATTGCCCGGATCGAAGACCAGATCCACAAAGTAATTATCGGCCAGGATGATCTGATACGGCGAATCCTGATTGCGCTGTTCGGGCGCATCCCCTACTCGTTCAAAAAAGGCGAGGAGGAGAAAGCAGGCTCGGGACACATTCTGTTGGAGGGCGTGCCTGGGCTGGCAAAAACGCTGCTCGTCTCGGCCATCGCCAACACGATAAATGCGAAGTTCCAACGGATTCAGTTCACTCCCGATATGCTCCCTGCCGACATCCTCGGAACTAAAATTTTCGATAGCAAGACCGGCGAGTTCCGGACGGAAAAAGGTCCCATCTTCGCGAATATCATTTTGGCCGATGAAATCAACCGCGCTCCCCAAAAGACTCAGAGCGCGTTGCTCGAGGCGATGCAAGAGCGGCAGGTAACCATCGGAGAAACCACATACGGTTTGGAAGACCCGTTCTGGGTGCTTGCCACTCAGAACCCGGTCGAACAGGAAGGCGTGTTTTCATTACCTGAAGCCCAGCTCGACCGTTTTTGCATGATGGTCCGCGTGCATTATCCGTCGCCGGAGAGCGAATACCAGATGCTTTCTTCAAGTCTGGAGAAAACGCGGGTCGAGTCCGTGGCCGACCCGCAGGTGGTGCTTTGGATCCGCCAACTGGTAGGCGATGTATATGTCGATGAGAAGATCCGCCGTTACATCGTGGCTATCGGCCAAAGCACTCGCAACACGCGTCCGGACGCGCTGCCCATCGTGAAAGAAATGGTGATGCACGGAGCATCTCCGCGTTCTTACAATCATCTGCTGGCGATGAGCCGTGCAGTGGCGTTCTTTCGTGGGCGGGATTTTGTTTTGCCTTCGGATGTGAAGTACATCGCGACCGATGTATTGCATCACCGAATCGTTCGCACCATTCGGGCCGAAGTCGAAAATGTCCCTTCCGATGACATTGTCGCCGAAGTTCTGCGGCATACGCCGATTCCTTAAAAGGGTACGATGGCACTGGCGCCCGAACTAACCGAAGAGCTTCGATACCTGGAAATCAACGTGGGCCGGCGCATTCGCAGCCTGCGCCTGGGTCAGAGCCGAAGTCGGTTGAAAGGTTCCGGCTTTGAGTTCGAGTCGCACCGCAAGTACGAAGTTGGGGAGGATTTCCGGCGCATCGATTGGAACGTTTCTGCGCGCATGCAGGACATTTATCTCAAGCGCCATTTCGAGGAACGCGAAGTGTCGGTCTTTCTGGTGGTCGATGTTTCTCGTTCCATGCGCTTCTCGACAGCAAAACATTCCAAAAACTTGCGCGTCACACAGGTTGGCGCCACTCTCGGGTTTTCTGCCCTCAGCGATAGCTGCAAGTTCGGGATCCTGGCTTTCAGCGACACCATTGAAGCTTACGCGCCGCCTCGCAAAGGCCGCGCCCAAGTCTGGCGCACGATCGAGCAGCTCTACAACCTGAAACCCGCTCAGTCCGGAACCAACTGGGAACTGGCCCTGCGTTTCCTGCGCAGCCGGCTTCGCGGTATGTCTATCGTTTTTTTGCTTTCCGATTTCATCATGGACCCGAACACGAACCAACTGGCCGAACTGCCCGACCTGAAGGTGCTCGCGCAAAAACACGATGTGGTTCCTATCGTTTTCATGGATCAGCTCGAGAGTAACCTGCCCTCCGGAAGAGGACTCCTCCGCTTCCGGTCGGCCGAAGGCCGCGGAGAAATGTTGTTCAGCCTTTCGTCATCTCAGCGAAATACGTTTAAGGCATTGGTGGAAAGACGCAAAGCAGAACTCCGTGATCTATTCTATTCGCTCGGTATGGACTGTCTGTTTCTGGACGTGGGCGAAGCCTTTATGGATCCGCTCATGATGCTCTTCGCGCGGCGGAAAAAAATATGACGTTCTCGAAAATGGGAATAGCCACAAAAATGCACAAAAATCACAAAATATTTTTGAGCTTTTTGTGCTTCTTTGTGGCCAATGCTCTCCCCTGTTGTGGGCCCAGAAACCAGCTCAGGAGCTGGTCCTGCCTTCTTCAAACATGACGGTCACGACACGCCTGGACCGCACGGCCGTGTGGCCCGGCGACCAATTCCATTACCTGATCATCGTGGAGTACCCGGCTGATTACGAATTCGTGCTCGATAACCTGACCAAAGAAACCGTGAACATGGAACCGTTCCAGGTGATCGACGTCGGCAAGAATCTCGTCATCCAGAAGAACGCCGCGCGACGGCTGTTTGTCGACCTGACACTCGCTAATTTCGCAACCGGCCAGACGAGCATGCAGATTCCGCAGTTCACTCTGTACTATTTCCGAAAATCCGATAAAAGCGTCACCGCAGATCAGGCTGCCGCGGAAAGCCTTTCGGTTCCCGGCCCGGTGATCGGGATCCGAAGCACGTTGCCCGCAGAGCCTGAAGACATCCGTGACGGTGTGACGTTGAACTCGTGGAATCATAGTCGCTGGATATTCGCGGCATTCGCGTGGCTTTGCGGGGCAATGCTCGTGGCTGGCCTCGGACGGGAAACGGTGCTGTTCGTCCGGAGAATGAAAGCTCGCAAAGGTCCGGACCGGCGGAAAGCGATGGAAGAAGTACGAATGCGATGGGTCAGCCGCATCCCCTCGGAATTCACCGATGCGAAGACGTGCCAGAGCTTCTACGACCATTCCTCAGAAAGCCTGAAAGAGTACATGGGTTATTACCTGGAGACGGCCACGATGGGCCTCACTGCCGATGAGATGCGTGACGAGATGCAGCGGCGCGGAGTCAAGCCGGATCTCACTCAAAGAGTTGCGAGGGTCCTGGAAGTCTGCGAAAGATTACGCTACGCGCGAGATGGCATGCCGGCCGACACCGAAGCCGCCCGGAGCATCGCTGAGGATATGAAAGAAATTTTGAAATCCCAGGGTAGCGTGTAATGACGTTCCAGCATCCCGAATGGATTTACATCGCGGTTCCGCTACTACTGATGGCCGTGTCTGTGCGTTTCTGGCGACGGCACTATTGGGGCCACCCTCTCGTCAACCAGTTCCGCGCGGAGATCGGCAGGCCCAATCCGATTCTGCGCTTGCCCATGATCCTTGAAGGTGCTGCAGTTGTTTTCCTCTTAATCGGATTGCTCGGCCCGGTTTATCCCTTCGTCTTGAATCGTATCGAACGCGGTGGATTGCAGATCATGATTGTGCTGGACCTCTCTCAAAGCATGGAGAAGCCGCTGGGAAAGAGCACGCGAATGGACGCCGTCAAGGCGAGTACAACGGAGTTCATCAAGCGGCGTCCGGGTGATGCGATCGGCCTGACAGTATTTTCGAATAATTCGTATCTCGTCTCGCCGGCAACCTTTGATCATGACAGTCTGCTCTCGTACCTCAAGCTCGTAAATGTGCAAACCCTGGTGAACGAGGGATACACCGCCATCGGCGAAGGTCTCGCCACTGCCCAATCCTTCTTCGCATTCAGCCGGGAACGCGGTCAGCGGGCCAAAGGCCAGGTCATTGTCCTCTTCAGCGATGGGGAAAACAATTACGGCCGCGACCCGATGGAGGAAATCGAAAGAGCGCGACAGGAAGGAACGCGGATTTACTTCATAGGCGTCGCGCTTGAACCCGGATCTTCCCAGCAGATCGCCGACGCAATCCCTCTGACAGGCGGAAAATTCTTTGATGCCCGCAATCCCGGCCATCTCAAGGAAGCGCTCGACGAGATCAACACCATCGAGAAAGGCCGCTTTTACACCCTGCAGCTCACCCGTCAACAACCTGCTTACTTTGTCTTCGTCCTGCTGTCCTTTGGCGCTCTCACGCTACGGATGGTCCTGAACGGCATCCCACATTTCGTGGAACTCAGCTAATGGCAGTCACTACATCGGCGTCGATCAACGTTATAAGTTTTACTGGTGGAAGATCGTTGCAGCCGTGTCGCCGCTGTTGGTCCAGAGACGCTGGTATGTGCGTAAATACTCGCCCGGCCTGCGCAGCGGATGGCTCAGGAATGTGATCGACAGCATGGGATTCGGTCCTCCTCCTTAACGACTCCGCGGCCGCACCGGCACATGGGTCTCGCATCTTACCAGTTAATTCTGTGAGTGGTGACGCGTTTTGGTAATCGAGACCAACATTCCCCTCCTCGCAGAGGAACGGTGGATGCGGCATCAATCAGAAGTCGCGAAGCCACCGAGCCGCCGCAGACGGGATGCTCAGACCGGGAGAATTTTCAGGCCTGAGCATTTCGCCGGTCTGACCACCCCGTCTGCGCCTTCGCTACGCTCGGCGCAGCCACCCCTCCTCTGTGAGGAGGGGAATGATCCTCGCAAACCAACTCCATTTCAAACTATCGTTTGGTATTAGCTTTTCTCGTCTTCCCAAGGCTTTCCAGGCCGCCCGGCGATCTGTTCCAGGCTGGCTGGTTTTGGCCGCCAGGGCTGCCCGAAGTGCTTGTCGACTTCGTCGCGATAGCTCATCTGCGGGCCGGGATAGCCGGCCAATTGCCAGCCGATGAGGCCGGCGTTGCCGCCGTGCATGGGATCGCAGAACATCCCTTCAATGGTGTGCTGGCGCAGGAGCTGGAAGAAATGCGACTTCTCAATTGAACGGAGCTTGGCGTCCTGATCGGCCGGCGAGAGGCTGGCGAAATTGCCCAGGATCTTGAGACCTTCGCGGTAGGTCTCACTGGGACTTGCTTTATCCTGGTAGCCGTGCTCCGGATAGGACTCGACCCAAGGTCCCTTGGTGTAGCGGTACTTGTCGCGGCCGTACGGGCCGGCGAGCTGGCGGTCGATGTAAATGACGACGTTGGCCTCAGTCGCTCCGGGCCCGCTCGCGTCGCTCGGGAAAATACGGGCGCAGGCGGCCGTGATCACCTTGGCTTCCTCGGCGGTGAAAAAGCGCAGCGGCACCTTCACCGTGCCGTTTTGAGCCTGCAGACGAATCGGTTCGCCCGCCAGAGTGTACAGCAACGTGCCGCCGATAGCGGCTGCGGGAAGGGTCAGAAATTCTCGGCGTTTCATATCAGCTTCTCCGGATGCTTGAAGTATCGGTCGGTCATCGCTTCCGTCGCCCAGTACGTCAGCGC
>Ga0134071_10000655_pt1 | contig 11720 bp, 9 predicted proteins | sample 15_taG_27_FD_94466 | JGI IMG/M metagenome (GOLD analysis project Ga0134071, IMG submission 94466) | Grasslands soil microbial communities from the Angelo Coastal Reserve, California, USA - 15_D_Rain_40cm_5_09082015 | ecosystem: Environmental > Terrestrial > Soil > Grasslands ...
ACATGCACTGCATGTAGCCGACGTCGTAGCGGCGCTGCACCGAGTGCACGTTGGTGTCCGCGTACCCCCCGCCGACCGCGCTGCCGCCGAGCAGTCCCACGCCCGCGCCGGCGGCGGCGCCGATCGCCGGATTGCCGGCGGCCGCGCCGAGGGCCGCGCCAGCGGCCGCGCCGATCGCGGTCCCGACCGCGGCGCCGGTCACCAAGCTGTCGGTCGCCGCCTTTTTGGTGGTGATGCCGGCCGACTGGAGCGCCCACTGGCGGCAGGCGGCGTCGTCAGCCTGGAACTGCTCGAAGGGCTTCCCGGTGCCGGGCAGGACCATCACGCTGGGGCCCGTTGGAATGGTCGCGCAAGCGCCGAGCAGCACCGCCAGCGGCGCCGCGAGGAGGAGCGACTTCATTGCGTCCTCGCGGGGACCTTGACCCAGGGCTCCGTGCAGGTCGGCACGTTCGGGTAGTAGGCACCGGAGGGCTGGCAGTAATACCAGAACTGCTGCGACCCGGGAGCCGAGCCCGCGGGAGGCGCCGGCGCGACTGTCGCCTGCTGCTCGACGTAGACCGGCGGCTGCTGGACGACTACCGTCGGGGGCGGCGCGTATACGTAGTACGGAGGCGGCGGGTAGTACCAGTAGGGATAGCCCCAGAACGGGCCGACGCCGAAGCCGACAAAAACCCGGGGACCGCCGTGCCAATGGTGGCCGCGCCAAGCGTAACTTGGGACCGCAGTGAGCAGAAGCAGGGCGACCACGAGGGGGGTAGCCAACCACCACTTCTTCATTGTCAACCCTCCATTGCCCGTCGGACGGACAACCCGTCCTTGTTATTCATGTCCATAATACTCTTGTGCTCGCCCGGCGCGTCGCGCTGCTGACACTCGCAGGCGTCGGCCTGGCCTTCGCGGCCTCGAGCGCCGGTCGCCTGTCAGTCGACCTGATCACCCTGCCCCCGGGCTTCGCGCTCGAGGTCTTCGCCGATGACGTTCCCGGGGCGCGGTCGATGACCCTCTCCCCCGCGGGCACGCTCTTCGTCGGCACGCGCGACAAGGGCGTCGTCTACGCGATTCCGGGCGCCGGCAGATCGACGCACGCGGCCAAAGCGCGGACCCTGGCGCGCGGGCTCAACAGCCCCAACGGCGTCGCCGTCCGCAACGGCGCGCTCTACGTCGCGGAGATCTCCAGGATCTTGCGGTTCGACGAGATCGAGCCGCGGCTCGACCGCCCTCCCGCGCCGGTCGTGGTCACCGACCGCTACCCCCGTGACCGCCACCACGGCTGGAAGTTCATCGCGTTCGGTCCCGACGGCTGGCTCTACGTGCCGGTGGGCGCGCCGTGCAACGTCTGCATGCCGCCGGGGCCGCTGCACGAGACGATCACGCGCATGAAGCCGGACGGCAGTGCGATCGAGGTCTTCGCGCGCGGCGTGCGCAACAGCGTCGGCTTCGACTGGCGGCCCGGCTCCCACGATCTATGGTTCACCGACAACGGCCGCGACTGGATGGGCGACGACCGGCCGCCCGACGAGCTGAACCACGCGCCGAAGCCCGGGCTGCACTTCGGCTTTCCGCACTGCCATGGCCGCGCGCTCGCCGATCCCCAGTTCGGACGCGACAAGTCCTGCGCCGACTTCACGCCCCCGGCCGCGGAGCTGGGGCCCCACGTCGCCGCGCTCGGCATGCGCTTCTACACGGGCGCGATGTTCCCGCCGGAGTATCGCGGCCGAATCTTCATCGCCGAGCACGGCTCGTGGAACCGCAGCACACCGATCGGCTACCGGGTGACGACGGTGCGGCTGGAGGGCGACCGCGTGGTGGGCTACGAGCCGTTCGCCACCGGCTGGCTGGCCGACAACGGCCACGTGGCGGGCCGTCCGGTCGACGTGCTCGTCATGCCGGACGGCGCGCTGCTGGTCTCCGACGACCACGCCGGCGCGATCTACCGCATCACGTACCGCGCCGCGCGTTAGCCGCCGCTACTTCGACCGCACCGACTTCAGAAAGCGCACCAGGACGCGGTTGAACTGGTCGGCGTGCTCGAGGAAAAAGCCGTGGCCGCCGGGCATGATCACGAGCCGCGCGCGCCGGATGGCGCTGGCGACCTGGCGCGAGAAAGCGGGCGGCGTGATGATGTCGTCCTTGCCGACCAGCACGAGCGTGGGCGCGCGGATGCCGCCGAGCTTGTTCAGCCGCGTGCCGTTCCACGCCATGATCCCCTTGCCCTGCCGCTCGATGGCCTCGGCCTTCGTCTGGTGCGGGTAGGCCATCGAGCGCTGGAAGGCCTGCTCGACGTTCTCCTTCTTCGCGAAGAAGTCGGGCGTGAACAACCATGGATAGAGCACGTGGCGATAGCGCTCCTCGATCGGCACACGATAGGCGAGCGAGATCCACGACTCGAGCGTGTGCAGGAAGCGCGCGTCACCCTCCACCCACGTGCACGCCAGCGTGAGCGAGCGTACGAGCCGCGGCTGGCGCAGCGCCAGCTCCATGCCGATGGCGCCGCCCATGGAGGCGCCGACCACGTGGGCGCGCGAGATCTTCAGGTGCTTGAGGATCGCCGCCGCGTCGTCGGCGAGCTGGCCGATGGAGTACATGGGCTCGCCGGGCAGATCGGTCTCGCCCACCCCGCGGTTGTCGAAGGTCACCACCATGAAGCGCGGCGCGAGCGCCTTGGCCTGGAGCGCCCAGCTGGCCGCGGGCGCCGACAGGTCGTTGATCAGCAGCACGGGATCGCCCTTGCCACTGACCTCGAAGTGCATTCGGATGTTGTTGATGATGGCGTAGGGCATCGTCGCTCCCTAGAGGATCACCGCCACCTTGATGGACGCCGGCTCGCGGTGCACGGCGAACGCGCGCTCGATCTCGTCCAGCGCGAAGCGATGCGTGATGAGCGGCCCCGTGCGAACGTGGCCCGCGGCGACCAGCCGCATGGCCTCGGCGAACTCGTCCTGGTAGATCATCGAGCCCACGATCGTCACTTCGCGGCGGACGACGGAGAAGAACCGGACGGACGTCGGATCGTGGGGCAGGCCGGTCAGCACGACGCGACCGCCCGGACGCACGAGCGCCAGCGCGTGGGCCACGGCCTCCGGCGTGCCGGCCGTCTCGACCACGCAGTCGACGCCCTCGCGGCGTGAGAAGCCGCGCGCGACCTCCTCCAGCGGTCCGTCGGCCACGGCATGCGTGGCCTCGGCGCCCAGCTCCCGGGCCAGCGTAAAGCGCCGCGCGCTGCGGGAGACCGCGAGCACGCGCGCGCCGCGGGCGCGCAGCACCTGGAGCGCCAGCAGCCCGAGCGTCCCCGCGCCGACCACCGCGGCCGTCTCGCCGGCGCGCACCTGCCCGCGCGCCACCGCGCGGACGACCACGGCGAGCGGCTCGGTCACCATGAGGTCTTCGTCGGCGACGCCGGCCGGGGCCGCCCAGCAGCAGCGCGCGGGTACGCGGACCAGCTCGGCGAAGCAGCCATCGACGTCGATGCCGACGGCGGTGCGGGACAGACACAGGTTGCGGTTGCCCTCGCGGCAGAGGGGGCAGGCGCCGCACGAGTAGTTCGGCTCGATGGCGACGCGATCACCCACCCGTGGCGTCGTGACGCCCGGGCCGACCGCCTCGACACGGCCGACGAACTCGTGGCCCATCACGCGGGGATAGGTCACCGGACGGTCGCCGGAAAAGATGCTGTAGTCGGTGCCGCACAGCCCGGCCACCGCCACGCGGACGAGCGCCTGATCCGCGCCCGGCTCGGGAGCCCGGGCCGCCTCGACGCGCAGCTCGCGCGGTCCGTGCAGGATGGCGGCCTTCATCGCGCTGCAATGTATCTCACCGACCGGGGGCTTGGCGACGATTACGCGGCGCCGGGCCGCACGCCGTAGATCGATAAGCGCCGCCGACGAACTATGGGTAGATTTCCCGGGAGCTTACGGCGCGGGAATTAACGGGCGGCTCGAATGCTCAGCGCGGGTCTCCCGCGAGCCCGAACGCGGCCCAGTAGAACGGGTGCGGCTCCTCGGCGAGGCTCGCGCGCTGCGCCCGGCGCAATGCCTCCGCCGGCCCGTTCGAGGCGAGCGCGTCGTAGAACCGGCGCATCAGGACGAACGAGGCGCGATCGTCCACCTTCCAGAGCGTCGTGACGACGGCGGGAGTGCCTGCGTAGAGGAACGCGCGCTGCAGCCCGACCAGCTCGTCGCCACGCGAGAGCTGGCCCAGGCCCGTCTCGCACGCCGAGAGCACGACCAGGCGCGCGTGCAGGTCCATGCGGAAGAGCTCACGGACCTCGAGGCGGCCGTCCTCGCCGTCGCCGGACACCAGCAGGAGCGCGGAGGCGAGCGGGTCCTTCTCGTCGAGCACGGCGTGGGTGGCGAAGTGCAGCACGCTGGCGGTCGGGCCGAGCGCCTTCGCCTCGTGCTCGGTGGCCTGCCCGCGCACGTAGACGCGCGCGCCGGGCAACGCGTCCGCCACCGCCCGCACCTCACGCTCGGCGAAGCGCAGCGCGAGCTCCGGCCCGAGCTCCGGGTTGCCGAGCGCCACCGCCGGCCCGCTCGCGGCCGTGCCCTTGCTGGGCAGGTACTTCAGTACGCTGGCGCTCGGCACGGTGGACAGGCGCCAGTCCTCCACGAGCCAGCGGCCCTCCGGGCTGCGCAGCGCGGCGAACGGCAGATAGTGCAGCACGTCATGAGGAACGATCACCACGCGTTCGCCGCGCACGTGCGCGCGCAGCGGCGCGACGAGGCGCTGGTGCAGTGCCGTCGCGCGCCGCTCGACCTCCGCCGCCGGGGCCCGGTCGGCGATCGCGCGGCGGAAGTCGCGCACCTCGGTCACGAGCGCGTCGCGGCGCACCCGCACGCGCACGACCTCGGCGTGCGTGCGGTCCACCACCCACACCACGACCTCGCCTCGCGTGACGAGGTACTCGAGCAGCGTCGTCCCCTCGTCGAGCAGCGCCTGGACCTCGGCCAGCGTGACCGGCTCCACGCTCATCAACGAGGCCTGCTCGCCGCTCGCCGCGCGCACCGTTTTTAGAAATTCCGCGTAGTCGCGCTCGGCCGCCGCCACGCCCGCGTCCCCACCGCGCTCCCCCTCATCGTCGGGCTCCGCCCCCGCCCGCGCCGCGGCCAACCGGGCGCGCAGACGCAGCTCCTCCGCCGCGAGCGCCTCGGTCCGGCCCTTGGAGAGCGCGGTATGCGTGCCGAGCAGGTCGAGGAAGGCGCGCGCGCGGTTGCGCTCGGCGAACGCGAAGCCCTCCGCGAGCTGGTTCAGCGACAGCGCGAGACGGATCGCGCTCTGGTAGAGCTCCTGCTTGCCCTCGAAGAACGAGGAGCGCATCTCCGCCTCCTGCAGCTGCCCCCGGACCGACTCCGTCAGCTCGATCGCCTGCCGCGCGCTGTCGAGCGCCTGGGGGGGTGTGCCCCTGCGTCGCCTGGAACTGCGCGAGCCCCGCATGCAGGGAGGTGAGGAGCCACACCTGGTTGGTCCGCCGCGCGCCGGCGATCGCCTCCTCGTACAGAGCGACGGTGCGCGGCTCGTGCCGCCGCGCGGCGACGTGAGCGAGCAGCGCGCGCGCCTTGACCTGGAAATCGGGCGCGCCGACCGCCCGCGCGTTGGCGAAGGCGTCGGCGGCGGCTCGTCCGGCGTCGTCCACCCGCCCGGCCCCGAAGTAGATCGTGGCGAGGTCGACCTGCGCGGAGGCGAGCTGGCGCTGCAAGCGCATGCGGCGTTGCGGATGCCTCGCCGAGGCGCCGTCCCGCATCCCGCTCTCCGTCATCCTCACCGCGTCCTCTGCGTAGCGCACGGCGGCGTCACGGTCGCCGCGGCGGGCAGCGAGCAAGGCAAGCGAGCCGTTGATGCTGCTCACCGTCCCGATGTGGGGCTGGCCGAGCGAGGCCACCTGCGCCACCGCCAGCGCGGCCAGAAGCTCTCGCTCCGCATCGCCGGGGCGCCCGATCTGGGCGAGCGCAAGGCCGGCGAATCGCCGCGCACGCGCCACGAAGGTCCCGGTGAACGGCCAGTCGCGCGCCTTGTCCCCGGCCGCGACCGCCGCCTCGGCCTCGCGCAGGACCGTGTCGAGCCGGCTGAGCCGGAGCGCCGCATACGCGGCCGCGGTGTGCGCGATCAGGGCGCTGCCCGCGTCGCCGGCCGTCGTGGCGGCGGCGGCGAGGCGCTGCGTGTCGGCGAGGACGGCCGCGGCCTCGCCGCGGCGCACGCGCGTCTGCACCGTCTCCCACGTGGCCACCGGGTCCGTGTCGCGCGCGACGGACGATGCCGCGCGCGCCTCGCGCATCCCGCGGTGCCCCTCGCCGCGTCGGCCGGGCGCCGGGCCCGGGCCGGGCGCCGGCGCCGAGCTATCGATGCCGGCGCAGCCGCCGAGGGCGAGCGCCAGCGCCAGGACGAGCCATCGCCTCACCCCCTCGGGGGACGCGCGGCGCCCCAGCCAGTCGGCCACGCGCGCCGTGACGGGCCGCACGTCGCTCGGCAGGCGGTGGGCGAACTTGCGGGCGAACCGCTCGGTGGCCGCGCGGCGGTCGGCGAGATCGCGGTGCTCCAGCTCCGGACGCGCGGCGAACTCTCGCGTGCGCGTGCCGCCGCCGGCGTGGCGGAACGGCGCGTGGACGACGACGCAGCGCCGGCCGGTCTCACGCACGGCGAACGACAGGTCGCGGTCGTAGCCGTGGAAGAACCCGTAGCCCTCGTCGATCCCGCCCACCGCCTCGAGCGTCGCGCGGCGCAGGCAGAGGCAGACGCCATCGACGACCGCGACCTCCTCCCACGGCGCGCGCACGGTCGGGCCCTCGGCGAGACTGTGGACGATCGTGCGGCCGGCGTAGCGGCCGTCGCGGCGGACCCGCTTGACCCCGTACAGTCCCGAGAGCCCGACGTCCGGCGTGGCGAGCGGCGCCAGCAGGCGCGCCAGCCACGCCGGCTCGAGCATGGTGGTGTCGTTGTGCAGGAGACAGACGAACTCGGTGGCGGCCAGCCGCCATGCCTGGTTGTAGGCAGCCAGCACCGAGGCGTTGGACTCGTTGCGCGCGTAGCGCAGCGGCCACGGAGAGGCGAGGTCGCGGAACAGGCGCGGCGTGTCGTCGGTGGAGCCGTTGTCGACGACGACGAGCGCGAACGGCTCGTCGGTCGCGCGCAGGCTCTCGAGGCAGGTGCGCGTCGTCGCCGCCCCGTCGTGCACGACCATCACGACGCTGGCGCGCGGCTGCGCCGCGCCGCCGCTCACCGGCGCCGGCTCGGTGGGCCCGGCGACTGATGCAGCGCGGGGTTCTCGCGCTCGCTGCAGTGGTGCGTCTCGACGAGGCGCCGCCGCTGACCGTCCTCGAGGTTCTTCATGAAGCGGCGCGCCTGCTCGCAGTCGGTGAAGTTCGGATAGAGGCGCCACTCGCGCCAGTCCTCGGTACCGACGACCTTGTACTGGAAGGTCCACACGCGCGCGGGCGGGCGGCTCGCGAAGCCGATCAGGATGCCCGCGCCGAGGAGCACCACCACGACCGCCGCCACCAGGCCCCAGAGGCCACGCATGTCAGGCGGCCGAGTGGCCCCCGTCGAGGAACACGGTCTGGCCGGTCATGAAGTCCGACCCCGAGGACGCGAGGAAGACGACGAGTGGTCCGATCTCCTCAAGCCGTCCGGTCCGCCGCATCGGGATGTCGCGCGTGAGGCGCTCGTTGATCCTCGGGTCGCCGAACGCGCGCTCGTTCATGTCGGTGACGAACCAGCCCGGCGCGATCGCGTTCACCTGCACGTTGTGGCGCGCCCACTCCACGCCGAGCGTGCGCGTGAGGGCCATCACCCCGCCCTTGGTCGCGGCATAGAGCGTGTAGCCGGGCAGGCCGACCGCGCCGAGCACCGAGGCCAGGTTGACGACCTTGCCGGCGCCCCGCGCGATGAGGTGCGGCGCCGCCGCGCGGCAGCCGTTGAAGACGCCGGTGAGGTTGACGTCCAGGATCGCGCGCCAGTCCTCGGGCGTGGCCTCCGCGAACGGCGTGACGCCGGCGATGCCCGCGTTGTTGACGACGACGTCGAGGCCGCCCAGCTCGCGCACCGCGCACTCCATGAGCGCCTCGACCTCCGCGTATCGCGTGACGTCGGTGGGCACCACGAGCGCCTGCCCGCCTCCGCCCTCGATCTGCCGCGCCGTCATCTCGAGATCCGGCTTGCTGCGCCCCGCCAGCGCGACGCGGGCGCCCGCTTCCGCCAGCGCTCGCGCCATCGCGCGGCCGAGGCCGCGGCTGGCCCCGGTGACGACGGCGACCTTTCCGGCGAGGACCGTCAGCGGTACAGCTCCTCGATCGTGCTCATGTACTTGTTGGACACGATCTTGCGCTTCACCTTCAGCGTGGGCGTCAGCTCGCCGCCCTCCTGGCTGAAGTCCAGTGGCAGGACCGTGAACTTCTTGATCTTCGCGTACGACTGCAGCTGCGAGTTCTTCTCCTCGACGGTGCGCCCGATGCGCTCGACGACCTTGGGATGCTTGACGACCACAGCCGGGTCCGTGGTGAGGATGCCGTGGTCGCGCGCGAACTTCGACAGCTCGTCCGGATTGACCGTGATCAGCGCCACCGGGTACGGCTTGCGGTCGCCGTACACCATGACCTGGCTGATGAACGGATCGGCCTTCAGGAGATTCTCGATGTTCTGCGGCGCGATGTTCATGCCGCCGGCGGTGACGATGAGGTCCTTCTTTCTGTCGGTGATGAAGAGGAAGCCGTCCTCGTCGAGTCGCCCGATGTCGCCGCTGTGGAACCAGCCCGAGGGCTCGAAGACCTCGGCCGTCGCCTCCGGCTGCTTGAGATAGCCCTTGGCGACGTTGGCGCCGCGGATGAGGATCTCGCCGTCGGCGGCGATCTTGATCTCCACGTTGTCGAGCGGCTGGCCGACCGAGCCGAACTTGAAGCGCGTCGGCCGGTTGAAGGTGCCGGCCGGACAGGTCTCGGTCAGCCCGTAGCCCTCCAGGATGAGGATGCCCGCCGCGTGGAAGAACTCCGCGATGTCGCGCGAGAGCGGCGCGCCGCCGGAGATCGCCCACTGCAGCCGGCCCCCGAGCGCCGCGTGCAGCTTGCTGAAGACGAGCTTGTGCGCGATCGCGCGCTTGAGCCGGAGCGCGGCGGGCAGCGGCTGGCCGCGCTGCTGGTGGCGGCTCACCTCGCGGCCCACGCCGATCGCCCAGTTGAAGATCTTCTTCTTCGTCGGCGATCCCGCCTCGACGCCGGCGAGGATCTTCGCGTAGACCTTCTCGAACACGCGCGGCACGCTGCAGATGAAGTGCGGCCGCACCTCCTTGAGGTTGTCGCCGACCTTGTCGAGGTTCTCCGCGAACGCCGTGCAGAGCCCGCGGTACACGCCGAGGAACGACTCGAGCCGCGCGAAGGAGTGCGCGAGCGGCAAGAACAGCAGGTGAACCCACCCCTCCTCGCACGGCGCCGCCGACTCGGAGTTCTTCTGCGCGGCGATGTGGTTGCCGTGCGTCTGCATCACGCCCTTGGGCGGCCCCGTGGTGCCGGAGGTGTAGACGATCGACGCGAGATCGTCGGGCTTGGTCCCGGCCAGGCGCGCCGCCAGCGTGCCGGCGTGCCTGGCGGCGTTGTCGCGGCCGACGCGGCGCAGCATCTCCCACGTCAGCACCATCTTGGGCGGCTGTGTGGCCTCGTAGCCCGTCATCACGATGATGTGCTCGAGCCCCGGCGTCTTGTCGCGGACCTCGAGCACCTTGGCGAGCTGGCCCGGGTCCTCCACGATGATCGTCCGCGCGCCGGAGTCATTCACGACGTAGGCGATGAGGTCCGGGGGATACGTCGGATACACGGGCACGGTGATACAGCCCGCGCTGAAGATCGCGAAGTCCGCCTGGACCCACTCGGCACGGCTCGTCGAGAGCAGGGCGACGGCGTCGCCCGGCTGGCGGCCGAGCGCGATCAGCCCCAGCGCGACCTCGCGCACGATCTCGCCCACCTCGCGCCACGTCAGCGTGGTCCACGCACTGTGACGCTTGAACATTTGCGCCGGTCCACCGCCGCTCTTCTCCACCCGGTCCCAGAACATCGTTCCGAGGGTTTCGCTCATGGCGTTATCCCTTCATTTACGGAGGGTTCCCGACAGTATCACTCCGGGCATGACGCGACGCGAAAAATCGCTTGACCCGCGGATGATTACCTTTGATACAAGGTCGACTTGACTCGATGGGCAATTCCGCCCGTCGTCTGGCTACCTTGCGAGATGCCGCCCTGAGTCAAGCATTTCGCTTGGTGAGGGGCGTCATGGACAACTTGGTCAAGATCGGAACGCTGCTCTTTCTGCCGTGGGTCCTTGCAGCACTCCCGAGCATATGGGGCGGACTCCGCGCCGAGAGCGTTGTGGTCAAGATTGTGTCGGGGGTGCTCATCCTGGGGGCTGGGATTGTCTCTGAACTGACGGTCGCGCATATCGTCAGGGACAATAATCAGCGCAGCGTGGAGGCGCAGACTGCGGCACTGAATGAGCGCACAGCTCGAGAACGAGAGCGTCTATTTGCGGTGCGGGCGACCGGCGTACGAGCCGAATTTGCTGGGAGCATTAGCCGCACCCAGGAACTTAAGGAGTCGATCCAGAAAACCGCATGGACCGGCCAATGGTCAGATCGGAAGCGCATCGAGTATGACCGCCGAGTCGGAGACTGGCATCGAACCACGACAGGCCTTGTAATGAAACGGCTTCCCTGCGCCACAGTGAGCAATTACAACTTTGCCGTTGGCCTTGATGCGCCCAGTATCCAGATCGCGACGCTCGATGGCCTAGTTCGGGAACTTCTCAATCTGAGCAATTCAACGGAAGAGATCATTCAGACGTGCTCGCCACGAGCGCTTTGAATGGCAGCGCCTTGGCCTTGAGGAGATTCATAACAGTATCCCGGAACAGAAACGGGTTCTCCCGGTTATTGAACCGGAATGCGATTTCATCGAGGTACGCGGGCATATGCTTGACGGAGAGTTGATGGTACGAGCCAACGATGGACCGCCTGAAGAGCGACCAGACGCCCTCCACGGTGTTGGTATGCACGTCGGCGCGCACGTCCTCCCCGGCCGAGTGGTTCACGCTCTTGTGCGCCCGGCGCACCGGGAGATCCTTGTAGGCGCGATGGTCGTCCGTGTAGACCTCGGCGCTCGGGTCGGTCGCCTCTTTGATGAACTCGGTCATCCACCGCTGGCGCGCGTGGGGGATCACCTTGAGGCGGATATCGCCGCCGCGCTGGATGGCGCCGATCACCACGGTCTTGTCGGGGATGCGCTTGGCGCCGCCCGCGAGCCGGCCGCCGTGGGTGTTGCGGGCCTTGCCGCCCACGTAGGTCTCGTCCACTTCCACGATGCCGGTCAGCGGCTTGGGGTTTGCGTCCTTCATCGCGGCGCGGACACGGTGGCAGAGGTACCACGCCGTCTTGTACGAGACGACGAGCGTCCGCTTGAGCTGGTTGGCGCTCACGCCTTTCTTGGCCCCGACCATCATGTAAGTGGCCAGGAGCCACTTCCAGAGCGGGAGATGGGAGTCATGGAAGATCGTCCCGGCCGTCACGCTGAACTGGTAGCGGCATGAGTCGCAGTCGAACTGGCCGCGCTTCAAAACCCGCGAAATCTTCTGCGAAGCGCAGCGGGGGCAAGAAACCCCGTCCCGCCAGCGCAAAGCCTCAAGGTACGCGCGGCACTTCTCCTCGGACTGAAAGTCCGCGACCAATTGGGGCAGGTTCATATCCTGCATCGAAG
>Ga0134071_10000658_pt1 | contig 11703 bp, 9 predicted proteins | sample 15_taG_27_FD_94466 | JGI IMG/M metagenome (GOLD analysis project Ga0134071, IMG submission 94466) | Grasslands soil microbial communities from the Angelo Coastal Reserve, California, USA - 15_D_Rain_40cm_5_09082015 | ecosystem: Environmental > Terrestrial > Soil > Grasslands ...
CTTCTGATCTCGTGGTGGCGCGTGAGGGCAGCTACGGCCAGGCGAGCTGGCGGGCGGTGGCCGGGATGCGCGTCGCAGTGGGCCGCTATCGGGTGAGCTTCGCTCGGGACTTTGGTGTGAACGACGTGGGGGCGGCGTACCGGGTGGGACTCGAAGGGCGGATCCCGTGACTGACCTGCTGTCCCTGACTCCGGACGCCGCCCGCGCCGCCCTCAGCCCCTGGCTGGCAGCGCGCGCCCAACCTCCGTACCGTCTGAAGCAGATCGTGTCACGCCTGTGGCAGCGCCCCATCGGCTCCTGGGAGGACGCGACGGACCTGCCGGCGGCGCTGCGAGCGGAGCTCGGTGCGGCGTTCCCGCTCGGGCGGCTCGCGCTCGACACCGCTCAGCAGTCGCGCGACGGGACGGAGAAGTTCCTCTGGAAGCTGGCGGACGGCGAGGCGATCGAGTCGGTGCTCATTCCCGAGGGGAAGCGGCGCACGCTGTGCATTTCTTCGCAAGTCGGGTGCGCGCTGGGCTGCGTCTTCTGCGCCACGGGGCGGATGGGATTCCGACGCAACCTGACGACGGCTGAAATCGCGGCTCAAGTGCGCGAGCTGGTGCTGCGAGACCCCGCTACGCCGCCGACCAACGTCGTATTCATGGGCATGGGCGAGCCGCTGCTCAATTGGGACGCCGTGGACGCGGCACTGACCATCCTCAACCATCCGGACGGTCTCGGCATCGGTGCGCGGCACATCACCGTGTCCACGGTCGGGATCCTGCCGAGCTTGGCGCAGCTCGCGCGGCGTCCCGAGCAGTTCCGGCTGGCCGTTTCGCTGCACGCGCCCTCGGCCGAGCTGCGCCACGAGCTGATGCCGATTGAAAAAAAGTACCGACTGCCCGACCTGCTCCAGGCGCTCGGCCAGTTTCGTCGGCGGGTGACGCTCGAGTACGTGCTGATCGGGGGGAAGAACGACTCGCTCGCGCAGGCAGATGAGCTAGCGAGCCTCGCGCGGCCGCTGGGCGCGCTGGTGAACTTGCTGCCGCTGCATCCGGGTGGGGCGCCCGACCTCATGCCCAGCTCGCGCGCGCAGATGCTCGCATTCGAGCGGCGCCTCAAGAGCCGCGGGGTGGAGGCCGTGCTGCGGCGGAGCCGCGGGCTGGACATCAGCGCCGCGTGCGGTCAGCTACGGGTGGAACTTGAGGCGCGGCGCAAAGTCCGTCCCCAGGAGCACGCTCGCGTCGAGTAGCTTGGTACTGTCCGGCTGCACCGTTACTCGCCCCACGCCCAACGCCCGCCGGATCCGGTCGCCGGCTCCTGCGCTGCGTCGTCGGATCACGATCCGGGTCGTGTCGAGGGTTCCCAGCGCCGCCGGTGCGGTACCGAAACTCACCACGTCGATCCCCGCCTCGCGCAGCACGCGGGTCCCGGTCTTCGCGAGTCCGGGCTTGCCGCTCGCGTTGAGCACCTCGACCGTCACGCGCGGGCCGTCCTGCCCTGGCACGGGGAACGCGGTGACTCGGGCACGCTCGTCGCGGCACCCGGCGAGGGCGAGGACGAGCGCGCTCAGCGCGAGGCGAGCGAGTTCCAGAATGCCACCGTGGCGGGCAGGAGAGGCCGGCCGGAGCGGAGCACCCATTCGATGCGCCGACGTGCTACCTCCTTGAGCATGGCGTCCCGCTCGCGCGGCACCCGCGCAACCAGCGCCGCCTGGTCTGCCGGGTCGAGCGGCCGGCCGGGCTCGAGAAAGTCAGCCAGGTAGAGCATCCGCCCCACGTCGTCCCAGTGGACGTACCCCAGCGTGTGATAGCGGACCGCATCCAGGACGCCGCGGTCCGGTTCGCCGTCCTGGGCGGCGCGCGCGGCGGCGCGCGGTCCGTGGGCGAGCTCGTCCGAGCGATTCTCGTCCCGGAGCGCGTCGTGCAGCCACCCCGCCCGGAGCCAACGCGCCCGCTCGGCGTCTGCGACGTGCATCGCCGTCGCCCACTCACCGAGCAGCGCCACTACGCGTTCGATGTGGGCGCGGCGCTCCGGCGTGACGACCGCCCAGGGGGGGAGGGTCACGCCGCGCGGGGTGCGCGAGTGAACTCGCGGCTCGGCACTGCCGGTAAACCGGCACGCCCCGGCGAGCGCCCTGGGCCGTTCACGGGTAGGGCCGAGCCGCGGCTTGAGCCGCGGGTCTCACATGCCGCGCACGGCCACATCGCTGGCGATCCCCTCCCCCAGCACCACGTTGTCGATCAGGCGCGTGGCGCCGATCCGCGCCGCGATCACCACCACGGTGCGGGCATCGGCGCGCCGCACGGGGTGCAGCTGCTCATCGACGAGCTCGAGGTATTCCGGCGCCACGCCGGGCGCTCGCAGCACGTCCATGCCGCGTCGCTGCAGCGTTTTCGGGTCGGCTTCGCCCGAGCGCCACGCCTGCTCCACGGCGCGCAGGGCGCGCGACAGCGCCAGCGCCGAGCGGCGCTGGTCCCCTCCCAGATACGCGTTGCGGGAAGACAGCGCCAGTCCGTCGAGCTCGCGGACGGTGGGCGCGATCTCGACTTCGAGTGGGAAGTCGAGGTCGGCCGCCATGCGGCGTACCAGCATCGCCTGCTGGAAATCCTTGCGGCCGAACACCGCGACGTCCGGCTCGACGATGTGGAGCAGCTTTGCCACCACTGTCAGGACGCCGGCGAAGTGCCCCGGCCGGACGGCGCCTTCCAAGGTATCGGCCATCGGCCCGGGGGCGACCCGCACGAGCGGCTGTTCCGGGTACATCGCCGTTCCGTCGGGCACGAACAGACAGTCCACGCCCCGCTCAGCGGCGAGCTGCGTATCGCGGGCCACGTCGCGGGGGTACTTGGCGAAGTCTTCCTGGGGGCCGAACTGGAGCGGGTTCACGAACACACTCAGGACCACCCGGTCGGTGCGCTGCTTCGCGCGATCCACGAGGAGCAGATGCCCTTCATGCAGCGCGCCCATGGTGGGCACGAACCCGACGCTGCGGCCGCGCGCGCGCTCGGCGCGCGACCAGGCGCGCATGTCCTTGGGCGTCGTGAGGTCGAGCATCGTGTCCCCGGCCGCTACTCTGCCTTCATCACGACGCAGTCGGTCAGATAGGGATCATCGAAGTGCGCGCGCTGGCCCGCGGACTTCCCCGGCACCGGAAATAGCCGAGCGGAGAGTGGCTTGCGAAGCTTGGTGGAGAGCGCCGCCACGTCGGCGATGAGAGCGGCGAGTCGATCCGCCGCGGTGTCGCCCGGCAACGGCACGACGTCGAGCCCCGTGCCGCACACGGTCGAGTACAAGAGCAGGTCGCGCACGCTGTACCGTCCTTCCGATGCCCGTCGCGCGAGCACGGGATCCTCGAGTACGGGGAGCATGAGCCCGGAATACCCGCACGTCTTGACCCGCAGGCTCTTGAGGACGTCGGTGATCGCGGCACACCCCGCTAGCGTCGAGTAGTCACCGAACGGGACCCCGGTGAGCGCCTCGATGGCGGCTCCGATGCTGGCGTCCTTGCCCGGCGCGGGAGAGACGTCGATGCCTAAGTAGGACCGCTCTTCCCGACGCGCCACCTGCCGCACCAGCCGCTCCAGCGACCCGAGCCGGGACTCGAGTAACTCCGTCAGACTCTTCTTGGCCTCGGCCAAGGTATTGGCTCCGGCGAATGCGGCAGACAGCAACGGAGGCGATTCGAGACCGAGGGCCACGGTGTCCGACCCGCGGTGGTACGCGACAGGAAAGAACGGAGTGCCCGCGGGCACGTTGGCGGCCGCGGCGAATCGGAAGTTGCCGATGCCCATGGCCGTGGCGCGGGCGATCGCCGCCATCGCTTCGCCCGCGGCCGTCACGCCGCGCGGTGAGGCACCGCGCTCGGGCGACGCGACCCGCGCCGAGAAACTCACGTTCCGCGTCGTGCGGATGAGCTCGGCGGCCCACGGGGCGAACTCAGCATCATAGTCGTCCGGCCCGAGCACGGGACCGATGCTCAAGAGCACGCTCTCGGCAACGACAGCACGGTCGAGCGCCTGCAGGGATGGCAGCGCATCCGCGCGGCCGCGGCTGCTCGCCCCCTCCAGGAAAGGCTGGGTCGCGATACGGAGGGTCTGCACTTCGTACCCCGCGTCGGCGACGGTCCGCTTGGCGCGCTTGAGAGCGGCGAGCGCGGCCTGCGGCCCTTCCATGTCCGTCGGGCTGCGCAGGTTGATCCCCGCCGTGATGGTGCGGATGCGAAAGCCTGGCCCCGCTGCGTCGCGCGCCGGTCTGCGCCATCCGGTCCGGGCGAGCGGGGTCAGCGCGGCCGCGCTGAGCATCGCGAGCACATCCCGCCGCGAGACGTCACTCATTTGGCAAACGAATGCTCCGGCCCCGGGTAGCGCCCCTCGCGTACCTCGGCTGCGTAAAGGGCCACCGCTTCGCGCACCTCTTGCGCGAGCGCCGCGTAGCGCTTCACGAACTTGGCATTGAACCGGTCGTTCAAGCCGAGCATGTCGTGCAGCACGAGCACCTGGCCGTCGCATGCGGGACCGGCGCCGACGCCGATCGTGGGGATCGTGAGCGCCTTGCTGATCTGCGACGCGAGCGGTGCCGGGATCAACTCGAGCACCACTGCGAATGCGCCGGCTTCCTCCAATCCCTGAGCGTCGCCCTTCAGCCGCTCGGCCGTCTGCTCGTCCCTCCCCTGCACCCGATATCCCCCGAGCGCGTGCACCGACTGCGGCGTGAGACCCAGGTGGCCCATGACCGGGATGCCGACGTCCACCAGCGCGCGCACGGTGTCGGCGATCGGGCGGCCGCCTTCGAGCTTCACGCCCTGGCACCCCGTTTCGGCCATCACGCGTCCACAGTTGCGGATGGCTTCGGCTGGAGAGACTTGATAGGTAAGGAACGGCATGTCGCACACGACCAGCGCCCGCTCGGCCCCGCGCCGCACGATCTTCGTGTGGTAGATCATCTGCTCGAGCGTCGCCGACAGCGTGGTTTCCGCGCCCGCCAGCACCTGGTTCACCGAGTCGCCCACCATCAGGATGTCGACTCCGGATGCGTCGAGCAGCCGCGCGAACAAGGCGTCGTAGTAGGTGAGCACCACGATTCGCTCGCCGGCCTGCTTCATCTTCAGGAGATCGTGCACGGTGACCGGCTTGGGCGCGTCAGTCACGGGGCGACGGCTCGGTATCGAGGTCCGCGATCTCGCGCAGCCAGAAGTCGCGGTTCGACAGCTCGGGGTGTGGAATGGTGAGGTCGGGGTTCTGCACGGCGCGGCCGTTCCAGCGCACGATGTCCAGGTCGAGGGTGCGCGGGCCCCACCGCTCCCGCCGCACGCGGCCGCGCTCGAGCTCAATGGCATGCAGCTGCCCGAGCAGCTCGGCCGGCTCGAGCCCGGTCTCGAGCAGGACCATCTGATTCAGGTAGGGCCCCTGCGTTACCGGCCCGATGGGCGCCGTCTCCTCCACGCGCGACGCGGCGAGGAGCCGCGTGGCGGGGAGCCGGGCGAGCCGCTCCCGCGCGTGGGCGAGATGGGCGGCGCGGTCCCCCATGTTGGACCCCAGGGCCACGTAGACCCGCTCGCCCCGCGTCACCCCGGAATGCTAACCGGCTAGGCGACACTGGCAAAGCCGCGCGTCAGGTCCCGCAGCATCGCGGCGACCTCCTCGAGCTCGCGAGTCGCCCGCTCCAGCTCGGACAGCCCGCGCGCCGCCTCACTGGCGCGTGTTGCCACGTCGTCGGCTTCGGCGCGGTTCTTCCCGGCGATCGCGGCTACCGCGTGGATCCGCGCCCGCAAGCGCCCGAACGCCTTGTCCTGCTCGCCCGCGGCCGCCGCGATGCGCTGCGCGTGGCCGGTCGCCTCCGCCGTGGCCGCCACGATGCCGTCCAGCGCCTCGAGCGCGGCCGACGAGAGCTCCTCCACGCCGCCCACATTCACCTGTCCCCGCCGCATCTGTTCCACCACTTCGCCCACCTGCCGATGGATGTCCTGCACCAGCTCCCCCGCCTCGAGCGCCGCGCTCCCGCTCTGCTCGGCCAGGCGGCGGACCTCGTCGGCGACGACCGCGAAGCCCTTGCCGTGCTTGCCGGCCCGCGCCGCCTCGATCGCGGCGTTCAGCGCCAACAGGTTGGTCATGTCCGCCAGCTCGCGGATCGACGCGATGAACCCCGTGATGCGGCGGCTCACCTGTCCCAGCTGCTGCACCTTGGCGGAGCTCTCGCCGACGAACGTCTTGAGCGCCACCAGGCGCTCGATGGCGCCCCGGATCTGCTGGCGGTTCCGGTTCGCGACCTCGCTCGCCGTGCTCGAGGCCTGCGCCGCCTCGGTGCCGTCCTCGGAGACGCGGCGCGACACCTCGGCGAGGCTCTCGGTCGCCTCGAGCCCGCCCGACACTTCGTCTTCTTCCGCCTGCACCCCCTCGCGGATGACGCCGGTCGACTGGGCCACGGCGTTCGCTGCCTCGCGCAGCGCCTGTGCCGCCCGCGCGAGCGTGGCGAGCTGCTGCGTGAGGGACTCGACCGTCTCCACCAGCGGGCGGCGCAGCTCCGTGATGTGGATCGCGGTGGCGAGCTGGTTGGCGAACGTCGCGATCGTCACCACGTCCTTCGACCGGTACGTCTTGCGCTTGTGGTGCTCGAGCTCGAGCGTGCCGATCACCTGGCCGCCGAACTTGAGCGGCACCATCACGAGGCTCTGCACCGCCAGCGAGGCATCCGCGATGCGCTTGTCGCGGGTGACGTCGTCGATCACCACCGTATCGCCGCTCTGTGTCACCTGCTCGCGCAGCGCCGCGGTGTCGGGGGAGGGCTCGCCGCGCTCGGCGCGTCCGATCACGCCCCGATAGGCGAGCTGCAGCCGGCCGTCCCGGCGCCGGTAGATCCGAAAGTCCCCCCAGTCCACCAGCCGGTGCGCCAGCCGCTCGATGCGCGCGAACGAGTCCTCCAGGCTGATGTTGCTCGTGATCACCGCCTCGACCGCATGGATCTTGTTCAGCTCCTCCGCCGAGATCGCCTCCTCCAGCATGGTCTTGAACAACAGACCGAGGAAGCCGAGCAGCGCGGCCACGATGAGCCAGACTTCCGGCGGCCAGAACACCACCGTTCCGACCAACGTGGCCGATGCCATCACGGTGGCGCCGAAGCTGATGCACTCGTACCGGAAGATGAGCATCCGCTCGTCGCGTTCGAGCTTGCCGCGGATGGTCAGCGCGAAGTAGAACAGCAGCCGGCTGAACCCGAAATAGGCGAGGCCAAACAGCACCAGCGGCAGCAACATCTCGACATGCAGCCCCGGCGCGACCCCTGCCGCGTGCACGATCAGGCCGTATACGCCGTACGCGCCCACCAACGCCAGCACTTCGCGTCCCAGGTTCACCAGGGCGGCCCGGAACATCTTCTTGTGCAACAGCCAATCCGCAAGCAACACGCTGGCCGAGATCGCGAGCGCTGTGGCAGGCAGGCCGACCAGCAGGCTCCCGGTGAGCGCGACGAGCCCGGTCTGGGTCAGATAGGAGTACTTGCTGAGCGGGATCTGCAGGCCACGCAGCGCCACGGCGGCGACCAGCATGACCCCGATCTCGAGTAGCTCGTGCATCCACCGGGGATCGGCGATCAGCACGGCGAGCAGCACCACGGGTCCGGCGATCGCGAGGCCCCGGCTGTACAGCGTGACGAGCCGGTTGGCCGTCATGGGCTGTTCCCCGCCTCGTGCACTGCGGCGGCGAGCCTGCGGAGCAGCTGATCCGCCGCGGGGAGACCCCCTGTGCCCAGCGCCTCGATCAGGGCGCTTCCCACGACGACGCCGTCCGCGAGCCGCGCGGTGGCGCGTGCCTGCGCGGGTGTACTGATGCCGAAGCCCACCGCCAGCGGGAGCGGGCTCGCCGCGCGTACGCGTGCTACGTGCTCCGGGAGATCGGGCGGCACCTGGTCGCGCGCGCCGGTGACACCGAGACGCGAGATCAAGTAGAGGAACCCGCCGGCGTCACGCACCGCGCGCTCCAAGCGTTGCGGCGTCGTGGTGGGCGCGAGCAGGCGAATCAGCGCCAGCGGGCTGGCCTGCACGACCCGCTCCAGGGCGGGATCGGCGCCGGCGGGAAAGTCGGTGAGCAGCAGCCCCGCCGCCCCCGCCGCGTGGGCGTCCGTGACGAAGCGCTCCAGCCCGTACGCCATCACCGGATTCACGTAGGTCATGACGATCACCGGGATGCCGAGCCCGGCGCGTGCGATCAGCTCCAGCACGCGCGGCACGGTCATCCCGCCGTCGAGCGCCGCCTGCGTAGAGCGCTGGATCGTGGGGCCGTCGGCGAGGGGATCGCTGAACGGCACGCCCACCTCCACGAAATCCGCGCCGGCGGCTTCGGCGAGCCGCAGCGCCGCGAGTGACGTCTCGGGGGTGGGATGGCCGGCGGTGAGGTACGGGATGAGCGCGGCGCGGCGCTCGCGCGGTCCCGCCTGTTCTCGGATTGCCCGCCAGCGCGCCGCGATCGGGTGATCAGACAAAATAATCGCTGACGTTGATGCCGTACTTGACGGGGTCGGTGACCTTGACGATCGTGCGCGGGAAGTTGCCCTGCGCATCGCGCTGTGCCAAGTCGGCGAGGAAGCCGGGATGATGCAGCGCGCCCTCGGGCGACGCCACGACGCGCACGACGGGCCGGTGCACATGGGTGACGTCCGGGTTGGCGCCGTGGACGATCGCGACCTCGTAGGTGTCGAGGATGACGCAGGTGCCCACGGGGTAGATCCCGATCAGGTTGATGAAGGCCTTGACCACGATCGGGTCGTAGCCGCGCCGCGGGTTGTCCCACATCTCCTTCAGCACCTGATCGGGCTGAATCGGCACGGTTTGATACACGCGCCGGCTGGTCGCGGCATCGAAGCCGTCCGCGACCGCCACGATCTTCGAGTAGATCGAGAGGTCCCGCCCCCGCAGCGACTTGGGGTAGCCGGTGAGATCCGTCTTCATGTGGTGCTCGTAGGCGACGATCATCCCGCGGTAGGGGATCTCGCCGTAGCCGCGCAGTCCGAACAGCGTCAGCACACCGAGCCAAGGGTGGGCCTGCATGATGCGCCATTCTTCGTCGGTCAACCCGCCTTGCTTGTTGAGTACCTCGAGCGGGACGCGGGACTTGCCGACGTCGTGGAACAGCGCCGCTATGCCGAGGTCGTAGAGCTGTAGTTTGGTGAGGCCGAGCTTGCGGCCCAGCGCCACCGAGAAGATGCAGACGTTGACCGAGTGGGTGAACGTGTACTCGTCGTAGTCGCGCAGCGTCGTGAGGCCCACCAGGGACGCCTCGTTGTTCAGCACCTGGTCGACGATCGCCTGCACGGCGCGCTTCACCTTCTTGACGTTGGCGGTCCGGCCCATCCGGATGCTGTTGATGACTTCCTTGGTCACCGCGACCGAGCGGGCGTACGTGCGCTTGGCGGCCTCCTTCTGCCGCTCCTCCTCCTCGACGTCCTCGTCGGCCTCGAGCGGCGGCTCGACGCTGATGAACGACACCCCGCCATCCGTGAGCTTCTGACCGAGCTCGAACACCTTGTTGGGGCTCGCCTCCTTGGCCGCGTACGACAGCAGCAGCGAGACGAAGATCTGCATCTGCTTACGGTCGACGCCCTCGTCGACGCGCACCGCGCCGATGCCGCACTGCCGCAGCACGCCGAGGATGTGGGAGAACGACGCGTAGTTGTCGAGGTCCAGCCGCAAGCGGGTGGCGTTCACGAAGAGAAACTCGCCTTGCAGGCGCAGCTCGAGCTCCTTCTCGACGTCGAGCAGGTGCTTCGTCGTGGCCGCGAGGTCGTCCAGCGCCTTCTGCACCTGCGCGTTCTCGACGGGATAGAGCTTGAGTGAGCGGAACGCGGTGTACAGCACCACGAGGAACTCGCGGCCGGCATGCCGGAGGAAACCGTCCGTCGTCTGGACGGTTTCCGCGATCGACTGCTTGGGCGGGCCGCCGCCGCTCACCCGCCCACCTCCCGCAGCGCGCGGCTCACCGCGTTGCGCACCAGCGGCTCCTTGTCCTGTGCGGCCCGCTCGAGCACGGCGCGCGCCTCGGGCGTCCGGACCTTGCCCAGCGCCATGGCCGCACAGGCGCGCGTCTCCGGGTCCTCCTTCTTGCCCAGCAGCCCCTTGGCCGCGAGCATCTTCTCGAGCACCGGGATGCCGCGCGCGCCCACCAGCGACCCGAAGGCTTCGAAGAACGTCATCTTCTCCGTCAAGTCGGCGTTTCTGAGCTTCGAGCCCGTGACCATGCTCTCGACGCGGGTCGCCGCGTTGCGGTAGCCGCGCGAGGCGACGAAGCGCACGGCGGAGATCCGCACGTCGCGGTCCGAGTCGTCGATCGCCTTCTCGAGCAGGCGCATCGCGCTGGGGCTCGCGATGGCGGTGAGCGCTTCCACCACGGCGAGCTTGAGCGTTCGGTCGTTCGATTGGAGCAGCGGCTCCATCCCGTCGGGCGCACCGGGGAGCTTGAGCCGCCCCGCCAGCTTCACCATCTCGAGCTGGGCGGCGCTGTCCTCGCTCGCCAGCGCCTTGAGCACTTCCGTCGCGTTGGCCTGGGCCAGCCGGGCGGCCGCGCCGTGCACCAGCTCCCGCACTCGCTCGTTGTTGAGCCGCGGCAGCCAACCCATCAGGGTCGCCAGCGCCTCGGCCCGGAGCTCCTGGAACAGCTCCGCCAGCTCCTCTTCGGTGGGGTGCACCGTCGCTTCGTCCAGCGACTGGATCAGCTGGGAGAGGGCGTCCCGCTGCGACAGCCGGGCCGGCAGGCCCTCCAGCGTCTGACGGTGCTCGGGGATCAGCTCGCGGGCGCGCTGCAGGATGACGCGCGCTTCGCGCAGGATGAACGCGACCGAGCGGAAGTCGGCGGCGCCGAGCAGGTAGGGGATGAAGTTCTCGAGGATCGAGATCAGCTCGGCCCGCACCGTGCCGTAGGTCTGCAGCTCGAGCAGGTCGAACAGCATCGCGAGCACGTTGTGACGCAGGTCCTGCGAGTACTCCCGCTCGACGTCCTTCTTGAGGTAGTCGACCTCCTTGTCTTCGAGGAAGTAGAGCGTCGTGTCGAAATCGTCCATCGACACCAGCCCCTCGCGCTTGGGGGGCGCCTCCTCCTCGACGTACTGGCGCACCTGCGTGGGCGGCGTGGTCGGGATCGTCGCACCGGCCTCGATCGGCACGGCGTTCTCGGTGGCGAGCTCGCGGAACGTGTAGGCGACGAGCTGGAAGTCCTGCGCCCAGAGGAGGGTCAGCAGGTCGTCCGGGGCGTCCGCCTGGAGGTTCTTCGCCTGCTGCAGCACGCCGAGAAAGCGCACGATCTCGACGTCCTCGACGCCGGGCTTCAACGCGAGTGAGCGGACGCCGTCCTTGTAGAGCGTCCACGCGACGCTCTCGCTGCGGTTGTCCTGGCTGTAGACGACCGCGTCTTCCCAGCGGATCTCGGTCTCGGCCACGTCGAACACGAGGTCGTCGGTGGCCTGCCAGATCTGGCGCAGCGCCGCACGAATGTTATCCACCGCACGCTGGTAGACGGGATTGTTCGGCAGGTAGAGCTGCGTCGCCCGCAGCCCTTTCGACAGGACCTGCCACAGCTCCTCGACCTGCGACGGCGGTAACGCCAGTTCCGATACGGGCGGGTTCGTCAGAGTGCCGCTCCCGTCAGTTCGGCGACCATCGCGACGTCCTTGTCGCCCCGGCCGCTCAGGTTGATGAGGACGACATCGCCCGCACGCCAGTGCCCGCGGCGGCCCATCACC
>Ga0134071_10000659_pt1 | contig 11703 bp, 8 predicted proteins | sample 15_taG_27_FD_94466 | JGI IMG/M metagenome (GOLD analysis project Ga0134071, IMG submission 94466) | Grasslands soil microbial communities from the Angelo Coastal Reserve, California, USA - 15_D_Rain_40cm_5_09082015 | ecosystem: Environmental > Terrestrial > Soil > Grasslands ...
ACTAGAAGCGACAGGCGGCCGAGGCTCGTTGCCTCGACCGCCTTGCGTTGCGCTATTGCGCACTCGGCACGGGATACACGCTGACTTTGTATCGTCGCTTGTTCTTGTGTTCGAACTTCACCTGTCCGTCTATGACCGTAAACAGCGTATCATCAGACGCCCGGCGCACGTTCAAGCCGGGATGGAACTTCGTGCCGCGCTGCTTGACGATGATACTCCCCGCCGTAACGAACTCGCCGGCGAAGCGCTTCACGCCCAGATACTTGGGCCCCGAGTCGCGGCCATTGCGGGAGGAGCCGACGCCTTTCTTGTGAGCCATGGGTTATCTCAGTCCTTGAGCTTCACGTCGGCGATCTTGACTTCGGTGAACGGCTGGCGGTGTCCGGCGTGACGCCGGAACCCGGTGCGGCGCGCGAACCGGTAGATCCGGATCTTCTCCCCCTTGCCGTGGCGCACTACCTCGGCCGTCACCTTCGCGCCCTTGAGGAGCGGCTTGCCGGCGTGCACATGCTTGCCGTCGCTCGCCAGTAGCACCCGGTCGAACGTCACTTTGCTCCCGGGCTCGCCTGCGAGCAGCGGGACCTTGATGCTGACGCCGGGCTCGGCCTTGAATTGCCGACTGCCGATCGCGAAAATCGCGTAGGTCATAGGGCGCGGAACCTAAACAGACACTTGTGGTTGGTCAAGTCGTGATGCGGGATGCGTGATGCGGGATGGGTGAAACTACGCATCCCGCATCCCCCATCTCGCATCCCGGCCCTACGCCACCGCGTACTGCTCCGTCACGTCCCGGCCCGCCGGCTTGGCCATCATGCGGAACTCGTCGAGCCGCATCATCGGGTCGTCGCGCACCTCCAGCTCGAGCCCCGTCTGCTGCTCCAGTTGCCGCAGGAAGTTAGGCTCCTGTTCCACGAGATACAGCGCGACTTCGGGGTGGAGCCGTACAGCGAGCTGGCGCTCCTTGTGCTCCGCGCCGGCGCGCTTGAGCGAGCGCTCCATCCGGCGCACCACCACTTCGGGCCGAAATACGCGTCCGGTGCCATTGCACGTCGGGCACTCGGCGGTCATCGAGTGCCACAACGACGGGCGCACGCGCTGGCGCGTCATTTCGATGAGCCCGAGCTCGGAGACGGCAAATGCCTTGGTACGCGCGCGGTCGCGACCCAAGTGCGCGCGCAGCTCTTGCAGCACCTTGTCGCGGTTGCCGCGTGACTCCATGTCGATGAAGTCCACCACAATGATCCCGCCGATGTCCCGCAGCCGGAGCTGGCGCGCCACTTCCCGGGCCGCCTCGAGGTTTGTCTTCAGGATGGTGCTCTCGGGGTCCTTCTTCCCCGTGTAGCGGCCCGTATTCACATCGATCGAGGTCAACGCCTCCGTCGGCTGGATGATGAGGTAACCACCGGTGGGCAGCTCCACCCGCGGGAGGAAGAGCTTGCGGACCTCCGCCTCGATGTCGTACTCGTCGAACAGCGGCGCCTCCGCATTGTACAGCTTCACCCGTTCGATCAGGTCGGGATCGATCTGCTTCAGGTACTGCACGATCTCGTTGTGGAGCATCTTCGAGTCGACCAGCAGCGAGTCGACCTTGTCGCTGAACAGGTCGCGGATGATGCCCCGGGTGAGGCTGGTTTCACGCTGCAGCAGCGCCGGCGCGCGCACCGAGCTGGATTTGCGCTTGATCTTTTTCCACAGCCCGTGGAGGTGATCGATCTCGCGCTTGCAACTTTGCTCCGTCAGGTCTTCGGCCACTGTTCGGATGATCCACCCGCCCGAGTCCTTGGGGACCAGCTTGCCGACCATCTCACGGAGCTTAGCACGCTGGTCGCGGTTCTCGATCTTGCGGGAGACGCCGACTCGGGAGGCGAACGGCATGTAGACGAGAAACCGACCGGCGAGCGACACCTGCGCGGTGACGCGCGGTCCCTTGGTACCGATGGGTTCCTTGATGACCTGGACGAGCTTGGCTTGCCCCTTCTTCAGCTCCTCGGCGACGTTCGGCAAGCGGCGCCGTGACCGGCCGCTGCTCCCTCCCCCTCCCCCTCCCCCTCCCCCCCCGTTGCCGCTGCCCCCCCCATTGCCGTTCTCGTCATCCGGGTCGTGCGGCTCGTCTTCGTCTTCCGATTCGATCAGGTCGGAGGCGTGGAGAAACGCGCTCTTTTCCGTCCCGATGTTGACGAAGGCGGCTTGAATGCCGGGCAGGACCGCGTCCACGGTGCCGAGGTAGATGTCGCCCACCATGCGGCGGGTGTTGGGACGATCCACCAGGAGTTCAACAAGGCGGTCGTCCTCTAGGATGGCCACGCGGGTCTCGCGCGGACTCCCGCTGATGAGTATTTCCCGTTTCAAAGCATGTGCCCTCGATCCCGCTCGGCCAGCAGCCGGTCGGGATCCTATTGTTGTCCCAACAGGAACGCAGTTCGCGCAGATTGACGGAGGCGGAGCTGGACGGATTGGACGGACTGCGGGGCCGCGGCGCACTCACGGCGCCCAAGGCAGCGAGCAGTCCGGAAGCCCAATGCATTCTCTAAATCTAAGTGGGCTTGCGACTTACGTCAACTACCCCGAGATTCAAGGTATATGATGCGCCCACACAACGGTTTTCTCAACCCGGGGGTGCTCCTGACAGGCATGCTGCTCGGCGGGGCCGCCCCAGCGGCGTCCAGCCAAACGATCTCATACCCGCCGGCGCGCAAGAGCGACGTGGTCGACGATTACCACGGGACGCGGGTGCCGGACCCGTACCGCTGGCTGGAGGATTCCGACTCGCCCGAAACGCGCGCGTGGATCGAAGCCGAGAACCAGATCACCGCATCGTATCTGGCGCAGATCCCCGAGCGCGCGACGATCCGGCAGCGGCTCACGCAGCTCTGGGACTATCCCAAGTACGGCGCCCCGTTCCACAAGGCGGGACGGTACTTCTTCTTCAAGAACGATGGTCTGCAGAACCAGTCGGTGCTCTACAAACAGGCCTCGCTCACCGCCGATCCGCAAGTGCTGCTCGACCCGAACCTCTTTTCCGAAGACGGCACCGTCGCGCTCTCCACGCTCGCGGTGTCAGAGGACGGGCGGCTGCTCGCCTACGGCACGTCGGCGAGCGGCTCGGATTGGGAAGAGCTCCACGTGCGCGACATCGCGGCGGCGCGCGACCGGTCCGATCACCTGCGCTGGGTGAAGTTCTCCGGCGCGTCGTGGACGCGCGACGGCCAGGGGTTCTTCTACAGCCGCTACCCTGAGGTGGCGGACAAGGCGCTGACGAGTGTGAACCGCTTCCAGAAGGTGTATTACCATCGCCTTGGTAGCGACCAGACGCAGGACGTCCTGGTGTACGAGCGTCCCGACCAGCCGGACTGGGGGTTCAACGCCGAGGTGACCGATGACGGCCGCTACGCCGTGCTCCACGTCTGGCTCGGCACCGACCGCCGCAATCGGGTCTACTACCTCGACTTGAAGAGCCCCAAGCGCCCCCGGGTCACGGGCGAGGTGGTCCGACTGCTCGACGATTTCGACGCAAGCTATGGGTTCATCGGCAACGATGGGCCGGTGTTCTACTTCCTCACCGATCTCGCCGCACCCAGGAAGCGCGTGCTGGCGATCGACACGCGGCGCCCGGACCGAGCGCGCTGGCGCGAGGTCATTCCGCAAGGCGAGGACGTACTCGAGGGCGTCCGGATCATTCACAATATGTTCGTCGCAAACTACATGCACGACGCCCACTCGCGGCTGCGGCTGTTCGCGCTCGACGGGCGACCGCTCAAGGACATCGATCTCCCCACGCTTGGGGCGGTGGCCTCGATCAGCGGCGAGCGTAAGGACGACGAGATGTTCTTCGCGTTCACGTCGTTCCTCTATCCCACGACGATCTTTCGCTATGACTTCACAAGCGGCGCGACGAGCGTGTTCAAGGCGCCCGCGCTCGACTTCGATCCGTCGGGCTACGAAACGAAGCAGGTGTTCTACACGAGCAAGGACGGCACGCGAGTCCCAATGTTCATCACTCACAAGAAGGGAATCAAACTCGACGGGACGAACCCGACCTATCTCTACGGTTACGGCGGGTTCAACATCAGTCTCACGCCCAGCTTCTCGGTGAGCCTGCTGGCGTGGCTCGAGATGGGTGGCGTCTACGCGATGCCGAACCTCCGGGGCGGCGGAGAGTACGGTGAGGATTGGCACCAGGCAGGCATGCACGAGCAGAAGCAGAATGTGTTCGACGATTTCATCGCCGCGGCGGAGTATCTCGTTGCTCAGCGCTACACGTCCCCGGCGAAACTCGCGATCGGCGGCGGCTCGAACGGGGGGCTGCTGGTCGGGGCGGCGATGACGCAGCGTCCCGAGCTGTTCGGCGCGGCACTGCCGGCCGTCGGGGTGATGGACATGCTGCGGTTCCACAAGTTCACGATCGGTTGGGCGTGGGTGACCGAGTACGGCTCGGCGGACAGCGCGGCGCAGTTCCCTTATCTGTATAAGTACTCGCCGTTGCACAACATCAAACCCGGCACACGGTATCCGGCGACCTTGATCACCACCGCTGACCACGACGATCGCGTGGTGCCCGGGCACTCGTTCAAGTTCGCCGCCACGATCCAAGCGGCGCAGGCGGGCCTCCAGCCGGTGCTGATCGAGATCGAGACCAAAGCCGGGCACGGCGCCGGCAAGCCCACGAGCAAGATCATTGAGGAGCAGGCGGACCGGTGGGCGTTTCTGGTGAAGAACCTGGGAGTGGAGGCTGGTGGAGGTCGGTGAACACTAGGATGGTCGAGGACGGTCGAAGACGGTCAAGGACGGTCCAGGCGGTTAGCGGCTGATTCGCGATGGAGTGGTACGCTCGGCGGCGTTTCGGTTAGGACCAGGCCGTGGGTTATCGCAAGTTGAACCTCCATGGCCCACTATGAGAATCTCGTCGCGTGGAAGGAATGTCACGCTCTTACTCTCTGTGTGTATCGGGTAACGCGAGGCTTCCCGAAGGTCGAACTCTACGGGCTCACTTCTCAGGCGAGGCGTGCCGCATTCTCTGCCGCTGCGAACATCGCGGAAGGTGCAGCGAAACGAGGAGCAAGTGAATTCCGTCGCTTTCTCGATGTGTCTCTCGGTTCGCTCGCCGAACTCGCCTACGCCCTGCGCCTGTCCCACGAACTCGGCATGCTAAGCGACCAAGACTGGACCGAGGTGGACGGGCTGCGCAATCGGGCTGGCTACCTCACGTGGCAGCTGTACCGAGGTGTGGCAAAGCGCTCCCGAGGAAGTCCGCAGACGCCGTGACCGTCCTCGCCCGTCGTTGACCGTCCTAGTCTATCAGCTCCCCCAGCAACTCCCGCGCGATCACGATCCGCTGGATCTCGCTCGTGCCCTCACCGATCTCGCAGATCTTCGCGTCCCGCATCATCCGCTCGACGGGGTAGTCCGTGGTATAGCCGTAGCCGCCATGCAGTTGGACGGCCTTGGTGGTGGCGCGCATGGCGAGCTCGGAGGCGTATAGTTTGGCCATCGCGGCCTCCTTCTTGTACGGCTGTCCCGTCTGCTTGAGCCAGGCGGCGTGGTAGACGAGGTGGGTGGCCGCCTCGAGCTCGGTCGCCATATCGGCCAGCGCGAAGTGCACTCCCTGGAAACTCGCGATCGGCCTGCCGAACTGCTTGCGCGTCGCCGTGTACCTGAGGGATTCCTCGAGCGCGCCCTCGGCGATCCCCAGCGCCAGCGCGCCGAGCCCGATGCGCCCGCCGTCGAGCGTGCGCAGGAACTGGGGGAAGCCGTTGTTCACAGGCCCCAGCACGTTCTCCTTAGGCACGATCGCGTCCTGGAACACGAGCTCACGCGTGTCCGAGGCCCGCCAGCCCAGCTTGTCTTCCTTCTTGGCCGCGGCGACGCCGGGACACTTGGGGAGCGAGGCGTCGTGACCGATCCCGACGCGCGTCGTCTCCGTGAGGTCGCACGTGTCCTTGGTGACGATGAATGCGGTGATGCCGTGCGTCTTCCTGGCGGCGGCATCGGTGCGGGCGGTGACCACGAAGATCTCACCCACGCCCGCGTGCGTGATGAAGATCTTGGAGCCGTTCAGGACGTAGTGGTCGCCGCGGTCGACCGCCGTGGTCTTCGTGCCTCCCGCGTCCGAGCCCGCGCCCGGCTCCGTCAAGCCGAAGCCGCCCAGCACCCTCCCGGTCGCGAGCAGCGGGACGTAGCGTCGCTTCTGCGCGTCCGTCCCGAAGTCGACGATGGGAGAGGTGCCCAGCGTCGTGTGCGCGCTGACGGTGATCGCGTGGCTCGCGTCGACCTTCGCGAGCTCGTGGATCACGATGATGTAGGAGAGGTAGTCCATCCCGGAGCCGCCAAGCTGCTCCGGCCAGGGGATGCCGAACAGGCCGAGCTCGGCCATCTGCTTGACGTTGTCCCAGGGGAAGCGGCTTTCGAGATCGTATTGCCGGGCGCTCGGCCGAATGACCTGATCCGCAAACTCGCGCACCATGTCGCGGACCTGGTGGTGGTGGTCGGTGAAGTAGAGCGAGGGGTGCATGCGGGGAATATAGCCGCAAGCCGCAAGCCGTAAGCCGCAACGTCGGGTCGTTATCGAGCTGCTTGCGACTTGCGCCTTGCGGCTGTCAACCTGTAGTTCCAAACCCCGCCGCAATGCAGTTGATGGACAACAGCAGCGGCGCCAGCGCGTCTTCGCGGCCGGCGCGGTAGCGCTGCAGCAGCGCGATCTGCTGACGGTTGACTTGGTTCAGGGTCGGCAGGCGCCGGGCGAGCCGTGACCGGAACTGCGGGAACCGCTCCGCGATGGTAGCGCAGCCTGTGAGGCGCCGCACCACCGCGACGGTCCGGTGGAATTCGTCGGCCAGCGACGAGAAGAGCTCGTGGCACACCCAGGGATCGGGAACCAGGTCGGCGTACTCTCGCGCGATGTCGAGATCGACGTAGGCGAGCGTCTTCTCGACCTCGTCCATGATCAAGCGGAAGAGGCGAGACTCTGCGAACATCCGTTTGAGGAGCGCCTCTCCACGCGCGCCCCGCACTTCGAGGAAGGTTTCGAGCCCGGCCCCGACCCCGTACCATCCCGGGACGAAGTGCCGGTTCTGGGTCCAGGCGAAGACCCACGGGATCGCTCGGAGCTCGGCGAGCGTGCGGGCACCGAACCGTCGCGTGGGGCGCGAGCCGATGTTGAGCAGCGCGATCTCTTCCAGCGGGCTCGCCGCCTGGAAGTAGTTCACGAACTGGGGATGACCGAGCAGGCGGCGATAGGCGGCGTGCGCGGCGCCGGAGAGGGCCTCCATCGCCTCGTCGAATTCCGCCGTCGGCACCAGCGCCGCCTCGCGCTCTGACTTGACCGAGTGCTCCAGCACGCTGGCGGCGAGGAGCTCCGCCTGGTAGGCCGCGGTGCCCCGATTGGCGTACTTGAACGAGACAACCTCCCCCTGCTCCGTGATCCGCAAATGCCCCTGGATCGAGCCGGCGGGTTGCGCCGCGATCGCGCGACCCGTGGGCGCGCCGCCGCGGCTCACGGACCCGCCGCGGCCGTGGAAGAACGTGATCGCGACGCCGCACTCCCGCCCCAGCCGCGTGAGCTTGACCTGCGTCTTCGCGAGCTCCCAGTTCGACGTGAGGAAGCCGCCGTCCTTGTTCGAGTCCGAGTAGCCGAGCATGACCTCGTACACGCCGCCCTGTGCGCGGATGCTGCGCCGGATCACGGGCACCTGGAGCAGCTCGCGCACGATCTCCGGCGCGCGCCGCAGGTCGTCGATGGATTCGAACAGCGGGACGACGGGAAAGGTGCAGCTCTCCGTCCCGGCGGCGTCGGCGAACAATCCGGCTTCCTTGGCGAGCAGGTGCGCGCCGAGCACGTCCGCCGCGTCATGGGTCATACTGAGGATGAAGCTGCCGATCGCCTCGCGGTCGCACTGGTCTCGCAGCTCGCGGGTCAGCCGGAACATACCGAGCGTCTCGGCCGCCTCGGCCGGCAGACTCGTCGGACGGTCGGAGCGGAGCGGCTGGGCGAGCTCGCCCTGGAGCCAGCCGCGCCACGCCACGGAGCGAGGAGCCGGCGGGTCGCCTTGGTTGCGCACCCGCCACAGCGCGGTGAGTGCAGCGTCGAGCCGCGCGCTGTTCTCGCGGAGGTCGAGCCGGAACGTGCTGAACCGAAAGGCCTCCACCTCCCGTCGCACGGGTCGCACGAGCAGCTCGGCGGCGCCGCGGGCGCAGGCGTCGGCGAGGCCGGCTTCGAGAGACTTGAGGTCCGCGATCAGCTCATCTGCAGTGCGGTAACCCCGCGCGGCCGGCGCGCTATTTCCCTGTTCCGCGCAGCTGAGTGTGGCATCGAGCCGACGCAGCAGGCACGCGACGTACTGACGGAATACCTCGCCGGGGTTGCGCGCGACGATCTCGTCGCCGGCTCCGCTCTGCTCGAGCTGGCCGCTGAGCGCCTGCCGGAACACCACCGAAATCGGTGCCGCGCGCTCGGTGGGGCTCAGCGCCTGCAGCAGCTCGGCCAGGCGCTGCCGATAGCGTCGCAGGCTCGCTACGCGGTTGTCGCACACGGTCTGGTGCGTCACCTCGTTCGTGACGAACGGATTGCCGTCCCGGTCGCCGCCGATCCACGACCCGAGCTGGAAGAACGGCGCCAACTCGAACGGCGCGCCGGGATAGGCCTGCCGCACGGCACGGTCGAGCTTGTCCACGAGCTCGGGCACGACATCGAACAGATTCTCCGTGACGAAGTGCAGCCCCCAGGCGCGCTCCTGCGCGACCGTGGGCTTTTCCAGCCGCAACTCCCCCGTGAGCCACAGCAGCTCGATCTCCGCGCGCACGCTCGCGATCAGGGCGTTGCGCTCGCGGGGAGTCCAGCGCGGCGCTTCGAGATCGACCAGCCGGCGGTAGATGCGGCGGTGCTTCTCGAGCACGGTGACGCGCTTGGCTTCGGTCGGATGGGCGGTGATCACCGGCCGCACGCGCAGGCGCGCCGCGAAGGACCGCATCTCGTCGGCCGAGACGCCCTGCGTGGCCGCGGCGCTCACCACCTGGGCAAACGTTCCCCGCAGTTGCTCGGGGCCGCGCTCCAGCTCGGCCTGGCGTCGCTGGCGCATCGCGGCGTTCTGCTCGGCGATGGAGAGCAGCTGGAACCACATGCCCTGCGCCTGAATCGTGCGCGCCAGCAGCTCGGGGGACGCGGCCGGGTCGAGGGCTGCGCCCCGCAGCAGGGGCTCGATCTCGGGTTCGTGGACGCGGATGACGTCGAGGAACTGGTCGAACAGCAGCTCGGCCACCTGTTCGAGGTACTCAGAGGCGGCGAGAGCGGCGGGGGCAGCAGGGTGGTCGCTCACACGACGCGGTCGCGCGGGGTGGCTCCGGCGAAGAACGCCTTGAGGTTGTCCAACGCGCGCATGCCCATGGCCACGCGGGTCTCCTGCGTCGCGCTGCCGAGGTGCGGTAGCAGGACGACGTTGTCCAGCTTCAGCAGGCCCGGCGTCACGCGGGGCTCCTGCTCGTAGACGTCGAGCGCGGCGCCTGCGATCTGCCCGCGCTCGAGCGCCGTCACGAGCGCCGCTTCGTCCACGATATCGCCTCGCGCGGTGTTGATGAGGAAGGCCGTGGGCCGCATCAGGGCGAGCCGCGCGGCGTTGATGAGATGACGCGTCTCGGGCGTCGCCGGCGAGTGGATCGAGACGAAGTCTGCTTCCCGGAGCACGTCCTCGACGCTGCGCTGCCGCTCGGCGCCGAGCTCCGTCACGACCTCGGCCGGCGGCGGGTAGGGGTCGTGGAACATCACGCGCATGGCGAACCCGTGGTGGGCGCGCTTGGCGACCGCCCGGCCGATGCGCCCCATGCCGATCAGCCCCAGCACCTTGCCACTCAGCCTCGTGCCCAGCATGTGGGTGGGACGCCACCCGGTCCAGGCGCCGGTGCGCACGTGGCGCTCGCCTTCGCCGGCCCGCCGCGCCACCATCAGCATGAGCATGATCGCTTCGTCCGCGGTGTCGTCCGTGAGCACGTCCGGCGTGTTCGTGACGACGAGCCCGCGCGCCTGCGCCGCGCTTACGTCGATGTGGTTGAACCCGACACCGAAGTTGGCGAGGATCCTGGCCCGCAGCGGCTCCACCGAGAGCGTATCGGCAGAGACGCGATCGCTCACGGTCGGGACCACTCCATCGGCGCTGCGTAGCGCCTCCTGGAGCTCGGCGGGCGTAAACGGGTGGTCATCCGGGTTCAAGCGCGCCTGGAACTCTCGCGCCAGCTGTTCCTCGACGGGCGCCGGGAGCCGCCGCGTGACGACGATGGTGGGCCGGCCCGGCGTGCTCACCGCCCGACCATCGCGCGGGGCGATGGCTTGCGGGCCAGCGCCGCGGCGACCGTGGAGCCGAGCTCGGCTGGACTGGGGGCGACGACGAGGCCGGCCGACCGCATGATCTCGGCCTTCTCGGCGGCCGTGTCGCCGAAGGCAGAGATGATGGCGCCGGCGTGACCCATGCGCCGGCCTCTGGGGGCCGTCAGTCCAGCGACGTAGCCGATCACCGGCTTCGTCATGTTGTCGCGGACGAACAGGGCGGCATCCGCTTCCTGGGGCCCCCCGATCTCACCGATCAACATGACGGCCTCTGTCTCCGGGTCCGCTTCGAACAATGCCAGGATGTCCACGAAGGAGCTGCCGTTGATGGGATCGCCGCCAATCCCGACGCTCGTCGTGATACCGACACCGAGCGCCTGCATTTGCGAGGCCGCTTCATAGCCAAGCGTGCCAGAGCGCGTGACGACGCCGACGTTGCCCCGCATGTAGATGTGCCCCGGCATGATCCCCAGCATCGCTTTGCCGGGGCTGATCACACCGGCGCAGTTGGGTCCGATCAGCCGGGTGCGACGCTCCTTGGCATAGCGCCACAGGTACCGCTTGACCCGCATCATGTCCTGGGCGGGCACGCCGTCGGTAATCGTCACGACGAGCCGGATACATGCGTCGGCTGCCTCCATAACGGCGTCGGCGCAGAACGGGGCCGGGACGAGGACGAGCGAGGCGGCGGCCCCGGTGGCCGCGACGGCTTCCTTGACGGTGTTGAAGACCGGGCGCTCGAGATGGGTCGCACCGCCCTTCCCCGGGGTCACGCCGCCGACGACGTTCGTGCCGTAGGCGATCATCTCGTTCGCGTGGAACGTGCCCTTGTCGCCCGTGAAGCCTTGGACGATGACGGGGGTTTGTTCATCGAGCAGGATGCTCATACAGGCCCCGGCGCATTGGCGTTGGAGGTCCTCACCCCCTGTCCCCCTCTCCCTGCGGGAGAGGGGGGACTCTGGACGTTCCCCCTCTCCGGAACGGAGAGGGGGTCAGGGGGTGAGGATCGCCGCGCCCCGACCACGCGGTCGGCCGCTTCCGCCAGGGCGTCGGCGGTGATGATGGGCAGCCCACTTTCGCTGAGAATGCGCCGGCCCTCTTCCACATTCGTCCCCGCGAGCCGCACGACCAGGGGGACGGGAACCTGGACTGCGCGGACCGCTTGCACCACGCCCTGCGCCACCCAGTCACAGCGGTTGATGCCGGCGAACACATTGACGAGTATCGCCCGGACGTTCTTGTCCGAGAGGACGAGGCGAAATGCCGCGGCGACGCGATCGGGCGAAGCGCCGCCGCCGATATCGAGAAAGTTGGCCGGCTCGCCGCCGGCGTGCTTGATCATGTCCATCGTCGCCATCGCGAGCCCGGCCCCGTTGATGATGCAGCCGATGTCA
>Ga0134071_10000664_pt1 | contig 11671 bp, 13 predicted proteins | sample 15_taG_27_FD_94466 | JGI IMG/M metagenome (GOLD analysis project Ga0134071, IMG submission 94466) | Grasslands soil microbial communities from the Angelo Coastal Reserve, California, USA - 15_D_Rain_40cm_5_09082015 | ecosystem: Environmental > Terrestrial > Soil > Grasslands ...
AGACCGCGATGCTCTACATTCCCGCCAACGACAACCACTGCGGCTACATGGAGGGGAAGGTCCAGAAGTATGAGGCCGGCAAGTGGTGGACGGGCGTCGACATCCCCGACATCGGGTTCGCCGTCGACAAGAGCGCCAGGCACTTCGGCGAGGTCCAGGCCTGGGACGTCAGCGGCAACAAGCGCGTCTGGAGCCACCTGTTCCCCGACTCGATGAACTGGGGCCCGGTCATGACGACGGGTGGCGGCCTCGTGTTCAATGGCGGCACGAATGATCGGTATTTCCGCGCGTTCGATGCGAGCACCGGGGAAGTCCTGTGGCAGTTCCGCACGAACTCCGGCATCACCGCTCCGCCGGTCTCCTTCGCCGTCGACGGCGTGCAGTACATCGGCGTGGCGTCGGGCTGGGGCGTGGATCCGGCGTTCCAGCAGGGTCTGCTCTCCAATCTGCTCGGCTGGCAGAAGGACGTGCCAGAGGGTGGAGTCGTCTGGGTGTTCGCGGTCTCGCAGTAGAAGAATGACCGCATCCCGGCGGCCGGCGGCCCTCATCGGCCCCGGTCGCCGGGATGCTGCCAGCGCATGCTGACCATCGCTCGTCGGATCGGCACCATGGTCGCGGCCGCCATCGCCATTGCCGGCGCCACGGCCGGGGCGGCGACGCGGGCCGATTATTCCGGCGGCACGTTCGCCGTGAGCGTCGACAGCCCGACCGTCAAGCTCGGGGGCACGGCGGTGATCGTCGCGACCATTTCGCCAGCCGAAGGCTTCCGGATCACGGAGTCCTACCGGCATCGCATCGTGAATCTGGCGGCGACCGACGACGGCGTCGCGATCGGACGAAAGGTCGTCAGGGGCACGGTGAAGGATGGCGCCGTCGTGTTCCGCGTCGAGGTCGTTCCGAAAACCGCCGGCGCTCACCTCGTCATCGGCGTCTTCCGCTTCAGCATCACCAACGGCGAGCGGCTCGATATCAAGGCCGCGCCGTTCGAGGCCACGGTCACCGCGACAGACTGAAGCCACGGGCACCGCGACAGACTGACCTGCGACAATATCCACGGCGTGACAGCGCGCCCCGCTGACCACGCCGCGATAGGCAAACCGTTTCAGTAACTTCCTCCCGTACGGCGCGGTTCGACCATCGGCACTCCCCTTGCACTCGGGTTTCGTAACCGCGGGTGCTCCCACGGCATCAACAAAAGGGGGGAAGCCTGTATGAGCTGTCGCTGGACGGCGCTGAAGACGCTGGTGCTCGCCGCGAGCATTCTCGTCCGGTACGACACGATGGAGATTCTCGTGTACGTCGAGCCGGGCGGTGAGGTCCAGACGGCGGCCGAGTTCGTCGCGCACGCGTGCGACGTGGCCCACTCGCTGGATCTCGCGCTGCCCACGCCATACCGGATCCAGTGGGGCAAGGAGCTCGCGAACGGCGCCATCCTGCCCGATGCCTCGAAGGTGATGACCGGGATGCTGACGCCGAAGGCCTGCGCGCGGACCTAGACCTCCAGCCACTCCTTCCGCACGCCGTCGTTGCGCCGGAGATCGTCCGGCGTTCCCTCGAAGACCACGCGCCCGTGGCCCATCACGTACACGCGCCGCGAGATGGTGAGCGCGATCGTGAGCTTCTGCTCCACGAGCAGGATCGACACGCCGCGGGCGGCGATGCGCACGAGCAGGTCCGCCACCTGCGTCACGAGCATCGGCGCCAGCCCCTCGGTGGGCTCGTCCACCATGATCAGGTGGGGATCGCCCATGAGGGTCCGGCAGATCGTGAGCATCTGCTGCTCGCCGCCCGAGAGGACGCCGCCGGGGTTGTCGGCGCGCTGGCGCAGCGCCGGGAACATCGCGAACATGTCGTTCATCGTCCAGCGTCCGGCGCGGCGCGTGTTCTTGACGCCGAGGAGCAGATTCTGGCGGACGCTGAGGGTGGGGAAGATATCGCGGTTCTCGGGGACGTAGCCCAGACCCTTGCGCGCGACGACGTACGGCGGCAGTCCGCAGATCTCTTCGTCGCGGAAGCGGACGGAGCCGGAGGCCTGGACGTCGCCCATGATCGCCTTGATGGTCGTCGAGCGCCCGACGCCGTTGCGGCCGAGCAGGCTCACGATCTCGCCCTCGCCGACGCGCAGGCTCACCCCGTGCAGGATGTGACTCTTGCCGTAGAACCCATGGAGCTCGGAGACGGTCAGCATCAGGCCACGCCCTGGGGTACGCCGAGATAGGCCTCCTGCACGGCGGCGTTGGCGCGGATCCGCTCCGGCGTGTCGTGCGCGATGATCTCGCCGTAGACGAGGACGGCGATGCGGTCGGCCAGGTCGAACACCACGCTCATGTCGTGCTCGACCATGAGCAGCGTCTTGCCGGCCGTGACCTGGCGGATCAGCCCGACGACGTGCTCGGTCTCGCTGCGGCTCATGCCCGAGGTCGGCTCGTCGAGCAGGATGACGTCGGCGCCGCCGGCGATCGTGATGCCGATCTCGAGCGCGCGCTGCTCGGCGTACGACAGCACGCCCGCCGGCACGTCGCGGCGCGCCGTGAGGTTGAGCTGCTCCAGCACGGTCTCGGCGCGCTCGTTCACCGCGCGCGCGGCGCTCACGCGGTGCCAGAACGAATAGCGGTAGCCCGCCGACCACAGCACCGCGCAACGGATGTTCTCGAACACGCTCAGGCGCGTGAAGATATTGGTCACCTGGAACGAGCGCGCCAGCCCGCGGCGATTGATCTCGTAGGGCGCGAGGTCGGTCACGTCCGCGCCCTTGACCCGGATCCGTCCCGTCGTCACCGGGTATTTGCCGGTGACGAGGTTGAACAGCGTCGATTTGCCGGCACCGTTCGGCCCGATCAGCGCCTGGCGCGTGCCCGCCTCGATGGCCAGGCTGACGCCGCGGATGATCGGCGTGGCGCCGAAGGACTTGCGGACCTCGACGAGCTCGACGGCGGGGGTCATGATCGCGCCGGCCGGCTGGCCGCCTCGAAGGCGGCGGCGGCGCGCGGCGCCGCCCACCGCAGGCCGAGCGCGCCGGCCACCGCGAGCGCCGCGAAAGCGACCCACGGCGTCACCGCGCGCGGGGCCACGACGACCCAGAAGAGCCGCCGGGTCGCGCGCGTCGCGTCGGCGGCGGCCACGAAGTGGATCATCTCCAGGAGCCCGATGACGCCGACGGCGGCCACCAGCGCCAGCGCGCCCGTCACCAGATAGGGCCCGACGAGGCGGCCCAGCCGCCGCGCGCGCCACGCGGGCGCGTGCAGCATCAGCACACCGGCGAGGCCCATCGGGACGAAGAGCACGGTGGCGAGAAAGAGAATGCCGAGGTAGAGCAGCCACATCCCGGTGTAGTCGCTCAGCATGCTCTGCAAGAACGTGAACACGACGGCGCCGATGATCGGCCCGACGAAGGAGCCGACGCCGCCGATGTAGGTCATAAGCAGCACGGCCCCCGACGCGGTGAGGCCCATGTTCTCGGCGGTGAGGATCTCGTAGTTCACCGCGAAGAGACCGCCCGCGATGCCGGCGAAGAAGCCGGCCGCGCAGAACGAGACGAACCGCACGCGGTGCTGGCTGTAGCCGACGAACTCGGCGCGCTCGGGATTGTCGCGCACGGCGTTGGCCATGCGACCGACCGGCGTCCGCGAGAACGCGTACATCGCCACCGTGGCCACGAACAGCCAGAAGGCGATCAGATAGTAGACCTGCCGGTCGCGCGTGAATTCCAGGCCGAGCAGCAGCGGCGCCTTGGATCGGTTGGTGGTGATGCCCTCCTCGCCGCCGAAGAACCGGTCGAAGATGAGCGAGGAGGCGGCCATGAGCTCGGCCACGCCGAGCGAGATCATGGCGAAGACCGTCCCCGCGCGCCGCGTCGAGAACGAGCCGAAGAGCGCCGCGAACGCGAGCCCGCCGAGGCCGCCGACCAGCGGCAACACCGGCACCGGCACGTAGAGCGCGCCGCGGCCCGCGAGGCTCAGCACGTGCGCGGCGATGAAGCCGCCGAGGCCGAAGTAGACGGCGTGACCGAACGAGAGCATGCCGCCCTGGCCGAGCAGCATGTTGTAGGAGAGCGCGAACACGACGGCGATGCCCATCTGGTTCATGACCGCGAGCGCCGTGCCCGTGCGGACGAGCCGTGGCAGGATGACGAGCACGACGGCGGCGGCGACCCAGAGCCCGTAGCGGCGGACGCGCGCCGTGCGCGCGACGCCGGCGACGGCGAGCGGGCGGGTGGCCGCCGTGCTCACGTCTCGCGCGTCCCGAAGAGCCCGGTCGGTCTCACGATCAGCGTGGCGACGAGCAGCACGTACGGCAGGATCGGCGCGATCTGCGCGATGGTGACCTTCCACAGGTCGTGCAGCGCGCCGCCCGTCTGCACGTGCACGCCGACGGCCCCGAGCGCGCCGCCGACCGAGACGTCCATGGCCACCGCGAACGTCTGCACGATGCCGATCAGCAGCGAGGCCACGAAGGCGCCGGTGAGCGATCCCAGCCCGCCGATGACCACGACGACGAAGACGATGCTGCCGAGGACCTGCGCCATCCCCGGAAACGTCCCGAGCACGGGCCCGGCGATGACGCCGGCCAGCGCGGCCAGCGCCGAGCCGATGCCGAAGACGACCATGAACACGCGCGGCACGTTGTGGCCGAGCATCGCCACCATCTGCGGGTGCGTCAGCGAGGCCTGGATGATCAGCCCGGCGCGGGTGCGGGTGAGGATCACGAAGACGAACGCGAAGATCGCGACGGCGATCACCAGCATGAAGGCCTTGTAGGCGGGGAAGCTCGACCCGAGCACCCGGAACAGTGGGAAGTCCAGCATGGCCGGCACCTGATAGCTCTTGGCCGGGCGCCCCCACACGAGCTGCACGATCTCCTCGATGACAATGGCCACGCCGAACGTGAAGATCAGCTCGGCGATGTGGCCGAAGCGATGGACGCGGCGCAGTCCCTGGCGCTCGACGAGGGCGCCGAGGAGGCCGACCACCACGGGCGCGATCACCAGCGCCGGCCAGAAACCCAGGTGCAGGCCGAGGGTGAAGGCGACGTAGGCACCGAGCATGTAGAAGGACGCGTGGGCGAAGTTCAGCACGCCCATCATGCCGAAGATGAGCGTGAGCCCGCTCGACAGCATGAAGAGCAGCATGCCGTAGACGAGTCCGTTGAGGAGCGAGAAGAAGATCAGCGTGAACATGGCATCGTCGCGGGCAGGGGCCGACGCCCCGCCCGCGGCCGCACGTCCGCTAGCTCGGGCGCTGCATCTTGCAGGTGGACGGCTGCGTGGCCTTGTCGCGATCGATCTTGCTCTCCAGCGACAGGCCGAAGCCGGAGGCGTCCAGGTCGTGCTTGATGTTCTTGTTGGTGTGGACGGAGATGTAGACCGGCATCTGCAGCTGGTGGTCCTCGCGGCGCATCACGAGCTGGTCGCCCGACAGGTTGGTGAATTCCGCGCCCTCGAGGGCCGCCGCCACCTTGTCGACGTCGGTCGTGCCCGCGCGCTTGATGGCCTGGGCCAGCATGTTGAGGCCCGTATTGATTCGGGGCTGGTTCACGTCGTTCTGCGGGTGCAGCTTCCGGTAGCCGACGATGTAGTCGCTGAGCGCCTTGGGGGCGTTCGGGTTGCCGGGGTGACTCTCGTGCACCAGCCGGATGCGATCGATGCCGGCGGCGCCGATGGCCGCCGTGACGCCGTCGGAGGCCGCGTAGTACGTGTAGAACGGGACCTTGAGCCCGCCGTCGTTGGCGGCCTTGGCGAGCGCGATCATGTCGGCTCCCCAGTTCCCCGTGATCACCGCGTCGGCGCCCGAGGCCACGAGCTTCTGCACGTAGGGCGAGAAGTCCTTGACCTTGCCGATGGGATGCAGCTCGTTGCCGACGATCTGGATGTCCGGGCGCTTCTTGCCGAGCATGGCCACGGCCGCCTCGGCCACGGCCTTCCCGAACGAGTAGTCCTGGCCGATGATGTACATCTTCTTGACGCTCTTGTTGGCCGCGATCACGTCGGTCAGCGCGGCCATCTTCATGTCGGCGTGCGCGTCGAACCGGAAATGCCAGAAGTGGCACTTCTCGTTCGTGAGCGCCGGGTCCACCGCGGAGTAGTTCAGGTAGAGGACGCGGTTGCCGGCGTTGCGCTCGTTGTGCTTCTGCACGGCGTCCGAGATCGCGTGGGCGACGCCCGAGCTGTTGCCCTGGAACACGAACGGAATGCCGTCGCCGATGACCTTCTTGAGCTGGATGAGGCTTTCTTGCGGACTCACCTTGTTGTCGAGCGGCACGATCTCGATCTGTCGGCCGAGCACGCCGCCCGCCTTGTTGATGGCGTCGGCGGCGTACTTGAATTGGTTGAGCCCGTTCTCGCCCGTCGCCGCAAAGGGCCCGGACAGTGGATCGATGTACGCGATGCGGATCGGATCGGCCGGCGTCGCGCTCGAGGCGAGCCCGGCCAGCAGTGCCACGATCACCGTGAAAACAAGCGCGCTCTTCGGTCTGGACATCGTTGGCCTCCCTGGGGTGGCGGCTACGGTAGAACGACGGCCCGCCGTTGACAAGGCCCGGCCGCCACGGAGCGGAGCGACGAGAAGGGTCCAGATGCGAGGCGGCGAGGAGTCTGGAAGAAGATCAGTACGAACAGCCACCCGGGCGCCCCGTGCAGCAGGGGCGCGCAGAACGCGAACGGCAGGTTGAACAGCACCTGGTTCGGCACCGTGGCGCGGATGCCGGCCAGCCAGTACATGTACGGCGGCGAATGGTGCCAACGGTGGACGCGCCAGAAATACCGTGAATGCATCAGGCGATGCACACCGTACAGGCCGAGGTCGGCCAGCACGTAGTAGAGGACGAGCCGGACGACCAGCGGCAGCTCGAGCAGGCTGCCCAGAACGAAATACTCCGGCCTGACCAGTACGCGGCTCAGGTACACCGACAGCGGCAGGAAGAGCAGGCCGTAGATGGCGAGCGCCGCGAGGTCGTTCTTGAGCACCGTACCGCGGCCGGGTGGGGAAAGAGTTGCAGCCCCGGTGTTGTCCGCGCCTGTGCGCCTTGCTAGGCTGGGCGCCCGCGACAGCGAGGGCGAATGCGATGGCGCTGGTCTCGTTCCACGACGTGCGGAAGACCTATCGGTCGTTGCAGGGCGTCGACTACTCGGCGGTGGAGCACTTCGATCTCGAGATCGAAGCCGGGGAATTCTTCTGCCTGCTCGGGCCCAGCGGCTGCGGCAAGACGACCGTGCTCAAGATGCTGGCCGGCTTCGAGGCCCCCAGCGCCGGCCGGATCCTGATGGACGGTCGTCCGGTCACCGGCGCCAGTCGCGACCGGGGCGTGGTCTTTCAGGGGGACGACTCGCTGTTTGGCTGGCTGACCGCCGTCGAGAACGTGGAGTTCGGGTTGCGCATGCGGCGCGTGCCCAGGGCGGAGCGGCGCGAGCGGGCGCTGCGGTTCCTGGACCTGGTCGGTCTCACGGGCCAGGAGCAGAAGTATCCTGCCGAGCTGTCCGGCGGAATGAAGCAGCGGATCCAGCTCGCGCGGGCGCTGGTGAACGCGCCGACGATGCTGCTCATGGACGAGCCCTTCGCCGCGCTCGATGCGCAGACGCGCGCGCTGATGCAGGTGGAGCTGGCCAACATCTGGCACGCCACCCGGACGACCGTGCTGTTCATCACGCACGACATCGACGAGGCGGTCACGCTGGGCGGACGCATCGGCGTGATGCGCGCGGGCCCTCGCTCGCAGGTCAAGGGCGTGGTCGAGGTGGCGCTGAACGGCGCGCGCAGCCGCACGGACGACGCGTTCCTCCGCTACTACAAGCAGGTCTACGAGATGATCCGCGACGAAGTCGCGAAATCCAGCGCGCGCGCGGGCTGACGCATGCCCCGATCCCGACTGCAGCGGCTGTGGAGCGTGTACGGCGGATACGCGCTCGGATTCCTGAGCCTGTTCCTGATCTGGCACCTGGCGGCCGTCTACGTGGTGAGCTCCGTGCTCTTCCCGCCGCCGGCGGTCGTCTTGCGGAAGGGGCTCGTGCTGATCCGCACCGGCGTGCTGTTCGAGCACCTGTCCGCCAGCGTCCAGCGCATCCTGGCCGGGTTCCTCGCCGGCTCGCTGCTCGGCATTCCCATCGGGCTCGTCATGGGCTCGTTCCGGCCGGCGCGCAAGGTCCTGGAGCCGTATACCGAATTTCTCAGGTTCATTCCGGCGGTGGCCATGATCACGGTGGCCGTGATCTGGTTCGGCATCGGCGAGGCCTCGAAGATCTTCCTCATCATCTACACGACGATCTTCATCGTCATCCTCAACACGGCGGCGGGCGTGTCCGCCATCGCGCCCAACAAGATCCGGGCGGCCCAGGCCCTGGGCGCGACGCGGGCGCAGATCTTCGTTCACGTGGCGCTGCCCGCGACGGTGCCCTACATCCTCACCGGGATGCGCCTGGCGATGGCCAACTCCTTCACGACCATCGTGGCCGCCGAGCTGATCGCCGCCAACGAGGGGCTCGGCAAGATGCTCTGGGACGGGCGGATGTTCATGCTCGTGGACGACATCTTCGTGTCGCTGGTCACGCTCGGCCTGCTCGGATTCGTGGTGGACCGCATGTTCCGCTGGAGCATCTATGCGTTCGCGGGGAAATATTCGCCGGCGACCTGAGGGTCGTCAGGGAGGGCGACGATCAATGCTGACACTCGGGGCGCGATGCCTGCTCGTGCTGGGCGTGGTGCTGTGGACGGGGAGCGCGTGGGCGCAGACGAAGATGATGATCGCCACCGGCGTGGATCCGGTGTTCTCCGCTTACTACGTGGCGCAGCAGGAGGGGCTCTTCAAGAAGCACGGGCTCGACGTGCGGATCAACACCGGACCGTCCGGCTCGGCGATGGTCTCTTTTCTCGTCAACGGCCAGATCGAGTCGGCGTTCGGCTCGGAGATCGCGGGGGTCAGCAACCACAACCTCGATCCGAACGTGGTGGTGGTCGCCCAGGCCACGTGGCTCGTCCGCTGGATCGCCGTGGTCGGCCGCAACATCGACACCCTCGATCAGCTCAAGGGCAAGAAGGTGGGCGTGGCGCGGGGCTCCGGCGGCGAGGTGTTCTGGCTCGCCATGATCGACAAGCTCAGGCTCAACCCCGCGGACTACACGATCGTGAACGTGGAAGCCCCGGAGATGGTGGCGGCGCTCGAGCGCGGCAACATCGATGCGTACGCCGTGTGGGAGCCGTGGGTGACGCGCGGGCTGGCCGCCGTCCGGAACACCAAGGTGCTGAAGGACCAGGAGGGCATTCTCGAGCAGGGCGTGTACATCTACATGAACAAGGGCTGGATCCAGAAGAACCCGGCGCCGGCGGAGGCGTTCATCAAGGCGCTGGTCGAAGCGACCGAGATCATCAACGGCGACCGCAAGCGCGCGGCCAAGGACGTCTCCGACTTCCTCAAGAACCTGGATCCACCGCTCGTGGAGCAGCTGATGACCAAGCTGAAGTTCGAGATGGTGTTCGACGACTTCACCGTGAACCTGTTCCGGCTCGCCGAGAGCCAGCTCAAGCAGCAGGGCAAGCTCACCAAGCCGCTCGACTACAACGCGTTCTTCTACCCGGATCTCATGCGGAAGGTTCTGCCGGCGAAGGTCAACTACCGGCCGTAACGCAGGCGCGCCGTTGACAAGGCGGGGCTTCCCCCGTATACACGCGTGCACATGTCCGTGTCGCGCGAGCCGATTCTCGCCGTCCGCGATCTCACCGTCCGCTTCGGAGGCATCGTCGCGCTCGACGGCGTCTCCTTCGACGTGGCGGAGGGCCAGATCGTCGGCCTCATCGGCCCCAACGGCGCCGGCAAAACGACGCTCTTCAACTGCCTGAGCCGCCTCTACACGCCGCAACAGGGCGACGTCCGCTTCCGCGGCCGCTCGCTGCTCGCGCTGCCGCCCCACCGCATCGCCGAGCTCGGCATCGGCCGCACCTTTCAGAACCTCGCGCTGTTCCCGACGCTCAGCGTGCTGCAGAACGTGATGATCGGCGTGCACAGCCGCACGCGGAGCGACTTCCTGAGCAACGCGCTGCGCCTGCCGTGGGTGGGCCGCGAGGACGCCGACATCCGCGAGCGCGCGCGCGAGCTGCTCGACTTCCTGGATCTGACCGCCGTCGCCGCGCATCCCGCGGCCGGCCTGCCGTTCGGCACGCTCAAGCGCGTGGAGCTGGCGCGCGCGCTGGCCGGCAGTCCCGCGCTGCTCCTGGTCGACGAGCCGGCGGGCGGACTGAACCACGAGGAAGTCGGCACGCTGGCCGCGCTGCTGCGCACGATCCGCGACCGGCGCGGCGTGACGATCCTGCTCGTCGAGCACCACATGGGGCTCGTGATGCAGATCTCCGACGGCGTCGTCGTGCTCGACTTCGGCCGCAAGATCGCCGAGGGGCGGCCCGCCGAGGTGCAGCGCGACCCGGAGGTCATTCGCGCGTATCTCGGCGCCGAGGAGACGGCGGGAGCGCGTCGCTGATGGCGCTGCTCGACGTGCACGGGCTTCACGCGCAGTACGGCTGGACGAAGGTGCTGCACGGGATCGACTTCGCCGTCGAGGAAGGCGGGATCACGACGATCCTCGGCGCCAACGGCGCCGGCAAGACGACGACGCTGCGTGCCGTGTGCGGCATGGTGCGCACCGCCGGCGAGATCCGCTTCGCGGGCCAGCGCGTCAACGGACACGCCACCGAGGACCTCGTGCGGCTGGGCATCGGCCACGCGCCGGAAGGACGCGGCACGTTCGTGAACCCCACCGTCGATGAAAACCTCCGGCTCGGCGCCTACGCGCGGCGTGGTGGCGGCAGCGTGGCCGACGACCTCGAGCGCGTCTACGGGTACTTTCCCGTCCTGGCCCAGCGCAAGAAGCAGACGGGGGGGACGCTCTCGGGCGGCGAGCAGCAGATGCTGGCCGTCGCGCGCGCGCTCATGCTGCGCCCGCGGCTCCTGCTGCTGGACGAGCCGTCGCTCGGCCTGGCGCCGCTGGTCGTGCGCGAGATCTTCCGCATCGTGCGCACGATCAATCGCGAGGAGCGGGTGAGCGTGCTGCTGGTGGAGCAGAACGCCGCCGTCGCGCTCGGGCTGGCCGACCACGCCTATCTGATGGAGACGGGCCGCGTCGTGATGTCGGGGCCGGCCGCGGAGCTGCGCCAGAACGACGCCATCCGCCGCGCCTATCTCGGCTACTGAGATGGAGATCTTCTTCCAGCAGGTCGTCTCGGGGCTCGCCACCGGCGGGATCTACGGCAGCGTGGCGCTGGCCCTGGTCATGATCTACCAGGCCACCGACGTCGTGAACTATGCGCAGGGCGAGATGGCGATGTTCAGCACCTACATCGCGTGGACGCTCGTGAATGCCGGCGTGCCCTACTGGTGGGCGTTCTTCGGCACCCTCGTGATCTCGTTCGTCGGCGGCGTGCTCCTCGAGCGGGTGGTCATCCGTCCCGTGGAGAACAAGCCGATCCTCACCATCGTCATCGTGTGCATCGGGCTGCTCGTCATCCTCAACAGCGTGGCGGGCTGGATCTACTCCTACATCCAGAAGCCGTTCCCCAGCCCGTTCCCGCCGAAGCCGATCATGCTCGGCACCGTGGTGTTCGGCGCCCACGATCTGGGCGCCATCGGCGTCACCCTCGTCGTGCTGGCGTTCCTCTACGCGTTCTTCCGCTTCACCACGCTCGGCCTGGCCATG
>Ga0134071_10000665_pt1 | contig 11668 bp, 8 predicted proteins | sample 15_taG_27_FD_94466 | JGI IMG/M metagenome (GOLD analysis project Ga0134071, IMG submission 94466) | Grasslands soil microbial communities from the Angelo Coastal Reserve, California, USA - 15_D_Rain_40cm_5_09082015 | ecosystem: Environmental > Terrestrial > Soil > Grasslands ...
CCCGAAAACTTTGTCCAAAAAACTAAAAGTTGCAGCCTTGTTACACAAAAAGGGGACACAAAAGCACAAAAAAGAAGTTTGTGCCTTTTGTGGTCCTGTCCCCTTTTCTTCTCGAGAAGCGGTGCTACGCGGTAACCCCTTCGGGCAAGAGCATTCCTTTGTCGAGATGACGTGTGACCTTTGCGTGCTGAGCGGCGCGCGGGTCGTGCGTGACCATGACGATGGTCTTTTGAGAATCGCGATTCAGCTTCTCCAGGATGGCCAAAATCTCCCCGGCAGACTGCGCGTCGAGATCACCTGTCGGCTCATCGGCAAGAATCAATGCGGGATCCGTGACGATGGCCCGCGCGATTGCGACGCGCTGCTCCTGGCCCCCGGAAAGCTGTCGTGGATAATGTCGCGACCGCTCCGTCAGCCCCACCAGCGACAATGCCGTTTCGACGTGCGCGCGGCGCTGGAACTTTGACAGCTTGGTAAGAAGAAGCGGCAGTTCGACGTTTTCGAACGCCGTCAAAACAGGAATCAGGTTGAACGATTGAAAGATGAATCCGATGGTCTGATTGCGCCACGTTGCCAACTGAGACTCGCTCATCGTCGAGAGATTCTTGCCGTCGACCAGCACTTCACCGCTGGTGGGACGGTCGATGCCGGCGATGAGGTTCAGGAGTGTCGATTTGCCCGAGCCCGATGGCCCCATCAGACACAAGAAACCTCCCGACTCGAGGCTGAGGTTCGTGTTGTTCAAGGCGACAACTTCTGTCGCCTCCCGCTTGAAAACTTTTTTAACATTACGGATCTCCACGTCGGCCATGCTTATTTCTTATCCTTCACGCGATCTCCCACCTTCAGCTTCTCAGGCTCGCTGACGATGATCGATTCATTGCCGGTGAGACCTGCCGATATGTAAACCTCGGCACCAACCTCGCGTTCCACCGTCACCGGCCTGGTCTGCGCTTTCCCGTCCACAATGACAACGACACGCTTGCCCCCGTCTCGCTCGATAACGCCGCGCTTAGGGACAATGTACAGCCTGGCCTCTTCTGTTTTCGGCTTCACCTCGGCATTCATGAACGTGACGCGCGCATTCATCTCGGGTCGAACGTATTCGTCGGGCTTCAGTATTTTCACCTTCACCTGGACTGTCGCCTTCTGGCGGTTCGCCTCGGGTGCGATCTCGTCCACACGACACGTGTAGGGCCGATCGGGAAAAGCGTCCGTCGTCACCGTGCAGGGCTGGTTCGCTTCGATGCGATTGAAATCATTCTGATTGATGTCGAGTTCGACCTGGAGATCATTCAAGTCCGCGAGCGTCACGACGAAAGACTTTGCGCCCCGATCGCCGACGAACGACGTCGTGACCATTTCTCCCTGTTCGACATTCCGTTCGAGAATCGTCCCGCTAATGGGAACCTGGATGTGGGCAGCGTCAAGAATCGTCTCCGCATAGTTCACATTGGCCCGGGCGCGCTCGACTTCGGCGCGAGCGTTATCGATCTGCTCTTTTCGCGGGCCCTGGCGAGTCAGCTCGTACGTGCGTCCGAGAGAAGCCAGGTTCGCGCGAGCGGAGTCGGTGCGGCCTTTGGCATCGTCCAGCGATTGCGGTGGGAACACACCTTCTTTCACCAGGCCTTCGATGCGCGTCAGATTGGCCTCTTCACTTCGCAGTTGTGCCTCCGCGCGTTCTACGTCGTGTTTCGCACGCTCGATCTCTTCGGGGCGGGATCCGCGCTGCAATTCCATCCACCGCGCTTCCGCGGAATCAAGCGCCGCTTTGCCCTGATCGAGCTGCGCTCGATACTCACGGTCTTCGAGGCGAACCACGGTTTGGCCTGCCTTTACGCGATCACCCTTTTCGACTCCGATCCACGCCACCCGGCCCGGGATTTTCGATCCGACTTGAATCTTGTGATGGGCCACAACGTAGCCCGTCGCGACCAGCACAGCCGAGGACGATGCGGACTCCATTCGCGGCCTCACGGTTTCGACGTCGGCAGGGGCAGTCGCATTTCGAAAGGCAAATACCGCGAACACGCCGGCGAGCACAAAAATGATCGCGATGACCGCTGCTGCGGCTCCTTTTCGCGATGAAGGCGCGTCGCTACGCTGCGACCGGTCGATCTTCAGTTTGCTGAGTTCGCTGGAAAGATGATCCATTCCTTTACACTTCGGTCCGCAGCGCGCGGACGATCGGTATTCTTGCCGCGAGGCGAGCCGGCAGGAACCCGCCAAGCGTGCCCACAATCGCGGAAAATGTTAAACCGATCAGCATCAACCGCGGCGTCACGCGAAATTGGAAAACGATCTCTGAAAACGTGATGAAGTTTGCAGTGCCTGTGGATATGCCGTTCATAGGCAGGGCGAACAGGCAGCCCAGCGCCCCTCCGATCAAGGCCAGCAGCAGCGACTCCAGCATGAACGACAGCAGTATGTTTCTGCGGCGGAATCCAAGGACCCGCAACGTTGCAATCTCGCGCGTCCTATACGCTGTGGCCGCATACATTGTGTTCATTACCGCAAAACATGATCCGATTGCCATGATGATTCCGACAAGGTACCCCAGAACTTTCATCGGTGCCGCCGTGCCAACCTGCGATTCGAAATACTCCGTTTCGCGCGGGGCATCCATTTGAAGGCGCCGGTCATCAATGATTTTCTGCTGAACATCCTTCAACGATGTTTGATCGGCACAGCGGACCAGCAGCGAACTGTAAATAGGACGATCGAATTCCTGCGCGACGTCGCCGTAGTCTCCCCAGATCTCGGAATCGTAGGGCGTCCGCGCCGCGTCAAAGATGCCGACGACTTTCCAATCTGTGCGGCCGATGTGAATCGTATCGCCGATCTTGCCATCCTTGAACCGATTGGACACGGACCGGCTGACCAAAACCTCGCGCAGTCCCGTTTTCAACATTCGGCCCTCAACCAATTTGATCTTCGGCCGCAGTTCGAACGTCTTATCTGAAATGCCTCTGACAATCAGGTTGGCGGCCTCACCCGTCAGGCGCGGATGATTGATGATCACCAGAATCTCGCCGGACACCGCCTGTACGCCGCTCATCGTTTCGACGATCCCTTTGAAGCTGCGCCCGTAATAGCTGTTGGTCTCGGTCTGTGAACCCTTGCGGAGCAGAACCAGATTCAATGGTTCCCCGCTATTCACGTACGTGTTTTCAAGACCGTTAACCATGGCGAGGATGGAAACGAAGATCCCCACGGTCAGCGCTACGCCACCGACCGTCATCATTGTGCCCAGCCGGCGTACAACCAGACTCCGAAAATTGTATTTCAGGGGAATCATCGGATATCACTCGCCGCGGCGGCGGATCGCCTCTGCAATCGACAGACGCGACGCGCTCCAGGCCGGCAGAAGCGTGCTGGTGAATGCCACGAAGGTTGAAATGGCGACCGCCATCAATATAGTTTCCCATCGAACCACGAACCGAAGCAGGAACCCCTGACTCAGTTCATTGAAGTCGACCGAGCCGTACGCGAAGCGGGCCCCGAGAGAACCCAGCAGGCCGCCGGCCACAGCGATGATCAATGACTCGGCGACTGTCATGGCCAATACCTGTCCGGGAGTAAATCCGAGCGTCTTGAGAATGGCAATCTCGGCAGTTCGCTCGCGGATCGACATGGCCATCGTGTTCGCTGCCACGAGAATAATCGTGAACAACACGACTGTGGAAATACTCATCACCAGGAACCGCACATTTCCATACATCGATACGAAGCTCAGAAAGAATGCTTTTTCGGATTCCGTTTTCGTCGGAGCGGTGCTGTTCGCAAACATGCTGTCGACGGAATCGATCACGGCCGGAATATCTTCTGCCGACTTTGCCTTGATCGACAGGGTTCCGATCTGGCCGGAATTGTTAAATAGTTCGTTGAAATAGTCGTAATGGAAATAGTACGTGTTTTCCGACCCGCCTCCGTCGACCAGACCGCGAATCGTTGTCTCGACGTCAAACGGCGTGAACGTTCCCTTCAGCGTGACGCGGTCTCCGACTTTCCAGCCGTATTTCTTCGCCAGTTTCACTCCAGCCAGCGCGGCGGTTCTCTCTTTGATGAAATCCTGGATGTGTGCCGCATCGTCGACTTTGTATTCCGGATAGATCGCAAACAGCCTGTCCGCATCGACCGCGAACTGAGCGAAAAAATTTGCCGGATCCTTGTAGATTCCGCCGAACCACTGGAACGTCGTTACGTCTTCCACACCAGGCACCGAGCGGATTTTCTCGCGGTACGCCAGCGGCATCATCACGCCCAATGACACTTTGTGGCGCGTGAAGAGGCGCCTGGCCGATTCAGGTGTCGTCGGCGGATTCTCCAGTTCATCCAGCAACGTCTTCAGCGTGCTGATCAGGAACAGCGACATGGTAATGCTGAGCACCGTCAGGATGGTCCGCCGGCGATTTCGCACCACGTTCCGAAAAATCAGGCGCAGATACTTCAGAGCTTTCGGAAAGAAAGTAGATTCTAGCCGAATTATGGGCGGGGCCGAAACCGGCAGCCGTTGGCTGCGATATTCCCAAAAACATTCGGCCTTCCCCACGGTCGGGGAAGGCCGAAATGAACAAAAAACGCCTGATTGACAGGTCACGCCATATCAGAACAGCAACTTCAGCGCGAACTGCAGCTGCCGCGACGGCGTTGAGGTGCTGGTGATGACGCCGGCCGAGGAGCTATAGGTGTTCCCCGTGAAAATCACCTGGCCGGGTTCCGCAAAATTCGCGTGGTTCAGAATGTTGAAACCCTCGGCCCGGAACTGCAAATTCCACTGCTCATTGATACGGATCCTCTTGAAGAACGATGTGTCGATTACCGTCAGAGGGGGTCCGGTCAGCGATCCTCGCGATACATTCCCGAACGTTCCGGAGAGCGGCAACGCGAAAGCCCCAGGATCGAAATATCGCCCTGTTTTCTTGAACCCTTCCACGCCCTGGATCACCTTCCCATTGAAGTTGGGATTCCAGTTCGGCACGTCGGGATTATCCGTATCGCCGGTTCCGGAAACGTTCGCACCGATTTGTGGCGTGAAGGGGAATCCGCTCGCGATGTTGAAGATTCCGTTCCATTGCCAACCGCCAACGATCTGGTTCAACCAGCCGCTGACGCCGCTCGCGAACCGCTGTCCTTGGCCGAATGGCAATTGGTAGCCGAAATTGGCGTTGAACGCGTGCCGGAGACTGAACGCCGCGATTCCTCTGCTGAGCCCGAGATTGTAGGGATTCAGGATCGCTTTCGGCTGATTCGTGCTGGCGTTGGAGGAGCCGCCGGAGTTGTAATCGAGGGCCTTGGCGAAAGTGTAGTTGGTTTTGAACGTCAAGCCATGACTGGCGCGCTTGATCACGGAGACATTGAAGGAGTTGTAGCTCATGGTGCCTTCGAACATCTGCGAATTGCTCTTGTTCTGGAACGGATTCGGATAACACGCTATGGATGTTCCCAAAGATCCGGTACACGTTCCCGTTGGCGCAATGTACGTGGTTCCTTGAGGTACTGTGACCACGGGTCTGGTTGTTGATGTCGGTGAGCTGCCGACGCCACCGCTCAAGCATCCCGCCGCGTTCGCGCACACCTGCGGACGAGGCGCATTGAGATTCATCGGAATCATCGTATGGTAGGCTTCCGAACCGACGTAGCTGACCTGGACGGCGAGATTTTGTGTGATCCCGCGCTCCAGCGCCAGGCTCCATTGCTGAATGGTAGGAGTGTGCATGGTCGGCTCCACGCCTCCCACCGAGTAGATCGCGCAGTTGGCCCTTGCCGCCACCAGTTGCGCATCGCAATTGGGCGGCATGGGAAGTGCCGGGTTGATCGGAGACTGGGCAAGCATCGGTCCGCTCAAGACAACGCGCGGATTGAACGGCGGATTCGAGTCGAGCCGGAACGCCAGATTGTCCTGGAGATCGTTATGAGTGCCGTAACCGGCGCGAACCGCCCAGCTCCCGGTGCCGGTGGGATCCCACGCGAGGCCCAGACGCGGCTGTAAGAGCGCTTTCGCATTGTTTTCGGTCAGGCACGAGGACCCGATTAACGGATTGGTGAGCGGCACTCCGGTGCTGTCAAACAGAAGGTTGGCACACCGGCCCTTCACTTCGTGCCAGCCATCCGTCATCTCATCTCTTAATCCGAAGCGGAATGTCAGATTCGGTCTCAGTTTCATTTCATCCTGGGCGTACCAGGCCCCGAGCCATTGCCGATAGCCTAAAGGAGTCACCACCACGTTGGCATTAAACGCCGTGGGAGAGTCCTGCAGAAAGGCCAGCAGCGTCGGATAGGCGACCGTGCCGGACTTGTTCTGAGCCGGCCCGCTCTGGTTTTCCTGCACCCGCTGCAACCATCCACCGAAGCTGAATGTATGGTTGCCCCTGGTGATGTGCACGTCATCGCTGCCGGTAAACAAATTCAACGCATTTGCAGTCGGGTCGTTCCCGTTCGCCGCCACGATCGCCGAGGCTGCCGCGGTACTCACACCTCCTCCGATCGTGATCTGGCCGGGATTCCGCCCGGTGATGAAAGCAAGGTTCGACGGGATCGGCACCGCGGGCGGCGTAGACACTGGCGAATACGCGCGCGTGAAGCCTCCGTTGAAGCTATTCAGAAACGTGGGCGAGAAGACGTGCGTCTCCTGCAATGAAACCACCTGGCTGCGATTTCTGCTGATCTGCGTGAAATTCGTGTCGAACGTTATCCGAGCGGAGCTCGGGTCGATCTTGTCTCCATCCGAGATCAGGTAGCTGACCGACAATGAATCTTTAGTGGACGCGTTGTAATCAAACCGGGTCAAGCCGAAGTCCTCGCGGATCGACTGCTTGGGATTCGAGATGGCATGGGCGGTGCCCGTGGGCAAGCCGGCATTGGGCAACCCGGGCGCCACTAACAGCTCATTTCCATTTGGCGAGGGCCAGAAGTTGTTAGCGAACGGCAGCATACCTGACTTGAGACTGGGCGCCGTGACGTACTGGCCGGGACTCGAGCCGCACGCTGTTGGCGCAGTGGGGTTGGCCAGGTAGCAAGGCAACAAACCCTGGCGCACCTGCAGATCGGGAACAATGGCGTCGCTGCTCAAGGCCAGCCGCTGCCGGAATCCTTCATAATTTCCGAACAGGAACATTTTGTCTTTCATGATCGGACCGCCCAGCGTCGCTCCAAACTCATTCCGTTTGAACGGCGCTACAGAGGTCGGGTTTGGTGCATTGGCGACGTCGAAGAAGTTCCGGGCATCCAAGGCACTGTTGCGCAGGTATTCGAAAACAGATCCATGCAACTGGTTCGTGCCCGACGTAGCCACAGTTACGACGTGGCCGCCGGCACGTTTCCCATATTCCGCGCCGTAGCTGTGCTGGAGGAGATTGAATTCCCGCACGGCATCCACTCCAAGCGTCTGGCCGCTGGAGCCGGCAGGCCCGATCGGCTGGCCGGCGGAATTCGCCCCGAGGTACTCCATGCCGTTAATCGTAAACGTATTCTCTTCCGGCCTTCGGCCCACCACGGAAAAGAAGTTGCCGTTGAGACCTACATTGGAGGTGTAATTGACTGTGCCGGGCGCGACGGCCATCAATTGGTCGAAGCCGCGGCCGTTCAGCGGCAGGTCTTTAATCTGCGACTCGTTGACTAGTCCCGTGGTGGCGGCGAGCGTCGTGTTGACCATGGGAGCTTCGCCTGTCACCGTGACTGTCTCAGACACGGTTCCGATCTCCAGCGTCACATTCACCACGGCTTCTTGACCGACAAGCAGATTGATTCCGCGCCGCACTTGCTGCTTGAAGCCGGGTAATTCTGTGGTGATTTCATACCCGCCTACCGGAAGAAGCTGGATACTGTATGCGCCCGTCTCGTTTGTGAGGGCAGTGCGCGTCAGTCCGCTCTCGGTGTGTTTGGCGGTGACCATAACTCCCGGTATCACCGCTCCGCTGGCATCGCGTACAACGCCCGAGATCGTTCCAGTCGAGCCTTGAGCAAAAACCAGACAGGTTCCCAAAGCGATGAATGCGACAATCGCTGTTCCAACTGTTACCAATGCATGCAGATTCTTCTTTTCTCTCACGAGATCCTCCTTGTTAAATCCCGAACTGTAGCGGCGGATAACCGCTGACGGCCACGACAGTTATTTACACCTTCATAGATTCCTTTATATTGAGGCGAAAGTAAGTCTATTGCCGAAGCGTTGTCAATATAGGGAATGTAAAATGATGTTCAAACAAAACGGTTGCATTATATTTCTATGCATTATATTTCACTTGAAGAAGAGCGTCATCTGCACTTAAATGCTTAATAGAGGCGCAACGGAGGGGCAGCATGCTAGTTAAGAAATCCAGGATCGACACCTTTGATGACTGGGTGGATCTTTTTGAGCAGTGGCACAATGATATCGGTTATCCGACAGAGCTGATCGGAAAGGACTATCACTTCGAAACCAAACTCGGGGACATTGAAAGTAACGAGATCGAGTTCGGTCACTTCGCCGGAAGGCCCAAATGGGAAAGGCTCACGGACATTCCGGATCAACGGATCAAGGATGCTCTGGCTCACCTGGTCGAGTTCCAGGGCGATACCGAGTTCGCTTCAGTAGAACAGCAAAAGAATCTGTTGGAACGGGCTCCGACCCGGTTTGATCTGGAAAATATTATCCGGATCAACCGGGAGGAAATGAGGCACGGCTGGCAGATGGCCTACGTGCTGGTGACCCACTTTGGGGAGTCCGGCAAAGCCCAGGCTCAGAGGCTGCTGGAGCGCCGGGCATCGCAGCAGACTCGGCTGCTGGGCTCCTTCAACGAGCCGGTCCTCAATTGGCTTGATTTTTTCACTTATACATCGTTCATCGATCGCGACGGCAAATATCAGCTCAACATGCTCAGCCGCAGCGCCTTTGCGCCGCTCGGACGCAGCATGCTCCCGATGCTGCAGGAAGAGGCTTATCACCTGGCGCAAGGCAATATCGGCCTGATGCGGATTGTTAAAGCTGGGAAAATTCCGACAGCCGTCATTCAAAAGTATTTCAACAAGTGGCTATCCACCGCCTTCGATCTGTTCGGCCAGGACGAGTCGTCAACGGCGCACTGGGCCTACGTCTGGGGGTTGAAGGGACGTTATGACGAACACCTGCACGACGAGCCCGCGGATATGTCGAAGCTGAACGAGCTGTCACGGGCCACATTTTTCAAAGAAGTCAGCGCGCTCGTGGATTCTTTGAACCGTCATATTCCGGCGGATCAGCCAAAGCTGCGGATTCCCAGCGATAAATTCCGCAGAAGCATCGGCGCCTATGCGGGAATGACATACAGTATCGACGGCGCATTGCTCTCGAAGGAGGACTACGAGAAACACCTCCAGCAGGTCATGCCTTCCGCCGCGGATGATGAATTTGTAATCAATCTCGAGAAAGACAAGGGCTGGATTCTGGATCCCTCTCAGAAGTAGGGAGGATTAGCCACAAAAACAGGGGGGAGGGGGGCGCACACCTGAATTCCCGAATTTGAATTGAGGAATTCAGGTGTGCGCCCCCCTCCCCCCTGTTTTTGTGGCTAATTATCCAACCCATAAGCGCGAGCCATCACGACGATGGGATGAACTGGTTTCAGGCCGGTACCTTGCTGGACCTGGATTGCCGAGAGCGGGCAATCGGTAACCGTACACGCACCCTCTGTCTTGAGAAACTTGAACAACGGTTTGCCCACCTTCATTGAGGCCTCGAAGTTCTCTTTCTTCACGCTCCAACTGCCGTCGTGCCCGCTGCAACATTGCATGCGAGAAACTTCAGCACCCGGGATGAGCTGCATGAGTTCCTGGGCTTTGAACCCTATGTTCTGCGCTTTGAGGTGACACGGCTGGTGGTAGCGGATCTTGCCGATTTGTTGCGAGAATCCCAAATCGAGTCTTCCTTTTTCGTGGACGGCTACTAAATACTGGGACAGATCACAGGTGTTTTCCGCGACGAGCCTGGAATCGTCGATGGGCAGGAATCGCGGATACTCCTGTTTGAGCATGTAACTGCAGCTTGCGCTCGGCACGACGATTTTGTACCCCTGCCGGACAGCGCGGCTTAATGAGGCCACGTTGGACGCGATCTTCTTTCGCGCTCGATGCACGAGGCCTCCATCCAGAAACGGCAGGCCACAGCACTGCTGCTCCGGGATGACGCACTCGATTTCATTTTTCTGGAAGACAGCGACGGCAGCTTTGCCGATCTCCGGTTCGTTGTAATTGACCGTGCAGGTGTAAAACAGCGCAACCTTTTCGTCGCCCTTGGGCTTCGCCGGAGCAGATCGTTTGCGGCTCCATTTCGCGAAAGTCTCGTTATGAAAGGTGGGGAGCAATCGATCCCGGTGAACGCCCAAATATTTTTCCATCAGACCGCGTAGAAAGGAATTCTGATTGGCCCGGTTGACGAGCGGCGCTGCCCAACTGGCAAACCTGCCGACCAGGTCTGTATCTCCGAATATTCTGTCGGCGAAGCGCGCTCCTCGCTGTTTGGCATCCACGAAGTGTGCCCGCATTATGGTTCTCGGGAAATCGATGTCCCACTCGTGCGGAGGAACGTACGGACAGATGACGTAGCAGAGCTTGCACTGATAGCAGAGATCCACGATCTCTTTCACGTGTTCATCTGTGAGCGCCTCCGCCTCACCGAAGTTCTCGTCCACCAGCCGGAACAGGTCCACAAAAGACGGACAGAGGGTGTGACAAAGCGTGCAGCCATAGCAGATGTCGAACACCCGCACGATTTCCTTACGCGTGGCCTGGGGATCCCAGAACTCCGGCGAGGTAAGGTCAAAGTTGAACATGTTACGTTCTCTTCACACGCGTCGTTTCGATTTTTGGGTTTCTTTGTGCCTTTTTGTGGCCATTCTTCTCTTCCCTCAGCGCCGCCGCAATCATTCGCGCTGCTTCCGTTATACCGACAGAGTTCGTGTCGATCATCTGCTCGGCTTCGGCATAAAGAGGCGAGCGCAGCGACAATATCGACCGCAATTCAGCCATTGCAGAAGTACGGTTGGCCATGGGACGCGTGTCGCCCTGGCCGAGCACCCGCTTCCAGTGATTTTCCGGACTGGCCTTCAGCCACACCGTATGGGTGCGACGCTTCAACAGTTGCCAGGTTTCGGGATCGGTAACAATGGACCCGCCGATGGCGACAACCATTTTCTCGTTCTGCATGAGAAGTTTCATCAGAAGATCATAAGCGCGGCGCTTATAGTAGGCTTCGCCGTGAAGAGAGAACAATTCGCCCAGCGACAGGGTTGTGTCGCTTTCAATCAACGCATCCAGTTCGATAAACCTGGCGTCTAAAAGTTTCGCGAGGGCTTTCCCCACGGTGGATTTGCCGGCGCCCCGCAGTCCCACCAGCGCTACGACGCGTTTCTGTTCCTCTTCTGTAGACATGAGCGAGACGATGGGGACGTCCAGAGCGTTCGCCACATCCGCAAGCCGCGCCACTGAAATGTTGCCCTTGCCGGCCTCGAGATCGCACAGGAATCTTGGCGAGATACGGGAACGCTCTGCGACTTCTCTTAACGTCCAGCCCATGCTCGTGCGCCGGGCGCGGACCCTTCTGCCGATCTGAACGAGCACAGATTCACGGTCCATCGTGGTGAACTATACTGCAGATTGACAGTGTTTAGTAGGGGAAATATGCTACAGAATGGGTCAGCAACTCCCCTCCTAA
>Ga0134071_10000666_pt1 | contig 11655 bp, 12 predicted proteins | sample 15_taG_27_FD_94466 | JGI IMG/M metagenome (GOLD analysis project Ga0134071, IMG submission 94466) | Grasslands soil microbial communities from the Angelo Coastal Reserve, California, USA - 15_D_Rain_40cm_5_09082015 | ecosystem: Environmental > Terrestrial > Soil > Grasslands ...
CGCCCTTTGAGGAAGACCAACCGCCTCGCTGCATTCATGAGATCCTGCGGCGAGCCGCCGTTACTCAGATAATGATGAATCTTCCTGGCCCCGCTCATGCGGTCTGTACCGACGTCGCTAAAGATCTCCACCAATGCGCCTGCGTTTTCTTTGACGGCGAGGGGTTTGACATCCTCGATACGAACGTCGGCGACCTTGCCCCTGACGGCATCGCGGAACAGGGTAATGAAGGCACAGTCCTGAAGGAGTAAAAGCCTTCTTGTAACATCATCGCCGCTGGCTTGAAACGCATAACGCAGCGCATTGGCGGAACTCATCGAATGCACGTTGGGAACGTTGGGCTGTCTCATGACGATTTCGCCGGCAGCGACAAAAAGCGCATCCCAGATAGAGTGCGGTGAAACACCACGGCCGATCAAGGCTACGGCTTTGTCGCACGCTTCCTCGCTGGTTCCCTGGCGAAGCACGGCCAGCATATCGCGAGTCGCACCATCATCGCGTTTTCCGCTCATCCAGGCCGGACCCATGCCGGCAGCCAGTTTCTGATTTCTCCGCCAGGGCCGGTCGGCAGGCTCATCACTCAAAGCCGGAGTGCTGTTCTTCACATCGTGATTCAAGCAGGCGTACGCCAGCGATCGGAGAACCGCCTCGGCGTGCTGCCAACCGATGAACTGGAGCAGCCGCCAGCTATGACCTACAAAAATCGCCTTATGGCCGATGGAGCGGAAATCGCGCGCGCCGAAGCGATAAAAGAGCTCGTAGATCTCGTTGGCTCCGGCCGACCGCACAAGTCCCGCGACTGCCGCGTCCGCGTTCTTTTCGTCCCAATTCTCCATGGCCGTGATGAAAGCTTCTTTGGCTTTGTGGGGCGGCGGAACGATGCTTTCATTGACCGGCGCCATTCTCCAGCCGCTATCCTTTTGTTCCATCGCCTGCGATTTCTTGAATTCATCAAGCGCCCAGAATATCGGCAGCCATCGATCGGTCTCCGGTGATGCAAGACTCTCCTGATGGGCTGCATTCACGACCATAACGGCGTGAAACTTGAACCCGACATTAGGCCGGGGAGCGATATTGCGAACGCCGGCCAGGAACAGAGCGGCGACCACCTGCTGGTAGGTCGTTCCTTGACGAATCCGCTGAGCCACCTGTTCGAGCAGCTCCGCCTGCGGCGTGTCTTCGATGAGCCGGACCAATGGCTCGATGCCCGTACCGAGCCGAACCAATGCCGGAGTCACTTTCGCTTCCTGCGCGGATACGGCCGGCACGTTCTTGAGGAACGCAAAACTTCCAGCACTGATCCCGGCGACTTTCAGAAACTGGCGGCGTGTCGCTTTGTCTTGCATGATGTCCTCCTGTGAATTTCCTGTTCCCGAATTACCTTCCGAGCGGCGTGGTAATCGCAATCAGATCCGTACCGCCCGAACCTAACTTTGGTTTTTCCCACTTCACCGTCCCGCGTGGAATCCCGGAGTTCGCGCCGATCCCCGAAAGCGTTATTGTGAAGGTGCGTTTTTCCTGAGGCCCGAGTTTCGGTATTTCGAATTCGGCCGCGTTGGTATTGGTGATTGGATCGCGATGAATCCCGGTATAACCACCGCCGGTCGTTGCCTCAACAACCGTGGTTACCTCTTCTGGATCTCTGCCTCTGAGCAAAGGAAGCGTGACGGTGATGTACTCGGCGGTAAGACCTTTGCCCGGCCTGCCAGTGTTCGAAATCGTAATCGTATACGCGACGCCGTTTTCGCCCAGGACGCCGTCGCTGATCTGCGCGTTGATCGGGACACGCAAGCCTTGCTCGACAGAGAAAAATTGCCAGAGCTCTTGCAGAGTGGATTCGGGGACTTGCTCTCTCGAGAAATTGCCCATCCGCAGGTGACGGGAGTTGGCGTGATCGGGCGCGGAGGTATGCTGGTACACTTCCGTTTTGAACCATTCGTAGTCCCCACCCAGGCCGCCCGCGGTTCTACGCGGATTCGCAAACGTTGCCGCGTGGCATTGCCCGCACCCGGACTCGACATAGAGTTTTTGTCTTGGGCTGGCGAGCGGCGGAACCGGCGTTCGCCACATCGCGCCAGGCTCTGCAGGCTTCGGCAAACTCGCCAGGTAAGCCGCAACCTGTGCGATTTGCTGATCATTCAAATTCTTGTCCGCCACAAAGGCAGGCATGGTTTTTCCCGCTCCCTGACGTACAACGCGCAGGAACTGAGCCGTGCTGAGTTGATGGCCAGCCAGCGGTTTGGCAAATCCACCTTCGCCGCGTTCACCGTGACAAAGTTTGCAATCATTCTCGAGACCAAAATATCCCTGCCAAATCCGTTTTCCTTCCTGAATGTCCGAGGCACTGGGCGTTTGGGCTTGAGCAATACCCAGGGGAAGCAAAACCAACATAATAAAAATGCGATGCATCAATCCTCCCAGGTTCCGCGACGCCATCATACATCTGATATCATCGCTGCTCCAATAAGACTGAAGGAGATGGAGAATGCTTCCTCCTGCGGAGTTTGCGCGAAATTTGCTTAAAGAGGCCCAGGACACGCACCCGTGGCTCCATCATTCGTTGTTCCACATGATCTGGAGCGGGAAACTCTCGCGTGATCAGGTTCGCAACATCATTCGCCAGCAGGGCGCATTCTTTCTCGACACCCTGCGGCACGCCGCATGGAAAATTGTCTCTGCCGGCGGGCTTAACCCAACCTGGGAAGACCTCCAGCGTCAGCGGTCGCTTATCCCGCTCGTGGTTGAAGAAGGCGGCGAAGATACGGTCGGCGGCACACAGACCGGTCACTCGATCCTGTTCGTCCGGCTGTGCGAGGCGCTGGGCTGGGCACGCGATGAGGTCTTTAATACGGATTATCTGCCGACGACGATCATCGAAAAGAATGAATTGTTCGCTCTGCAGCGGGCGGGCACGATCGAGGCGCTGTGCGGCGGAAACATCGCGACGGAGTCGATCAACGCAACACATGTCGTGCGCATGGCCCAGGCACTGGAAAAACACTATGGAATCCCGAAGTCTGCGCTCGACTTTTACTACGTCCATGCCCACGTGGAGGAAGACCACTCGGAGCGAGCCGTGCGCATCCTGACCGAACTCTGCGTCACCGAGGCGACGCAGAAGACGGGACTGCTCGCCATGCGGCGAGCGATAACGGCGCGGCGAATCTGCGTCGACGGTCTGATGGAGGCATTTGTCACGAATGAGCAGAAGCAGTATCGCTAGAGTCCTGTTTCTCGTCATGGCATCGACTCTCGTATTGGCAGCTCAGGGGATCCGCGAAGTCGCGGACGCCATCTTCTACAACGGCAAGGTCATCACGGTGATCGAAGCTGGAAAACTCGCCGACTTCGTCATTCTGTCGGACGACATCATGAGTGTGCCAGAAGAACAGATTCGGACAATTACGCCGCTCGCCACCTACGTCGGTGGCAAAAAGGCGTTCTCGAAGTCGGGTTCGGGATTCTAGGCTATTCCCCTCCTCGCAGGGGCCGGTTACCCAACGCCGCGAAGCGGCGTAAGAGCGCCTTCCTGGGACGAAGCGTAAACAGTGGACTCGACCGGAGGACAAACGTCTCCGTAATCGGACAACTTCTGAACGGAAACCAGTCGAGGTCCGCCATCAGGACTGCGCAGCAAGAAAAGAGCTCCGGTCACTACGGGAGCAACGAGAAGGGCTCCTCGATATTTGATCATTGAATTTACAAGTCTTTCTCAGTGCGAACCGCCGAAGTGTTGGCGGATAGCGTCCTTGATACGTTCGATAGAGAAACCCTTGTCATGCATATCCCGAGCTTCCAGCGCAATGTCTTCACAAATGTTGCAGCCCGAACCGTGCTCGTCCTTGAAGCAGAACAGATTGCTCTCGTGTCCAAGAGCCGTCATACATCCGCAAAAACAAGGAAGCTCAGCGAGAACCTCCGGCATATCTTTCGCCACCTGATATGCGGCGCGCGCCTTCGGGTCTTTGGCGAAATAGCTTGGATCCATCGTGTGAATGAGCCTTTTCCCCGAGGCCGTCAACTGCTCGCCGCCTCCTCCTATGAACACCCAGGCAATCAATGCCAGCACGCCTGCGGAACCCAGAAGGATCCACATGCTTTGCTTCTTCATCTTTTTTCTCTTTTTAGGTTTCGTTTTGGATTTCATCAATTTCCTTCCTTTCTCCGCAGGAACAACCCAAGATCGACGGACTTGCCCATCTGAAAATAGCCGATTGGTGATGGATGGATGCCGTCGCCGCAATTGTAAGGCGCGTGGATGAGATCGGGATTCGCGGGGCTGCGAACGATCTTATCGAAATCGAGGACGCCATCGAATCCGGCTTTCGTGCGGATCCACTGGTTGACCTGATTACGGATCTTCGTTTTGGCGTCGTTCCAGCCGCTGTTGTCCGGAGCAGGAGCAACATTGTGGCGCGGAATGATCGTGGCTCCAATCACTTTGAGCCCTTTCGCCTTCAGGCGGGTTGATATTTCTCTCATTCCGGTGATGAGCTCATCGGCGCCAACCTCCCGGCGGATGTCGTTCGTACCCATAAACAAAACAACATGACTGACGCCGGAATGCGAAAGGACGTCGCGCTCGAGACGTTCCAGACCCGGCGGGCTGTTGGCTTTCGGAACCAGATGCGCGCCCGTTACGGTGTTCCCTCCAATGCCTTCGTTAACGACAGAGCGTGAAACAGGGCTCATCAGCGCCAGGCGCTGAGCAACGACATCTTCCCAGCGGTCGTGGGCGTCCTGCGTGGTGCAGGTCCCATCAGTAATGGAATCCCCGAATGCAACAATTGCCGTGGCCGGCATCGCCGGACGCACATCGATCGATTTCAACCAGAACATCGCCGTGGTCTTCGCTGTGAACGGCTTCCCGTCTTCGGATGATGTCTGGTCCCCGGCATCGTTGGCGGTGAGGTATGACGTGACTACGGCATTACCATGTTGACTCGGCGCAACGTTGGCTCCGCTGACGAAGAGACTCACCGCCAGATCCTGTTGCGCCTCCACGTGCAAGGCAACGGCATCACTTCGGACTGAGCCTCCCGCGGGAATCGTCACCGAATTCTTTCCATTAAAAGTCACGGGCTTGTTCAATGTTGCGGCAACAGCGGGACCTTGAATCCGTGGCCCGACTCTGCCATTGCCGAATATCACCGGCGCCGTCCCGAAGGTGTTGTCCAGCCGAATCCGTATGCTGTCGCCCGGAATCGTAACCCGCGCAATCATCCGCACTGTGGCATTGCTGATGCTCGCTTCACCGAGCCCCTGCTGCGAAGCCCCCCACGCTGTCACCCAGCCCTGACTCGAGTCTTGAGCCAATGCCTGGCCCGCCAGCAACGCAATTGCGGTTGCCACTAGACCGAATTTATTCAAGCGTCCTCCTGCCTCAGCGCCCGCACTAAGAGTCATAATCGCGCCGATTTTATATCGAAAGTGCGCTGTGAGAAAGAATGCTGAAATCGGGTCGCATCACAGCTCAACAGCCCGCATCTGTCTCATGGCATTTCGTAAAAAATGTATTTTTCAACCCTTCTCGACGGTCTTCTGTGTAGAGACTCGTGTAGTGTGTGGTAGTTCGGGCGCTTTCGTCGCAACCCTACCCAGCCGGAGCGCTTGCTGTACCACCCAACTGTGAAAACCACTTCCCCAGTACTGCCACATGGCCGGTGCGCGATGTTTTTTTGTAATACGCGTCATCGGCAGTGATCATTGTTCCCGAGCGTTTTATTGCGACGGCATGGTATGCGGCGTCATAAAAAGTAACTTTGAAGGTCTTCATCAATTCGAATGCCTTCTCATAAAAATCTGCCGGTGATGCTTCTTCGAAGCCGTAGTTGATCAGAATCCGCATCAATGAAGCTGATAGATTCGGTTGCTTCAATCCCAAAATGTTGCCGGCTTCGAATATCCAAAGCGACGGAAGGACGATCGTGCATAGGTCAGACAACCAGGCTTCTCGAATTTGCAGGGCTCGATCCCGATCCCCCTCATCTTTTGATTCGAGCACCCATTTGAGCAGGACTGAAGCATCGGGGACAATAGTTGGATGGGCCGTCATCGGCGGCGATAGCGCCGAACCAACTCGACAATTTCTTTCGTCGATACCGGTTTGGTCTTAGCGCGCAGTCGGTCCAGTTCATCCGATAACATTCGGCGACGGATTAAAGCCAACTCTTTACGAAGAGCACCGTTGATCACCCTGCTTCTCATGCCGACTTCAACCAGAGATTCGAGTTCATGTTTAACATCGTCATCAAGAACAATGTTCACCTTTGAAGCCATTTCACACCTACATTCTTTACCTGAGGTAGAGAATAACATGGCACCCATCGCGCGATATCCCCAAAGATACTGAGGCCTCTTTTTCGTCTAAGGAAGGGCAGAACACGCAAGCTGAATGAACCTTTAACGTAGCGCGATCGAGGACAGATCACGTACTTCGGCGACGAGATTTTGTCGGGATGTAGGGGAACCGGATTAAGTAGATATTCTCGCCCTTTCCGTGCTTCGCGATTTTGAGGAGATCCAGAACACCCAGGAAGCCGGACGCGCGCGCCAGTTGCGGAGTGATGTCGGGGAAGCCGATCGGCTCGATGGAATCGATTTCGATCTCTCCGTCGCCCATCCGGTACCGTTTTCCAACCTTCACGTGCGGGCGGGTCCATATGCGAACGCTGCAGGTGATTTCTCCGCGACGAACTCCGTCGCGCAAACGCTTGGTAAAAACCACGGCAACACTCTACCGCAGCAGGGAGCGGCGAAGGCGCACGAATACGTCCAGCATCTCCGCATACGTGAAATTTGCGCTTCTGCCGCTCGGGTTCGGTAGAACGAAGACGGCGGAGCCGTGAATCGTCACCGGCTGCGGGCCGATACCTCTGCCGGAGGCGGGTAATCGAGCAAAGGCAGAAGCGCGCGATACAGCGTTGGATCCGAATCCGAAGAATTTGCGAAAGCGGTCGACGAACGCAGGTGGGAAAAACTTTTTCAGTTGCCCTCGAGGGCCTTTACGTGCGCAACCACGCTTTCGGCAAGGCCGTCCAGGCGGTACCCGCCTTCCAGCACGGAAACCACGCGGCCGCGGCTGAATTCATCGGCGAGTTTCATGACGATGCGAGTCATGGCGGCATAGCCTTCAGGAGTGATGTCGAAATGGCCCAGCAGGTCATCGCGCATGCTGTCGAATCCGGCACTGATGAGAATGAAATCGGGTTTGAAGTTTCGAGCGGCGGGAACGAGCCGGGTTTCGAAAGCCCGCAGAAACTCGGCATCTCCGGCGCCCACGGGCATTGCCACATTCAGGATCTTGCCGGCTCCAGCGCCTTCGCCGGTCTGGGATGGCGAACCGGTCCCGGGATACGCCCCGTAATGATGCGTACTGAAATAAAAAACGGAGCCATCGTTATAGAAGACGTCCTGGGTGCCGTTGCCGTGATGGTAATCCCAATCCACGATCAAGACGCGCCCGATGCCGCGCTTCTTTTCGAGATAGCGAGCTGCGATGGCGACATTATTGAAAATGCAGAATCCCATGCCGCGATCGGCTGTAGCGTGATGGCCGGGGGGCCGCACGGCGGCGAATGCGTTTCGGACCTTGCCGGTCATCACTGCGTCCACAAGATTCAAGACTCCTCCGGCGGCGAATTCAGCGGTTTCGAGGGACTCCGGGGAAGCCAGTGTATCGCCGGTGCTGAGTTCCTTCAGCCCTTGGAAACCCGACAACTCATTACGAACCAGGTCGATGTACGAGGGTTTGTGCACCAACTCAAGTTCCGCCTGCGTAACGCGGCGCGGCTCGATTCGGTAGAGTGATTTCAGCAGGCCAGCTTGCTCCAATCCGTCCCGGATCGCGGTGAGACGCTCGGGCCTTTCGGGGTGATCGGCGTTCCCTGACAGGTGCCGGAGGAAGACATCGTCCCAGAGGAGTCCTGTGGGCAACTTTCCCTCCGGTTGTTGCTGAAAGGCCATCGATGCTCCCAAACCCAAAAGCATAATACCGGCGAGAGCCGCCCACGTTGTCAGGCGCGAATGATCAGACATAACGTAAACCCATCCCTTTCGGCTACACTCCAGCCCCTTTCTTGACTTGGTTGGAACCGCAGAATATCGTTACAGCCGAGAAAAGTTAAGCGGCATGATGGATTGCAAAAAAGGAGATTCTAAGGTGAGCATTCGTTGGATTGGCCTTGCGTTGACGGCCGTACTCGTCACTCTGTCGTTCACGGCGCATCCGTTCGCACAGACACGGCAATCACCGCCAGACCGCGGTTTTCTGGCGGGAAAGAAGTATGACCTGAACGGACCGGCGCCGCGCCTGGCAAACGGCCATCCGGATTTGGGAGGTGTTTGGGACCGGCCGGGCGTTCAGGACATCACCAAGTCCTTTACTGCAAAGGATGGAATGAAACAGGTGGGGCAAGCGGATCTTCAATTCACCGAAGCCGGCCTGAAGGCATACAAATCATACGACCCGAAAAATGACTACGCGGGAGCGTGCCTGCCCTATGGTTGGCCGCGGGCCATACAAGGGCTTCATCCTCTGCAAATTGTGCAGAGCGATGATTTCGCCGCGTTCCTGTTCGAGCAGAATTCGTGGTTCACCGTTGTTCCCATCGATGGAAGGCCGCATCCCAAGGACGCAAAAAGTGTCCCCACATGGTTTGGCAACACGGTCGGCCGGTGGGAAGGAGACACGCTTGTGCTGGATACGATTGCCACCAACGGCTACACCATGCTGGACTATACGCATCCACACAGTACGGAATTGCATCTCATTCAAAGGTTCACACGCACCGATTTCGGACACATCAACTACGAAATGATCGCGGAGGACCCGAAGTACTATAAGACTCCGATCAAAAACACGCGCACGTTCGTTCTGCGGCCGAACTGGGAGACTATGGAATATTCGTGCGAGGAAACCAATCTCGACCAGATCAAAAACGGCACCATCAAGTGGACGCCGCCGAACGTAGAGTAATAAGGAGGACTTTAATGATTCGAAATCTGACTATTCTTCTTGCGAGTGGCGGATTGTTTCTGGCGTCTACCGCCATTTTTGCGCATCATTCGGCGTCGGCCGAGTTCGACGACACCAGGCCGCTCGAGTTCACGGGAACCGTGAGACTGGTCGAATGGGTCAATCCGCATGGTTATGTTCAGGTTGATGTAAAGGACGAGACCGGCAAGATCGTAACTTACAGAGTCGAAATCATGGCCCCGAACGGCCTCTATCGAGCCGGATGGACGAAAGATTCCGTGAAGCCGGGCGAGACCGTAAGTTTTAAAGGCCGCCGAGCCAAGAACCCGCAATCGATGAACGTCAGCGGCCGCCTCAGCCTGAACGGGAAACCGCTGTTTACCGGTACAGAAGGTGATAGACGCGGTGGCGCCGCGACTGAGAATCCGTAAAGCGATTCCCTGCGTAGCAGGGATCCTCTTCGCTGGCCTGGTCGGTCTCGCGTACGCCCGCAGTCAAAGGCAGCCGACAGCGCGCCCGCAATTGTCGGATGAGGCCTTCAACGATATTCGCGTTCTCAAAGGCATTCCCGTGGACGAATTCATGGACGTCATGGGAATGTTCTCCGCGTCGCTGGGATATTGCTGTACGGATTGCCATGTCAAGGAAGCCGTCGGAAACATAGCAGCGTTTGCCGTCGAGACTCCGAAGATACAGACCGCTCGGAGGATGATCGCGCTGGTGAACACGATCAACACTGGTTCCTTCCGAGGAGCCAAACGTGTGACTTGCTTTACGTGCCATCACGGCAGCGACATGCCGGAGGCTGCACCCGATCTCCGGCTGCAGTACGGTGCTCCTCCAGAGCCCGATCCCAACACCGTGGCGATCGCAACCTCGAGTGAGTCCCCGGCTCCTCTTTTCACCAGATACGTCCAGGCGATCGGCGGGGCGCAGCGGCTCGCCAACTTCACCAGCTTGGTTGCCACCGGGACGTACACGGGCTATGAAACGGGCTCGGCACCAGTGCCGCTGGAGATCTACGCGAAAGCTCCGAATAAGCGCACGACTGTTGTCAAGATGCCGGAAGAAGACAGCGTCCGCGTTTACGACGGCATGAATGGTTGGATCGCGGGACCGGAACGCACAATACCACTGACGACGCTGTCCGGACCCAATCTATTCGGCGCCAGGCTGGAAGCGATGATGTCGTTCCCAAGCGGCATCCAGCAAGAATTCAACCGGTGGCGGTCCGGTAAGGCCATCATCGAAGACAAGGAGTTCGCCGTCGCCCAGGGAGTCAAGACAGGACAGCTTCCGGTCAATTTTTACTTCGATCAATCGACGGGACTTTTAAAGCGCGTCATGCGTTGGAACCAGACCGCCGTCGGCCCTGTTCCCACGCAAACGGATTATGAAGACTACCGCGAGGTGGGCGGGGTTAAGATGCCTTTTCGCACCACCATAACCTGGACGGACGGTAAGTCGACCATCGAACTGAAAGAAGTCCGGCCGAATGTTTCAATCGAAGCAACGAGATTTGCCAGGCCGGCTCCCGCAAGGCCTCGGCGTTAGTTAGAGACGACCGGAACATTTCGAAATTGGACGAATCCTGCATCTCAAACCCGAAATTTCAAAATCTTAAATTGCACTCTGTCGTCCAATTCGAAATTTCGAAATTTCGGATTTGAGATAATCTGAGATGCAGGATTCGTCCAATTTCAAAATCTCTTCCTACGCACAGGAGGGAAACGTTAAGGTCGTGACGCAGATTTGATTGGCGTCACCCTCATCGTTTTCATCTTCTCCCGGTAATCGGGGTACAGTGTCTCGGCGCCGCCTCTGGTAGCTTCGTACGGTAATCCCTCTTGTTCGGCAAATTCCTTGAGCGCAGGATTCTTGCCTGGCAGCTTGTGCGGAATCCGATTGGAGATGTTCTCATTCACGATGGTGCATGGGAAGTATTCCAACTCCGTGTGCGGCTCGAACTTGTAAGTCACGGATTGAATGAACGGCTCCTCAAGGTAGATCGGATCGTCAATGTAGGTTGTAACGGTGAGATAATCCCCATGCCGTGTGAGCCATTCGGTGACCTTCGCCTGATCGCTCATCGACGGCCCATTACGCCTGATGTAGGACTCCTTCAGATGCGTAGTGGTAATGACCAGATCGTTTCCTTCGAAGCGCCCGGTCGAAAAACCCGACCACGTGTGGGGAGCCCAATCCGGCGGATGCGGGCGGCCATCCATATAAATTGCGCGATCCAGGGACCTCACAAACGCTACGTGATATGCCACCAGCTCGCGGGAAACCGGATCGATTTCCTTACTGATGCGCATGGCGCCTTGTGCCCGCCATTGATATGGAACCGGATGAGGTCTGCACTGAAGGTCTTCGAGGCTCCACTCACCGGCATCGAATGTTTCGGCTCTGAGACGGCCGGCGCCATTGAGCGGAATGCCCAGGTAATCTCCGAGCGCGGAACCCTGTCCCCGTTCCATGACGCTCTGCCAATTGCGCACAGCCCACTCGCCCGCTAGATCCGTCGACTGTGTCAGTACCTGTTCCACTCCCGCTCCAGTGCCCGCTTGCAACCCTCGCTCGATAGCAGCTCCCTGCTGGGAAAACGCAGGGACACTCAGAAGCAGCACGGCCACCAGGAAAACAGGGATCAGGATCTTGGCTCGGCTCAATTCGTC
>Ga0134071_10000673_pt1 | contig 11599 bp, 10 predicted proteins | sample 15_taG_27_FD_94466 | JGI IMG/M metagenome (GOLD analysis project Ga0134071, IMG submission 94466) | Grasslands soil microbial communities from the Angelo Coastal Reserve, California, USA - 15_D_Rain_40cm_5_09082015 | ecosystem: Environmental > Terrestrial > Soil > Grasslands ...
AGCCTCCTCGTTTGAGTGCCTCGAAGCGACCAGACACCGCTTCTATAGCACCTGCGAGAGACTCGGTGGCTCTTCTCTTTCATCGTTCGTGAATAGTCCAGGCTAGAGGTGAATTTCATGGCCACTCCGCCGACCGTCTACGACGAGACCGCCAAAGGGCCGGGCCTGTCCGGTCTGCTCGAAATCGTGCGCCGCCGCCGGGTGCTCGCCCTGCTGCCGTTCCTGTTCGTGCTGACGGCGGCGGTGTCCCTGGCCGTCTTCCTGCCGAGCCTGTGGACGTCGCGCGCGCTCGTGCTCGTCAACCGCCAGGCGATCCCCGAGCGTCTCGTGGCGCCGACCGTGCAGGCCGACATCGAGGCCCGCCTGCTCACGCTGAGCCAGGAGATCCTCACGCCGCAGCGGCTGACGCAGATCGCGCGGCAGTACGGCCTCTATCGCAACGCGCGCTCCATCGACGACCTGGTCGATCGCATGCGCAAGGACATCCGCATCGAGCTCGTGGACGACCGTGACAGCGCCCGCCGCCGCGAGAGCCGCTCGTTCCTGTTCACCGTCTCCTACACCGCCGCCAACCCGGCGGTGGCGGCCCGCGTGGCCAACACGCTCGCCTCGCTCTACATCGAGGAGAACGGGCGCATGCGCGAGCAGCAGGCGGCCAGCACCACCGAGTTCCTGGAAAACCAGCTGCGCGACGTGCGCGAGAAGCTGCAGAACCAGGAGCGCGCGATCACGGCCTACAAGGAACGCAACCTCGGCGAGCTGCCCGAGCAGAAGGACGTCAACCTCCGTACGCTCGAGCGCCTGCAGGCGCAGCTGCAGCTCGCCCACGAGAACAACCGCCGCGCGAACGAGCGGCGGCAGATGCTGACCGACGCCCTCGGCCAGATCGATACCTCGGTGTCCATGACCACGCCGGGCGGCTCCGGGCTCAGTGTGACGCCGGCCGACACGGCCGCCGCGCGCCTGAACCTGCTCCGCCAGGAGCTGGCCATGACGCAGACGCGCTACAGCGACCGGTACCCCGACGTCGTCCAGCTCAAGGAGCAGATCCGCGTGCTGGAGCAGAAGGTCGAGACCGAGAAGCTGGCGGCGCAGGCGGCGGCGGCCCTGCCCAGGTCCGTGGCCGGCGCGCCGAAGCGCGGGGCCGGCGGCCGCGAGCTGCGCACGCCGCCCGAGAACCCGTACGTGCAGAGCCTGATGACCCAGCTCGACCAGTCCACCGTCGAGTCCAAGACGACGGCGGAGGAGATCCGCAACATCAACGCGCAGATCGGCGTGGTCACGGCGCGCCTCGAGAAGACGCCCAAGCGCGAGCAGGAGCTGGCGCTGCTCACGCGCGACTACGACACCACCCGCGACCAGTTCAAGTCACTGCTGTCCAAGCGCGGCGAAGCCGACATGGCCGCCGAGCTCGAGCAGCGCCAGAAGGGCGAGAACTTCCGCGTGATCGAGCCCGCGCGGCTGCCCGAGCGCCCGGCCGGTCCCAACCGCTTCCGCCTGCTGCTCGTCGGCCTCGCGCTGGCCATCGGCGCCGCCGGCGCCGCCGTCGTGCTCGCCGAGCAGGTGGACACGTCGTTCCGGCGCGTGGACGAGGTGCGCTCGACGCTCCCGATGCCCGTGCTGTCGGCCATCCCGCGCATCAGCACCGAGCAGGACCGCTCGCGCAGCCTGCGCCATCGCCGGTGGGCGACCGCGGCCATCGGCTTCGGCCTGTTCGTGGTGGCCGGTACGTCGTTCGTCGTCGCGCACGACAACCAGGGGCTCGTCGCGCTGCTCACGCCGACGACGCCGCAGACCACGGCGGGCGGGAGGTAGATCCATGTACCTGAGCTTCTACGGTCTGCGGGAGGCGCCCTTCGCCCCGACGCCGGACCCGAAGTTCCTGTTCCAGTCCGCGCGCCACCGTGAGGCACTCGCCCAGCTGATCTACGGCGTGCGCGAGCGCAAGGGCTTCAGCGTCCTCACGGGCGAGATCGGCACGGGGAAGACGACACTGCTGCGCACGCTGCTCGAGCGTGTCGACGCCAGCACGCCGGTGGCATACGTGCACAACTCCGCGCTCGGCATCGAGGGCCTGCTCGAGTACATCCTGCAGGACTGGGGCGTGAAGTCCACCGCCACCACGCACGCGCAGCGGCTGTTCGAGCTCAACGAGTTCCTGATCGATCAGCACCGCAAGGGCGGAAGCCCCGTGCTCGTCATCGACGAGGCGCAGAACCTCTCGGTGGAGACGCTGGAGGCCGTCCGCCTCCTGTCGAACTTCGAAACGACGAGCCAGAAGCTGATGCAGATCCTGCTCGTCGGCCAGCCGGAGCTGCGCGACAAGCTCAATCTGCCCGAGCTGCGGCAGCTCAAGCAGCGCATCGGGCTGCGCTGTCACATCGCCTCGCTCAGCCCCGAAGAGACGCGCCAGTACATCCGCCACCGCCTGCGGATCGCGGGCGCCACCGATGCCGGCATCTTCTCCGACGCCGCCATCCAGAAAATCTCCGACTACAGCCAGGGGACGCCACGCGTGATCAACATCGTCTGTGACCACTGCCTGCTGTCGGGCTACGCCGACAGCAAGCGGCGCATCGACGCGAACATCGTCCAGGAAGCCGTCGAGTACCTCGAGGAGGGCGAGCGCCGCGAGTGGAAGCGGCGGCGCCGCATCAGCCTCGTGCCCAGCCAGGGCGCCGTCTGGGCGGCGCGCTCCGGTGTGGCGCTCCTCGTGCTCGTCATCGTATTTCTGCTGGCGTTCGCCGCCAACGCGCTGGGCTGGTTCGCCGGTACCCATCCCTAGGAGGACAGGCCGTGAGCAAGTTCTTCAAGGCCCTCGAGAAGGTCGAGCAGGATCGCGAGCCGGTGGCCGCCGCCGTGCCGCCCGTGGCCGAGCCCGCCGTCGAGCCGGTGACCGAGCCGCGCCGCGAAACGCCGCGGCCCGAGCGGCGACCGGAGACGAAGCCGCATTCCCCGCGTATCGAGCCGAAGCCCGAGCCGCCGCGCCGCGAGTCGCCGAAGCCGGATACCGCGGCGGTGACCACGCCGGCCGACTCGCCGTTCACGCGCCCGCCCGCGTCGGGGCCCGCGCCCGTGTACGGCGCCCCCGTTCGTGAGAACGGCACCACGTTCGGGCGCAAAGGCTTCGCCTGGCAGATCGACGGCGAGGTCGACTCCGAGCCGGGCCAGCTCGACGACCATCTCGTCAGCCTGCTCGAGCCCACGAGCCACGCCGCCGAGCAGTACCGCGCGGTGCGGCTGGCCATCGAGACGTTCCGCCACGAGCGCGGCACGCGCACGGTGGGCATCACGAGTCCGGGCCGCGGCGACGGCCGCACGATCACCGCGCTCAACCTCGCGGGCGCGCTCGCCCAGGCGCCCGACGCGCGCGTCGTCCTCGTCGAGGCCGACCTGCGCCACCCCGGCGTGGCGCGGGCCCTCGGCCTGCCCTCGGCGCGCGGGCTGTCCACGTACCTGCTCGACACGGCCATGAGCGTCGACGCCGTCGTCAGCCGTCCGGCCGGCGTCGCCTTCGCCGTCGTGCCCGCCGGCACCGCGTCCTCGATGCCGTACGAGCTCTTGAAGTCGCCGCGCCTGGCGAGCCTGCTCGCCGCGCTGCGCGACCGCTTCGACTACGTGGTGCTCGACACGCCGCCCGCGCTGCCCTACCCCGACGTCGGCATCGTGCGCGACCTCGTGGACGGCTTCGTGATCGTCGTGCGCGCCAACCGCACGCCGCGCGAGATGCTGCGCGACTGCATGAACGTGGTCGGCCGCCAGCGCGGTCTCGGCCTGATCTTCAACGACGACGAGCGGGGCACGGTGACCACCGTCGACCACGACGAGCCGGCGTGGTGGCGGCTGGCGACGCGGCCGCTCGGAGGTCGGGTTGCCTGAGAGGATCGTCAACGCGCTGACCGTCGACGTCGAGGAGTATTACCACGGCTACGACTTCGAAGCCGCCCTCGGCGCCGACGGCCTGCACCGCCTGCCCAGCCGCGTGGTCGGGCAGACGCAGCGCCTGCTCGACCTGCTCGATGCGCACCGCGCGCGCGGCACGTTCTTCACCCTCGGCGTGGTGGCGCAGCGCCACCCGCGGCTCGTGCGCGAGATCGTCGAGCGCGGGCACGAGATCGCCAGCCACGGCTGGGATCACACGCCGGTGTTCCGGCTCGGCCCCGCGGGGTTCCGCGCCGACGCGCGGCGCGCCAAGCACGCCGTCGAGCAGGCGGCCGGCCGCCTCGTGCGCGGCTACCGCGCGCCCAACTACTCGATCCGCCGCGACACGCCGTGGGCGTTCAGCGTGCTCGTCGAGGAGGGCTTCGTCTACGACTCGTCGATGTACCCCGTCGTCCACGACCGGTACGGCTTCCCCGACGCGCCCCGCTTTCCGCACGTCGCGCGGCAGGTGGACGGCATCGACTTCTGGGAGGTGCCCGTCGGCACCGCGCGCTTCGCCGGCGTGAACCTGCCGCTGGGCGGCGGGTTCTTCCGGCTCTTCCCCGCCGCGCTCGTGCACGGCGCGCTCACCAGCGTCAACGCGCGCGAGGGGCGCCCCGTCGTGTTCTACATGCATCCCTGGGAGCTCGATCCCGGGCAGCCGCGGCCTGCCATGACGCTGCCGCAGCGCTTCCGCCACTACACGGGCCTGGCGACGGCCGAGCGCAAGCTTGCCGGCCTGCTGGCGACGTTCGCGTTCGGCTCGATCGAAGCGGTCTTCGAAGAGGTCCGCCCGGCCCGCCGGGTCGCGGCGCGCGCCTCGTAACCCATGCGCCTCCTGTTCGTGACGTCACGGCTGCCGTCCCTGCCGTGCCACGACGCCGCGCGTCTGGCGGCGTCGCAGCTCGTCGACCGCCTCGTCGATCGCCACGCCGTGGCCGTCGTCGCGGCCACCGGCGGCGGCGACACGCCGGCGCAGCGCGCCTGGCTGGCCGAGCGTGCGGCGCGCGTCGAGACGGTGCCGCTCGGCCGCTGGCGGCAGGCGTGGGCCGGCCGGCCCGGCGACGCGCTCGCGGCGCTCGACACGCTGGCCCGGCACGTCGCCGAACGCTTCGCACCCGACGTGATCCATCTGGAGGGCGGCCTGCTCGCGCCGCTGGCGCGCGGCGCCGGCGCCGCGACCGTGCTCGCCTGCCACGAGGCCGCGACGCTGGGCGCGCGCGACGTACGCCGCGCCGGCGCCTCCGCGTGGCGCCGGCTCGCGGGGTGGATGGACGAGCGCGCCGAGACGGCGTGGGCACGCGACTGGTTCGGCGCGGCCGCCACCTGCGTGGTCGACTCCGAGGAGGGCCGCGAGGCGCTCGCCGAGCATGTGCCGCTCGAGCGCATCGAGGTCATCCCCGGCGGGATCGACGACGTGACCTACGCCTATCGCCGCAGCGGCGAGCCGTGGCGGCTGGTGTTCACCGGCGATCTCTCGGCCCCGCGCGACGTGGAGGCGGCGCGCCGCCTCGCCGGCGCGATCCTGCCGCGCGTGCGACGCGCGATGCCGCGCGCGGAGCTGCTCCTGGCCGGCAGCGATCGCGCCAGCGACGTCGCGCGCGCGCTCGGCGCGCTGCCGGGTGTGCGGGTCGCCACCGGCGTCACCGACCGGCGCGTCAGCGTCAGGGGCGCGGCCGTCTACGTGAGCCCGCTCGAGGCCGGCTTCGGCCGCAAGGCGCGGCTGCTCGAGCCGATGGCCCTCGGCACGCCGGTCGTCGCCTCGGGCCCGACGCTGTCCGGGATGCCGGACGTCGTGCCCGGCCACCATGTGCTCGCCGCCGACGGCGACGCCGAGTTCGCGGACGCCGTCGTCCGCCTGCTGCGCGAGCCGCTCGTCGCCAACACGCTCGCCCGCAACGCGCGGGCGCTGGTGGAGCGCCGCTTCACGTGGCACGCCGTCGCCGAGCGTTACGAGGCGCTCTACGCGCGGCTGCGACCGGCGCGCGCCGTGGAGGCCGCGGCGTGAGCTCTACCTCCGGTCGGACGAGCGCGCCGTTCGTCGTCGGCGTCGCCGGGGGCAGCGGCAGCGGCAAGACGGCGCTGTGCCGCGCACTGGCCGGGGCGCTGGGACCGGAGCGGGTGTCCACGCTCTGTCACGACGCCTACTATCGAGACCGCAGCGCCCTGCCCGCCGCCGAGCGCGCGGCCCTCAACTACGACGTGCCGGACGCGCTCGACACGCCGCTCTTCATCGAGCACCTGCGGGCGCTGCGGGCCGGTCGGTCGGCACGGCCTCCGCGCTATTGCTTCGTCACGCACCGGCGCATCGGCGAGGAGCCGGCCGTCGAGCCACGCCCGGTCGTGCTCGTGGAAGGCATCCTGCTGCTGCACGACGCGGACGTGCGGCGCCTGCTCGACATGGCGCTCTTCCTTAACGTGCCGGATGAGGTGCGGCTCGCGCGGCGTATCGCGCGCGACACCTCCGAGCGCGGGCGCACGCGGCGCTCGGTGCTCTCGCAGTTCGAGGCGACCGTGCGCGGCGCCCACGCGGCCTACGTCGAGCCGACCAGGGCGTTCGCCGACCTCGTGCTCGAAAACGTCGGCCGCGTCGATCGCGTGGCGGACGTCGCGGCGGCCGTCATCACCGGGCAGATCGCGCGACGGCGCGTGGCGGAAGCCGCATGAGTGGGTTCGCGCTGTGCCGCGACCCGCACCACGACGGCGCCGTTCGGCGCATCGTGGACGGCTGCGCCGACTTCCTCGCCGATCGCCTGCCCGGCCGGCTCGTGGGCCTCGTGCTCACGTGCAGCTTTTCGCGCGGCGAGGGCACGGTGCTGCCGGTGAATGGCCACCTGCGCGTGCTCGGCGACATCGAGTTCCTCGTCGTCGTCCCGCGCCTGACCGACTACCGCGCGCTGCGCCGCCGCGTCGGCGACTGGGGACGCGAGGCGAGCGCGCGACTCGGCGCCCCGAGCGTGGCCGTCGACATCGAGTTCGGTCCCGTCGAGGTCGGCTACCTGCGCCATCGCGCGCGGCCCTCGATCTTCGTCTACGACCTCGCCACGCACGGCAAGGTCGTGTGGGGGCCGGCGGACTTGCTGCGCGCCATCCCGGCCTTCGGACCCGAGCGCATCCCGCGCGAGGACGCGCTGCACCTCGTGTTCAACCGCACGATCGAGCAGCTGGACGCCTACGATCGCCTCGACGGCCTCGCGGGCGAGGCGCTCCTGGACGTGGCCTACCAGCGCGTGAAGCTCGTGCTCGACCTGGCCGGCTCCGCGCTCGCCTTCGCGGGCGCGCACGCGACGTCGTACGCCGAGCGGCCCGCCGCCTTCGCGCGGCTGCTCGCGCTCACGCCGGAACTGGCGGCCCGACTGCCCGCCGCGTTCGAATCAGAGCTCGAGCGGGCCGCGCGCGCCAAGCTCGACCCCGGCGCGGAGCCGCTGCTGCCGGACGGCGACACGGCGACCCGGCGGGCGTGGCTGCGCCGGCGCATCGTCGAGGGGGTGCCGGCGCTGACCGCGTTCCTGGTCTGGGAGCTCGAGCAGCTGACGGGCGGCCGTGGGCCGCTCGACGTGCTGCTCGCGCGCTGGGCCGGCACGCCGTCGCCCACCCGCCGCCTGCGCGAGTGGCTCAAGCTGGCGCTGCACCCGAACCGCGCGCCGCTGCCGGTGAGTCCGCTCCGCGCGCTCGCACTGGCCCGGCGCTCGACGCCGCGGGCGCTGCTCTACACCGCGGGCGCCCTCGCCTACGTCGATCTCGCTCGTGCGCAGGACCCGGCGGGCGCGGACGTCGCCGCACTGCTGCCGCTGGCCCGCCGCGCCGCGCCGCGCACGCCGGCCGCCGCCCGCGGCGCCGTGACCGCGCTGTGGCGCTGGTGCATCCGCAACAACTGAGGGGGACATGGACACGCCGCTGTCGATCTACGTGCTCGTGGACGCGCTCGGCTGGGAGGTCGTGCGCAACCGGCCGTTCCTGGACGACGTCCTGCCCGATCGCCGCTGGCTGACGACGATCCTCGGCTACAGCTCGGGCGCCATCCCCACGCTGCTGTCGGGGCGGATGCCGAGCCAGCACGGCCACTGGAACCTGATCTACCTGGATCCCGAGCGCTCGCCCTTCCGCTGGACGCGGGCGCTGGCGCCGCTGCCTCGCCCGCTCGTGGAGAGCCGTGTGGCGCGGCGCGTGCTCAAGACGGCGGCGCGGCGGCTGTCCGGCTACTCCGGCTACTTCTCGCTCTACGACTACCCCGTCGCCCACCTGCCGTACTTCGACCTGACCGAGAAGCGCGACATCTATCAGCCGGGCGGGCTCGACTGTCCCTCGCTCTTCGACGTGTTCCGCGGCCACGGCCTGCGCTACGAGTGCTACACGTATCACCGCCACACCGACGCGCAGATCCTCGAGCTGGCCCCGCGGCGCGCCGCCGTCACCGACGCGCGCGTGCTCTTCCTCTATCTCTCGGGGCTCGACGCCGAGCTGCACTGGCACATCCACGACGCCGACCACGTGAGGCGCACGGTGGACTGGTACGAGGCGGGACTGCGGCGTGTATGGGAGGCGGCCACGCGCGGGCGCCGCGACGTGCGGATGTTCGTCTTCTCCGACCACGGGATGACGCCGATCCGCTGGACCTGCGATCTGCGACGCGACGTGGCGACGCTGCCGCTGTCCGTGCCCGGCGATTACCTGCCGGCCTACGACTCGACGATGGCGCGCTTCTGGGTCTGGAACGACCGGGCACGCCGCCTCCTCACGGAGTTCCTGGCCGAGCATCCGTGCGGGCAGCTGATGTCGCCGGCCGAGCTGCAGCGCCTCGGCGTCTCGTTCGACGACGGCCGGTACTACCACCTGCTCTTCGTGCTCAAGCCCGGCGTGCTGCTCTGCCCCAGCGACATGGGTGCGGTGCGCTTCGCCGGCATGCACGGCTATCACCCCAGCGAGCCGACGGCCGACGCGGTGCTGCTCGCGAGCGTGCCGGTGGACCGCGGGGTGGATCACATCACGGGCGTCCACGACGCGCTCCTGGAGGACGCGGGGCTGCGCGAGGCGCAGCGTCGTCCGGACGCGGTGCCGGTCGCTCCCGTCGGAGGCGCATAGATGAAGCGCGTGTCCGTCCTGTTCGCGCTCACGCAGCCGGTCCGCGGCGGTGTCGAGGAGGTCGTGCTGGCCCTGGCCCGCCGCCTGGACCCGCGCGAATTCCGGCTGGCCCTCGCCGCGCCGGCCCCGCTGCTCGAGGCCTTCGCGCCCGATCTCGCCGGCGTGGAGATCGAGACGCTGGCCGTCGAGGCGGAATCGTGGCGGCGCCGCGACCAGGTGGGCAAGCTCTCCGCGTTCATCGCACGCGTCCGGCCCGACATCGTCAACGCGCACCTGTTCCGGTCCACGGCGGTGGCCGCGCCGCTGGCCCGCTGGCACGGCGCGCGCGTGATCGAGACGTATCACGGCCGCGAGGGCTGGCGGCGCGGACTGCTCGGCGGCAGCTTCCTGGCCGACCGCCTCGTGTCGCGCTTCGTCGACCGCGTGATCGCGGTGTCGGAGGCCGCGCGCGCCTTCCTGATCTCGGGCAAGGGCTACGACGCGCGCAAGATCGTCGTCGTGCCGAACGGCCGCGACCTGTCGGTCTTCCGGCCGGGCGCGGGCGGGCACGCGGTGCGCAAGGAGCTCGGGATCGACCGCGCGACGCCGCTGGTCGGCGTGATCGGCCGGCTCGAGGAGCAGAAGGGCCACGTCTACCTGCTCGACGCGTGGCCGTCGGTGCTCGCGGAGTTTCCCGACGCGCGACTGCTGCTGGTCGGCGACGGCAGCCTGCGCGGGGCGCTCGAGCGCCGCGTGGAGCACCTCGGCATCGCGGCCTCGGTGCTGTTCGCCGGCTTTCGCAGCGACATGCCGCGCGTCCTCGACGCCCTCGACGTGCTGGCGCTGCCGTCGCTGTACGAGGGCATGCCGCTCACGGCCATCGAGGCCTCGGCCATGGCCAAGCCGGTCGTCGCGACCGCGGTCGACGGCACGCCCGAGGTGATCCGCGAGGGACGCACGGGCCGCCTCGTGCCGCCGCGCGAGCCGGCCGCCTTGTCGCGGGCGCTGCGCGCGCTGCTGCGCGATCCCGCCGCCGCCCAGCGCATGGGACACGCGGGCCGCGACCTCGTCTTCAATCGCTTCGACCTCGCGCGCCAGGTCGAGGCCACCGCGCGCGTCTATCGCGAGACGGCGGGCGCCCTGCCGCAGAGGCTCGCGGCGTGACCGCGCTCGCGGTGCTGTTTTGGGCGGCCGCGGCGCTGCTCGCCTACACGTGGCTCGGCTATCCCCTGCTGCTGGGTGTCCTCGCGCGCGGCCGTGCGGCGGCGGCGCGCCCGGGGGCGCGGCGCGCGACGCCGAGCGTCTCGGTGATCGTCGCCGCCCACAACGAGGCCGGCTGCATCACGGCCAAGCTCGCCAGCACGCTGGCGCGGCAGCGCTACCCGCGCGACAAGATCGAAGCGATCGTCGTGTCCGACGGCTCGACCGACGGCACCGACGCGCGCGTGCAGCGCTATCCCGACGACCGCGTCAGGCTCGTGCGCCAGGAGCCGCGCGCCGGCAAGTCGCCGGCGCTCAACCGCGGAGTGGCCGCGGCCCGTGGCGAGGTGCTCGTGTTCACCGACGCCAACGCGCTGTTCGCGCCGGACGCGATCGTGCGGCTGGCCGCGCCGTTCGCCGATCCGAGCGTCGGCCTCGTGAGCGGTCAGGGTCTCTACGGCGCCGGCGGCGACGCGCGCACCGCCGCGAGCGGCTACGTGCGCTACGAGGCGGCGCTGAAGGCCGGCGAGGCCGCGCTGGGCTTTCTCGCCAGCGCCGACGGCGCGATCTACGCGCTGCGCCGCGCGCTCTACCACGATCTCGCCGCCTCCGAGGTCAACGACCTGCTGCACCCGATCCAGGCATTTCTGGCCGGTTACCGCTGCCGCTTCGATGCGGATGCGCAGACGGTGGAGCCGCCGTCGGCGAGCGGCGGCCAGGAGTTCCGCCGACACGTGCGGATCATCGCCCAGGGCGCGCACCTGCTGCGCCGCTGGCTGCCGGCACTCGTGAAGGCGCGGCGCTGGCGCGCGATCTGGATGCTCGTCTCGCATCGCGCGCTGCGCTGGGCGACGGCGCCCTGCCTGGCCGCGGCGCTCGTCGCCAACGTGCTGCTGCTCGGCGCCGGCGGCGTGTACACCGCCACGCTCGCCGCGCAGGGCGTGTTCTACGCGCTGGCCGCCGCGGGCTTCGCCGCCGAGCGTCTCGGCCGCCGGCTCGGTCCGCTCGCGCTCCCGTACTACTTCTGCACGGTGAGCGCCGCCGGCGTCGCGGGCCTCGCGCGCGCCGCGCGCGGCGGCGCCGATGCCGTGTGGGCGCCGGCGGGCGCGACGCTGCCGGAGCGCGCCGCGTGATGAAGCGTCCACCCGCGGGCAGCCTGCGCACGGCGCTCGTGCGCAACACGTTCTGGTACGGGGTGGTGACGTTCATCGGTCTCGGCTCGGGCCTCGTGATGTCGATCGTGCTGGCGCGCGGCCTGGGCCCGAGCCTCATGGGCGACTACTCATATCTGTTGTGGGCACTGCGGATGCTGACCGCCATCGCCACGCTCGGCTGGGCGCTGGCGACCGTGCGCTACACCGCCGAGGCCTACGCGAGCGGCGAACGCGAGCGCGCCTGGGGCTTCGTGCGCTTCTTC